>QQTW01002959.1_pt1 | contig 12470 bp, 15 predicted proteins | sample 1904831 | NCBI WGS metagenome assembly QQTW01 (sample SAMN09435610, study PRJNA476489) | Subsurface metagenome, whole genome shotgun sequencing project. | reverse complement strand
GGTGCTCGGCCGCGTTATCGACGCCCTCGGGCAGCCGATGGACGGCAAGGGTGAGATCGAGGCGGAGCAGAACGTGCCCGTGGAGGTCGTGGCGCCCGGCATCATCAAGCGTCAGCCGGTAAAGGAGCCCCTCCAGACGGGCATCAAGGCCATCGACGCGATGATCCCCATCGGACGTGGCCAGCGCGAGCTAATTATCGGCGACCGTAAGACGGGGAAGAGCTCTATCCTGCTGGATACGATCATCAGCCAGGCCGATCAGGACGTGAAGTGCATCTACGTCGCCATCGGCCAGAAAGACTCTTCCGTGGCGGGCGTCGTCTCGTCGCTCGAAGAGGCCGGGGCGATGGACTACACGACCATCGTGAACGCCTCAGCCTCGCACTCGGCGACGCTGCAGTATCTCGCCCCCTACGCGGGCTGCGCGATCGGCGAGTTTTTCATGAACCAGGGCCAGCACGCGCTGGTCATCTACGACGACCTTTCGAAGCACGCTATCGCGTATCGGCAGATGATGCTCCTGCTACGCAGGCCGCCGGGCCGCGAGGCGTACCCGGGCGACGTCTTCTACCTGCATTCCAGGTTGCTCGAGCGTGCGGCGCGCCTCTCCGACGAAATCGGCGGCGGCTCGTTGACGGCGCTCCCGGTCATCGAGACCAAGGCCGGGGACATCTCGTCGTACATCCCGACGAACGTCATCTCGATCACGGACGGCCAGATCTTCCTGGACTCGGACCTCTTCAACTCGGGCCAGCGCCCGGCGATCGATACCGGTAACTCGGTTAGCCGCGTCGGCGGGTCGGCACAGACGAAGGCGATGAAGAGTGTCGCGGGTACGCTGCGCCTCGACCTGAACCAGTACCGCGAGCTCGCTAGCTTCGCGCAGTTCGGGAGCGACCTCGACAAGGCGACGCAGCAGACGCTGAACCGGGGCGAGCGCCTCACGGCGGTCCTCCGGCAGGGCGAGCGCGACCCGATGCCGGTCGAGGAGCAGGTTGTGGTGCTCTACGCCGCGTCCAACGGCTACCTTGACGAGGTCGAGGTAGATGCCGTGCCGGACTGGGAGAGCCAGTTCCGTGATTACATGCGCGACAGTCACGGTGGGATCATGGACAACATCCGTGACTCCAAGCAGGTCTCCGACGAGGACAAGCAGGGCCTCGACGATGCGGTGAAGCGCTTCAACGAGAACTACGAGCCTCAACAGAACCGGCTCGTGGACGCCTCGGTGAGCAGCTCCGAGGACGAGGAGAGCTAGAACTTGCCTTCCCTCCGCGACCTCAAGCGGCAGATCGAATCCATAAAGAACATCGCCAAGGTGACGGAGGCGCTCCAGACCGTCTCCGCGGTGAAGTTTCGTAAGGCCGAGAGCCGGGTCAAAAAGGCCCGGCCCTACGCCGAGAACGTCGAGCAAATGATGCGCGATGTCGCCAAGAGCGCCTCGGGCACCAGCCCGCTCCTCGCCGGGCGCGAGGAGGTGCGTCGCGTCGCGATAGCTACCGTGACCGCAGATCGGGGGCTCGCCGGAGGTTTCAACGCGCAGGTTCTGAGGCGCACCGTGCGCCTCAGGGACGAGCTCGACGGCGAAAAAGTGCAGGTTGCGAGCGGCCGAAAAGCTGTTTCGTTCTTCCGGTTCCGCGGGGTTGAGCTGAAGGAGACCTACACCGGGTCCTCCGATAGCCCGACCTACGAGCAAGCGCGTGAGATCGGTCAGGCACTCGTCGGCCTCTTCGACGACGAGGAGGCCGACGAGGTCTATCTCGTCTACAATCGCTTCGAGACGGCGCTCACGCAGCGCCCGGTCGTAGCACAGCGGTCCCGACGGGGACGCTCGCGAGGCGCTCGGTGCGCCGCACGATGTTGCCCTCCTGAATGTGCGTGTCGTCACCGGCGATGATCACGCCGACGTTGTCCTCCTCAAGGTTGAGGGCGAGCCCCATGACCTTGTTGCCACGGACGTCCTCGAACTCGAGCATCTCCTGGTACATCACGTTCTGGAGACCATGGACGCGCGCGATGCCGTCACCGACCTCTAGAACCTGCCCGACCTCCTCGGTGCGGACCCGGTTCTCGTAGTCAGTTATGGCTCCCTTAAGTATGGAGGAGATCTCCTCCGGCCTGAGCCTGCCCACTAGACTGCCCCTCTCTCATGCATCGTCTCCCGGAGGCTCGTAAGCTGCCCCCGCACGCTACCGTCTATCTGCCTGCCAGCGAACCTGAATATCGCCCCCCCGACCAGCTCGGGGTCTACGTGCGTCTTGAGCGTCACTTCCTTGCCATCCAGGATACTACCCAGCCGATCCTTGACCTTGTCGAGCTCCTCCTCAGAGAGCTCGACCGCCGTCGTGATGCCGACCTCGACCCTCCCGAGACTCTCCTTTACGAGGCCCTCGTACCGCAGCACGACCTCGTAGAGGATCTCCGTGCGGTCGTTATCAGTGAGAACCTTTAGAAAGTTGGTCACGGAGGAGGTCATACCCTCGGTGAGACCGTTTATGGCCCGCCGCTTCTGGTTCTCGGGGATCTGGGTGCCGTAGAAAAACAGCCTCAGCTCATCGCTCTCCTTGAGGGCGTCCAGAAACTCCTTCAGGTTGTCGAGCGTTGCTTCGAGCTCCTCGCGCTCTCGGGCGGCCTCGAAGAGCGCCTCCGCGTAGGTAGATACCGCGCTCAAACTCTACCTACCGCCCCGCCCGTCGCCTACCCCGGAGGTGGCGACATCGGACTGCAAAGAGTCGAGGGCATCGGAGATGAGACGGTCGTGGTCGTCGCGCTGAATAGAGCGCTTGAGCACACGCTCGGAGGCTACGACCACCATGTCGGCGACCTCCTGGCGCACGCCCCGCACGGCGGTCTCCCGCTCGCGCTGTATCTCGCCCCGCGCCCTCTCGATGATCCGGTCGGCCTCCTGGCGGGCCTCCTTCTTGGCGCGCTCACGCTGGGCCTCACCCTGCTTGCGCGACTCGTCGAGAATCTGACGGGCCTCGCCCCGGGCCTCCTCGATCTGACGCCGGTACTCGGCCAGAAGCTCCCTGGCCTCGGCGCGAGTCTTCTGGGCCTCGTCTATCGAGCCCTCGATCTCGCGCTGGCGCTTGTTGATCTGGTCCCGAAGCGGCGGGAAGACGTACCTGATGAGCAGGAAGAGCAGTATGGCGAAGGAGATGATCTCCCAGAAGATCAAGCTCGTGCTGAATATGTCGAAAATCCCTGTCTCGTCCAGCATCCGTTCTCCTTACCTAGACCTTTCGATCCTCGATTAAAAGATCTGCAGGCCGATAAGCAGCGCGAAAGCGAGACCGAACAGCGCCTGCGCCTCTACGAGCCCGATGCCGACGAACAGCCACGTCCTGGAGAGCTCGAAGGCCTCCGGCTGGCGGTGGATCGACGCGATAGTCTGGCCGAACAGGTAACCCATGCCGATACCCGACCCGATGACCGCGGTGCCCGCAGCGACCCCGAACCCGATCAGGTACGTCTGGTCGCTGGCCTGAAGCAGTACCAACAGCGGTTGTAGCAGCGCCAATATTTCCATCTATCTGTCTCCTCTCGATTTCTTGTACACGATTTCTAGTGTTCCTGACGATACATCGCTATCTCGATGTAAACCTGCGTAAGGATAGCGAAAATGTAGGCCTGTAGCACGGCGACGAAAACCTCGAAGGCGAAGAGCACTACCGCGACAGGTACGGAGAATATAGCCACCGCCGGGCTCCCGAAATACAGGATGAAGCTGAGGAAGATGAATATGAGCAGGTGTCCCGCGAGGATGTTGGCGTAGAGCCGCATCGCGAGCGTCAGCGGTTTGGAGAGCTCCGAGATCACCTCGATAAGGAACATGAACGGCACGAAGACGATCTTCAACGGTAGCCCTGGCGGCACGAAGGCGGCGATGTACTTACCGGCACCGTTGCTCCGCACGCCCTGGTACTGTGCCAGAAAGAACGTCAGCAGTGCGAGCGTCAGCGTGAACGAGATGCTGGCCGTCACGGGGTAGCTATTCGGGACCAGGCCCAGCAGGTTCAGGATCAGCAGGAACACGAATAGAGAGAGCGTGTACGGGAACCACTTCTTCCCGCCCTCGCCCATCTGCCCGGCCAGGCTGTTGGCCCCGAAACCGTAGATCTCCTCGACTATCACCTGATAAGCGCCGGGTCGGTTCTTTAGAGCCCGGCTACCGATAAACAGGAACAGGAACGTCAGCACGGAGCCGATCCATAGGAAGACCACGGCCTTCGTTATGGATATATCAATCCCGAGCAGCGAGAGTTCTACATAAGCGTGCTGACCAGCTTCGAAGGCGTGGATGATCTCTTTCCGTAGTTCTTCTCCTCGTACCTGCGCCAGCGTGAGCGCCATGTTCAAGCTTCAACCCTCCGTTTCGCATCCTCGCCCTGCAAACCGCTCGCAGGACTCTTCGTCATCCCCAGCACCAACAGGACCGTTACGTTCTCGACAGCATAAACTACAGCAAATCCACAGATGATCCAGACCACCGGCCACCCTGCCACCAGGACCGGCACTCCGATCGCCAGCGCCGCGAAGCCCAGACGCCCCACGTAGACCAGGCCCCCGGCGACCATCCGAAGTCGGGTGGTCGGCCCCATCATGAGGTAGACCGTCAACGCGATGGCCGTAAACACCACGACGCCGACGCCGACGCCATACGCGAAAGCCCCCGCATTGGTCGCGCCGGAGAAGTAGTAGACGACGGCCACGGCCGGCAGCACGATAACCGCCATCGCCGCGATACCGAGAGCGGTCAGACGCCGCAGGGAACTCATCCGCCCTCGTCCTTCAGCCGCACGAAGAGGTAGTACAGCGCCGCACCAAGCCCGACCACCATACCCAGGAGCAGAAATAACGGCAGCGTGCCGAAAAGCCTGTCCGCTCCGTAGCCCAACGCGATGAATACCCCGATCACGAACATGAAGCTGAAACCGAGACCGACGAAACGAGCGTAGTTACCGCCCACGTTCATCCCATAAGTCACGGTGTTTTCCATCGCCCGGACTATAACCTAACGTCCAACCTGTTGCAGCACGTTTCAAGCGCGGGATAAAGCTCATCCACCGCTCCCGTCCGGCGCGAGCTGAATGGTTCGAAGGCCACCTTCGGCGGCGAGCTCCATCGCCAGCGGGTCGGGGTAGCCCCCGGTGTAGTAGACCTCCTCGATGCCCGAGTTCATGATCATCTTGATGCACAGCAGGCAGGGCTGGTGGGTGCAATAGACGGAGGCACCGCGTACGGAGACGCCGTGGTACGCGGCCTGTATGAGCGCGTTCTGCTCGGCGTGCAGCGTCCTCTGGCAGCTCTCGCGGCCGTCGACGATGCGTATGAGGCACCCGACGTCGTCGCAGTGGGGCAGCCCGGACGGGCTCCCGTTGTAGCCGGTGGTGAGGATGCGCCTGTCCCGCACGACCACCGCGCCGACGGCGAGCCGCGGGCAGGTCGAGCGGGTGGCGACCTCGTGGGCTATGCGCATGAAGTACTCGTCCCACGACGGGCGGGCCCTCTTGAGCGCGGCGTGGGCGTGCGAGGTGTCCACGGAAGGGTCCTTAAAGGGTTCCATACAACCTGTCACCCGCGTCTCCGAGGCCCGGCACAATAAACGAACGGTCGTCGAGTTCAGGGTCGAGTGCCGCCGTGTAGAAGGTCACGTCGGGATGCTCGCGCGTGACTCGTTCGACGCCCGGCACGGCGGAGACGGCGTGGAGGCAGGAGATCCAGGTCGCCCCGTACTCCTTGAGCTTCGTGAGCGTCGCGGAGAGGCTCCCGCCGGTCGCGAGCATCGGGTCGAGGACGAGGACGAGATAGTCCCCGATGTTCTGTGGCAGGTTGACGTAGTACTCGACGGGCTCGGCGGTCTCCTCGTCGCGCTGGAGGCCCACGAAACCGACCGTCGCCTCGGGCAGGAGCGCGAGCGCCCCGTCAAGCATCCCGAGGCCCGCCCGGAGGACAGGCACGAGGCACACCGGCCCGGAAATTTCCTCTACCTCGGTCTCCACGAGCGGGGTACGAACCCGCGTCGTGCGCGTCGGCATGGAGCCGGTCGCCTCGGCGACCATAACGAGGGCGAGCTCGCGCATCGCACGGCGGAACTCGGGGGTGCCCGTGTTCTCGTCGCGTAAGGTCGCGAGCTTGTTGCGGCTCAGGGGACCGCCCACGACGCGGAGGTTCTCGGCCTTCGGCATGGCCTCCTCAGGCATACAGCGGGTAGGCATCCGTGAGGGTGGTGACGCGGTCGCGCAGGCCGTCGGTCTCGCCGCGCACGGCACCCACGATGATGTCGGCGATCTCGCGCATCTCGTCCTCACCCATCCCGCGCGTCGTCATAGCGGCCGTGCCGAGCCTGACGCCGCTCGTCACCGTCGGCGGCTCGGGGTCGTTCGGGATCATGTTCTTGTTGCACGTAACCCCGATCTCGTCGAGGACGTGCTCAAGCTGCTTGCCGTTCGTCCCCGTCCCCCTCAGGTCCACGAGCATGAGGTGGTTGTCCGTCCCGCCAGAGACGAGGTTGACGCCCCCGTCCATCAGGCCGTCGGCGAGCGCCCGCGCGTTGTCGACGATCTTGCGGGCGTAGTCCTTGAAGTCCGGCCTCAGGGCCTCGCCGAAGGCCACGGCCTTTCCGGCGATAGCGTGCATCAGGGGACCGCCCTGCATCCCCGGGAAGACCCGGCTGTTGACCTTTTTGGCGAACTCCTGGCGGCTCAGGATCATGCCGCCCCGCGCCCCCCGCAGGGTCTTGTGCGTCGTCGTCGTCACGATCTCTGAGAAGGGCACCGGCGAAGGATGCACCCCGGCCGCGACGAGCCCCGCGATGTGCGCCATATCCGTAAGAAAGTACGCCCCTACCTCGTCGGCGACCTCGCGGAACTTCTCGAACTCCAGGACACGCGGATAGGCGCTCGCCCCGGCGATGATGAGCTTCGGCTTCTCGCGCCGCGCCGCCTCGCGCACCTCGTCGTAGTCGATGTATCCATCCTCACCGACGCCGTAGTGGGCGAAGTCGTACATCCGGCCGGAGAAGTTGATCTTCATCCCGTGCGTGAGGTGCCCGCCGTGCGCGAGGTCCATCGACAGGACCTTGTCTCCGGGTTCGATCAGGACGGAGTAAGCGGCCTCATTGGCCTGGCTCCCGGAGTGCGGCTGAACGTTCACACTCTCCGCCCCAAAGAGCTCCCTGGCCCGCTCTATGGCGAGCACCTCGACCTTGTCGACCTGCTCGCAGCCCCCGTAGTACCTCCTCCCCGGATACCCCTCGGCATACTTGTTCGTCAACACCGAACCCTGCGCAGCAAGCACCGCCGCAGACGCGAAGTTCTCGCTCGCGATCAACTCGACCGTCGTTCTCTGACGCTCAAGCTCACCGTCAAGAGCTGACTGAACCTCTGAATCAACCTCAGTGTAAGGGCCTATCATTCTTAAACCTCCGGTCCACCGTAAAACTTACTTATAGTTCAGGGTAAGCGGTGCTGCTTTCTTCAATACTCGGGGGTATTGCATGCTCCGAGCGGTGCTGCACCCTCAAGCCTCTCCCTGTCAATCGGATACATCGCAAGAGTATAAACGTTGCACACTACTGCCTCAAACGACGGGTGTATCGCGTCTCACGCCCCCGTGAGGCGCGAGAGCGTCGTCTCGTCCAGCCCGGAGCCGGGTCTCAGGATAGAGGCGCGCCCCTGCGAGAGGTCTACTACCGCCGAGGCTTCGCCACTCCCCGGTTCACCGTCGACTACGAAGTCCACACTGGCCCCTATGACGTGGGCCACTTCATCGAGTGTCGACGGCGCGGCTTCACCCGACGGGTTGGCGCTGGTGGCATGGAGGGGCATCCCGTACTCGGCGAGCAGCTCGCGGACGGTCGGGTGATCTGGCACCCGAAGGCCGATCGTCTCGCCACCCTCCCGTTTCAGCACCAGCGTCAGGGGTCCCGGCCAGAAGGAATCGGCCAGCGCTCTGGCGGCGGGTGGGACGCTTGCCGCCAGGGCGAAGGCTTCCTCCGTAGAAGCACACAGCAAGGCTATAGGCTTCGTGGGGTCCCTGCCCTTGATCCCGGCGAGCCTCGAGAGCCCCCGCTCGCCCGCCACGAGCCCGACGACGGTCTCCGTCGGCACGAGCCCGACCTTGCCCTCGTGCAGAAGCCCGGCAGCTTCGCGGGGCATAACGAGCCTCAAGCTTCTACCTTCCACTTCAGCAGGGCGACCCGCGGCATGCCGGTGAGGTCGGGGAGAACGGCTACCGGCGAGAAACCGAAACTCCTCCCGAGTTCAGGAACCGACAGATCCTGATCTTGGCCTATCTCCAGAACCATGTCCGCCCCGTCGGTCAGCAGCGAGGCTGTCTCTCGAAAGATGCGCCGGTAGAACTCAAGACCGTCGGAGCCGCCGTCCAGGGCTGTACGCGGGTCCCAGTCGCGCACCTCGGGGGCGAGGTCGGCGATCTCCGCACTGCTTATGTAGGGGGGGTTGGAGACCACGACATCGACGCTCTCGCGCAAGAGATCGAGGCCGCTAGCAATGTCTGCGTGGTGGAAACGGACTTCTACTCCGGCCGTCTCGGCATTCGACCGGGCCACCCTCAGGGCGGGCTCAGATATGTCGGTGGCGTGTACCTCGCAATGGGGACGCTCCTGTGCGACGGCGACCGCGATGGTGCCGGAGCCGGTGCCGATATCCAGAACCCGGCACGAGCCTCCGCGGTCGTCGATGCGGGCGAGGACGACGCTCACGACGCTCTCCGTGTCCGGGCGCGGTATCAGAGCATGCTCGTCGATGTCTAACTTGAGGTTCCTGAAGTAGGCATAGCCGAGGATGCGCTGCACGGGCTCACGGTTCAGGCGGCGCTGGATCCAGGTTTCGTAGATCGACGCCTGCTCGCCGGTCAGGGGCGCAGCACGCCGTACGGTGTCACCGCGCCGGAGATCCAGGAGTTCGGCCATGAGGGTCTCGGCCGACGCCGCGGGCTCTGGCACGCCCGCCTGCTTGAGCCTCGCCGCGGCTTCCCGGATCTCCTGGTAGGTACTGGGCCGCGTTACTTTATCTGCCTGCCCCATCGCCGCCAGCCCCCGCTGCGAGCTTCTCGGCCCTCTCCTTGGCTGAGAGTGCCTTGGTGAACTCCTCCAGGTCGCCGCCGAGCGTGCCCTCGAGGCTGTGCGAGGTCACGCCGACGCGGTGGTCCGTGATGCGGCCCTGGGGGAAGTTGTAGGTTCGGACCTTCGCGGAACGGTCTCCGCTCCCGACCTGGGCGAGGCGCATCTCGCCCGCCTGCTTCGCCCGCTCCTCCATCTCGCGCTCGAGGAGGCGAGACTTCAGGATACGGAGCGCCTGCTCCTTGTTTTGAAGCTGGCTCTTCTCGTTCTGGCACGTCACCACGAGGCCGGTCGGCTTGTGCGTGATCCTGACCGCCGAGTCCGTCGTGTTCACGCTCTGGCCGCCGGGACCGCTGGAACGGTACACGTCGATCTCCAGGTCGTTCGGCCCGATCTCGACCTCCACGTCCTCGGCCTCGGGCATCACCGCGACGGTCGCGGTAGACGTGTGGATGCGGCCCTGGCTCTCCGTCTTCGGGACCCTCTGCACGCGGTGCGTGCCGCCCTCGTGCTTGAAGACCGAGTAGGCGCCGTCGCCCTCGATCTCCAGTATGACCTCCTTATACCCCCCGACCTCCGCCGGGTTGGAGGAGAGCGTTCTGTGCTTGTAGCGCAGCCGCTCAGCGTAGCGCGAGTACATCTCTTCGAGCTCACCGGCGAACAGGGCCGCCTCGTCGCCGCCAGCGCCCGCCCGGATCTCGACGATCACGTCCTTGTCGTCGTTCGGGTCGCGATCGACGAGCTCCGCCCGGATCTTCTCCGAGAGGTCCAGCACCTTCTCCTCAGCAGCCTCGGCCTCCGCGGCGAAGAACTCGCGCTCCTCGTCGTCCTCGGCGGTCGGCACGAGCTCACGCGCCTCCTGGCCCTCGGTGATAGCGTCGAGCAGGGCCTGGGACATCTCGGCCCCGCGTCTCATCCGCGAGTGCTCCTTGGCGACCTCGGCGTAGTGGCGCTGGTCGGAGTAGATGTTCGGGTCCGAGAGCTCCTTGGTGAGCGCCTCGTGGCGCGCCAGCGTCTCCCGGGCGAGATTTACTACCTGTTGATCCATAACCTGTACGACTCTTCTCGGTTGCTAGATTACGAGCTGGTTCGTGGCGTCCGGCTTTATCCGAGCCTCTTCTTCCAGCGAGAGGACTTTCTGCAGCGACGCCATAGCGACCTCTACCTGGTCATCCGTCGGCTCCCGGGTGGTCAGCTTCTGAAGCTGTAGCCCGGGCCACACGAGGACGCGCACCACAGGGTTGTTCTGGTTTCTCGCGCTCCACATGATGAACTCGAAGGCGAGCCCGGCGACGAGCGGTATGACCACTACGCGAGCCGCGAGAGCCTCGACCCACCAGTCTATCGGCAGCAGGCTGAACACCAGGATGCTCATTACGAGGACGTAGAGGATAAAGCTCGTCCCGCACCTCACGTGGCTCGTATCGAGCTTGCGAGCGTTCGCGGGGATCATCTCCTCGCCCCGTTCGTAGACCTTGATGGCCTTGTGTTCGGCGCCGTGGTAGGCGAAGAAGCGCTTTATATCCTTGCTTACCGCCGTGATGCCGAGAAGGTACAGCATGAATATGCCTATCCGCAATGCGCCCTCGACGAGGTTGAAGAGCAGCGGGTTCTCGATGCTGTTCCCGATGAGCCACCCGAGGCCCTTCGTCCCGAAGACGGGGGCAGCGAGAAAGAGGAGGAAGGCCAGCACGAGGCCGAAGACCATCGTGAAGGCGATCTCCTTCTTGGAGAGATCCTCCTCCTCACCGAGCGCTATGTTCGTCGAGAGGCCAAGCGCGCGCATACCGAGCCAGAGCGTCTCGGCGAGCGAGAGGAAGCCCCGTATCACGGGAAGCCTGAAGAGCTTGCTCCTCCGCGTGACGGAGCGGAAAGGCTCCGCCTGGACGTCGAGCTCGCCCTTGGGCGTCCTGACCGCCATCCCCCAGAAGTTGGGGGAGCGCATCAGAACGCCCTCCATGACCGCCTGTCCGCCGACCCTCACGAGCGGCTCCTGCTACCGGTTCTCGCGGGCCTGCTGGCGATTCCTGAACCGCTGCACCCGGCCGCCGGAGTCGAGGATGCGCTGCTTACCTGTGTAGAAGGGGTGACAGTTCGAGCAGACGTCGACCGTGATCGAGTCGCCCCCCGTCGAACGGGTGTCGAAATCGACGCCACAGCTCGTGCAATGAACGTGCGTCGTCGTGTACTCGGGGTGTATTGCCGTCTTCAAGATGAGCCTCCGATTGTTACGTGTCGTAAGAGCGTATTCTACCGCGCCGCGCGAGAAAAACCCGGGGAGACCGCCGTCGCGTGCGGCCTCCCCGGGATATGAGCCAGCTCTAGCCGCGGACGCGCTGGAGTTCGCGGAGGAACTCGGCGTTGGTGCGGGTCTCCTTGAGCTTCTGGATGAGGAGCTCGACCTTCTGGTCCGTCCCGAGGGCACCGAGGATGCTCCGGACCTGCCAGACCCGCTGGGCCTCGGCGGGCTCCATGAGGAGCTCCTCCTTGCGCGTGCCCGAGTCCTCGACGTTGATGGCCGGATAGATCCTCTTGTTCGCGAGCTTCCGTTCGAGGTGGAGCTCCATGTTGCCGGTCCCCTTGAACTCCTCGTAGATGACCTCGTCCATGCGGCTACCCGTCTCCACGAGCGCGCTTGCGAGGATGGTCAGCGAGCCGCCATTCTCGATGTTGCGGGCCGCACCGAAGAACTTCTTCGGCGGGTAGAGCGCCGCGGAGTCGACACCACCAGAGAGGATACGGCCGGAGGCGGGAGCGGCGAGGTTGTAGGCACGGGCGAGGCGGGTGATCGAGTCGAGCAGGACGACGACATCCTCACCCTCCTCGACGAGCCGCTTGACGCGCTCCAACACGAGCTCGGCGACGGCTATGTGGTTCTCGGAGGGCTGGTCGAAGGTCGACGAGACGACGGTCGCCTCCTCGACGCTCCGCTCCCAGTCCGTGACCTCTTCCGGGCGCTCGTCGGCGAGGAGGACGAAGAGCCTGACCTCCGGATAATTCGCGGCGATGGACTGCGCGATCTGCTTGAGGATCGTGGTCTTACCGGCCTTCGGCGGCGAGACGATAAGCCCGCGCTGTCCCTTGCCGATGGGCGCCGTGAGGTCGATGACCCTGGGCGCTATATCGTTAGGCTTCCACTCGAGGCGCAGGCGGTCCTCCGGGTAGAGCGGCGTCAGGTCGTCGAAGCTGACCCGGCGGCGGCCCTTCTGGGGCTCCGTGCCGTTCACCGTCTCGATGCGAACCAGCGCCGGATACTTCTCGCCGTCACGGGCCGGACGAATCTGTCCGACTACCTCGTCGCCGCGCCTCAGGTTGAACCGCTTGATCTGCGAGGTAGAGACGTAGACGTCGCCCTTGCCCTGGCTGTAGCCGTTGGTCCGGAGGA
>QQTW01002958.1_pt1 | contig 12471 bp, 12 predicted proteins | sample 1904831 | NCBI WGS metagenome assembly QQTW01 (sample SAMN09435610, study PRJNA476489) | Subsurface metagenome, whole genome shotgun sequencing project. | reverse complement strand
GCAGCTTACGATCAGCACTGGATTTAGAGGCACTGGGAGAGCGCACTGTAACTGTGGATACGGATGTGTTGCAAGCAGATGCTGGAACGCGAACAACTGCAATCACTGGGGGGTTTGTGGCATTAGCTGGTGCCATGGAAAACCTTTTGCAGCAGAAAGTTTTAGAGCGATCGCCGATCCGCAACCAAGTGGCAGCTGTTTCAGTGGGGCTATTGCAGGGGGAGCCTTTTTTGGATCTGAACTACGTCGAGGACGTTGCGGCTGAAGTAGATTTCAACGTGGTGATGAACGACCATCTGGACATTATTGAAGTTCAGGGAACAGCTGAGGATGGAACTTTTAGTCGCACCCAGCTAAATCAAATTATGGATCTGGCGCAAAAAGGTATTCAAGAATTGTTGGCATTCCAGTCTCAAGCTATCTGGGGCAGAACTAAGTGAGTCAAGTGGGGAGCTGGGGAGCTGGGGAGACGAACATAGAGTGGGGCTTGTACCCCTTACCCGTGTTCCGTTTCGCTTTACGGCAAGGGAGCACTCTTAGCAGACGGATAGAAGAAAAATTCTTTCTCCTCCGCTCCCCTGCTCCTCCGCTCCTCTGCTCCTCCCTCCGCTCCCCTGCTCCTTCTGGTCAAGTAAGATAGCAAAGTATGAAGAATCGTTGCATCTGGATGGTGATACGCTCGCCCTGACCAAAGTCTGTATCACAATCAGCAAAGGCAATACAAGCGATTTTTACGAAAATACTGTCGCAATCCCCGAAAATTAAGCGTTCTTCTATCAACTTAAGGGAGACTATTAGTTATGAAATTGGCTTACTGGATGTATGCAGGTCCCGCCCACATCGGCACCCTGCGAGTCTCCAGTTCCTTTAAGAATGTCCATGCGATTATGCACGCGCCGATCGGAGATGACTACTTCAACGTCATGCGCTCAATGCTGGAGCGGGATCGGAACTTCACGCCGGTTACTATCAGTTCTGTTGACCGTAATGTTTTAGCACGCGGCTCCCAAGAAAAGGTGGTAGACAACATCACCCGCAAGGACACAGAGGAACACCCTGACTTAATTGTGTTAACTCCCACTTGCACCTCCAGTATTCTGCAAGAAGACCTGCAAAACTTTGTGGAACGGGCATCCCTGGAGGCGAAGGCGGACGTGATACTGGCAGACGTTAACCACTATCGAGTCAATGAACTGCAAGCTGCCGATATCACTCTCCATCAAATTGTCAAATTCTATATTGAGAAGGCTCGCAAAAAAGGCAATCTACCAGAGGGCAAAACAGAGAAGCCCTCAGTCAATATCATTGGCATTTCCAGCCTTGGTTTCCACAATCACCACGACTGTACGGAACTGAAGCGGCTGATGGCTGATCTTGACATTACAGTCAACGAGGTAATTCCGGAGGGAGCCTCGGTTGAAAACCTAAAAAATTTGCCCCGCGCCTGGTTCAACTTGGTGCCTTATCGGGAACTGGGCTTAATGACAGCTCGTTACCTGGAGCAAGAATTTGGGACGCCTTATGTGGACATCACCCCGATGGGTGTGGTGGAAACAGCCCGTTGCATCCGCAAGATACAGCAGGTGATTAATGAGCAGGGCGCAGATGTTAATTATGAAGACTTCATCAACGAGCAAACACTGTATGTGTCTCAAGCCGCTTGGTTCTCCCGCTCGATTGATTGTCAGAACTTGACCGGCAAAAAAGCTGTTGTGTTTGGCGATTCCACCCACGCAGCTGCCATGACTAAGGTTTTGGCACGTGAAATGGGGATTCACGTTGTGTGGTCAGGCACTTACTGCAAGTACGATGCTGACTGGTTCCGGGAACAAGTGAGCGAGTACTGTGATGAAGTTATTGTCACAGAAGACCATGGTCAGATTGGGGATGCGATCGCCCGTGTTGAACCTTCTGCTATCTTCGGCACTCAAATGGAACGGCACGTCGGCAAACGGCTTAATATTCCCTGCGGCGTGATTGCTGCGCCTGTACACATTCAAAACTTCCCGATCGGTTACAAGCCCTTCTTAGGGTACGAAGGCACAAACCAGGTTGCAGATTTGGTTTACAATTCCTTCACACTGGGCATGGAAGATCACCTGTTAGAAATCTTCGGTGGACACGACACCAAGGAAGTGATTACCAGGGGTATTTCTGCTGATTCTGACCTCGGCTGGAACAAGGAAGCCCAAGCGGAACTGAATAAAGTTCCAGGCTTCGTCCGAGGCAAGGTAAAACGCAATACCGAGAAATTCGCTCGTGAGCGTGGCTTTAGCGTAATTAGCGTTGAAGTTATGTACGCTGCTAAGGAATCTGTGGGCGCGTAAACGCCAACCCCCCTTACTGTCTCCTCTGTTAGTTCTATTGCAGTCCTCCCGCTGAAAAATCAACGGGGGGATTTTTGGTGGAAGAAAAATCAATGACACGACCGACAAATGATCGCTCCACAACCGCCGCTCCTCGTGGCTGGTTTGCGCTTGCCCTGCTCTGTGCGTCACAATTCATGGTGGTGCTAGATTTTTCGATTGTCAACGTGGCGCTGCCCTCAATGCAGCAAAACTTGGGTTTCTCACAGCAAAATCTCCAATGGATTGTCAGTGCCTATGCCCTCACTTTTGGGGGTTTTTTGTTACTGGGGGGGCGGGCAGCAGACCTGCTCGGTCGTCGGCGGGTATTCATGGCTGGGCTGGGTTTGTTTGTCCTTGCCTCGCTGGTTGGGGGTCTGGCTCAGTTTCAGTGGGTGTTGATTAGTGCTAGAGCGTTTCAGGGCTTGGGTGCAGCGATCGTCTCTCCCGCTGCTCTGTCAATTCTGACAACAACGTTCCAGTCAGGCTCTGAGCGCAATCGAGCCCTGAGCATCTGGGGAGCGGTGGCAGCGGGGGGATTTGCGGCAGGGGTGCTACTGGGCGGGATTTTGACTGACTGGCTGAATTGGCGCTGGGTGATGTTTGTCAACGTGCCGATTGGCATTGCGGCAATTGCTTTCGCCCCAGTGCTACTGAGTGAGAGCCAGGAACGTACCGTAACCAAAATTGACCTGGCTGGTGCAGCTTCGGTGACAGCCGGATTGGTGCTGCTAGTCTACGCGCTGGTACAAGCACCTGAAGTGGGTTGGGTCTCGGCTTCGACCATATTGCCGTTTGGGGGTGCAATCGCCCTTCTCGCTCTGTTCGTATTTGTGGAGGCGCGGTCGCCAGCACCATTAGTACCGCTGGGGATTTTTCGCAACTCAACACTAACGGGTGCCAATCTGGTCGGAGCGCTGCTGAATGCTGCCGTTGGCTCAATGGTCTTCATCCTGACGCTCTACATGCAGCAGGTATTGGGCTACTCGGCACTCCAGACAGGACTGGCATTTCTGCCCCACGCGATCGCGGCGATGCTTGCGGCTCCCTTGGCTGATCGGCTTGTGAATCGGGTGGGCGTGAAGTTAACACTGGTAATTGGCATGGTTGCGGCGATGGTGGGACTACTACTCCTAACTGGGATCTCAGTCCAGGGCGGTTTTGTCCGCGATCTTCTGCCCGGAACAGTAATTGTTGGGTTTGGCATTGTGACTGGTCTAGTCACGGTGACAATCGCTGCCACGGCTGGAGTGAGCGACAGTGACCAAGGTCTGGCATCCGGACTGCTAAATACCTTTCAGCAGATTGGGGCAGCCGTCGGATTGGCGATTTTAGTAGCAGTTTCCACAGCTCGGACGAATGCGATCGCTGCCAGTACGGATAACTCACCTACTGTGCAAACCGCAACAATCGGTGGCTTTCAAGCTGCGCTCGCTGTGGGGGCAGGCTTTGCTGCCATTGGCATTGTCGTGGCGGTATTTATGATTCGCGAGTCGGAATGTCACCGCGATCGCACCAAAGCTTTGAAGTAAAGGTTTTATCCTATCGCAGGAGGATAAATGTTGGGATATGAGCTAATTTTTAAACAAGATCGGGAACGGAGAAAACAAGAGCTTTGCTCATTCAGGCGTATGCTACTCACCATTCAGCATTTGAACTACTAGAATATGGCTCTTCCAAGCCAGGATTTGAACTCTTGGCGTATAGCTCTGAAGCGTTGCTTATCTTGGGCTTTCTCATTCAGATTATTGCCTTCAATATTTTTACAGTCTTTGACACAGATCACAAGCGACTCGACTATTTTTTTACCTGAATTGCTGCTCTTTTAGTGTTATTGTCATTTGGGATATTTTTTATCAGCTATCAGTCGGAGCAGGGACGGTGGAGATATTTCTCTGCTGTGACTTCTGTAACGGCCTGTACCACTTGAATTCTCTTCGGAAAAAGATGCTCGTCAGTTCGCTGATTTTTTGATTGTGGAGAAAATTGGTGAACTTTAAATACGCACAACTAGTACTACAGTTTTAGATAATTGCTGGGATAGGAAGAAAGTAAACAACTGAAGTGCGCTCACCGCCATTTCCCTAATGTTTTTTCAACAGACCTTAATTTTCTCATCGGTGTCAATACAAGTTGATGAAGTTACTATAGCAATCCTAAACGATTCACAAATCAGGCGCATACTGATGCACCTTGGAAAAATCAAATTTTTGGTGATTGGTCTCGAATTTAAATAGCCACCTGACAACAGCAAAAGATTTACAGAGATGCCAGTACTTTCTCAAAAAGTTTTTGGCTTGTAACCAAACATCTTCTACAGGGTTTTGTTCGGGGGCATTAGGGGCAAATAAAATACAAGTAATTGACCAATGCTCAGGTTCACAACTATCATTGACTGTTGCTAAAAACTCTTTAAGTTCCTCTGACTTATGATACTTAGCTCCATCCCAAATTAAAGCAATTCTTTGGTCAGGACGTTGGGATTGTAAATGCTTGATGAACTCTATGGTGTTGGCTGAATTTCCCAGTGGATACTCTCGAACTATAAATTCTTTTGTTTGATAATTTAGTGCCCCGAAGTAAGTTTGTCTATCTTTTGTATTCTTAATAGGAATCTCAATTCTGATATTTGCCTTTCCCCAAACGTATCCACAAACATCATTACCAAGTAAATGACACTCATCTACAAAAAACACAACTAATTCCCCAGCTTCTATCTGAGCCGAGTTACGACTTGCTCTATCGCGGTCTCTATCATTTCACCATTGCTTACGACAAGGGCCTTGCCACAAACCCTGTCTCCTATTTTGCTGCTCCCAAAAATCAGGACTTAGCTGTTGTTAAAATACTCCGAAAACCTTTAGCAGAGCTAGATTTGTCCCCTCATCCTACTTCTGACTTGACTTTTGCTACATCTTCTTAACTTGTCACTAATGAATGTAAGAGTAAATTCCCATTCTAGGTCAAAATCCCTAATCACCCTTTTCGAGGGTTTATACAAATAACCCTAACCTGTTCTATCTGCGTTAGGAGTAGCCGCTTAATCCACCTGAAAGCTGTAAATATATTGCGCTTCCATTACTTCACGCCTGATGCTGATAGTGTAGCTCGCTCAAGGAGTGCCTGAAATGCCGTTTTTGCGCGACGGTCTGCATCTGTAGTTCGTAGGAAACGGTAAGCCGCGTGATGGCTTAAATAGATCCCGCAAAGCTCCCAGACAAACTGCTCGACATCAAGGTCTTGACGCAAGTGCCCGCAGTCGATCGCGCCTTGAACCAGCAAAGTCATCAAATTGCGCCACTGGCTTTCCATTTCTAAAATCTTGTTCCGAACTGTGCCTTCAATGTCATCAAACTCAAATAGACCAGCAGCAACAGGGCATCCACCCGGTAAACCCGCTCGCTGTGCCCACCCAAACCAGTTGTCAACCAGTGCTTGTAAGCGTGGCAGACCTACATCAGCGGTCATCGCTGGCTCAACAATCCGTGCTGCTGCAAATTGCACCATGTACTCAAGCAATTCAATTTGCACTTGTTCCTTCGAGCGGAAATGAGCGAACAGCCCACTCTTTGACATTCCCACCCGATCTGCTAAGACCCCAAGCGTGACACCAGATAGACCCGCTTGGCTGATCAGCGCCAGTCCTTGATACAAGATGCGCTCGCGGGTAGTGACTGCTGCATTTTTCATATTAACATCATAGCACGACCGGTTGTGTTGCTAGGTACAGAGCTAGAAGCACGCTCGATGCGGTCGGCGCTCACTTCTTTGAGCTCAACAGCATTCAGTTTTTCACGTTAGTGAAGCAGGCTGATTGGCATTGAAAGCGGCAAAAAGATCTGAGTGTACTTTCAATCTTGACATAGCACGACCGGTCGTGCTATAATACTTGTACAAAGACAACCATGTGTCGATGCACAACCACCTCGAACCAGAAAGGAAGCGTCAAGAATATGGAACCGACTCAAGCTCCGTCACAAGTGGCACCTTTACAAATTGGCATGTTGCTTTACCCAGGACTGACGTTGTTAGATCTCATTGGTCCTCAAACAGTTTTTTCCTCGTATGCCAACATCCATCTTGTCTGGAAGACGCGAGAGCTGATTGTTTCAGACACTGGGATCGCCATACAGCCCACTACCACCTTTAGTGACTGTCCTCAAGAGCTCGATATCCTGTTTGTACCAGGCGGTTTTGGTATGGTACACGCCATAAAAGATCCTGAAATCCTCAGCTTTTTATCAGAGCGAGCGCCACGAGCCAAATATGTCACTTCAGTTTGCGGCGGCTCACTTATATTAGGGGCAGCTGGTTTGCTGCAAGGCTATAAAGCGACATCTCACTGGGCGTGCCGAGACGTTCTCTCGATGTTCGGAGCTGAACCCGTCGAGGCGCGAGTTGTTGTTGATCGCAACCGAATCTCCGGCGGCGGGGTGACGGCAGGAATTGATTTCGGGCTGGTAATCTTAGCACAATTGCGAGGAGACGATGCGGCTAAACTGACCCAGTTAGCAATGGAGTACGATCCTAAGCCTCCATTCGATGCGGGAACACCAGAGACTGCTGGAGCGGAGATTGTCAAGCAGGCGATGAGTTTTATCGGCGACTCGGATCTAGAACTACGACAGATCGCCAAAGAGATTAGCAAACGCCTGCTCGTGGCTGCTCCAGCCTAAAATTGCGGGCTAATAGCACCAAACCCGTTGATCAAAGTCAACAAAACAGCCTGTCCCCTGTGGAGTAGGCATCTCACCTACTCCACAGGGGAGCAAAGGATTTGGAGATTAAGGTATAGAGGAAACCGCCAAAATTGTTCAACTATTGCTGGAGTACAATCCTGCCCCACCCTTTGATACCGGTTCACCTGAAAAAGCGGGTCCTGAGTTGGTCAACGAGGCAGTTTTATTTATGCAGGGGATGTCGAGTTTAGAACTAGCAAAATCAGTAAGCTGACATGACTACAATTTCAGAAACAGATCACGATATTGCTGCCACAAGCTGGGTACAGTTTGGTTTTTACGCGACTTCGATCCTCTTTAACGTCTGCTTGATAGCTCAGGTACTAACGGTCGGTGTTGCCTACTTCACTGATCCTGCTTGGTGGAACATTCATGTGTGGCTCGTGCGAGGGTATGGTGGACTGTCGCTCATATTGTGGGTAGGGTCTTTGATGGCTCCATTCTCAAACAGAATCCGAGCGCTTGCTGCTAGTCTACCTGTGCTGCTTGGACTCCAGTTTTGCAGCATTCATCTCAAAACCCCGCTTCACTTAGAGGTGCTGCATCCTCTGATTGGATTCACGTTGTTTTATGTCTCTTCAAGTCTTGTGCATCGGGTATCGCGTGAGGTGCTTAATTCAGATGCGGTGACTGAAGCTTAGGAGGAACCTGTGACCATTTCAACTCAAAGAGACGTTCGCGTCACAATCATTTCTAGAATTTGGGCATGTGCAACAGCAATGCTCTTAATTTGGGGGAAAAGTAGCGGTGCGATGTAGAAAGTCGAGTGTTAGAGGATTAAAGTGAATCCTCCCAAGTGAGTGGAGAGCCTATCTCAAGCGTGAAATCTGTCTCACTGTCCCCACGTAAAAGAGTCACCGACTCCGGTCACACTGGTAGTAAGCAATGAATCCAGTGGAATGCAGACCACGCAAGAAGCCGACCTGGTAGCCTCAAACCGGGAAGGAGCAAGGGTAAGTCCAGCAGGGTTAAGACAACTGAACCGTCGTTTGAAGCTTCGTCATTTAGCCAATCAGTGAAATCAGGCTGAGACACTGAGACCAAAAAGGTAGATGGGTGGCTTGACGGCTCGCTATTCCGTTAAGTGGCAGATCGCATCCCCATCGGAGTGTAGACGGAACCCGACCCGGACGCATCTCAGACACTCGGAACTACAGAAGCCCAATGAATTCTCTGGCGCAACCTTAGAGTAGGCAAACCGGGTGGTGTTGCAGCTCTGTGGTTTGGTGTCTGAGATTGCTGAATTCGCACCAACATCAATCTCACCAACAATAGATCTAAAACACTACCGTTTTGCTAATGTTCCCCTAAGGAGAGACAACAATGCCAGCTATCTTTGTTCATGGTGTTCCAGATACCTACCGCGTCTGGGATCGAGTGCGGAGGCGACTGTCTGGAACTGACACTGCGGTTCTCTCACTGCCGGGTTTCGATAGTCCGGTTCCTGACGGCTTCACAGCAACGAAAGAGGATTACGCTGATTGGATTATTGCTCAGCTTGAACAATATCCGGAGCCGGTCGATCTTGTGGGTCATGATTGGGGCTGCCTTCTGACGGTTCGCGTCGCGTCGCTTCGACCTGACTTGATCAGAACGTGGGCGGCAGGCAGTGGACCTGTCAGCCGAGACTATGAATGGCACGAGTTCGCTAAAATCTGGCAAACGTCCGTCGCCGGGGAGCAATGGATGAACAATCTCGACCCGGACGAGTTCAGCCAGCAACTCGAAGGGTTTGGCGTTCCTGCCGAGCTTGCCTCGGAGATGACCGGGCGAATCGACGCCAGAATGAAAGACTGCATCCTTCGCCTATACCGCTCGGCGATTCAAGTTGGGGCGGAGTGGGAACCCGGTTTGGCAAATATCACTGCTCCAGGTTTAGTCTTTTGGGGCAAGTTAGATCCGGCTTGTCCAATCGAGTTTGCCGACCATCTGGGAAAAGATGCCAAAGCATCTCAGGTGCTCAAGCTCGATGGTGGACATTGGACACCCCTTCAGTGCCCTGACAAGATTGCACAAGCCTTGCAGGAACACTGGAGTACCGCAGACTAGAAGTAAAGCAGTATAGAACCCATTTGACATCTTTTTAGCAAGTAGCTTGTCTGATACAAATCCAGGATGTGTTTTAGATCTGGTGTTTAAAGTATACTATGTAATAAAGATGGCAATTTCATAGAAGGTATTCGTCAAAGAATATTGCTGTCTGGCTCCCAGTGCAATGTCCACACTGTCACAGCACAGAAGTGATCAAGAATGGCGAATCAGCGGAGGGCAAGCAATGCTATCGTTGCGAGAATTCGGATTGCCCCTATCGCACTTCCATCCTCAATCAGACTTACCCAGAACGAACCGAACAAGTCAAGCGACAGATAGTGGAGATGACGCTCAATGGCAGTGGAGTGCGATATCTCGCACGGGTATTGCACACAAACCCGACTACAGTAATTTAAATACACGACCTAGTTGTTGGGCTATTCATCAATCGTTATGAGTTTGGTTTATTGCTTTGAGAACCAAACACCAGATCTAGAACACTGCCTCCACTTGAACATAGGAGAAAAAATGAAAGCAGTAGTGATTAACGAATACGGCAACGAGAGCGTTTTGGATTACACCGATATCGAAAGTCCAGAAGCGAAAGAAAACGAGGTTTTGGTGAAAGTTCACGTCGCGGGGGTCAATCCGATTGACTGGAAAACCCGCGATGGCGCGGGCGAGATGCTCGGTCTGAAACTTCCAATCACTCTTGGCATCGATATCGCCGGAACCGTCGAAGAGGTTGGCGTTGACGTTGAAAACTTCAAGCAGGGCGATGCCGTTTATGGAATGACTGTGTCCGGGCTGTCTGGTGGCTACGCTGAATACGCCCTCGCGGGTGTGGACACCATCGCGCCCAAACCGGAAAGCCTCGATTTTGAAAATGCGGCGTCGATTCCCATTGCCGCGCTAACCGCGTGGCAGGCGATATTTGATGTGGCGAACCTCCGTAGCGGGCAAAGAATCTTGATAACCGGAGCATCGGGCGGAGTCGGCTCGATGGCGGTTCAGCTTGCCAAAGCGAAAGGCGCATTCGTGATCGGCACGGCTTCAGGCAGAAACCAACAGTTCATTCGTGATTTAGGCGCGGATGAATTCGTGGATTACACAGCGCAACCGTTTGAGGAAGTCGTCAAAAACGTGGATGTCGTTTTCGATACGATCGGCGGCGACACTTGTGAGCGAGCGTTCCAAACTCTGAAAAAAGGTGGCTTTTTGGTTTCGGCAGCAGAGCCTCAAGCCAAAGAGAAAGCTAAGGAGTTCGGCGTCCAAGGCTCATGCCTCTTCTGTCAGCCAAGCGCAAAGCAATTAGCCGAAATCAACCGTCTGATTGAAGCAGACAAATTGAAAACACACGTTGAAACGGTTCTGCCGATCGCGGACGTGAAAAAGGCACATCAACTTTCTCAAAGCGGGCGCACACGCGGCAAAATTGTTTTGCAAATCGGGACATAGTTTTTGAACAACGGATGTGTGTCTGATGCCTGAGTGATGATTCTTTGCAACAACTAAACAACTAAACAATGGACAGCTATGAAGATACTTGAGAATAAAGTTGCCTTGGTTACGGGCGGAACATCGGGAATTGGTAAAGCAACTGATATTGTCAACTTGATGGGATAAATTCAAAAATAGGCAAGATGATTCCTGAGTAGTCAAGAGCACTAAGACTAAGCAGCAAAATTCAGCCCAGCAACTTCTCGCCAATCTTCAAGTCGTTGGTGCATCTGTTGGCGATAGCGGTGAGCGGTGAGGTGATGTTGTTTCGGGTGGAAGTGGTCTCGAATCGGTCTAAAAGCAGAGAGAAATCGTTGGACTTGCCCTGGGGAATTAAATTTTCGCGTGCGTTGCTCTCGCACTCTCGTCGGCTGATGTGAGTTCTCCGCTCGATTATTCAACCCCTTGTGAGTAGCGATGTTCCACGCTTGGTAGCACAACTTTCTTCGCCGCTTCGTAGCTCTTGAGCTTGTCGGTCACGATCACCCGTGGCACAAAGCTTTGTTTCTTCAACAATTTGCGGAAGAAGCGCTCTGCCGCCTGCGTGTCTCGATGTCGTTGTAGCAAGACATCCAGCACGTTCCCCTCCGAATCCACTGCCCGCCACAAAGAATATTGTTGCTTTTTGATCGTCACTACCAGTTCGTCGAGATGCCATTTGTCCGTCACATAGAGATGTTTGCGCTCTCTGCTGATTCGCGTATTGCTGTTCGAATTTCTGGCACCACTCTCGAATCGATTCGTAGGTCACCTCAATCCTGCAATACAGCATTATTTTCTCGATATCCCGGTAGCTCAGGGGAAAGGTGTAATAGAGCCAAACACAGTAACTGATGATTTCGTCGGGGAATCGATGACGGGAATACATGAACAGGGAGTTGCGATCAAAGTTGAGCCAGTACGACTATTCTACTTTTGGGTTAACTTGACAATACCCTATAACGCTACCCTGTTATGAATTAATATCAGAAACTAACGTTCTAAGCTCTGCAAGCACTTTTTCTAATTGTTTCTGCTTCTGAGGATCAGTCCACACCTTAGAGCGCTTTGCTAAACTCAACACATCATCTATTTGGGCTTTAAGTGATGGAGAAGTATTCTCTTCTTTTAATTTAGAAGTTTTTAATGTCGCGATCTGTTCTTTAATCTGAGTAAGCGAGAGTTCCTGGGAAATTGCCTTCTCCAACAAAATTTCACGCTGCTCATCATCTTTAATCCGGGCGATCACCTGTGCCTTTGTGTAGGCAATTTTCCCCTGACGTAAAGCCTCTAGAATATCCTCTGCAAGATTGAGCAGTGGAAGCCGATTGTTAACAAACGACTCCCAGGTCATCGTCCCTAGAGCATCAAATACAGATTGAACCGCTTTATCTTCATCACTGCCCATAACGTTATGGGCAACATTTCCTTTGGCTTCATGCTGCATCCTATAAAGGAGCTTAGGCACCTCCAAAACAGACATTTGCAGCTTTAAGGACAGAAGCTGTAATACTCCTTCCGTCTCTTCAATAGGGTTAAGGTCTTCACGCTGTAAGTTCTCAATCAGAGCAATTTGAATTGCTTGCTCATCTGATAGCTCACGAATAACAACAGGTATTTCTGTCAAGCCTGCGTCTTTGGCAGCGCGGTAGCGCCGTTCGCCTGCCACCAATTCATAGATATCTGAATTATCAAGAACACGGACGAGGAGCGGCTCTAGAATTCCGTGTTCTTTAACAGAGAGCACAAGCTGCTCCATCTTTTGGGGATCAAAATAGCGCCGAGGTTGTTGAGTAGGAAGTTTGATTTGGGTAATTGCTAGCTTTTCAGAAACTGATGCGACTGCCACATCACCAAATAATGTTACTGGAGCCGTG
>QQTW01002957.1_pt1 | contig 12472 bp, 14 predicted proteins | sample 1904831 | NCBI WGS metagenome assembly QQTW01 (sample SAMN09435610, study PRJNA476489) | Subsurface metagenome, whole genome shotgun sequencing project. | reverse complement strand
CTCGTCGCCGCAAACAGCAATTCTCACTGCTTGAGAGCGCCATCAGTACTGGAAGACTCCAAAGAAGAAATCGCTTACCTGTAGCCATTTCGGGATTGACACGGGCAGCCCAAAATTAGCAGAAGTAGATGTAAGAGTGGTAAAATCGCGAAAATAAGGCTTATGCTTTGACATGAGTGGACGAGCAATTCTTGACGCAAAATGGATTGGCGAGGTAGGGGTCCGATACGGAGGAGCAAACACGCGCCGTAGAAAGGACGTTCATCTAGACACTTTGCTGGTGATTCGGGCACTACCGGTCTGAGCGAAAAGCATCATCTCCGGATCATGTGCGAAGGGCTTCAGAATCTTGGTGCTCGAATCTGTAATCCATCCGGTGCTGGGAGCGCATCTGCTCTTGAAGCGGAGGGATGCCAAGCCTGAAAGTGCCAAGGCTGTATGTGCCAAGACTGGAAATGCCAAGCCTGTAAGTGCCAAGCCTACCCCTATTTGAGTCTCGACTCTTGGGAAAAGAAAGGAGGGAAAACAACTACGTAGTGGGTTCTTTCGGCCTGTAACGTTGGGCTAGGTGATAGCTCTTGTTACGATTAGAGATTCGACAGTTGGTACGAGACATAACATTCTTCTATACTGACAAAGAATAATCAGGAAGCAACCTGTAATCAGAGAAAACAGAGGTCTTAGCCAGCCAAACCCAATCCGCTGTTTCTTCTCAACCAAATTGCAATACTTTGACCAGCCAGTCCAGTTTAGAGCCCTTCTTAGCAGAGCCTAGCATGCACGATACGAAGTTCTTTGCTGGTCTTTGTTCATGTAGAGTAATCTTATATGCGTATGCAAGTTGTTTTGCAAGACCTAGTCCGCCACTCTCCCGCTTCCATCCCTAATGAATTGCCGAAGCGAATGCCTCTCCTATTCTCAGAGACACTGGATTTCGTAATCGAGGCTGTCAGTCGATAGCAAAACTAGCTTAAATCTTGAATATTTGCACATTCAAGTTCTTGTGCGAGCTCGCACGTGAAGTAAGACTGTACATTCGCCACGTGTGAGAGCGGGTCTTCGAGAGATCAGATAGCCGAAGGTCTGTGCAGGCCTGAGGTATGAACTGGTGAGTTGACGACTACCAGGTAAGTGAAATATAGGATGACATTCGGGAAGGGCTTGAAAGGGATATATTTCGAGGCACCTTCTTCCAAACTCTGCTCGGTGCTTCAAGCTTAACCAGATTGCCTTGGACTCAAGCTATTCTGGTTGTCTTGCAATGATTCTGAAGCAATGCTCTTGCTCTCGCTATTCTCATAACGGGCAACACTGGTACAAGATTTTTTACCGACATGTTCAGCACCGTGCTGAGCCTCAGCTGAGGACGTTGGCCGTGCCTAGTTTTATCAGCACATTGTGAGACTCGAAAATTGGCGAGTATTGAGGATTAGGTTGCAGGCTGATGGATCACTGTGGCCGAGCGTCTATATAACGGCGATGTGGTGAATGTTTGCGATGTGATGGAGCTGCCACGGATACACGGATACGCAGCAAAACAGTCCCGAGGATTACTAATTCGGTCCTTCGTTGCAAAATTTTTGGAATTGGAAGCGGAGACTGTTGATTTTGATTTGCACTGGACAGCTTCCACTCAGAAAATGACATCGCCGCCTGGCGCTTGACAAGATGCTCGTGCGGGTTCAGCCCAGCTTCATAATACCCTCTGACTTTTACCCTCTACCCTCCACCCTGCTCCCTGAGCTGACATTTCCCGAAACATATCTGAGTGCTCGATACACGCTCCCCATGTCTGGTCAAATAACATATCTAGTACATACTGAGCTTGCCACATAACCTGCCTTTCTCCCAGACGAACCAACACTTCCCTGCCATCCAACTTCTCGAGCGCATATCGCATTCGATAAATTACTGAGCAAGATGCCATTTGGTATCAACAATCCTCTGCCCTCTTCTATGAGGAGTACGTACACATCCGAACTCAACATCAGCCACCCCGAGATTGACAAGCAGCAGGCGAATGTAAGAAGGCCGGCAAAATATTAGCATCCTTCGTCGACCCTCGACAAGCCTTTGGACCAGACAAAGTCATTCCACCACAGATTCTGAGCAATGCAAAAGTATGAAATATCACCACAATACATATCTCGACTTACTATGGCATGCTGATCCAACCCGCAGGGCCTGGCAGTAATAACCCAATTCAAAGCCGGCTTTATCGGCACTGCTCGATTTGGCTCCGGCATTGTGGTTGCTCGACTCGCTGATGGATCGTGGTCAGCTCCGTCCGCTGTCGGCACCGCGGGTGCTGGTTTCGGCGGACAGATCGGTTTCGAGCTCACCGACTTTGTCTTCATCCTGAACGATGCGGCGGCCGTGCGCGCTTTCTCCCAACAAGCATCTATCACGCTCGGCGGCAATGTCAGCATAGCAGCTGGCCCGGTAGGTAGAAATGCCGAAGCCGCAGGCGCTGCAAGCTTCAAGGGCGTAGCTGGCATTTTTGCCTACAGCAAAACAAAAGGTCTGTTCGCCGGAGTATCACTAGAAGGCTCCATGCTCGTCGAGCGACGCGACGCCAATGAAAAACTCTACAACGCCAAAGTCACCGCGCGCCAATTACTCGAAGGTTCCATCCGCCCCCCACCCGCCGCCGACCCGCTCCTCAGCGTCCTGAACTCCCGTGTCTTTTCTGGCAACGTCAACAACAACAGCGACGCCATGTACAACGACATCCCCATCTACGACGACGCGCACGACAACGTGGTATGGGAGGGCCGATCAGGCCACGGCTACGGCTCCGGCACGCGACGAGATCGCTCCGGCACCACTGGCTCCCACGCGAATGACGACGACTACGAATACCGAGACAGTCCTGGATCCGCACCGCCCAAAAGAGCCAGCACCTGGGCCGACGACGTCTACGACCGAACGCCAGGTAACCGCTCGCCGGTGTCCTCGCGCGCAAACCCGTCCGAAACATTCGACAAGATAAACGTGAACCGCAACAGCCGCTCCAGCACCTTCTCCTCATCCGCAGGCGAGTACAGCTACAGCGACCAGAAACCGACGCGGCCCACGGCCCCGAAACCGGTCTTCAAGCAGCGGACGGGATCGCTGGGCAAGGATCAAGCGAGGGCGCTGTTCACGTTCGATGCCGATCAGGAGGGCGACCTGGGGTTCAAGAAGGGCGACATCATCACCATCACCAAACGGACGGATAACAAGGAGGATTGGTGGACGGGGAGGATCGGCGATCGAGTCGGCATCTTCCCGTCAAATTATGTCGAGGCCATGCTGTGACATGGGGGTGGGAAGCATGTTGCGGATAGAGAATGTGAGATTTCTATCTGCTTGCATAGTACTGTGGCGTTCATACAGTTACCAGCGGGTCAACCTCACCCTTTCTTTTTTTCTTATCTCGTTCCCGCAAAGCGCCGGCGTTGATTCAATCAGGACAGCTTGCGCACTCTATCTATCCAATCAAATCAGCTCAGTTCAGTCGATCGATCGATCGATCGATCAATCAATCAATCAATCTACAACAGCGTCTCCGGTTTTTCTGCCGCAGGGATCGTGGCATCTACCACCAACCTTCGTCCCTTTTTGGATTTGGGGCCTGTGCCCTATATTTCTATCTCTGTTTCTGTTTCGAGTTCTGTTTCTCTTCCGGGTGCCCGGGTCGGGGTTCTGTGGATGCAAGGCTAGGAGATGGTGTGGCTGGTAGTGGTAGTGGTGGTGGTAGTATGGATGATTCACTTGCTGCTGCTGGCTGCTGGCTGGTCTGTGCAGAGATGTATGGGTGGATGGGCTATCTAGATCGCTAGCTAGCTACTAAGTAGTAGCTCTTTGAGGTGGGGAGATGAGATGAGGTGAGTCTCTTCGCTGAGCTGGGCTGGGCTGAGAAAGAGGAACACACTTCCACTTCCAGTCCTTCACAGTCAGTACTAAGTTCGTCAGCGAGATTAAACAACACTTCAATCAGGACGACGCGGATCTTTATCCGGAAATACCAATGTACTGCCCCCTTCCTCACGCAGCCATGGAGAAGTTATTTTGAGTGAGTGAGCGAGCGAGAGAGTACCGTATGTGCTTTGGGGGGGGGGGAATGCCCACCTCTGCTACGTAGTATTACAGGGATATGGTCCGAACTCCAGCTGGGTAAAGAAGAAGAAGAAGAAGAAGAAGGCCTTTTCTCTTTGTCTTTCGTGTCTGGATGGACTGGATTCTTAAGACATGTCTGTCTCATCGATATCCGATTATGGGTTTCGGGCTGGCTGGCTGGCTAGGTAGCTAGGTACGGGCTCTACGGGGACTGGATATCTGAATACGTCGCATTATGCGTGTGAGAGAAAGTGGGGGGGTGGAGGAAGAGGGTATTCAGAGGTGGAAAGCACAAGGAGCAAGGTTTAGGAGAGGAAAGGGGGAGGTTTTCTATCAAAAAGGGCTTCTGATTGATTGTGTAGCTAGTCTGGCTGGATTGCTCGAACCGGTCGATCCGTCACCAGAGAGAGTGACTGATTCACTACTAGAGGGTTGAGAACCCTGCAACGGTGTTGTACGCGCGTCTCGCCTCGCTGAGAGCTGATTCCAACAAGACAGAGACAAAAAGACAACGGAAATTTTTCAAAGCAGGGGGCAAAAAGGAAAACTTAAACTCGCATCTATATCCGTGCCACCATACATCATCACCACGAGTCAGTCTCACTTCCGCTGGATTCGCATGTGAAGTGGCTGGTGAAGAACCCTAGGATGCGGTTGATCTTTCAATGCTGTTGGAGTGCTGCCTTGATTGCGCGCTGTGTACGGCTTCGGGTCTGTGGGCCGGTGTAGACCTTGTTCACTTCATCCTTCGGCTTCGGCCCGGCCTTGCTGCGGGTGTTATAGCCTGAGCCGGCGTGCCGCTTTCCGATCTCCACTGCTGTTGGCTTTGCAGGTTTCTTGGCTTGGACGCGTCGATCAAGGCGCTGCTCGGTGGCTTCGTTCTTGCCGTTGCATTTGGTGCTGGACTTGCCCATGTTGTGCGGTGGTGGTGGTGGTGGTGGTGGTGGTGGTGTTCTTGGGTATTTGAGTTGCTTCTCGGAAAGGGTGATGCTGTTTGAGGCTTAAGCTTTGTAGATGGTGTGGGTGTTGCTGGATCTGAAGAGTGCAAATGGTGGGTAGTTGTGCGGGTTTATATACTCTTGACAAGAGCAGCAGGCGAGTGAAAGTGGACAAAGATGAGAAGGCATAAGAAAGGAAGGACATTGGATTGCTCTTCAACGGCTACAATTAATTGTTCGTCAAATCTTGCAGACGAACCTCTTCAAGGCGTGCCTGACCTGCCGATGGTAACAACAAAGGGCGACATGATTGTTGAAGAGTTCAGACAAAAGCAAGCACCTTAAGACAAAGGTATTGTGCCATCAATCGTCAACACTGGGGGCGAAAGCCGTGCCTCGAAAGATGTTTTATTATGAGCCAAAATCCTCGTCAGTGATTGGGCCAGAGGAGAAAGCCAGTCGACAAGTGGACGGGCATTGTGAGAGCAACAATCACAATGTTGTGCCTGACACAGTCACAAAGATGTAGACACTGTACGGTGATGAGAATGATCATCATCAAGGCACCAAGGGAGATGCACATGGACATACAATGATAAGGACAGACTTGCGAGACGGGGTTCAGAGGAAACCTCAGGTATGCACTCCGCGGGCAAGCAGGGGGTAGCCTGCCTTTACATTTCTTCTTTGAGAGGTGGCGTCATCAAGAACAGACTGGATCCGGTTCTGCACGCCCGTCGATTAGGAGAGTACTTGATTGAGCTTGAATCTCGTAATATATGTTGGAACAGGTCTCTGATAGTCGTTGGCACCAAGGTCACCATCACGTGATTTCGTATATCGCTACTCCTTCTGAGGTAGATGGATTGCTCAGATGGGAATAGAATTCATCCATCCACTCCCATCAATATACCCAACTATGGCATAGGCCATAGGGCAGATAAGCCCTTTCGCTCGTGCAATCACTCTGAAACCATAGCTCCGTACTCGCGTTCTACTTGCCCTTATCGACAAGCACGAGTAAAGGAAAGGGTTTGAAGCAGCATGGTGGTGTTAGACGTGTTGAGTAAGTAGTACCTACTTAGTTTTACTTTACCACCAGTTTTGCCGGTTGCTTTATACTCCAAACCATAAGCAACCTGGAGTCTTCACACACAGGCGCTGAGAGCTCTCACATGGGGGAGAGGGTCAACACAGACTGAGCAAGTGATGAAATTGATGCATGATGAAGGCCAGGGACAAGAAAGATCAAAGCCGGAACGATGACCCCGATAACGTGAAGCATAGAGGTCAAAGGCAACGCATTCTACAACCAGCTTCAAATCACCCCAGGCTACAGACTATCCGTGTATGTATACTTACTTCTACATACTGACGTACTCCCCTTCCTCCCCAATAACACAACAAATGACAAAACCAGCTCAACACGAAGCCAACACACCACACACCACACAAAAATACACGCCCACCAACACGCCCGCCTGCACCGCCAGAGCGTACGCAACAGCGAGTGTATGCATCCAGCCACGGACCAGCGCGACAACGGCCAAAACACCCACATCGCCTGCCAGCAAGACAAGGAGATGGAAGAGCGCGACCTCGCTCAACAGCTTCTGTTTTTGTTTTGGTTCTGGCGCTGGCGCTGGCTCTTGCTTGCGCCGAGGCGGCAACGCCGTGCGCGGCAGCCGGTGTGGCTCGCTCTGCGGTGCGGTCAGCAGCAGCTCGTGCTGCTTTCCCTGCGGGTTGGTCAGTCGCAGCTCCAGGTGCTCCGGCTGAGGCATCTTGCGGTGGCCCGAGGCGGACATTTTGTATCGGTTAGGCTTGGTTTCCTGGTTTCTGGTTCTTGATTCTTGATTCTGCTGATGGAGAAAATGGGGCGAGGATGTTGGATGTTGGATACTCCGGGAGTTGAGCGCTTGGGGTGTAGGAGGAGGGAAAGTAGTAAATAGTGCTTATCGCTGCTGGCTCCTTTTATACAGGAGATCGGCCCAGAAACAATCAATCCCTTTGTTCACTTGCACATAGAATTTAGAAACTAACAAGGGAGAAGCCTTGTCTGGCACAAAGCGTCACATCCAACTCACAAAGAGCACAGTCAGTGTCCGAAGCGACAAAAAAGCACAATGGCTTTGCATCACGACTGACCATACAGCCCCAAACCTCAACGATCGCAACAGTAGAGAGCTTGCTTTCTTTTCACAAGCGACTGCCGCTGCATACACCCTTAATTAATGCTATCATGCTATGGATCTTGTAAAAGGGGGGGGGTTTGGCCATCCATAAGCTTTGATTCTGACGGCTTTCCCGCAAAAAAGCTCAAGTACTAGAATACAGCGAGAAAGTAGAAGTTCTTCTCGCGGACCAGCCATTTCTCCAGGTCAACCTTTTCCGCATGTGTATGAAAAAGTACAGTACAGGCAAAACCTAGCGGCGGTGTGAACAACAAGCAATGACCTTTGCCGTGGAAATGCACGATCCAGGTAGCCAAGCTGGCAGACGCCACTCTAGAATGAAGGGCGTTGCTGTCGGGCCACCGATGCAAAACCGGAGCACTGCACTCGTCTCCCCTCCCCGATCTCACAAATACATCCTCCCCACCACGCACAAATGGTCGACGTGCAGCTGCGGCGTTCAGGCCTCGCCCCCAGACGCAGCCGGCTTGTCGGCGGCGCCCTTGGAATCAGAAGCCCCATCGTTGTTCTTGTGATTCTGGTTTGTGAAACCAGCCCGTCCACCTCCACGCCCGCCTCTACCACCTCGATCATCACCTCCTCTACCGCGGCCACCACGAGCACGGTACGCGCCTCGACCACCCCGTCCTCCCTCACTATCACTCGCTCCTCCACTCTGATAGCCGCCACGAGCATTCGTGCTTGCTCCCCCGCGGTTGCTGCCCTGCCATGTACCTGCGCCTCCTTGACTCTCACGGTGATGAAAACCTCTATTGCTGGGGCGCTCCTCGAAGTATCGGATATTGACCATCTTCGAGTCTTTACTCCTATTCTTCTTCGCCCCCAGTTGTCCTTCGAAAGCAGCCTTGCACTCTTCAGGATTTTCAAAGTTTACAACAAACGCAGTGCCTGTCTTGCCGAACTTTGTAATAGATTTGATCTTTGACTTGTCTTCCTCCAGGAACAGATCTCGAATCTGCTCTTCTGTCTCGGCATTCGAGATGTACAAAGCGGTCGCTGATTTCTTCTCAGCCGCTGGCGAAGGTGCAGGCTTAGGTGCTTCTACCGGCTTGTCCCCTTGAGCAGGCGTCCCGTTGGTAGCAGCTGCAGTAGATTTGCCGGCATCGTCGTTGCCAGGCAGATTCACATTCACGGCAGATGATTGAGGCGTCAAAGGCTTGGTCTGGTTAGCCGGTGCGGTAGGCGCGGTAGGCGCTGCAGCAGGTGTCGTCGGAGCAGCAGGAGCAATAGGAGCGGCAGGAGCGGCAGTAGTGGCAGGGGCAGGGGCGGCAGGGGCAGGCGCTGGACTGGGTCTTGCTGCTGCTGCTGCTGCTGGAGTTGGTTGAGGTCTTGATGCCTGAGCTGGTGCCTGCGGAAAAGGCTGTGTAGGGGCTGCAAAAGCTGGACTGCGGTTCTGAGCAGGACCTGTTGGTGCAGATGCGGGTGCGCCGGAGATGCCTTGTGGAGGCTGATTTGGTAGCGGTACCGGTTGTGTAGATGCTGGTTTTCCCGCTGCCGTTCCTCCACCTCCACGATGAGCGAAGTTGAACCCTTGAGCGCGCATCTCGGTGCCAATTCGACCGCCATCAACCTCCAAGACCAAATACCCAAAGGCCGCATCAGCAAGATTGAAGTTCCACATGTTCTTGAATGCGCTTTCGTCCACCTGACCCATACCGTTGGTGCCACCAACCGGTCCTCCAAACGGGTTCCCGCCATTGGCCACCGTTGGCATCCGATTCACAATGTCGAGCGCGTTCTCAAGCAGCGTCTTCTGTGCGTCGTTCTGTAGAATGGCTTGCTCAACTTCGCTTCTGACTGTCTCCCATACATCTTGGAAGGAAGCCTTCGATGCGGCAAGCTTGCCCCGATAGTGATCTAGGGTAGGATTGACACTGAACTCGTTGTAAGAGCTGCCGTATCGAAAGTGCAGCCCAGCGGAGATGGAAAAGTCGGCTTTCAGAGTGACCGAGAGCTGGTTGAGCATGCCTTCTCGTGCGGGCGAGGCGTGGGTGATGAAGACTCGAGTTTCCGCCGGATCGTAGACACGATTCGCTGTATCAATCAACTCGCCCATCTGTAGCAACGTCGTCCACATGGTGCCCTGACCACCTGCGATGGTAGTCTTGCCCTCGCCATTGTCGAAGAGCTTGTGCATAACCACAGCGCCACCAAGACCGAAGAGTCGCAGCTTGACACCTCCAACGTCTAACAGTCGTGAACTTGCTTCATCAATGACATGCAAATTCTCCACCCTGTATTCTCCCGATCGGAATTTTTCCAAGACCCTGACATCCTCACAAGCACCCCATACGGTGTAGACAGGGACATCAAGGGTTAGTTGCTTGCTCAACAGAAGTGGTAGCTCAGAGAGTGGAAGGTTTTCGGCACCAAATCGACCCTTGATCGGCTGGTTGATTGCAACCTGAGAAATCTGTCTTTTTATGTTGTCGTTGAGCAGTGGTGAGTATTGCGCTACATGCTTGAGGGTCCTATCAACAGCGGGTCAGATCTCCTTCATGGGTATATCCTTCTTTTCCAACTCACTTGTCTGCTATCCGATCCAGGGAGCTCTCATCGTAGAAACCAAAGTCGCCAGTATGGAGGATGTAGTCTGCTTTTGCTGCCTTGGCGAGATCGTTCAAAGATCGCAAATTACCTGTTATGCGTGAGTATCGTTGACGCTTCGCTTATCGGGCAGTACACGGATACCTCGAACGTCTGCAACACAGAGGACTCTAGTGGCGCCTGACTGGATTACGCGCCCGTTATTCGGGAGAAGAGCTTGAGCGCCGGGAACTGGTCCGCTTGAACCGTTGGGAAGGTATCCTTGATTTGGGAATTGCGGATGAGGCTGTTGACGTTCGACAATCAGCGCACTTACTTTCTGAGAGGTGTTTTGACACATGATAGAGGAAGTGTAGGCCGCAGAAGAGGGAGATGGTAGAGGGAGTGGGCAGAATTGCAAATTGGACTTACAGAAGCCATAAGGAATCCGGGTTAGAATTGTGGAAAGTGCAGGGGGATTGGAGTTGGAAAGACACAGCAAATGCACAGAATACACGCTAATGGGATGAATCTTCCACGACGATGAGGCTGGCGGATGGCAAAAGGTACAAAAAGGACTTGTCGCAGGATAAAGCGAGGGTCAAGTCGGGATCTCTAGCAAATGAAGCTTTCACGATGCATTCTCCAAAATCTATTGGCTTTCCATATGTGGACTAGCGCCGCAGCGCCGCGTGGATGCTCTGGACCGCAGGCAATGGGCAACTTATGTACTTCATTCAAGTCATTCACCTTCTACAACTGCCCATACCGCTCAACTTGGAGACTGTTATCCACAGCTAGAAGACAGATTGACTATGTAATGCACGGACATTTGTTTCTGTAGCAAACAGCTCTGACAGACGGGGCTTTTGGGGTATTGGCAGATTGTTTGGCCGACCGGCGATCAGATCAGACGTATCAAATGCCCTCATGTAGAATTGCCCAACGCCAACGCCTACGCCTCCGTCTCCCTCCTCTTTCCATTAAAATGAGCCCCTACAACATGCCCAGCGAGGAGTAGCACAAATGCGCCACACAAAGCCGATTTACACCACTGCGGCGGCAAGGTAGTTGACGACTGTAGTCCTGCCGCCTATCGTCTCGAGCTGAGGATATGATCAAGGTCTTTCTGGTGAACCGCAGCACCCCCTTCTGAGCAATGAGCTTTGGCTTTCAAATCAGCGCAAAGACTGTCCATATCAACTTCTCCGTTGCGAAACTTCTCCATCGATTGCAATCGATCCCTACGTCCCCCATCAGTATCGACCTGGCAAGAAAGAAAGCATCGGACAAACCAAATTTTGTTGCAGCTCATCATCTCAGCCACGTCTTCGCGGCGGGCATGTCCCTCTTTCCCATCCTGAGCTGCCTCGACCTGCGCCATCAGATCCGCCTTCGCCGGGCTTGGGGCAACTTCGTTGAAATTATGTTCAGGGCTTCCCAGCTCTGGGAGTGGAAAGGCATCGTTGAAGAAAGCTCCAAAGTCTTGCGAGGCTACCGTGTCTTGAGATTCCCTATAATCGCCAAACAGCACAGGGTCAAATCCACCGCCGTTCTGCTGGGCAAACCAATTGAACGAATTGGGGTCGACATTCGGAGTAATAATGGAGCCTGCGGGTAGTGATTAGACATGAAGATCGAACTGAAAACAGGATTCGCCGAAGCCTTGCTGCTCTTGGCACGCTTCTGGTAGGAGAATCACTTACCTCCAAACTGGGTTTGTGGTTGGTTCTCTTCGCTGATCGTGTTGAGACCATAGTCTCTAATCTTTTGAGCTGGAGAGCTCAGACTTGACGCGGGAGATGTCCCAATGGATGAGCCATTCTGTTGTGACTCGTACGATGAGGTAGGTGAGTTTGTGTTGGTCAGACTTGAATTGCTGTAATGTCGAGCACTTGGACCTGGACTGATGCGTTGGTCTGAGTTTTTGCGAGACAGTTGATTGGAATGGTTAGTATTGTTCTGTGGAAAGTAGCTGGTTGAAGCTTGACGGCTTCCTTCCAGGATCGACGGACTAAAGAGTCCACTGAAGCTGTCAAGGCTGCTGCTACTGGTATAGTTTTTAGTGTTGGGTACCAAAGGCGAAAGATTTGAGGCGCTCGTAGGAGAGTTGCCAGTGGATATGTAATTTGACTCAAACTTCTGTGGGCTCGGACTTGTCAAAGAAGTCCGCCCGACGATACCCGCTGCCCCCAAGCTGCTCGGTTTGGAGGGAAGGGTTGCTGAGCGTTGGGGGGCACTGGCTGGCTTTTCAGCCGAAGTAGCGTTGTTAGACACTTTATTGGCAGGCATATCCCCAAATCGAGGAAACTCAAATTGGAAATCATTGTTTTTTGAGTTGAGGGAGTTTCTTGCTCCAGCACCAGGAGCACCAGATCCTAGCGAAGGACTCACACCCCATGATAGTCTCTTTCGATATTCCTTCAGCTCAACTTGCAGTCGCTCCACCTGAGCGCGGAGTAAGCCATTCTCATGGTTTGTGGTCTCGGATATCTTTTCAAGATCCTCCACCTTGGTCTCCAAATCTTTCAAATGTCTCTCCTTGCGCTCACGGAAGGCTCGTTGGGCAGCTCGGTTTTGTGCTTTGCGCTTCTGTAACTTGTTAGCACAGGCAACTATCACTCATGGACAACTTACGGATGTTGGTTCAGCTGTAAGTGGTTTACGACCTGGTTTCTTGCCAGGTCGATACTGATGGGGGACGTAGGGATCGAT
>QQTW01002956.1_pt1 | contig 12476 bp, 11 predicted proteins | sample 1904831 | NCBI WGS metagenome assembly QQTW01 (sample SAMN09435610, study PRJNA476489) | Subsurface metagenome, whole genome shotgun sequencing project. | reverse complement strand
CTGGTTTCACAACCCTCAAAGTACAACTCTTCCTTGCATGGTTACAACGATTCTGATTACGTGACGTCCAGGTGGTGAGCAAACTGATTCTCAGATTTTCGATTTTGCGGGTGGTGCTGGTCCATTGGCACTTGCGCTCAAGAACGATGCCGAGAGCTGCTTAGCAGCCAAGGGAGACCTCCTTGATCAAGCCGCTTGTTCGGAAGACGATGCGACGCAGTCATTTACCTTTGGCTAGATCTGCATTGGAGGCCCGGCTCTCTCTCTCTCTCAGATGGGCACGCTATGTTTCATTCTCTCATTCCATGTTTTCGATGCTTGTTGGAGTCTCAAGTCTTTCGCTGTTTAACGTGTCATGATCAGGGTCGAGACGGAGAATGTACCAAAATTCATCATGAACGCAATGAGATACAGAAATTGAGCCTCGCGTGACACTCCTTTTCTTAGCCGTCTCCATGTTCCCTTGAGAGGAGGCGGTGCCACACAGCACGTGGAGCACCGCTATACATACACGTGCAGTAGAATTTCAGATCTGTTTATCATGTGCATCATACCAAACTCCAAAACTCCTTATGAACCACAGACCAGTACTTATATTGATTGAATCTGATCAATTTTCGCCAATTTACAATTGTTCCATTCGCGGTAAGCGTACTACTCCATTCGGAAAACTCTAAACCTCCCCGCCCTGCGTTCGTCCAACGGACCGAAAAATCTGGAGCGCCTTTTTGGACAGTTTTGGACAGTTTTAGACATTTTCAGGTCCCAACGCCAAGTGGCACCAGGACTCCCCGCAGGAGCATGGCTCTGTTGTGTTGGTGGGGGCTAGTTTCTCTCCTGAGACCGTTTGTGTGAAGCTGGATGTTGGTGAGCTTCGGTATTGTTAAGGTATTCTTGCGTACGGTACTACTACGGTACTGACTCAAGTCTTCTACATGACTCGTACTCTTAGTAGTTGACTTACTAATATTTTGGGGATGTGGACATATTAGGAGTAATTGAACTACCCAATCTAGAAACGTATCACGTGCCTTTCATCCAACGATGTGAGCTCTCGTCAATTTCGGAGAAGGTTCCGTGGCTCGTAGCGATGCCAAGCCCCAGTGTGGCCAAGAGAGGCAGCTTCAAGTTCCTGCAGGACTTCTGTTGCGTAGATCTCCTATTACTAGTAGTAACTTTGGTAGCACCCAGTGTTCCGGGGGCAAGTGTCGAATATTGACCAAAACGAGGCGAGAAAGCAGAACCTGGAGAGGCCATAACTTGGTAGTGAACCCTAACCAGCGAGGACTTGACCATGACTCTCACAGATATAAATCTGGGTTCGTGCGCTACGCTCCTAACATATCTTGGGTGAATCTCGTGTTCTGCTGATGATGATGGTAATGGTGGTGGAAATGTAGATTTGGTGATCGAGTTTGCCGTTGTCTATTGTGAACGAGACGGAGTCTGCTGTCGTGACATGTCATGTCCTCTAGGACGATGCTACCAGTAATCATGCTTCGGAGCTTGCTGACTGATTGTCCTTCCATAGATCTTCGCTGGGTTGAATGGGATATATGGTGCTGCCGCATTGAGACCGTCTTTAGATTCGTAGGGCAGCCTTGCTTGCGTGGAGTCGTGAAATCCCCCATTATTTAGGCGAAATTTTGACTGCTGATTGTCGAATAGGTTCAGGACCTCGACCAGTAGCTGCTTAGATCGACAGATTGGAGTGCAGAGACCAGCGTTCACATTATTTTTAGATCATAGTTTCCAGGTTCAATGATGAATCAGGCTTTCTCTTCCGCGTCTTCAAACTCTACCAACTCGACACCCGAGCCCACTACTTCGCCCTGGCTATGCACCACTCTTTTCACGACCAAACCCTCGCCTGGACTTCGGATCACTGTTTCCATTTTCATGCTTTCAATCACCAGCAATGATTGATCCTTCTTCACCACGTCTCCTGGTTGCACATCAACACGTAAGATCTTGCATGGCATGGGTGATAGTAAAGAATTCGGATTTTCAGTCAGTCCAAGGGCTGCGGAAATCCAGGTGGGCGGTGCAGGAAGGAGGCGGTAAAGCTTGCCACGGGTAAAGATATGGATAGGTGAGGTTGCAGAAGACCTGGTGGTAGAGGGTGGAATGATGACACGGGATGTGAGACGAGTGCTTGGGAAATATGTGGTCAAAGTTGATGTTGAAATGTCAAAGTTCGCTGAGCAGGCAACATTCTTAAAGGTTTGAGATTCAGGAATCGAGACGTAGAAATAGCCTGGACTGATTTGATGCAAATGGGCGCTATATGGAGTCGGCTTCACACCGAGCTTCGATTCTTCATCAGCGGATATAAAATCGAATGAAAGGGACTGAAAATCAGAATCGGGTGATAACCATGCTGAGGCACTGCTTTCTCCTAAGGGCGATGGCGACTTCGAGAAGGAGCTCTGAAAGAATGAAGCGATGGCAGCCTGTGCTAAGATCTCATCGTCTAGGCGCTTTTGGGTAAAGAGCTCATCTCGATGCTTTTCGATGTAACCTGTTTCCACCGTACCCTGTATGAAATCCCCAGACTTGCACAGCCTCTTCAGGAACTCAATATTGGTGACCGGGCCTGCAATTTCATACTCTTCAAGTGCTAGGGCCAGACTTCTCACTGCTTCTTCTCTTGTATCACCTCTGACAATCAACTTTGAGATCATCGGGTCGTAGTGACTGGAGACTACGTCACCTGCAATGAACCCACTGTCAATTCTAACTTTCTCTGTTTGCTTTGGTAGGCGTACGTGCAAAAGCTTGCCAGAATCCGGAATGAAACCTTTTGCTGGGTTCTCAGCATATATACGAGCTTCAATGGCATGGCCCCTCCTGCTGATTGCGGCCTCGACTTGTTCCTGATTGATCGGTAATGGTCTGCCTTCTGCGACTAAGATTTGCCAATACACCAGATCAAGGCCTGTGACCATCTCCGTCACTGGATGCTCGACCTGCAATCTCGTATTCATCTCCATGAAATAGAACTCTCCAGAATCATTGTCGAAGATGAACTCGACAGTACCTGCACCCTCGTACTTTACTGCCAAAGCTGCAGCCCTCGCTTTCTCCCAGATATCCTTTCTCGTTTGAGGGTTCAGATGCGGAGCAGGTGACTCCTCTAGAATCTTCTGGTGTCGGCGCTGTATGCTGCAATCACGCTCTCCAAGAGCGACACAGTTGCCGAACCGGTCTGCAAAAACCTGAACCTCAACGTGCCGCGGCGTGGTGATGTACCTTTCGACCAACACATCGTCATTACCGAAGCTATTCTTCGATTCCGATTTTGCCGATTCAAGCATTTCGGGAAATTCGGCAGCCGATCTTGCTATGCGCATTCCTTTGCCTCCTCCGCCACGGACAGCCTTGATCAACACAGGGAAACCAATTTCCTCCGCTTGCTGAGCCAAGGTATTCAGGGACTGGTCTCGACCGTGATAGCCGGGTACACATGGTACACCCGCCTTGTTCATGATTTCTTTGCTCTTTGCCTTATCTCCCATGTCTTCAATTGCCTTCCACGGAGGTCCAATAAAGACGATTCCTTCTTCTATGCACCTCCTGGCAAAAGCAGCGTTTTCTGAGAGAAATCCATAACCTGGATGTATTGCTTTACATCTTTGTGACTTCGCAACATGGAGTATCTTTTCTTGGTCAAGATAAGCACCCGTTTCTCCGAGATTGAAGGCCCATTGTGAGGAATGTGCATGTTGAGATTTGGCGTCAGGGTTTGTGTAGAGGCTTGTCGTCCGAATACCGTGTTGAGCAGCAGTGCGGTTTACTCTCAGAGCAATCTCTCCTCGATTGGCTATCAGTATCGAATCGAGAGGATCAACGTTGGATTGCGGTGTGGAGGTGGAAACTTGTTTGCGCGGACCTCCCACAATGACGGGAAATCGAAATGCGATGCGGTAAGGTGTTGATAGAGGAAGAATGGCTGCTCGAGGCATTTTCAGACGCCGCTAAGAAGATGGCTAAGATCCGTCCCTTCGTAGGACACAGTATAACGTATATAAGTAGGTAGACTTAAGCTGCGTTGAAGTTGTTGTACTGCGGTACTATGTACCATCCTAATTGTCCTCCGCGAATAGCCGGGCCTCTCCAATTGCGGTTGAAAATGCGGGGAAGCTTACTGTACTGCACTGTATTGCTCTGCTGGAGCGCGTTCAGATCTTGGTACCGTATCAGCCGCTATTAATTTAGAACATACGCGGTGGGCAGTCATCATGTAAATTCTATATACTTGAGTCTCTCGAACAACGGGTACCGTGGTACTATCCTTTAGCGTCTCTCGTACAATCCCATGTCAGACTTCGCCTAATCACCCCGCAAACGGCTGCCTGCATCAGCTGGTCTTTTATGTTGAACCAAGCTTTCGATAATTCGATCACTGTTGCCTTGATCATGTCAGACGATGGATATTTCTATGATGACGAAGCCGACGACTTTGAAGGAGATCTGTTTTGGAATGATGATGGCGAGATCTTACTTGCTGTAAGACTATTTCACAGCGTACAGCCCTTTTCACAGAATGATGATGATTGACGCTATTTCAGGACGATCTAGCCGAACACACCATTCCATCTCCTGTCTATGCTGAAGATGCCGCTTACGAGGCCATGGATGGTCATTCCGATTGGGAGTACTATTCAGACGACTACTATGATGACGACCCCACTCTGTTGAAGGACAACCCGCAGGAAGGTAGGCCATTACGAAGAAGCAAGTCCGACAGATCCAACGGCTTGCATAGGGGAACGAAGCGGAAGCTTGCAGATACCAGTGACGTTCAGATTAATTCCTCAGTGATGACTTCATGGAGCACTCTTGGACTATGGAACCCCTCCATCAAGGCCACAGTCTGGAGATCATCTTCTGTTGAGGATAAGGAGAAGAAGCTTTATGTACCAGGCATGGGAGAGCGGGTTGCACTTCTTGGTAATTGGCGGGAGGTTTTCAAATCAAGCCAACCCTTCGGCAGGCAACAAAGGAATAGCGAATTGGGCACCTGCATGAAGAGAGACAATGGATATGGGGAAATTTCCCCAATACCTACTACAAAACCAAGTCTACCACAAAAGGTGCTGAATGGACATAGGGAAGAGCCGGATACAAATGAGGACGGAGGAGCAGCACCGAAAGACTGCAAGAGACGTCGGACGGCATATCTACAGGGTCCGCCAACTTCACGAAACCACAAAGTTGTCGTTGAGATTCCTGTACAGCGAGTTAACAGAGTGACAAAGGACAGACCGGAGGATCGTACGGAGACAGCATCGACACCTTCAGCAAGCAGAAAACGAAAAGCAAATGATGTTGAACATGACAATATCGATGGAGCTGTTCCCAAACCTCCTGCAAAAAGGACTGCGGCGGGTAGGGTTCCAGCAAAGAGCAAGGAGAAAGCGAAGCCTCCACCATTACCTTCTGCCAGAACCACACGAAGCAGGAAAAAGTGAAATCGGTCATGTTCAGACAGTGCGGGCGGGCGTTAGCTGCGGAAGTTACCCCCAACTCCATTTACTCGAGTCGTTGTTGCTTAGGCTTCCTGACCTATCAGTTGAAAATTTCTATTGCTTACAAAAAAGCTGATAAGAACACCTGTCTCCCACAACCTGTCGGCGTGTAGTCTTGTGGTGACATGTGCTCACAAGATAAAATTGTTAGGAAGGAGCTATAACTACCCAACTCATCCTACCTGAACTTATCAGCCAATTGGAAGACAATAGAAATCTTCTCACGAGATTTCTACCACATATCTTTATGGCTAGTAACGTGAGTGCACAATGGGTTAACTCCATACAGTACCAGTAGCTGGTTGTGTATTACTAAGCTGGACGGGCCGGAGCCTTGGTCAACCTCCGCTCCGCGGGCATGACATAATTTCTCGTGTTGATCCATAATTAACTAACGGGAGCCGGACCCCCCGGGCGCTGATCGGAAAGCTGCCCCCAATCTCCAGATCTACTCCCATATCTTGTACTTCGTTCCACTGCATCTCCATCCATTGTCATGACTCATCGTTCATCCATTAACTAGACACAAAGTTCAGGACCTCCTTATAGAAAATGAGTTTGTTCAAGACCCGGACTGGTCAATCGCAAAGATCGCAACACTCTCAGCAATCCAGCCACAGCCCGCAGGAGCCCCAATTACCAACACACAATCAGACAACAACGACGACGACAACATCAACATCAACATCAATATCACCACCACCACCGCTACTACCCAAACCACAACCGCAGCGATATCCGTCTTCAAAAAATGACTTGCAACAAGTCATCAGCAACCGGTCCAATGCAGATCCCTTGGCAGGCCATCTGAACCACCTCACCCCACAACAGGAAAGTCTGCTTGAAAAGTTCAAAGCGACTCTTCACCAGCAGGGTCTCTACCGCCCGGCTACCCAGGAACAAGCTGCAAGTCACGATGACCAGACCATTTTGTAAGCACCAGACTTATGCGCATTGCTTGACGCGGGCTGATAGAGCAGACGATATCTTCGAGCACGGAAATTTGACATCAATGGCGCGTATGCGCAGTTCAGTGACACAGAGAAGTGGTCAAAGGAGAACAAGATAGCAGAACTCTATGAAAACTTCGATGTTCAATTCTACGAGAAAGCGCGGCGAATGGTGAGACTCCGTTACAAAGAACCCTGTTTGGCTTGCTCTTACAAATTTGTTAGTATCCGCAATGGACTGGGCATCGAGACAAGCGTGGTATACCAGTCTATGTATACGTTGTGAAGCATCTCGATACGAAGAATGTGAATACCTATACGAAAGAAGCAGCTGCCTACAAAGCAAAACTACCCCAACACTCTTCTCTTAGTACACCAGCGAAGATGCTTCCCCTTTTCGCCCTCTACGAAAACTTACTCCGCTTTACCATACCCCTCTGCTCGAGTCTGGAAGGAAGACCGAATCCAGAGGTCCCGATCACTAATAGCAACAACATAGTCGATATATCTGGCGTCGGATTGAAGCAATTTTGGAATCTAAAGAGTCACATGCAAGAATCCAGTGTTTTAGCAAATGCGCATTATCCAGAAACATTGGATAGAATATTTGTAAGTAGATTCGTCACCCAGACTGACTACCATGACATTTTTCTGACCTGACTAGATTATCGGCGCACCCTCTTTCTTTCCTACTGTCTGGGGTTGGATCAAGCGATGGTTCGATCCTGTCACTGTGAACAAAATCTTTATTCTTGGCCACCATGAAGTCAAGGCCCGATTGTCAGAATGCATTGATCCAGATGACTTTCCTAAGAAATATGGCGGTAACCTCGATTGGGATGTCGGTATGGCTCCTGATTTAGACCAAGTGACTAGAGAGGCATTAGAGAGGAATGGTACTAAAGGTTGGGTCGAAGGTCCTTGCTTGTGGGAAGGAAACCAACGAGTCGCTGTCGGTACTGTGAATGGAAAGCCTAGAAGGCCCGCAAAGTTGGAGCCTGTAGCTGCTCCAGCTAAAGCAGAGAGTACTATTGTTTCACCGCCGCTAGCAGTCGAACCAGCACCTCTCCCTATGGACACACAAAGCACTCTTATTTCACCACCACCACCCACAACTATCCCAGCAGAAGCGGCACAAGCTCCACCTCCTTCGCCAATCCCAGCTGAAGCCGAACCTCTCGAGTCCAGCAACCCGCCCTCAATGACACATTCAGGGAGCACCGCATCAACATCCATCACCACGCCCGCAACAGAAACCACAGTGGCCGCCGACCTCCCAACGACCATAAACGGCACCGGCACCGGCACCGACGTGCCAGAGGAATCCACCAGGCGCGTCGTTGCCAACGGAGAAGTTCTCCCCGCTGGGGCGGGCAAGCCGCCAATGGAGCGCTTCGTCACCGCCGCTGAGGATCTCAGTACCATGAGGACGCAGCTCAATGGCGTTGCTTGATTGCGAATGAAGCGTTATCCTAGTATTGGGGATAAGCTGTTAATAGGTTATTGTTATGCTGTCGTAGATGTCGTTGACCCTTCTTTTGGTTAAGAGCAGGAACAGAGGGTAGAGGGTTGGGTTTTGGACTGGGTTTTCTTCTATATTTGGGGGACTAGATTTGCTTCTCCGTCCCTTCACATACTTACCCCTTTTTTGGGCGGGGAGGGGGGTGGAGGTAACACCGCCTTCAACCCGGTATTGTTGCGTATGAAAAGTACATGTAGTACTTAGTCAATTCAAGAATGCCACCCCTCTCCTTCCTTCCTTCCTTCCTTCCTTCAAAGTGCATCTATGTAGCACACTCTCTGCCCCAGGTAATGCGTAGCTACTACTCATTTCGGAAATCGTCGATGGGATACATGTTTGTGTAAATATAGTAAATGTATTTACACGAACAGGAAATCAACCAGCTCCTACTACTTACCAGTCTCAGAATCAATACTGTATTATATATAGGTCCCTCCAGAATAACCGGCCGGCCGGCCCCCTGAGCTGTTGATTTTATCATCAAGAAGACCCTCCGAAAAATGCAAATATGCGAATATGCCGGGCCCTGATATCCATCATATACCATACATAGCAAACGCAGCGTTTCGCTTTCGCTTTTTCCTTTTCCCTTTCTTTTCTTTTCCACGCTTCTCCCGTTCGCCGCGCCTCGAGAGGTGATGGTTAGGGGCCCGGTGGTCACGCACCCCTTGGGCCGGTGTGCCGCGCGCGGGATGTAGAAGGCGGCGAAGCCCCGTTGACGCCGAGGGAGGTATTGGAGCTGCCGAAGAAGGGAGACTCGGTGAGGTCGTCTTGCGAGTCCAGGGCTGTATTCTCAGTACTAGGGCTTGCGGCCGGTGGAGACGTATTCGGGTGGGAGAATATTTCTTTGTAGAGGTGCAGGGAGGAGCGGTTTGGGGGTTGATGGGTTGAGTGTTGGATGGATAGATGGATGGGTTTGCTGGGTTCAGAGAAAAAGGGTGCTTTGGACAGTGTAGTGGATGATTTGGGTTTGGTTTGGTTGATGTGCAAGCCGGTGAGATCATCAAGTACTCCAGGAGTGGACTGGAGATATATGACTGCCGCTATGTAGGTCCTGGGCTTAGGCTTTGACATGGCGCGCCTATGCATGACTCCGTCAGTCACCTTCCAGTGCTAGATACACTGCGTGTGTGTCTCGAAGCGTACCGTTCTCTGCAGACCACAACATTCTTCCTGTTGCAGGTAGCGTTGCTGTATTCTGTTTCCAGTCGGTCCATCATATCCTGATATGCTAGTTGCGTCGCTTGGGGGAGCCAGGCAGGCAGAACAAAGGACGAGAAGAGAAAGGGGAACAGTATGGTCGAAGGGAGTACGGAAAGCATCTTGAGCTGTCTACACGCACAGTCGCTTGAGGAAAAGTTGGAGAATGCAACAAGAAAGCATGAAAAGAGCAGGGGTTTAAGAGTATGTCTACCCACGATCCAAGTTCAACGCCCTGAAAACTTGTACGACTAACCTCTCCGTGCCCCCTTCCGCCCGGTCACCCCCGCCAGGCTGTGAAGAAAGGTTTGGGAGCTGGAGGATGCCATGTCATGATCAAGCAAGCTTCTCTGGTGTCTGGACGTGGAATGCGAAGTGTTGCCTGAAGAAGCCTCAGAGTTCTAGGCGTAGACTAGCTGAGAAAATGAGAATCTAGATCTCCATATGGATCTCATATGCGCGTCTTGAAGGACTTGCCTCTGATGTAATTAGTCCCGAAGCAATGATATAGAAATCCTACTTGAGGAACAGTAACTGAGTTCTGGATACCAAGATGGGGCTGACTAGAATGAATGCAAAAACATACTGCATTGGGGCCGAGTACTGGTCCACGGGTATCTGCCTTGACGGTTTTGGCAACAGAGGCATGCGAGAAAGGATAAAGACAGAACAGAGAAAAGATAGAGAAAGGACAGATGGAGGAGAGAGGGAGGATACATCACATACCACATATCACATATCACATATGAACCACTCCGCCACAAGGACAGCGCTGATGGGTTGCGAACCACAATTGATTGACATATTCCCTGACAGTGACAGCGTCACGTCTCTTCGAAGCCATCTCAGCCAGTGAAGGTTTGGGAGACGCATGATCTTCAACAGCTCTACCTAGATGCTCAGGTAGTAATGCGTTTGCGGCAGTGAAGTCGACTAGAAAGGTTTGTTGTGCCAGCAATGCCAGAGATATCAGGCAAGAGATGACGATGCAAGAGAGCATGCTCCGAGATCGTGATCCATGTCATGAAGCATCTGATCCCAAGGTCATCTCGGCCTTGATAATATGATCTCAAGATCAGTACCTGCCTCCTGACCTCCAAGTATCACTCCCACGGCCAATACCGCCTCTACCCCGGTATCCACCTCGACCCCCTCTCTCAACTGCTCGGCCTCTTGCCCCAAAACCAAACTCTGGTCCTTTATCCACCCATCCCTCCCTGCCTCTATCGAGCTCGAACGAGTATCGCTTCATGTCTGGATCGCCACTTTTCGCTCCAGCCAGACTTCTCAGATCTTTGATCATGTCTAAGCGTTCTTCTGCAATGTGAGCATCGATCGGTTTATAGTAAAGCTTTGGCTTTGCTGTAGTGGATGGGAACAAATCATCAAGAGCTCTAAATCCTGTGCCGGTCTGTTCAGGACGCTGCTCTTGTCGCAGCGCTGATACTCCTCTTTGGAGTCCGTCATTCTCGGACGGTACTAACCTTGCACGATCGGGATGTACCCCTGCTACCATAGGGCTTGCATCAGCAACATCTATCCGTCGCTGATCCATCGTAACTGAGGCTTTTCTCTGTGCTGCAAGTCTGGAGGTCGAACCACAACCCACCTCTTGCAGAACAGCTTCAACACCGTCGGGAGAATCTTCGTACGCAACCTCCCATCGTCGCCCTATTCGTCCACCTCCTGTGGCGCTTTGCTCGGTCTCAATCCACTCTTCAACCTTCTCATCAGGCACAAAATCAACCCAGAGAGGTTCTCTGGTTTTTTCATCTGGAAAGCGCGAATCATGTAGCGCAGAACGCGCTCGTGATGCTGTAGCAATGGAGTGGAAGGCTACAAAGGCGTGGGTGCGGATACTGTCAAGGTAGAACGACTTGATTGAGTCTTTAGTAGCGTCTGTATTCGGCGAGGCAGCCACAGCAGAAATGTGGGATCGCAAAGAAGGTATATGTAAAGGCCGCTTGAAGTTGCGAATATAGAGAGAAGATGTCGCTGCATGCAAAGCTCGTGTTACAACACGATCTTCATTAGTTAGGAGTTTCGGTGGCGAAGGTGAACGTCGCTTGAGTAGATTCGGTGAGTGAGGTTTCGAACGAGCAGTCGACTTGAATAGCAAGCCTGGTTCCTCCTGCCCAGCGTCCGGCAGGTGATCGTCTTCCTGCTGGGAGCGCGCTCGATGTATAGGCGAGCGGCTTGCCGAGCTACGCCCAACGTTCTGCTTTACTTTCTGATCTCGCTCTGGCGGTTCAACCTGCGACTGTGGATAAGCACCGTCTTCTACCCGAGGGGCTTCTTCCATAACCTTTCCTCGGAGCTCGTGACCATTAGTAGCGATATCCTCTGGCGGCTGAGATACATCTTCCGCAGTAAATGGCGGCTTCTGCATGATCCTGGGACTTCCATCGCTAGCCTTGGCTCTTTTCAGAGCCACTTCGCTAGTGGAAGGGGGCGGTGTGACGCTTCTTCGTTTTCGTTTTCTCGAGTCTTCCAGGAACTCGGCGGGTGGAACAGGACCAGATGACGGTGTGCTCGTCAGGGAAGCTTGAGCCAATTGCGACTGCGGAGTACTGACATGATCTGAGCTCGAACGTGAAGTAAGTTGCCCTATGGGTCCTATGGATGATGCATCCTGCAAATTACCAGCAGCTTCTGTTAATTGTGCCTGAGGCTCGCTGGCTTGATCTTGCACAGGTGTGACCGATGGCGCAGGCATCATTATGGTATCTTCAGACGCTGTGGCCGGTGTGGCCTGCGGTTCGTCGTCTGCAACATGGTTTTTTTCGACCTGATCGTCTTTGACTGTCGCAGCTTTCCCCTGACTACTCCCTGAATCGTCTGCCTTCTCTTTTCCGGCAACGCGGCCGGGCGCATTTGTCGTGAACTTCAAGTCTGACATTCATCCTCATCACAGGCATGGAATGTCGCGCTCCGCAATTCTATCATACCTTGGCCTCCGTCAAAGCTAGATTACGGACCGCTGAATTATTCTGCGATCATGACCGATTACGGCAAGCTGAAGGTGACGGAGCTAAAGGAAGAGCTCAAAAAGCGCAACATTCCTCTCACTAAATTGAAAGTAAAGCAAGAATATATTGACCGGCTTTTGGAAGCAGACGCCGCTGACGAAGCATCAAACAGTCCGGCGGCGACAGCGGCGCCCAGTGCTGCAGCGCAAGATGATGACAATGCAGCAGCAGCAGCAGCAGCAGTAGTAAAAGAGGCCGAATCGAGTCAGAAGGATGAAGAAGTGGGAGACGAGCCAGTAAAAGA
>QQTW01002955.1_pt1 | contig 12479 bp, 14 predicted proteins | sample 1904831 | NCBI WGS metagenome assembly QQTW01 (sample SAMN09435610, study PRJNA476489) | Subsurface metagenome, whole genome shotgun sequencing project. | reverse complement strand
ATCGTGCCTAAAACGCTCAAAACTGACCCCGGTGCTCGTGAAGCTCTCCAATTCTTACTCGCCCAGCACTATCTAGAGATGGGTACAAAGATTGGCAGCAGCGACAGCAGCAAGGTGATGTTCATGGATCCCCGCAGTATCCCAGCCACGTTGGAGGGGATGCGCTCAATTATCTCAGACGCGGCTCAGGCTGACTCGAACCCGCTTCTAAGCGAATTACCACCCCTCAATGCCAACCACCGCGCCTAATCGGCTTGAATCCCAGCACCTTGACTCACTTGGCATTGTTTGCACAGACCAAAAAACTCCAGAGTGTGGTAAAAAATTTTGAATTTGTGAGACTTGTGCAAGTGGGTTTCTAATTCGTGAACGGGGCATTCACTGATGGGGAGGGATTTTCCACACTGGAGGCAGGTCAAGTGGTGCTTGTCTTGTTGGACTGAGCTATAGAGCGACTCGCCGTTCGTCAATGTTCGCACTTGAACTACGCCTTCAAGTTTCAAGGCTTCTAGGGAGCGGTAAACTGTAGCTAGACCGATACTCTGGCTACTGCTACGCAGTTGTATGTAAATATCCTGAGCTGAAATAGCTCGGTTCAGGGTCTTGAGCAGGTTCAGAATTCGCTCCTGACTACGTGTGCGTTCAGCTTTCATAAATAATTGAAGAGGGGAGACAGGAGACAGCAATATTGGAGACAGGAGGAAGAAAATGGAAGTGGATACTGACCCCACCCAAAAGAGGGCGACTGTGCTTTGGAGATTCAGTAGGGGACTTAAACTCGTGCTGAATCTCCGCTCGCCAGAAGATTCAGACAGCTACAGCAGATATGTTTCCCCCAACTGTGCTCCTGTCTCCTCTCTCCTGTCTCCTTGTTAATAAGTTAACTTAAAGCAATACCCGAACAAACACTCGCGCTACTTAGACGAGGAAAACGATAGGATAGCGTTTGTTGCATTCCGAAAAAAATCTGTGTTGCGGAAGTATCAAGCTCACATTTATGTCACTCTTCGACCTTCTGTCCTCGACCCAGCTGGCACGGCGGTACAGTCCGGGCTGAGGCACATGGGTTACGAACAGGTTGAGCAGGTGCGAATTGGAAAGTATATCGAGCTCTTGTTGAGTGCAGCTGATGAAGACAAAGCGAGGGAACAACTGGAGCGGATGTGCAACCAGATGTTGGCAAATCCGGTGATTGAAAATTATCGGTTTGACTTGATAGAAGTGTCTGTAGAAATAGGAGCGTCGTTGTGAAGTTTGGGGTTGTTGTTTTTCCCGGCTCAAACTGCGATCGCGATGTCGCCTATGTCACCCGTGACTTGCTTGAGCAGCCGACTCGCATGGTTTGGCATGAAGAAACAGATATTTCTGACTTGGATGTGGTGGTCATTCCTGGTGGCTTCAGCTATGGGGATTATCTACGTTGTGGTGCGATCGCTCGTTTTTCGCCTGTAATGCAGCGTGTTGTGGAACACGCCCAGCAAGGTAAATTTGTCCTGGGCGTCTGCAATGGTTTTCAGGTATTGACCGAAGTGGGACTATTGCCTGGAGCGTTAGTCCGGAATCGGGATTTGCACTTTATTTGCGATCGCGTCCCTGTCCAAGTGGAGCGCTCAGATCTGCCGTGGACACAAGCCTATTTACCTGGGCAGGTTATCACCCTGCCAATTGCGCATGGAGAGGGTTCATTTTATGCTGATGATGATACTTTAAAACACCTGGAAGATAACGGTCAAGTCCTGTTTCGTTACGAGGGCGACAATCCCAACGGATCTGTGAACAATATTGCCGGTATCTGCAGTCGTCAGGGCAATGTACTAGGCATGATGCCTCATCCAGAACGGGCGTCAGACCCCGTACTGGGTGGGACAGATGGGATGGGGTTATTTAAGGGTTTGTTACAGAGCGTGGCACTAGTGTAGGCGAACGAATCATAAAATTAAGAGAATAAACTAGTTTTCTTATTTTTTTTCTGTTATTTAAAGTACACTTGGTGATTTTTTTAAAAAGTCAACCGAGTTGATGAATTTTAGAGAATCTATGCCTCACAGCAATCCATGCAAGTAATGTTTCATGCTTCAAGAAGAAAATGCATTGACGAATTTGCTCGCTCTTTTAGTTGGAGATGACAATCATCCCGCATTAGTCGCGCCTGAGAGGCCGATATTGACCTACCGACAACTGCGCGAAAACATTGTGCAACTGGCAGCACAGCTAAACAGTTTTGGGCTAGGGCGAGGTTCGCGCATTGCGATCGCCATGAATAATGGTCCTGAAATGATCATTACTTTTTTCGCTGCAGCGATGTGTGGTACTGCCGCACCGCTGAATCCCAAATATAAGCAGCAAGAGTTTGCATTCTATTACGAAGATACCCAAGCTAAAGCACTGATCACCTTGCCCGGCACCATTGAGCTAGCCCATTTGGCAGTGACGCCAGACATGATGATTATCAGCGCCACGCCGGAAGCGGACGGCACCATTACGTTCAGTGCTCTTAAGGGCAAGCGGCACGGTAGCCCGGTTGAGCTAGCCGCTCCTGACGATTTGGCGATGATTCTGCACACCAGCGGTACAACCAGCCGCCCCAAGCGCGTGCCGATTCGACATCGCCACCTGGCTGCGTCTGCCCACAATATCATTGCCACCTACAATCTGAGCGCGAATGACACTTCCCTATGCGTGATGCCCCTGTTCCACATTCATGGGATTGTCGGTTCAATGCTTTCAACCCTAGCCTCAGGTGGAACGGTTGTCTGCCCGACAGGCTTTAATGCACTGGAATTCTGGAAGCTTCTTGAAACCTTCAAACCCAGCTGGTACTCCGCCGTACCCACCATGCATCAAATGCTGCTAGCGCGTGCCGACAGGAACTTACCAGCACTTAAGGCTAACCCACTCCGCTTTATTCGCTCCAGTAGTGCTTCTTTGCCGCCTGTGGTGATGGAACGCATAGAACAGGTTTTTAACGCCCCAGTCTTGGAGTCCTACAGCATGTCCGAGGCTGCCCACATGATGACTTCTAACCCGTTGCCGCCCTTGATGCGCAAGCCTGGCAGCGTTGGTTACGGCTTGGGTGTCGAGGTCGGCATTATGAATGAGAGCGGGGAGATGCTGGAACTCGGCAACCTGGGGGAGGTTGTGGTTAAAGGTTCAAATGTGTTTGATGGTTATGAAAATAACTCGGAAGCGAATGCAACTGCTTTTGTCAATGGCTGGTTCCGTACAGGTGACCAGGGCGTTCTGGACGATGATGGTTATCTATCCCTCACAGGTCGCCTGAAAGAGTTAATCAACCGGGGTGGAGAGAAAATATCGCCCCTAGAGGTTGATAACGTTCTACTACGCCACCCGGCAGTAGCCGAATCATTAGCCTTTGCGGTTCCTCACAAAATCCTGGGCGAAGATATCCATGCGGCGCTGGTTCTCAAAGGTGAAGTGAGTGAGAAAGAGTTGCAGACGCACTGCTCGGCGCTGCTAGCGGAGTTTAAGGTACCGCGTAAGTTCCATATTCTAGATGAGCTACCCCGTGGCGCAACGGGCAAGTTGCAACGGATTAATATGGCTAAGCTGCTTAATATAGTTAGTGAGCCATGAAGATTTGCGTTGTAGGCGCTGGCGCGATCGGGGGGTACCTTGGGGCTAAACTAGCCCTCTGTGGCGAACAAGTTACGCTGATTGCCCGTGGCTCACATCTGGATGCCATCCAAAAAAACGGGTTGAAATTGGTGATGGCGGATGGGGCAGAACACCTTATTAAAGACGTGATTGCTACCAGCGACATGAGCAAGGCTGGGTCACAATACGACGTTGTTATCCTGGCTTTAAAGACCTATAGTGTGAGTGCGATCGCTCCAGCGATGCGGGCTTTGTATGGTCCTGAGACGATGGTGGTCACCGCCCAGAATGGCATTCCCTGGTGGTACTTCCGCAAGCATGGCAAAGAATTCGAGGGACAGCGGATCCAGTCCGTAGACCCAGACGGCATCGTTGAGACCAATATTGAAGTGGACCGCGTCATCGGCTGCGTGGTTTATCCAGCGGCTGAGTTGGTTGAACCGGGTATCGTGCGGCACATTGAAGGTGACCGCTTCTCGCTTGGTGAATTGGATGGCTCCAAAACTGAACGCATCCAGTTACTTTCGCAAACCTTGAGCAGGGCTGGGCTGAAAGCGCCCGTTCGGACGCGGATCCGCTCCGACATCTGGATCAAGTTGTGGGGTAACCTGGCCTTTAATCCGATCAGCGCACTTACCCGCGCAACTTTAGAAAACATTTGCCAGTATCCGCTTACCCGTGAGCTTGCTCGCAATATGATGATGGAAGCTCAAGCCATTGCCGAAAGGCTGGGGGTTGAGTTTGGTATTACGCTGGAGCAGCGCATTAATGGCGCTGAAAAAGTCGGCGCTCACAAGACCTCAATGTTGCAAGATATTGAAACAGGCCGTCCGACCGAGGTCGATGCCATTGTTGGGGCTGTTGCAGAACTGGGAAGGTTGACGAATATCCCAACTCCTCACATTGATGCCATCTATGCCAGCGTCAAGTTACTGGAAAAGACCAACTAGCAAAAAGTGCCCCCCAGAAGGAGAGCGCTTTTTGTTTAGCTTTCGAGAACGATGTTGTACACTGACAGCAAAATCTCCAACACAATCAAAATCACCACATACCACTCGACTCGAAGGCTAGTTCTATGCTGCATAAACTCCAGCACCGTTTCTGCGGTTCGGGAAATCAGCTCTAGTTTGCGTTCTAGGGCGGAGTGACGCTCGCGGATTTCGTATTCATCCTCCAAGCGCCGATAGAGGCTTTCTAACGCTGGGGATTCCCAGAGCAGCTCAGGCTTATCAATAATCTCAACTCTACCCACAATCTTATGTTGAACTAACAAAGTAGTACCGAGTTGACGCAGCAATTCCCTACCCTGGCGTCTACTACCGTTATCGCGCTGTAGACTTGCTGCAAACGGTTCAATTTGATCAAATACACTAGCAAGGCTTGTTTCGTAATGAGACAAGACAACACTCTTAGCGAGAATATCGGCCACTATCTGCAGGCGTTCGATACTAAACTCATGCAGTAAAATGCCCCCCTCCTTGACCCGTTCAGTCTCCGTCAATTTGATGTGAAGAAGCGCCGATTCAGTCTCAGGATTGGCAAACTGGCCACTAACCAGGGGGGATAGTTCGGTCAAGAATGCTGCTTCTTCCGCAAGCTCAAGGCCAAAGAGGACAACTGCACCGTAGCCCAGCAGCACCGCACAGCCATGTTTACCTGCGGGAACCGTCAGTGGCAAAGTCGCCAAGCTTTGGTGGTGATTCTCTAGAGTGTGTAGGTTGATCTCCTCAGCAAGAAATAAGGCATGTGATCTCAGGGTATCTCTGTCAGTAAAAAGGGTTTTTTGCATTGTCAGCTTTGCGGTATTTTGCCGGTTGAACTGGGATTAATAATAAGTAGTTCCCTTAGGTGCCGTTGGCAGTAAGAGTAGACAACAGGCTGAACGTTTTAAGGGTGGGTGATAACGAGCTAGTCAATTCGAGGGTAGGAGGCAAGGTGATTGTAGCCACGTCCATAGGCTTATCCAAACATTGACAACACTATCTAATCTAGTGTCTTCTTTAGTTGTTGTGATAATAATAAAATCAAAGCTTTCAGCAATGACCATCTGCGCAACTAGCGAAATACTGAGCTTGCCATATAGATAAAGTTCACTAGCTAACCAGAAAATGTTATGAACTATTCAACAGTTTGTACCTTCCCGCAAAACCTTCCAATCCAGCTGGTTACAGAAACGGGACAGGCAGTTCAAATTTCGATTCATCTGCCCAGTCCGTTCATTGCCCAAAACCTGAAGCGGGTCATACCAGATTGGAATTTGCCTGTTTTGTGGGTTGTAGTTGTCTTGCAGCAATCCCGATATGAACTAATGGAAACCACACCTCAAATTGAGAGGGAGAAAGAGCGCCTTCGGGAGAAGTTCATGCGCTTCGGCTGCGATGTTGCGTTCAAGCTGCGCGATCGCGGATTTTTGACAGACTTAATTGACCCCCGTACTGGCTATCCCCTGCTCTCGCGTCCAGGAGAAATCCCCCACAATGATACAGCTGTGGTCAAAGCTCTGTTGGGCTTCCCAGTAATTCACAACAAATGCCGTGTACTAGAGCATCCTAGGTGGGGGACAGCAGTTTACCCCAGTATTATGATGTCTTCTGCTTCCCCAACAATTATCAAGTCCGTCCTGAGAGTGGCAGATCAGCATGGTTGGAAGCAGCCAAAAATAGATTTGCGCCTATTTATTAGACTTGCAGAAGAGCGATCGCAACGCTGATGATAAAGAAAGTGGCAGTTTTTCTTAAATTAATGTGATAATCATACAATTTTTAACCACCTAAATGTTCTGATCTGAGTAATATAGATAGGGTTGCTGCACGCGATCGCGGCTCAACCGAATGCTGGATACAGCTGCTTTAGGGAGGCGCGAGGTGATGACGGAAACTTTGAGCAAAACCAACCAAGATATTGCTGCCATGACTACAGCAGAAGTAGCGGAGTTAGCTACACGTCTAGAGCAGGATAATTACACTAATGCTTTTGACGGGTTGAATGATTGGCATTTACTGCGAGCGCTCGCCTTTCAGCGTCCAGAGTTAGTGGAACCCTATGTCCACATCCTCGACTTGGAACCTTATGATGAGGCGTAGATGCTGCGCGGTAGACGAGTTCTGATTGGTATAGGCGGTGGCATCGCTGCCTATAAAGTATGTGAGGTCGTCTCGACGCTGTTTAAAGCTGGGGCTGAAGTCCGGGTGATCCTTACCGCTTCAGCCCAAGAATTTATCACGCCTTTAACTCTAGCAACGCTGTCCCGTCATCCAGCCTACACGGATGAAATGTTCTGGCAGCCGACACACCAGCGTCCACTGCACATATATTTAGGTGAATGGGCAGAAGTGTTTGCGATCGCTCCCCTCACTGCCAACACCCTAGCAAAGTTAACCCACGGCATAGCTGACAACCTGCTGACGAATACCGTGTTAGCTTCCACCTGTCCAGTTTTGTTAGCACCGGCGATGAATACGGAGATGTGGCAGCAGGTTTCTGTACAACGAAATTGGCAACAGCTATTGACAGATAGCCGCTATCATGGTATGAATACAGGTTATGGACTATTGGCTTGCGATCGCGTCGGTGCCGGTCGCATGGCAGAACCGGCTGAGATTTTTACTTATATCCAATCCCTGTTGCAAAATAGCGGCAAGCGAGACTTGCTGGGTAAGCGAGTATTAATTAGTGCTGGGGGAACAAGGGAGCATCTAGATCCAGTACGCTTCATTGGCAATCCCTCCACTGGCAAAATGGGACGGGCTTTGGCGCAAATAGCTCTGCACCGAGGGGCAGCTGTGACACTGGTTCACGCCCCAGCCAGTTGGGATGTACCACAGGGAGTGCAATCCATTCCAGTTGTCAGTGCTGAGCAAATGCGACAGGCAATGCTAGAGTATTTCCCCTCTGCCGATTTGATTGTGATGTCGGCAGCTGTGGGAGATGTCAAGCCAGCTAATTACAGTCTAGAGAAGTTACCCAAGCGATCGCTGCCAACGAGTCTCCCCTTAGAACCTGTACCGGATATCCTGGCTGAATTAGGACGCCTCAAGCAGCCGCATCAGCGTTTAATCGGGTTTGCCGCGCAGACGGGGGATATTATCACGCCAGCGCTGAAGAAATTACTTGAGAAGAAATTGGATGCCATTGTTGCCAATCCCATTGACAAGCCAGATAGTGGATTTGGGAGTGAGAACAATCGAGCTATATTTCTAGATAAACAAAAACGCCAGGTGGAAATTGAACATTGTTCTAAACTACAAATGGCTCATTACCTATTTGATTTTGCTCAAAATATTCCAAATAACTAACAGCGGTTAATGGCGCATACAGCGCAAAATCAAGCGATCGCCCAACCCCTGCTAAAAGTGCTAAAAGTGCTAAGAGTGCCTTTTAGTTTTTGTAAAAGTAGGCATATGGTTGCCTATTTTGAGCCTTCTGCCTGTTTTTCTTGCTCTTGAATTTTGCGGGCACTTTCGTCTATCTTGTCTTGGGCTACTTTTGCCTTCTCAATAGCTTTCTTACCTCCATCAACTCCCGCGCCATAGGTATCCTTCACGGGATTGGTGCATCCGACCAAAACTACTCCAGCCAGCACACCTGTTGAAACATAGATTACAGATGCCACTATGCCTAGAGTAACTCGCTCAACCAAAGTTTTTTGAGCCATATGATAGCCAAGTACCTAATACAAACGGGTAATGGTAGGTTTTTAAAACAAACATACAAAATAAATTTAACGCTACCTTTACTATGTTTACAACCTTAATTCTACTGAAAAATTGAGCTGAGTTTATGCTGGATTACCAAATTAATTCAATGAATATGATGATTGATGTGACGTTATGATTAAGAAAATTTATGTAACACTAGCAGCATCAGCGGTTGTCATAACCGCTGCGCCGGTAAATGCCCAAAGTTACAACGGTGAACAATACTTTTTAGGTGAGTTCTTTGAGAAGTCGCCTAATTGTGAAATTTTCTACCCAGAACCTGTCGGGAAATTACCTAGCCTCATGGCTGTTGATAATATATGTTTACCCCCGCCTATCGCCATTATTCCTAAATATGGTAGTTACTATGCGCGGCTGATGGGTATTGCCATAAACGCAGGCATTAGAGGCGACTATAATACTGCTCTGCTCAACTTTAGACGCGCTCGCTTAATAGAGATTTCTAAAGACTACCTCAGATACAGCAATCGGGAGGCGCTCAGGGGCATCAACGGCGCTGTGGTAGCCAAAAGATATCAGATTAACCCCCACCCCGATCATACAAGGACGCCTCAGTATTTCTGGTTCTACTGGACTGGCACAGGCGATCGCAGCAATTGGGGTAGGAGTCTACACCAGTGACACTTGCACGGATTTTTGCGCGTATTTACTGTTAATCTCTATCGCTTCCTTCTCAACTCCAGAAAGATCCGTAGGAACACAGTGTTTCTTTGCCGGAGCACGGAGTTATTACTTAAGCATGTACAACTTGGTATGTCAAGAATGTAGTCTAACCGGGCAAAAATTCTTGATTTGTCAACTAGTTCTATCTCTAGCCCAATCTCATGTCTAAGTTTCCAACGACGGATTTTCGTTTGGATACTTAGTTGTCTGAAGTTTGCTTTTGAGATTAAAAAGAATCTAACAATTAAGGGTTTACAATGAAATTAGATAAGCTAATTCCAGTCATCACCGCACTGGCTGTAGCAGTGACATTTGATCTGTTCAGCGTCGCCAAACCTGCGGCTGCTATCGGTGTGACTGGTCTAACCGATAACAACACTCTAATTAACTTTGACTCCAACAACCCCACTGCAACTAGCAGTGTTCCTGTCACGGGGTTGCAGAGTGGTAGTTTGATAGGCATTGACTATCGTCCAGCTAACAATTTGCTCTACGGTGTTACTGACACCAACAGTATTTACACTATTAACGCTGATAGTGGTGCTGCTAGTTTTGTGAGTACCCTCTCTACTCCCTTTACCGGAGACGTCGCGTCAGGAATAGACTTCAACCCGGTACCTGATCGCCTGCGGCTTGTCGGTAGCAATGACCAAAACTTCCGCATCAACGTGGATACTGGTGCGACCACGGTCGATTCGCCATTAACATATGCTGCTGGGGATGTCAATGCTGGAGTTAACCCTAGGATCACCGCTGAGGCCTACACCAATTCGTTCTCAGGTCCGCCCTCCCCCGCTGGGGTGACTCCCGCAACCCGGACAACCCAGCTTTACGGTATTGACTTCGGCCTCGACACATTGGTTGTACAGAACCCGCCCAATGCTGGCACCCTGAACACAATAGGCTCCCTCGGTATCGACTTCGACCCAACGGGAGGATTTGACATCTCCTCCCCTGCTAGTGGGGTCAACACTGCCTTCGCGGCCACCGACTCGACCCTATACACAATTAACTTGTCCACGGGTGCCGCCACCTCAGTAGGCACCATCGATGGTGGCAATATCTCTTTAGTCGGCCTTGCTGCTGAGCCTGTTCCTGAACCCTCTTCGGTGTTGGGTGCATTGGCTTTCGGTGCCATAGGAGCAATTTCACTGTTGAAGCGCAAGCAGAAGAAAAATGCCCAAGTTTAGCCAGGTCTGGTATTTTTAACTGATTGCTAAATCAAATTTGTGACGGCTGTGTCTTGCACTGGGAGGCACAGCCATTTTTTAGTGAAACCCTTAAAAATCGGCACTCAGAGGCGTGCGTGGGAACGGAATTACATCCCGGATATTCCCCATTCCCGTCATAAACTGCACCAATCGCTCAAACCCTAAGCCGAAGCCAGCGTGGGGAACAGTGCCATAGCGACGTAAATCCAGATACCACCACAAATCTTCTGGATTCAGCCCTTGACTTTGAATCCGCCGTTCTAGGACTTCGAGCCGTTCTTCCCGCTGGGAGCCGCCAATAATCTCGCCAATTTTGGGAGCTAGGACGTCCATAGCGGCAACGGTCTTTTCATCGTCGTTCAGGCGCATATAGAACGCTTTTATTTCAACGGGGTAATCCGTAACGATAACCGGCTTCTTAAACAACTGTTCAGCCAGGTAGCGCTCGTGTTCCGACTGGAGATCTAAACCCCAGCTGACAGGATACTCGAAGGGGCAGTTGGCTTTTTCTAAGAGTGCGATCGCTTCCGTATAAGTTAGTCGCTCAAACTGGCTGTTGATGATGTTATCAGCTGTTGCCAATACAGAATTATCAACCCGCTGGTTGAAAAAATCCATATCTTCCGGGCAAGTCTCCAACACAAATTTGAAGACGTACTTCAGAAATGCCTCTGCTAGATCCATATCGCCTCTAATGTCGCAGAAAGCCATTTCTGGCTCCACCATCCAAAATTCCGCTAAGTGCCGGGAGGTATTAGAGTTCTCTGCCCGGAAGGTAGGACCAAAGGTATAGACGTTGCTGAATGCCATTGCCATGACCTCAGCTTCGAGTTGACCGCTAACCGTGAGGTACGCCGGTCCCCCAAAAAAGTCCTGACTGTAATCGACTTCTCCTGCTCCCCCTGCTCCCCCTGCTCCCCCTGCTCCCCCTGCTCCCCCTGCTCCCCCTGCGCCCCCTGCTCCCCCTGCTCCCCCTACTCCCCCTACTCTCTTAAAAGGGACTTGCTTGAGATCCAGACTGGTCACAGTTAACAGTTCCCCAGCTCCTTCACAGTCATTTTTGGTGATGATAGGGGTGTGAATCAACAAAAAGCCCCGTTCTTGGAAGAACTGGTGGATGGCGTTAGCACAAGCATTTCGTACCCGGAAAACTGCACCGAAGGAATTGGTACGCGATCGCAAATGCCCAATTGTCCGCAAAAACTCAAACGAATGGCGTTTCTTTTGGAGCGGGTACGTTTCTGGGTCTGCCTCTCCGTAGACCTTCACCGTCTGCGCCTTCAACTCAATTCGCTGCCCTTTACCAACAGAAGGCACCAGCACCCCAGTCACTTCCACCGAGGCACCCGTATTCAATTGCTTCAGCAGTGCTTCATAGTCTGGCAGTTCCGGATTTAGCACCACTTGCAGGTTAGCCAGAGATGAGCCATCGTTGACCTCAATAAAAGCAAACCCTTTCAACTCGCGTTTTGTGCGTACCCAGCCTTGAATCATCAGCGACTCATCAGGCTGACCATTTCGCAATATCTCGCAAATGCGTCGCTTCTCCATATCACTCTGCGCAGGACTTCAGTATCCAGCCTACAACAACCCCCAGTCCTCCAAACCGGACAGCTTGCCAAAAAGGTTCTTTGAGGCTGCCCCAAGAAAATAGCTGGCTTTCTAAGTTAATTTCTATAGCTTCTAGCTGCTCTTTGATTTGTCGTAACTCGACTTTGAGCTGAGGTAGCTGGTTTTTACGCAGTTCTTGCCCCACTTGTATAGCGCGCTGCTGAAGGTCAGCCTGACGCCCAAGGTCTTGCTGCACCTGAGTGTAGCGCTGCTTGAGGGCAACAAGCGACTGCTCTACATCGAGGAGCGATTGCTCAAATTCTCCTATATCTCCCGGTTGGGGATCTGGCTGAGTTGGGTCCGGCTCTTGAGACGGCTGCATTTAAGCTTGATAAAGTAGGAATAAACACGCTCGGTGCCTTGAATATGCCTGAACCCACCCAACTGGTTAAAACCGCCAACCTGAATGAACTCAGCACCCTAGAACTCGCCCAAGCATTGATGGAGCGGCTTACCATCTCCGCCAACGATTGGCACCGGTTAAAGTCTAACCGCAAAGTTCGTGCTAGTGAGCAAACAGCAGCTGCCCTTGTCTTTCTCCTCAAGGAGCAGCCAGAGGAAGCGCTCCAAAGACTCCAGCAAGCCGCTGGCTGGTTAGATCGCTCTATTTCTGCACCGCCCTGCCCAACCCACGGTCATAAAGCGGCAACGACAAAACATT
>QQTW01002954.1_pt1 | contig 12479 bp, 14 predicted proteins | sample 1904831 | NCBI WGS metagenome assembly QQTW01 (sample SAMN09435610, study PRJNA476489) | Subsurface metagenome, whole genome shotgun sequencing project. | reverse complement strand
GATGCTGTAGAATATTTTGAGAGCCACAATGAGGACTATGTGAATCACCCAGGCACCTAGATCAGGACCGTTCATCAGCCCGAACACTCCACTGCCGGGCAAGCCTATTGGGAAGGCTCTTGGCCAACAGACCCTTTGCATTCACCCAATTTGCATTGAGATTCGGAATGGCTGATTGATCACTCAGGTGTTCCATAGACTCCAGAGGCTCTTGGTACAGCAAGCTGCTGGAGCGCCTCCTCCTGGATTTCTTGCTTCTGTCGTTCATCCTTCGTCTTTCTGACGGCGACCGGGCAGGTGCCCGTGTGTTGGTTGCAAAAGCAAGGGTACGCGGGATGATGAGCGAAGACAGCTTGGCGGTGTTTGCTTGTGGAGGAAGAGTACGGTAAGTGGGAATGTCTCTGGTCAGTTGGCCAATTGTTAGCACCTTGTCTGAGGTAGTTTTGCAGGCTCCTTAAGGAGAACAAGGAGCACCGGATGACAAGTGATAGACGAAGCTTGCCACAGAGATATTGATGAGTCGATTGAAGGCAGCAATAAGAAGTACAAAGTGGTACGGAGCTATGTATGCAACGGCTTACCGGCGTTGGAAATACAAAGCCCGGGTTTTGTAATTCGCGCGATTCCGGAGATCTTGAAAGAAAAGAAAAGCTGACAGCCGTTTCAATAAAGAATAGTCGTGACAGATGCACTCAGTACTGATACGCTGTGTATGAAATGCTGTTGGGTGTAGAGTAGCAGACAGCCGTGTTGAATCCGGAGGGTGGAGAAGCTAGTGTCCGCAAAATAGCCGTCATTGTCTTGGCTCGTAAACGAGTCGTCACTTCCTCCTCCCACTATTTTCGACGTGGTAGCCCTCCGCTCCTCCGTGCGCAACATGTACGGATTGTTCAGACCTTGACTGTACAGTAATCACGCTCTTGGGATTTGCAATGGATCAGAATATAGACTCGCGAACCGCTTCCTTCTCCTTTAAGAGGCCGCGCACTGAGGCTTCTCCAGCAAAGAACGGCGATGCCTCGACACTCACGACGCCGAGGAAGCGTGTTCGCGTCGATGGTCTCGATGTCCAGAACGGCAGAGATTGCATGTCTTCTAACAGCACCACAGATGCCGCAGATGCATCTCATATTGGCCAAGACTTCAATATCAAGGGACGTGCAGCAGAGCAGCAGCAGCACTATTCGGCTTTTAGCCAGTCTATCCCTTCCATGAATTGGAATACTGGCAGCAAAGCCAAAATACGAGTTTCACTTCGAGATCGTATCAGTGGAACGAAAGCAGAAGTCACACCCATCGCTTCCGCGACTACACCCAACTCAATACCAACATCAATGACCGAGCAGGGGCCGGCGGAGCAGTCGCAAGCAGAGATTGATGTATCCGAGATCCTAGCAGGCTCAACGAAAAAAGTGAAAAAGCAGTGCGATGCCATGCTCGCCCAAGGCCATGTAGCCATAGCTGAGGGGCGGCGTTTATACATTGGCAACCTGGACTTTACTGCCACCGAGGCAAATATTAAAGACTTTTTCGGTGGATATTCTATCGTGGACGTTACAATCCCCATTAACACTCGCACCTCGCGCTCTCTTGGATACGCGTTTGTTGATCTGTCGGACTCTGAAGAAGCCGCTCGTGCTGTTGCGCAGCTGAGTGGAAGAACGATTCTCAATAGGAAGGTCTCAGCGCAGCTCGCTCGAGACATAAAAGCGAAGAGAGACTCCGAGCAGAAGCTGAGCGAACGACGAAGAGGACCTGATCTTCAAGCGGATAATACAGGTAAGGAGTCTAATTCAGAGCACACATCTAACAAGACCGCGATTCTTCCAGATTTGAACAAGCCAAAAATTGTAGAATTTCCGGTCTCCAAGAGGCCGGCAATATCTGACTCGTCTAAGGACGGCAAGGCATATATTTCAGAGATACCTCCGCGCAAAACCCCACATGAAAGAGACGCCAGCGACATGGATACGGAAGATGGAGTGATTATGAATATTGAAGACGAAAATGAGCATGAAAGTGGTGAAGTTACAGATTCCGACAGCTCGAAAGCAGATGTACGTCCGTGGACATTTGATGGTCTAGTTGAATCGGAGCGTGGAAGCTCAGCAGAGTCACCGGAGTCTAAGGACAGTGTCAGCCATCTCGCCCAAAACGATGCCATGATGGCATATGCGGGTGCTGGAGCGAGCAGTGGCGGTTTGAGCAATCGCTACTCCACATCCATTAATCGCGCAAAACCAGTCCAACCGCAAATCCTGGCTCACTTGGAGCAAAGAGAGATGAATCTTCAACTGCGGTACTTCTACGTTGCAAAAGCTTCGCAAGAAGTCGATCTCAACGAACCGGTCCGCTGTCTGATCTGTACTGGGAAAGGGCATATGGCGGCTATATGCGACCAACTGGGTTGTGGTCGCTGCTCTGAGCAGAACTCTCATAGCGCACGCAACTGTCCCTTGATCATAGTCCCTTCCAAGGCCAAGCGCTCCCAGACGACGATCTGCGAGCTATGTAAACGCAATGGCCACCTTCCTGATGAATGCGAGCTATTTTGGCGTACGTCAGGAGGACCTTGGGACAGTGATCTGAACGACAGGAATATACGCTTCGAATGCTACGAATGCGGCAGGCGTGGTCATTTGGGGAACAATTGTCCCTCTCGCCGGCCTGGCAAGCCTCAAGCTAGTAGCTCCTGGACATACTATGGACAGAACAACACAGCAGAGAAATCGAATCGGGGTATCAGCATCAAAGGTAGAGCCCAGCAACAGCAGCCAATCGTCGTCGACGACAGTGATGATGATCTGTCTAATTTCCGCCGGCCAAAGGTGCCTTTACCGGCCCGAGCCCAGCCAATTCAAATCAAGATGGGTGGTAAACAGAACTCCACCAACAGCTGGTCAAGTTCATATAAGTCTCCCAACCAAAGCTATTACGACCATCATACCAATCACCGAGTTGGAAACTACGACGACCCACGTAATTCTGGCATGGGCAATTACGGCACGCTGAGGCAACGATCTGCGTCCCCTCAAGAGCTGGAATACGGAGACGGATATTTGACATACAATGACAATTCAGCTAGGTACCCCTTGAGATCTATGAACAGTTCCGCCCATACCAATCCGCAACCACCGCTGCCTCAAGGGCCTCCGCCGTATGCGTATGAAAACCCTGTGGATCCAAGTGAGAATCGTCGACCGCAAGGGGGAGGGAGCTTTCGCCCTATGCCGAGCGCTGGACGTCAGGCCTGGAGGCAATTTCGAAAGTAGGGATGTAAAGTAAGCGATGGCAGCAAAAAAGAGAACGGTCGGAATATTTGTGACGCAGTTCTAAATCGAGCATTGATACCCATCTTGTCTGTGATTCTTGGTCAATGTCTTCATATCATAAGAACAAGAAGCGATGAAATCAAGTTCGTGGTCTCTCCAACCGTCAGGGTGGCATGCAAATAAGAACAAACCCTTTAGACCACTGTATCGACGCCGCCAGGAATTGAACCCAGTAACATAATGAAGTAGGCTGCAATGATATCCCTAATTGGACCTAGTGGTGTTGACGTAACAAGAATGTTTTAAAGCTTCATATTTCCCTGCAAAGACCTTGAGCTTAGCAATTTAGCAAGTAATTCAAGCCCACCCAACCTGTGCGATCCTTCCGTGATGCCGAAATATAAGTCGCCCCGTTCTACCAATGGGATTTGCAGCTGCTGACAATCAGGGTACTCTTCTGTAACCCTCCCAGTATCCATGCTGTTACAAAAGCCTTCAAACTAACCCTCCAGGCGACTACTGCGATGTCTATCTCACCCACGACTCCATGAGCGTCCGGAAAGCCCACAATGCCGGCCGTAACCATGAGAGAAATGTCCTCGACTATTACCAACGTACGCCATGTTTCCAGCACAAAAACTCTTACGATTTACACCCTGCAATATTCTGACGTCCAGACGTTAACGCAATGCTGCAGAGATCGGTCACGAGAAAGCCCAATCCGTCATTGACTCTATCACCAACTCATACAACGCCGAAGGTCAGGCGGGCTCAAATCCCATGTTAAACCCACAGGGTCCAGGAGGCCCACCACCCCCTCAAGGGTTCCCCCCTCCCCCCTTTGGCTTTCCGGGTACGACCTATCTGCTTTTTCTTCCTTAATATCAGGCTCCGACGTCGCTGACGATCGTAGGTGGAATGCCAGGCATGCCCCCACCACCTTTCAATATGCCTCCTAATCCTCAAGGTGGTTTCCCACCTCGTAAGCCAGCCTTTCTCTGTTCTTGCCCCTCTTCTCCACTTATTATCATTGACACCACGCGACAGCACCCGCTGGCGGCCGAGGCATGCCCTTTCCACCGTTCCCCCCACCTAATGCCGGCTCACCAATGAACAACGGTGCTCCTCCATTCCCAATACCCGGTGGAATGCCCTTTCCACCTCCTGGAGGGATGCCGCCGAATGGTATGCCACCAAATTTTGGAGGAGGTTTCCCTCCACCCCCACAGCAAGGGGGGCCAAGTCCAGGGCCGGGGCAGGGCTTTGGACCACCGCCTGGTGGAAGATTCGAAGGGGATCCGCGACAGCGATAAACGAGGGAGTCTAAGGAGTATGCGGATGCAGAAGGTTCATGGATCGAGATGTACGAGATGTTGGACAAGTGTGTGCATTTCCGGGGTGGGTTGTATAAGGAGTCAACAACGGCAACCGGGGCGATATCAATATGCGGAGTTGTCGTCCAACGGAGGTTCAATAACCTTTGATATGCGGTCAGGTCAAAAGACTAGGTGCCTATTACAAGATACTTCAATCCCCTTGAAGCGCACAAATGTGACGATTTGATTCCGCAGCTCGTTTTATTGGTCATCTCCCCGAACCAGGAGGTTGCCAACTTTCCGGCTGATAGCTTTCCCCAGCACCGGTCGGCCTCGCCTTTACCCAAGGATTCGGTCCCCTGCCCTTCTCTCCTTCGCCCCAGCTATCCCTAACATCCTCCCCTTTAATTCCTGCCTCCAGTTTCTGCCCTCTCCCCTCCCCTCCATCCACGGCCTCCGTACTCTCACCTTTCCTTCCAGTCATCCCAATACTCCCCTCCCCATCCCCAACACCCAGCTCTTGATTCCTCCTCCGCGGTTGATCCAACACACTCGGTTTACTCGCCCATCTCTTATCCGCCGCCGCCGCCAACTGCTTCAATTGCTCTTTTCTTACGACATCAAGTTGGAGTTCCTGAATGGTAGGGGCGGTGGGACGGGTGTGGCGCAGCCATTGGAGCCATTGCACGGGGATTTTGATGTCGGAGTAGGGGATACGCGGGTTTTGTTGGAGGATGCGGCGGGGTTTAGCGGAGGCGTGGGGCCGGAAGTAATAGTATGTGTTACCGGCGAGGTCGGCACCTGAGATGGCAAAGAGAGAGAGGTTAGCTCGGGGGAGGGCGATGGGGATGAGGGTAGATGGTGTGGCCAAAAGGAAGTACTGGTGTGGAGGTGACGGGTGATATATACCTGCTAGCCAGCGTCGCCGCCAGGGGAGTTGAAGAGACTTCCACTTTTGCCAGAGCGTGCGGAAGGGTGAAGACATTGCTGGGAGATGTGGTCACTGTGGGACTACATGCTGGTGTATAGAAACCTATTGAAGCCGTTATGACGGGTTGGCGAAAGCGTCATTGGGCGTCAGAAGGTGACGCGCTAGTGGGGTGGTGGGTCTTTTGGGGAATCTTCATACCGATCATTATTACTGTATACAACTGGGTTCTGCTCTTTAATCCGACCCCTAGTCACTGAATGCAGCCCAAGGGCCTCATCTACCATACCAGTTCATCCGTCCTTATCATAGAGGTATCAGATTGAGTCCTCCTTCCAATTGGTGCTCCCAGATTGGGATGCCCAGAGTACTGTACGATTCGTTGATCAAGAGCACGGATTCCTCTATTCTTCCCCAAAGGCCAGCATGGCTTCAGTATCCTCTCTGGACAAGGACCTTCGCAACATGAGGCTAGGCAAATATACACCCCAAGCAGCCAATGAAGCAAGGACATGGATCGAAGAGTCCCTGGGAGAACGACTTGCAGCTGGCGATCTCTTGGATGCTTTGAAGGATGGGAGTGCTCTCTGCAAGTACGGGATAGAATTCCCCACCAGCGACTTCTACCAGGCCTTCTCGCTGATCCTCTGTCTTACAGACTAGCAAACCTTGCAACTGGCCCACCAGGTGTCCGCTTCAAGCAATCTAACATGCCCTTCGTCCAAATGGAGAATATCTCGCACTTTCTACGAGCCTGCAAATCACCACCGCTCAATCTCCAAGCCCATGATATATTCCAAACAGTCGATCTTTACGAAAACAAAGACCCAACTCAGGTACTAACCTGCATCAGCGCGTTCAGCAGAAAGGCAAACGCTATACAGCCGAGCAAATTCGCCAGTGCGATTGGCCCTAAGAGTAAAGCTGGGATTATGAGTCCACAAAGTACGGGTGGATACGGCTCCAATGCAACATCATATGGACGGCCAAGAGGTGCAAGTAACACCAGTACTACCAGCTCGATCCCTTCAACCGCCGCATCCGCAGCTGGAGGTCGGATAAGTCCCAGCCGGCTTTCATACTCCACAAATTCACCAGTCAACGGTGATACAAAGTCATCGTCCGGGGCCGTCAGTAGCTGGAGCAAGAAAGTGGATGAAGGGGTTACTACCCCAGCATGGAACATTCACCAGTATGCGGCCATGATTGTGTGTCCAGCGGAACTTTACTAAGCTGAACCCAGGTACGGTTACATGGGAGGCGCAAGCCAAGGTAATCAAGGCATCATGTTTGGTGGTCGTAGGCAAATCACCACACCAGCACCGAAAGTACCAAGTTTGGCAGGGAAAGAAAGAAAGCGACGGGAGGAAGAAGCTGAAGCAGAGCGATTACGGCAGCAAGCTGAGGAAGCCGAGCATAAGCGGCTGGTCGAGCGTGAAGCAGAAGAGGAGGCAGAAAAGGCTGCCGAGGAGCGACGGTGGGCAGAAGAGACTCGTAACCAAAGAGAGGCCGAGAAAAGAAGGATAGAGGAAGAGAAACGCAGGTGGGAGGAAGAAGAGCGGAAATGGAAGGAGGATGAAGAGGCACGGGCTAGGGAGGAGAAGGAGGCGGAACTTCAGCTCACCAAAGAAAGGCAACGAACGAGAGCCCAGAGTGATGCTCGTTTGACCGGGCAATTTCTCAGCCAATATCAAGCCGAACAGCGCAAGTTGCCTATACCTCCAACATCAAGAGAACTTCCACAGACGCCGGAGGCTAAAAGTGTCGAGGAGCTAGAGCAAGAGCTTGCGAAAGCTAAGGAAAGAGAAGCGCAGTACGAACGGGACCGGCAAGAACGTTTGCGTCTGGATCGCCATAACTTCGAGAGTGTGGACACAGCTCTCCAACGTGAGCGACAGAGGGACGCCGCCTTGCCGCCAACAGACCGCCCAGCGCAGTCTACTGCCAGCATCGCTCATGATAACGATGACGAGTCATGGCAAGCCGATAAACGTGAGTATTTGCAGCGCGAGTGGGCAAGCCATCAGTCACAACCGTCAACATCACGAGACCAGACCATGAATTCCGCCCCTCCAAAGCCTCCCCGACCACTACCAACGCCGACAAGGCGGGCAGAAAGTCCTCCAGCATCTCAACCGCCTCGACCCCTGCCGATACCACAAGCATCCAACAAGCCTTCTACACATCAATCACTCTCTCCAACACCATCTCCACCTCCCCCATCCCTCCCCTCTCGCCCACTCCCAATCCCGTCAACAACCCACCTTCCTTCATCCTCGACATCCCCAAGCAAACCACCCCGCTCCCCCTTCGCCCGCCCTCCTCCCAACAAATCCAGCAACACTCCTCGCACCTCCTCTCCCTCTCCCTTCCCCCCATCCACATCCAGTTCATCCAAACCCCCCTCCTCCCTCCTCAACCGCGAAATGGAGCTCGAGCGCCAACGCCAACGCGAATGGGAGGAATCCCAAGCCGCTACTCGCGAAGCTGCCGCCAACGGCAAGAAGGAAGAGGGATTTGGGCCGAATGGGGAGACATGGGATGTCCACCAGTATGGGTATCTGGGTGGGGATAGCCAGAATAGGGGGGGTCCCGGGTTGGGGGGACGGAGGCAGCTTGTGGGGCCGAGGGAGATGGGGAAATGATGATGTTGGGATATGATGTACGGGGAGGTGAGGAAGGCATTGAAGAGATTGAGATATGGAAGAAGAAGAAGAGTGAGCAGGTTATGAAAGCATTCGTGGCGTTGTGTGAGCATTGTAGCCATTTTTTTGGAGCTTGCTTGCTTGCTGTTGCTAGCAGCCCTTGAGAAAGATTACCTTAGGATTGATATGATGGAACTGCTCACAGATACTATTGTAGCAGAGCATGGTTTTCTAGGACTATCGTGATCTTTCATTTATTGACGTCGATACCATGGATCGTTTCTCTTCAATGCTCGTTGGGTGTGAAAGGTCCGCCGCTGGAAAAGAAATGACCTTCTGATCATCCCTTTATACCTATCTATCAAATGACCGATCAACTGAAAACAAGTGCTCAAATCAATCTATGTACCCAGCGAGCCAGCACTACCAAATCAAGATATATCCACATAACCTTCCCACCGTCAAGGAACCTAATCTTCACTAATATCAGAGTCGAATAATCGAGTATGACTCTTTCTGCCAAAATATAAACATAGGATATCCATGGTCAAGATAATAGAGACAAAGACCAAACAGACATACCAAGAACAAAAATACCATTACATATCTACAACTTGCTCCAAAGGGCTAAGGTAGCTAGCTATCCTAGATAGATACAAGGATCTCCGCCGGTCCCACCCTTTTCCCCTCGCGAGAGCGTTCAGGTCTGGTTTAATAAACCTCAGGATGTTGACCCCTAGACTTTAGAGTCTCGTATCAATGGAGGAGGAAAATTGCATGCTTTCAACAACGCCCGCCGCCAACATGCCCAGCCCATGCGTAACAAACAGAACACAGGCCACCTTGATGAAGTGGGAAAAAACGGAGGGCTTCCGAATGTATGCAATGTGAATTGCAGCACGGAAGACCTTGCTATATCATATCAATTATTACCCTCCCCTTCTTGTTCCACGGATGTATGTTTAAAAAGGTTCACCGTTCGCATTCGCCTTGCTTGGTCATTAACATCAATGATCATAACCCGCGCCCCTTTGCCACGGACTTCCATTATTTTGCTGCCGATACCCCAGATTCGTTTGTGCCGACCCGGGTGGAGGGCCGTAAGATGGTTGTTGATGCTGATAGCCTAGGTTTCGGCTACTGTCGTTGTATGCATTATATGTGCCGTGGTTATTCGGTGAATCTGCGTATCCGGTCGGTGTGCCGTGTCTCGGCGCGCCGTCGCTGGGGAATAGAGGCATATTCGGGTCAATGGGCGAACGGGGCGGTTCTCCGGGTCGAGAGGGCGAACGGTGAGAAGTCGCGGTTGAAGGCGGGAGAGGGACGCCCGCGGCGCTGTGGGTATGTCCATGGCGTCCAGAGCCGGATGAGAAGGAGTCTGAATCGTCGTCTAGATCTCGGCGTTTGTAGTCGGTTTGGGTCATGTTTCCACGTGCCGTAGCTCCCAAGGCATCGAGTTCGGTGTTCAATTGTGTTTGCGACTTGATGAATGAGCCGCGGTCGTCACGCATGGGCTGGTAACGGGTATCTGGGTTCTTCGAGAAAAGGGCCCAGCCGGTAGAAATGAGTACCATGCAAATCAAGACGATGGCGAAGACAGCGTTGATGCCGAAGAAGACGACGCCCATGACCCCAGTGACGATATCCTGGTGAGTAGTTAATACACTGACTGATTTCGGGGGGTGCAGAACGTAACATACTGGTTGGTTGAATACTTGAGTGAAGACAAGTAGAAAGATAGTGTTCACAAAGTTGACGGCGGCAATGGCGATGTTGAAAGCATTCGTCTTCTTGTCCATCCAAGGCCGCAAGATACTCACGCCAATAAGAAACAGAGCTTCGATAATTACCAAGCCCACAGCTTGAGCGACTCCGCTACCCTGACCGAAGGCCACGAATATGCCCTTGAGCAGAATGTATAGCAGGACTGGCATGATGAAGTAATAGGCCGTCGCGCGGAACTGAACGTAAAGAAACCCCCATTTATTGAGTGCGGTTGGGTCCGAGTACAGGATATATGCTGGATTCTTGTGCATACTGACTGAGCGTTTGGCGATGCGGAAAACTTTCAAGGCTGCCCAGCCAAGTGAGAAGGTCATGGATATGAAGAAGAAAAGGGCAAGCACGACCTCGGCGGCAGAATCCCGTTCAGTCAACTCCCACAGGCACAAGACGGTCATTTGCGGGTAGCCAATAAGGACCTAATGTCGTTAGTTGAGCCCAGCAATCGTCCGGTACACTGAACTCACCAAACGAAACAAGATGCCTTTCAAGACGATCTTCCAGCCGTTGCGGAATTCTTCGAATTTGTCATTTTTCAACCAGCCCGCCCGAACTGCACCTTCGCAGAAAGCTTTGAAGAGTGCAACACCCGCAGCTGTGAAGGTGACAAAGACCATGAAGAAGATGACACCGGTGAGGAAGATGTTTGTGCTCTCGATCTTTGCCCGAAATCCTACGCGCTCAATGCCGCGGACGACAACGGGCTCGGGCTGGGTTGAAGCAGCAGCACCTACATCAGAGCCTCGTTTGGTGAGAGAGACTTTGTACATGTATTCGAGGGAGCGCTTCTGTACCTCGACGGAGGCTTTCTGGAGATTCGAGAGTATCATTGAAGGTTTACCCCCAGTGGCCCGCTGGTACCAGGTGCAGACGTCCTGCAAGAATTCGACTCGAATGATACCCATGGTCCATTGGAAATTCTGGGTCCAGGACATGACAACGGGTGGTAGTGAGACTGCTGTCATACCAATCAATGCCTGCGCTTGGAAGTAGCCAAAGAGCGAGAGTGCGTTGGCAGCAACGTGAGCGGCGGTGTTTGAATGTCCAAGACCCGAAGTAACGGCGGATGCGACTAAAGCCAGACCAGCAATGACAGCCGTAGTCCATCCCACACCTTTCTGATCGACAGTCTTGCGGTTGGAGAGTTCTGCTTCTACGCACGCTACATCTGCGTCTGTCTTGCTATCCTTGATGTAGATCCTGACCAAGCCATCCAGATCCGGAACGCCGTAAGCAATGCCGGGGATCTTTTTGACAACGTCTTTCCCAATGGGTAGGTTAAATGCATTATTGATGGGACCCGTATTCATCGGGCACATGCCCAGCAGGCCCAGATCACACGGGTTGAATTCCTGCTTCAAAGCCTCATAACCATAGGCGATAACCTCGACCTGCGCATTAACGAATCCAGATATAGACGACACTCCAGCAACATCGAAGGCGATGGAGGCATTATCCGGAGTGAAGACGACATTGAACTTGGTAGCCGTAAAGCTGGAGTTTTCCTGACAAGGGTTGAGCGACTTGGATTCGACTACCCGGAGAGCCGATGAGAGGTGTGAAAGTAATGAGAAAACGGTGATGAGCAGGCACAAAGGCCGTGAGTAGAAGGTAGGTCGCATTGTGATGTGATTAGGATTGCAAGGGTGGAGCGGTGTCGGGCGCCGGAGGTTGTGGCGCTACAGTCGAAGCTGCCAAAACGAGTGTGTACTCAGTGAAGAGCTGTGTTTCATAGGGTATCCAACGAGTTATGGCGAAATGGATGGTAACAACGGTAGGTGTGGAGTTCTCTCTGGGTTGATGGTCGAGATGTGGATGAGGAGGGGGCGTCCGGTCGCTGCGGCGACTAAGGAGAAATGCAGAATTCAAGGAAGCTGAACGAGTGGCGAGCTGGAAGTGACGGGATTATGCCCTCCTAGCGAGACAACTTTGTTCCTGGCTTCGAGGAACGTCAAGACGACAAAGCGATTGACGATAACAACATCCAGAGAGTGTTGTTGATGGTGCAGTGGAGGTAGACGTGGTGATGTGGTTACAGGAATGCCAGGGACAAGGAGATTTAGTGCATTATAGCGCTGATCATTTCTCGGCTTCGTATTCGCCGTTTTCCCACCTCCCATTTTCATTATTATTGACGCGTCAGCAAGCAGCAAATCACCCTTGGCACCAAGACGCTGCCATTCATTGCAATAATGATGAGTAATGCGGTATGGTCAAGGACGGTACTTTGTATCTTGATGCCCCGTTCTATCGTCACTCAATTACTGCATTGATTGAGGACTCAACCGCTGAAACTTGCGACGGGACCTGCATTTGCTGTCCACTTGAGCCTCATCTCTAATCTTATCCTGAATACGACGATGTTTCGCATGACGTCCGAAGCTTTCCTCCATACTCTCCAACATCCAATGGCATCAGATGGGACTTAAACCCACATTGAGGAATACTTGAATGCTTTTGTTGCTCCTACCTGCTCTATCCTGGAAGCTATAAGTTCCGATAGACTCTATATTCCCGAGCTTGCCTAGCCATATTT
>QQTW01002953.1_pt1 | contig 12480 bp, 10 predicted proteins | sample 1904831 | NCBI WGS metagenome assembly QQTW01 (sample SAMN09435610, study PRJNA476489) | Subsurface metagenome, whole genome shotgun sequencing project. | reverse complement strand
GCTACGGAACCAGGCATACGCCCGGAAGTTTCGTAAACGGACTACTACAGGGCGGTTCCAAAGAAGGTTTAATCAAAGATCGCCTAAGAGTGAAGAAGACGAAGGAGCAGCTACAACGGCTGCGGACTAAGTAGCACTAAAGAGCGCGATTAACTTAAAAAAAGAGACGGCGAATTAATTCGCCGTCTCTTTTTTATTTATCTAAGTAACGTTGCAAGTCGGCGGTGCGTTGCGTCGTCACTCTAGTTATACAAGACAAGTAAGCCGAGGATGCGCCCGTACCTCCTTCCCATTGCCCCGCTTCAAATTCGCAAGTGCGATCGCGAAATTTAATCCACTCCAACTGAGCTTGAGTTAGTCTTTGCCTTTGTTTGGTGGATAGTTTTGATCTTAATTTTTGGTAACTTTGATTGAGGAAGCGATCGGCGGCTTTGGCTTCTCGCCCTGTACATTCATTAATTTCTACCGTAGTTGTAGCTTTAGCACAATTAATTGTTTGCGCTAGTTGGGGAGCAGCTATACTTTGTTTGCTTAGTAAAGACATACTTACCGCAATTACCGTTAATAAGTATTTCATTATTTACCCTCAATTTGAACGCGGGCATTAGAAATCGCTTTCCTTACCTGTTCAAATCCCGTACCGCCGTAACTATTGCGGGCTGCAACTACTTGACGAGGAGCGATCGCATCGTATATATCTTGGGCAAAAGCTGGGTGTAATTGCTGCCATTCCAGCAGGCTCAAGTCTTTAAGTAGCTTTCCTTCCGCTAGGCAAGTTCTGACTACTTTTCCTACTAAATTGTAAGCTTCCCTAAAGGGAATGCCCCGCGCTGCTAAATAGTCGGCGACATCGGTTGCATTAGAAAAATCTTCCGCCACAGCTTCTGCTAGGCGTTTAGTTTGAAATTCTATTCCTTCTTGAAACAAAATTGTCATTGCTTCTAAGCAAGCCCTTACAGTTTTTACCGTGTCAAATAAAGCTTCTTTATCTTCTTGTAAGTCTTTGTTGTATGCCAGAGGTAGCCCTTTCATCAGCATTAATAATCCTTGCAAGTGTCCGCAAACTCTCCCAGTTTTTCCCCTAACTAACTCTGGCACATCGGGATTTTTCTTTTGGGGCATAATGCTCGAACCTGTGGCGCAGCTATCGGTAAGCTTGACAAATCTAAATTCTTCCGACGACCACAATATCACTTCTTCCGACAAGCGGCTGAGGTGAACCATAATAATACTGGCAGCGCCCAGAAATTCAATCGCAAAATCGCGATCGCTAACTCCGTCTAAACTATTTGCATAAACTCCGTCAAAATGCAAAAGTTCGGCGGTGTAATGTCTATCAATCGGAAAGGTTGTTCCCGCCAAAGCACCGCTACCCAGGGGAGAAATGTTTACTCGCTTATATACATCTTGCAGACGTTCGTAGTCGCGCTGAAGCATTTGCAAGTAAGCAAGCAGGTGATGCGCCAAACTTAGCGGTTGAGCGCGTTGGAGGTGCGTGTAACCGGGGATGAGAGTTTCGACATTTTGCTCGGCGATTTGAAGTAAAGTTTGTTGAAACTGGCGGATATCGGTACTAATGAGCTTAATTTTGTCGCGCAGATATAAACGAATATCCGTACCGACTTGATCGTTACGGGATCTAGCAGTGTGGAGTTTTTTGCCCACATCGCCAACAAGCTCTGTCAACCTTCTTTCTACTGCAAAATGTACGTCTTCTGCTTCAATTCCTGGCGTAAATTGTCCGTTATTGTATTCGGTGCGAATTTGTTCTAAACCTTGAACTAATTGCTCGGCTTCCTCTGGGGAAATAATCTTACTATGAGCCAGCATCTTTGCATGGGCAATAGAACCAGTTAGATCGTACTCAATTAATTCAATATCAAAGCCGATACTAGCATTGAAAATCGCGATCGCTGGATGCAAAGCTGATTCAAATCTTTGACTCCAAGAAGTTGGTTGTTGACTCACAGCACCTAATAAGGACGAAAATCGTCCCTGATAATAGAATAAATAAATAGTAAATTGTAAAGGTTTTATCTATTTAAGTTTGTCAAAATAGATGCAACGCTGCTTTATGGCGATCGAAATTCAGAAATCATCGATCGCGTTACGCCTAATAGCTAGTAAAACTACGAAACAAGTAGCCGACGATTAATCCGGTTAGCAAAGCCCAAATTTGCCCAGTTTGAACAAAATGATCGAAAGCTTTTTGCACGTCGCCTGCTAAATCTGTTTGTTTTACGGTTTGAGCTACCAGCGTCCAATTAATCGGTAGCTTCAATAGTGTTTGATAGCCTAGATCGTAACTATGACTGAAACTACCTACAAAAAACACGGTTATTTTCTCAATTGCCATCATAACTCTAAACTCCTGAGGTAAAAGCTAAGTTTTAGCACTAATAGCAAGTAAGTCTCCAATTGTTGCAAGTGAAGAATTATTTGCAACTCTGCCTCTGAGCAATATACAGGAAATTACCAGTTTTTAACTCAATGGAATCGATTTTTAGGGATACCCCATAGAAACACAAATTTTTTCAACCTACCACCTCAAACGAGCGATCGCTTTTTTTTAATTTTCTCCTTCGCGATTCAAAATATCGCGATCGCTTTTAGAGCGCAACAACCGCATTCCCAAAATAGCAAACCCGATGGCGGCAATTAATTTTACTGTCCGCACAGGTAATAATTCTGCCATCCATTCTCCTGCAATAACTCCCAGTAAGCTAGTCAATACCAGCGCCAAAGCTGTACCAAAAAACACCACGCGGGGTGAAGATGACTGTCCGCTCAAAGCGATCGCTGCTAACTGGCTTTTATCGCCTAATTCGGACAAAAATACGGTAATAAAGCTCAGTCCTAATAAATGCCAATCCATATTTTTATCCTACAATTACATCCCATAACAGCGTCGCCGATATCAATAGCAAACTAATACCTGCGGCTACTTCTATAGTTTTGGGCGTAAAACGACTAGCAATCCAACGCCCCACAATTACACCCAACAAGCTCGTTGAAACCAAAGCTGTGCTTGCACCTAAAAATACTACCCAAGGCGCTTGAGATTCAGCACTCATCAATAAAGTTGCTAACTGAGTTTTGTCGCCTAATTCTGCTAAAAATATTGTCAAAAATGTAGAGCCAAAAATTGCTCCTTTAGAGCTTCTTCGCTCTAGCGCGATCGCCCTAGGCGTTTTTTCTAATGCAATAGCTGAAGAAGAATTAGAAAACTTCTCACTTAAAGGCGCAGCATCTAGTTTCACGGGTAATCAGGTTAAAGGACAGGGGGTTTCTCATATTCTTTTCATTTTCTCTGCATTTGTTACAAAAATCAACTCCAATGCACAAATCTTAAAAACCCCTAGTTTAATAACTAAGTTAAACTTATCCCCACCGCCGTCTCAAAATGCAGCATTTCTAAAGACAATTCGCCATAAACTCCGGTAATTTGTTGTTCGCAGCATTCGATCGCAAAATCGTTTAATTCTTCTTGTTCTATCCCGTACAGATCGGCAAATACCTCCGCTTCCACGCGACAAAAACGCGGTCTATCGGCATAAATGCGGCATTCGCGCGTAGTCCGATCGTAGTTAACGCACCAACCATCAATTCCTACCATACTGCGGTATAGTTCTAATTCTGCGGGTAAAAGGTACTCCTCTAAATCTGGGCGATCGCGCTCGTCGAGGTGACAGCACGCTCCACATTGCTTGACGCATTGCCAGGTTGCCATATATTGAATAATTGTTAAAGTATCTTCTTTCTAGCTTATTGCACTTTCTCAGAGGCTTGACGGGAGAGGGAGGATGAGAGAAAAGCGAGTTTTGTTATTATTTATTATATATTTGTGAAGTTACTTTAATAGAGCGATCGCTCTTTAGGGTAAGATAGGGTGCGGATTTTGTAGCGCATTGATAGAATTTTTTGGGTCAATTTGGAGGAAAAATGGAATCATTGTTTGATGGATTAAACAGTATTAATTGGCTAGTCCTTGCCCAGTTGGTTTCTGTGGGACTAATTATGATTTCGGGGCCAGTGGTAATATTTATTCTTGCCTTTCGTAACGGCAACCTGTAGAAGCAAAAGGCGAAGACTACAGATGGGGGGACAAAAGTACCCCCAAATTATTTTCTGTTTAAAACCCAACATCGTTAGCCAAGACAAACCCGTTACCAATCAATATAAAAGATGCCCAGTAATAGGGATGAGCGTTGCGACTTCCAAAAGATTGATTAATTAGAGTTAATTGAGCTTGGCGCAGAGTTTCAGCTTTAGAGAACTTTTGAGGCAAAGACTGGTAAAAAGCATTCATTAACTGTTGGGTAGCCTCATCATCTACAACCCATAAAGAAGCAATAGTTGCTTTAGCTCCAGCTTGCTGCATTTGATAGCCTAAGCCAAGAATTTCCTCACCATTACCAAGTTGTCCGCCTACCCCAGTTTGACAGGCACTTAATACAACTAAATTCGCCGTGAGCTTCCATTGCGCTATATCTCTAAGTGTAGCGCGATCGCCATTACCAAATAAAATAAAAGATTCTTCTGGTTGACCTTTAACAAAGGCAGCATGAGTTGCCAAATGAATGATATTGTAGTTGCTTAAATTGGGAACTGTTGCCGCGCGATTGAAGTTACCATCTAAAAGCTTAGTTGTTCCTGGAACTAGATCGGCAATCTGGGCAACTTCTTTACCCGCAAAAGGCAATCCTACAAATTCAAAGTGATTCGCGCCGATATTAAAGTTATAACTACCCGTCGTGAAAGCTGCGGCTAAAATTTTCGGAGCATCTAAGGGCTGGGGGCTAAAATCAATCAAACTTGCGGCGGTAATATTGTTAACGCTGTAGCGCTCGACTAGCCATTGTTTGCCATCGTATAAAGCCGCTAAAGGAACGTAACGCAACTGACCGTCAGGAGCGTAGATAATGCTATTTACCCCGGCTTCAGCCAAATCTTTTTCTATTGGGGCAATCAGCCAGTTATAAAGTTTATTAGCTGGTTGCATTACTCGCCTTGCAGATAGTTTGCGATTAGTTAGGGCGGCGCGAAAATCGGCGACAGCTTGCTTAAGTTCGGTGCGTTTGACAGGAATCGAGCGGTGAACAGGGGGAGAATTTGCAGTAATTAGGACAATTTCTAGACGATCTTCTAAAATTAACGGATAAAGTAGCGCTGCTTTGGCATCTAAAGTTTTTAACTGTTGCTGCAAATAATTAAAATTAGGTAGTTTGGGGTTTTGAGTACGGAGGCTTTGATTTAGCTGTTGAACTAATGCCACAACTTCCGGGCTATTAGTAAATTGGTTAAATTCAACCTGAAGAATTTGCTGAAGTTGCTGCTCTAGCTGACTGAGGCGTTGTTTTTGGGCAACGGAGCGCGATTGTGGGGAAATTTGTCTAATTACTGTCAACTCTTTGCTAATACTTGCTAGTCGCCCTTGAATGGCGCTGTATTTAGCTAAAATTTGTTGTTCTATAGGTAATAGTTCGATACCTATTGTTGTTTGCTGATGGGATGGAACGTTACGCAAATAATCGTCAAGCTCTTGAACTTTGAGCAAGTCCAGAATTTGTTGTCCTTCAACCACGCGATTTTGATTGAGAAGTAACGACGCTAAAGCGCGGTAGGTATCGCTAATTGTTGTAGTGTAGGATTCTTGTTGCGAAGCTTCTAATACTCGCAAGTCTTTACGAATTGCTTCGGTGACATTGACCGACTGTTTGTAAACAATTATCGCTAAACTGTGCTGTTTTTGCTGCTCTAAGACTTCACCAATATTTCTCAGCGTAATTCTTTCGCCATCTAAGTCCCCAACTTCTCTTTGAATAACTAGCGCTTGCTGATAGTAGCCCAAAGCTTGGGTGGAGTTATTGAAAATTTTGTATGCCGTACCAATACTATCTATTGTTCGTCCTTCTCCTGCTTTGTCGCCGATTTGTTGAAAAATTGCCAAGGCTTGATTTAAAGAAGTTAATGCTTGCGACTGCTGCTGCAAAATTGCCCTAATAAAGCCAATATTATTAAGAGTTGCACCAACGCCAGCTTTATCGCCAGCTTCGGTACGAATAACTAAAGCTTGTTGATAAAACTCCAAGGCGCGGTGAGGATTGTTCTGTTTGTCGTAAACAAACCCGATATTGTGGAGCGTTGTCCCAACGCCTGCTTTATCATTAATTTGTTGACGGACGCTTAAAGCTTGCTCGTAAGACTTAATTGCTTGGTCGTACTGACCGAGTTGAGTTTTTACTAAACCAATATTATTTAAAATAGCGCCGACACCGGTCGGGTTATTAATAGTTTGAAAAATCTTTAATGCTTGCTGATAAAACTCGATAGCACGGGGATACTGTCCCAACTGGTTATAGACTAAGCCAATATTATTGAGAGTGCGCCCAACTCCTGGGGTATCATTGACTTGTTGGCGGATAGCTAAAGCTTGTTCGTAAAATTGCAAAGCGCGGCGAAAATTGCCTTGCTGCTGATAAACAGAGCCAATACTATTAAGAGTGCTACCAATTCCGACCTTATTATCTATTTGCTGGCGGAGAGTTAAAGCTTGCTGATAGTAGTTGAGAGCTTGAGAATATTGTCCTAAGCGATCGTAGACTGCACCAATTTGTTGTAAAATTTCTCCCGTACCTAGGCGATCGCCCTTTTGTTGTCTAATCGCTAAAACTTGTTGATAAGTCTGGAGTGCTTCTGCGTATTGACGGTTGCGAAATTGCTCGGTTGCTTGTTTAAATAGTCTTTCTGCTGCCGCACTATTTGACTCATTTTCCTTACTATCTTCCGGTAAAATTGTCCCATCGCCGGACGATTCGCGATCGTCGTATTCCGGTAAAGTTGTTTCTGAGCCTGTAGAAGACGGCGCGGGGGGTGTTGGTTGAGAATTTTCTGGTAAAACTGTACTAGAGCCTGTAGCAGATTGAGCTACAACCTTAGAAATTGTTGGGTTGTGGATTTGCTGGAGATAAGACAATATCAGCGTGGCACTAGCAACGCTGAACCAAGTTTGAAGAAGTCGCATAATTCAATAAAAATATATTATTGTCTTAAATCGGGCCTAGTTCCCCAGTTTGTGCGGGTGGTTGAGGAGTAACAACCTCTGGCGGTGAGGAAGGTTTGGGATTATTAGAAAACACTCTTACAGGTGTAGTTACTCCTGCGGTTTCGTATTCGTCTAGCAAAATAGTTCCGGTACTAAACCCTGATTCTAGGTGCGGATGAGTGGGATTTAGAGCTTCGGTAGTTGCTTTTATGCCTGCGGTGTCTTTTATTTGATTAAAGATAGCCATTGCTTGGGTAAAAGACTTTTGCGCTTTGGCGTTTTGGCGTAGCTCTTGGTAAACTAAGCCGAGATTGTACAAAGTTCTAGCTTCGCCTAGTTTATCTCCCATTTGCCGCCGAATTGCGAGGCTACCTGAATAAACATTTATAGCTTGGTAATATTGCTCTTGTTCGTAATACAATCCACCCAGGCTATTGAGGGCGCGTCCTACTCCGGCATTATTACCGTTTTCGCTTTCTATAGACAATACTTGTTGATAAGCTTGGAGTGCTTCTATGTACTGTCCGTTACGAAATTGTTGTGTGGCTTGGTTATAAAATTGCTGGGCTTGGGAGGTGGAGTTGCGGGCGGTTTGGGCGGGTGCGGGTAAAGCGATAGTAGATAAGCTAAGTAAGAGCGTAGCAGTAAGAATGATAGGCGATCGCATAGGGATATTCCATTAAGATAAAAAGTTGTATATAACTAATAGGTTATTAATAGGATTTGCCGTTAGCTATTAGTGGCGGTACTAACTTTGAATGCTAGTTGTTTTATACCTACACTTTAACTATGCTCAATTCCTAATTTTGTTGATTTTTTAACAACTCTTTAAGTTTTTACAAAAAACTTATCTGCAAATAACAAGCTAATACCTAAACTTTATTTTAACAGACTCAAAAAACTTCATCTAATATTAAAAAATTAATCATCAACTAAACTATTAGATACGCTCGTCTTTTTTATTAGTTTCTAAAGCTCTAAGTGCAGCTTGAACTAAGTTATAAAATTTTGGTTGAGATAAATCTACAGGCATAGCATCTCCCCGCTTAGTACCCAATAAACCTGTACTTTGACCAGATTGAATAGCTAAAACTTTACCAGCATCATTTTTAATTCTTAATTCTAATAAAGAACTTGTAGGAAAAAAGCCGCAAGTATAAAGACGTTGTTTGTAATCAAATTTGGCGCTCTGGGGTGCTTGGGGAGAAAAACAAAGTAGCGGCGGGGTAGCAACTCTCACACCTAATAATTCTAATTCTATCGTTGTGTTGCCATTCCAACTATTTTCGCGCAACTTATAGGCAATATCAATTCTCAAGGGGAGGGGAAAATAATCGCGCCAACGCCAAGCGATCGCTTTAATTTTAGTAACTCCATCAGAAAAAGTAAGTTTAATATGACCTTTACCGACAATTTGTTGGTCTACTACTTGGACATTTGCCGTCCAAAATACCGGATCGGGGTTTTCAATCCCGCAAGGATTAAGAGCTAAAGTTTGCTCGTAAAGAGATTGATTTATTTGGTCTAAAGAAACTTGAGCATCAACCTTTAATAAAGGCTTGAGATGTTCCACTTGCAAGCATCGGTTCGCAAAAGTAACTAAACGCGATCGCAAGCGTGTCAAATTACTAGCAGGAAAAGAAAAGCCCCCCGCCGCTTGATGTCCGCCAAACTTGCCTAAAAGGTCTTTACAAGCTTCTAAAGCAGCAAATACATGAAATTCTGGAATCCCCCGCGCCGAACCCCGAATTTGCTCATCGCCCTCTAAAGTCCCAATAAAAACGGGTACGCCGTAACGTTCTAAAAGGCGCGAAGCCACAATGCCAATTACACCATGATGCCAGTTTGGTTGTACGAGCAATAAAACTCGATCTTGATGAAGGTTTGGAGCATATAATTTTTCCACAACAGCGATCGCTTCAGTTTCGATTTGTTCGCATAGTTGCTGGCGAGTTTGGTTAATTTGCTCGCATTGCATGGCTCTTTCTAGAGCAATTCCCGCATCGTCTGTTGTCAGCAATTCAATTACTATTTGGGGGTCAGCAATACGTCCTACAGCATTAATTCTCGGCCCTAAACGAAAACCAATGTCATCGGGCTTGAGGGTTTGGGGTTGATTGTCAGCTTGTTTGCTGGTGCTTCCACCCTTGACCCCCGATACTTGAATCAAAGCTTGGACTCCAGCTAATTGCGAATGAGGTAGCTGTTGCAAGCCGCGTTTTACCCAACGACGATTTACACCCGTTAAGGGTGCAAGATCGGCAATTGTTCCCAAGGTAAATAATTCTAGTAGAGGTTTAACTAAGCCTTTAATTTGTCCTAATTGTTGAGCTAAAGAAATAGCCAAAATGTACGCAACACCAACACCCGCCACCCCGCGATAAGGAGAAGATGGGGCGATTAGTTTGGGGTTAAGAATGGCATTAGCTGGGGGAAGTTGTTGAGGGACATCGTGATGATCGGTAACAATGACAATTAATCCTAATTCGCGCGCGCGCGCGATCGCATCGTAGGCAGAGATACCATTATCTACAGTAATAACTACCTCAAATCCAGTATTTTTAAATTCTTCAACAATGCGTTGATTAATGCCATAGCCTTCGTGCATCCGACTGGGAATAGCGTAATCGACCTGCGCGCCCAACCAGCGCAGACTGCGTAATAGTAAGGCGGTGCTAGTCATTCCGTCCGCATCGTAGTCGCCGCAAATAGCGATTTTTTGTCCAGTAGCGATCGCCTTCAGCAGTAATTCCACGCTCAAAGCTAGATCCGGAAATTCTGCTAAGGGCGGAGGTAGGCTTGGCAATTCAGGATTTAGAAATGCTTGAATTTGCTCTAGAGTGTCTACGCCGCGATTGATGAGTATTTGGCTAATTATCGGTGAAATCGAACTAACTTTAGCTAGTTCAATTGCTTTATGGACATTAGGATAAATTTGCCACCGATGTAATGGTAGCCGAGGATGGGGCGGACGATCCGACAACGGACGGTTGAGCATCGAGGTGGACAACAAGCAACTAGCGCTTATTGTACCCCGATGCTTTTAGATTTAGCGATCGCTTGGATAGCCAATAGACAAACTAGCTGGGGTAGGCGGAATACTATCCGATCCTTCGTACCCAGCAATATTTGTCGGTGGAAGCTGAATATATATCGATTGGGTGGGATTAGTGGGGTCAGCAATCAAAATTACCGCGCTAACAGTATCATCTTTGTTACTGATTCCGGCATTATAAGTTGCGGGAGTGTTGGCAAAAGTTACCGTTCTACCATTAGCATTAATTGTGCCATTAACGGTTAAAGTCCCAGTTCTAAAATCTGAGTTTTGTTGCACGGAACTAAATTCAAGATTGCCGAACGCACTATTAAAGGTTGTTGACAAGAAGTTGCTATCGTCTTCATCGGTACTCGCAACAGCAAGAGTCCCTGATACATTTCCCGGACGAGCGTACAGAGGGTTAAAACTGCGCTCAAACCCGGAGATTTTAGCAGGGTCAGCAAAGGCATTTTGTTCGCCATCTAATGCCGAGCGCAGAAAATCCCCAAATCCAAATTGTCTAAGTCTTCTTTCTTCTTCAAAAAACGTTGCTCTAAGGCGCGGTTTGGCTTGAACGGCATTATTCGGAGTTGAAGCAGTTTGGGCTAAACTACTAGCTGCAAAAGTTAAATTAACTCCCAAACAAGCTGAAAGTAATAGTAAATAAGTTTTTGCTTTTTTTTTCACGATCTTTACCTATTTTAGAAACGGAAAGTAGTACGAATTGTGGCTACGTAAATAGCATTATTGTTTTCAATATTTCCAGGATTTGTAACCACAAAAAAGCCTGGAGTAATTGAAATATTGTCATTGACGAGCAGGCGGTAAAAAGCTTCTATATGAAAGGACGTAGCTTCATCAGCCAGCCCCGTAGAGGCGGAAGTATCGCCGATATCAACTAACTTGGGAGGTTGCCCAACTAATACTGCTAGTAAATCTCCTTCTCTGCCAAAGGGATCGGAATATCCGAGAGAAAATAAATAGTTGGTGCTAACCGCGAAAGCATTAGTTTGCGCGCCATAAGTACCGACAATACCTCCCCAAGTTGCAAAAGTTAGTTGCGGTGTAATCCGCCATTGTAAAGTTCCATTTACGGCATGAATATTAGAACTTTGATTGATGAACCCCGAAGCATCGGCGATCGCACTTCCCGTAAATGTATTTAAGCGACCATCTGGAGAATAGCCATAAACGTAGCTAAGACCAGTAAGGACGCTATTTCCTGGCGTAAATAACAATTGCGCCGCCGCCGCGTGAGAACGTCGCCCGAATACAAAGCCCGATTCTGGATCGCTGGCATTACTAGCACCATAAGCAAGTTGTATCCGCGTGTTTCTGCTCACCAAAAAGTCCGCACCAATGCCTGCATCTAAGTTACCAATTTTAAATATTGGCGGAGCCTCTCCAAAGCGGGAAATTGCCCCTCTCCCGGCATCAAAATAAGGAGAATTAGCAGTTAGAACGCTGCTTAAGCTAAAACCTACAGGTCTAATTGTAAACACGGCGCGATCGCCTAAAGCGGCAAATCGATACTCTAAAGTTGATAGTTGAATTTGGTTATCAGTACCAGTTTGAAAAGACAGCAAAGCGGCATTGGTATTGAGAATATTTCGATCGGCAAAACCTAAGCCATTAAAGTTTCCTGCGGCTAATTCGAGGCGCAAGCGGTCTTTACCTGTAAACGTAGAAACCGTCTGCAACCGTGTTAAATGAGTTAGTACGGTATTGGAGTCTCCCGTCCCTGGCGGGCCGCCGCCAAAGGCTTGAGAGGCGGCAACTACAACTTCTCCTCCTAGGATGGTTGTAGAAGACGTAAAGCGATTAGATTCAAGTTCTGCTACTTGCGCTTCTAAGTTGTCCACTCGACCGCGCACGCTGGCAAGTTCGGTAGCAAATTCTTGTTGCAGTCTTTGCAAAGTTTCTAAGTCTTCGCGGCTAACAGCGTTGGCTGTCCCGGAGGCAATTAGTTCGCTAATTCTATCTAAGGCTGCATTTAGTCCTGCCGCAAACTCGTAGCGCGTCATAGATTGATTCCCTCGGTAAGTTCCGTCGGGGTATCCTGCGATGACTCCGTACCGTTCTACCAATGATTGCAATGCTTGAAATGCCCAGTCTGTAGGCTGTACGTCTGATAGTTGCGATACGGAGGTTACTTGCTCGATCGTTGCTTGCTCGGAAGTTGGTGTTAACAAGTTTTGTCCAGATTCAGAAGTTGATGGCGATAACTTTTGTTCTGGCAGACTGTTATTGTCAACAGTTTGGACATCAACGGGTAGTTGCTCGGAATTTATTTTGATTGATTCTTCTGCCCAAACTGCGGGTGCAGCACAAAATAATACTGATATGCTCGATAGCAGTAAAAAAAGTTTTTTATTCAAGAAATTGCCCCTCACACCTA
>QQTW01002952.1_pt1 | contig 12480 bp, 13 predicted proteins | sample 1904831 | NCBI WGS metagenome assembly QQTW01 (sample SAMN09435610, study PRJNA476489) | Subsurface metagenome, whole genome shotgun sequencing project. | reverse complement strand
CTACAAGGATGGGTGCGATTCGGAGATGCTCGCTCGCCAGGCCGAGGGGATAAGTACCGTGTAATCTGAATTGAACAAGGTGTACCCGGTAGTTTTGAAATTTCGGGCGCTCCTCAGGACTTGCATCACGCCTGATCGGACAACACGAGGTCTGGGAGTTCAAGTGATTATGCAAAACGCTGTCATCGTGTCGCCGCTTCCTGCTTCCCCGACAAACGCGATGCACGACTGCGAAGCTGTTAGTGGTTTCAACTCGGCCATCTCATGGAGATTTGAGATACATCAGCCCAAATGACGAGCCGTGACCGACGTCCGACTTGTTACGATAGCCCTGGAGCATGAGGTTTCTGGTGCCCTATACGTGCCTGTGCTATTGCATACGACTCGAGAGTGAGGTTACGAGGAGAAGAAAAGCACAGGAGAAGATCCGACATATTGGCCCACACCACGTGCGGCGGTTACTGTGGGATGTACGGAGAGAGTTGCTTCTGTATGATTATCTTTACCCCAGGATTACAGCCAGTACATCGGAGTACTGATCTCCCAGCGCCGTGTGATTGGCAGCCCGAATTGCGCGGGCTGCCGGATCCTTATTTTGCACCTCACTCTTGGATTCCTTCCAACATTCGGCCCTGCAAAGCATCTTCGAAACGACCGACCTCACAGGTTGGAGGTCTGTTTGCTGGTACGACACACACGTTCTGCTTGTGCTGCGATCTTCCGTCCCGCGTGAGGATGTGGAGTCACTCGGTAGGCATCTCATCATGTTTCTTCTTTACCTGTTTCCTTGTCCCAGCTCCACCACTCTCAGCAATGGTGCCGGATTCGAGAAGTATCAGTTCTATTCAATTGAATCGATAGTAAAAGCAGCCTGATAACGAGGACTCCAGGCACCACATACACTTGCAGGAACCGCCGACGAGTGACGGAGTACAGAGCACAGAAGGACTTGCATGGAGCACAAGTAGAATGCAGATACAGACTCGCACAGGACGTGGCACCAGAGTACAAGAAGGAAGCCAGAAGCATCCATGGACTGGCATTCCCCGCTGCCTGGGTCTGACGGTTGAGGCCAAGGCCGTGGCTTGCTTCCGTTGTCGCACCCCCAGGTCGCCGACCTCGCTTGACGCTCCGCCCGCTGCGAATCAATACGACACTATCCGTACAATACAGGAAACCTACCCCTTCAGGACTCGGCGCTGCAGCCCAGGCCGTTGTCCCAACCTGCAGAACAGCTCATCAGGGATCCTTCCAAGAGACGAGAGATTATTGATCCAGGGAGATCAAACGGCCCTCCCGCGCCCCACGATCGCACGCCCAGTTGCGGTGCTTCAGGCCCGTAATTGGACATCCACGCCCGCCTGCGTCACTCTGCCTCAGCGCTGACAATTCTCCAGCTCCACAGTCGCTGTAGCATCGTCTGCGGAAACGACCATCGTGCTCCCGAACCCTTGCTCGAACTCGTCTTTCCCACGCCACGAACCGCCGCTGAGATTTATCTCGTCGGGCGCCTGAGTGACCGGTCCGCGTATGTCAGGCGTTGCCTTAGTCGAAGCAGCCCGCTGGAACCTGCCCATTGATGCTCGAGATGTGGCATTTCCATTCTCGGCAAACCATTCTGTTGAGTCCATTCAGAGGAGAGAAATCACTCACATCTGCATCCATTCTCCAAATTCACCCCTGTGGTGCGACGCTGGGAAGTATGGAACTGTGCCGTCCCTCGCGCATTGTGATCCAGCAGCCCAATGTCCGGTCGCCTTTCAGGCCGTTCCCGAATCCCGCTGCAGACACCGACAGGCAGGAGCCGAAAACGGTGTGGATTTCTTGATGGATGGTTTCGCTTCGCTTGTGTCACTGGATCTCGAGACGCTGTCGCTGGATATTCCCCACGGCTGGGTTACACCGCTTCCTTTCCACAAACTCCCAGAGACGAGTTGCTCTCCGCTCAGCTCGCGATGTTCACACCCCTGGGACCCCTTTGTCTTCGGCAACTGGGCTATCCGCCTTCATTCCGATTGCTGTGCGTCACCAGTCCCCTTGGCGATGAAGACGAGGCACACTCCATTGACCCAATTCCTACCTCCACTGCCAACATTAGTCGAAATGGAGAAAAAGAAAACAAATCGACCTGTCACCCAAACCCAAACTGGGAGCCCTCATTCCCTCCGTCGGATGCATGGCGTAAAGGTTTCCACTCAATTCAGAAGGTGGCGCCACCTACGAGATACGGTTACGATACGGTACTCTATTTGCCTGCAACTAGCAATCACGGCTTGCGGGCCGGAGATGTAAAGAAAAAAAGAAACGAAACAACGGTCGAGAGGGGAAGATGCTTTCCCACCCGATCTGGCTTGGCTTGCGTTCCCCCGGGTTTGCCGACCCGCTGTGATCGGCAACGGGCAGAGATTGATGAGGGGGGCCTGAGGCGCCATTTGATCTGCAGCCGGACGTTAAGAACATGTCAGGGCCTGCCGCTCGCCTCTATCTTTGTACAGAATCGGGTTAGTGATCAGAATCTCGCGCATCCGAAGCGGTTACGGCTGTATTTTATCACACCCGCAGTACATTCTCTCCGTACTCTTACTCGGGGTATGTCGGCCAGCGATGTTGCATGGTGCGGTAACTCGACCATCGGAAAGTTCCTATGCAGTCGTGAGGACGGTAAAAGGAGTATTTACGCAAGGGAGAGGTTTAGGCAAGGACAACCAATGATTCGATCTGTTCTATGGAAACTCGGGATCACCATCGAGGAGTTCTTGAGGTAAAGTATGTTCGGAATTATCCATCGACCTCTACCAATGCAGAAAGAAGTTCAAGATCCACGATATCATCGCCAAAGTGAGGCGGAGCAATAGCAAAAGCACGATGGGACGTTCCTCTGTACATACTCTGTACGGAGTACCCACTCCCTGAAGCTTGCAACACCTTGCCGAGTCTGCTGCAGTATCGAGAACGTGTTCAGTACCCTGTCCAAGATTCCACACCAGCTTCTCGCATCGTCAAGAGCAAGGAACATGAGACTTGTTGAACAGCACGCGGCTTTTTTGCTCACGACACACGGTTTGGACGGTACTTGCTCTACAGCACAGTGCAGCATATACTCCGTACACGGTGGCAAAAATCATGACGCTCACGTTCAGCGAAAAAGAACGTGCATTTGCGTGAGGCCTTTCGGGACGGAAGAGGAAAAAGTACCGCCCAAGCTCGATGCCGCCCCCGCACCCGGCCGACGGTTGCTGCTGTTGCGGCTCGCTAGAGGGCCCGATCGATCGGGTCAGATCTGACGGTTGACTGGAATTGTAACATGGGCGTTTTCATGAACCGTACGAATTCCGTCCGGGTGGTGTGGTGGACGGTTGTCCGTTGCTTGGCTGATCGGTCGACTCGTCTCTTCTCGTCGTACAGAGAGGATGATACGCACCATCACAGCATGCATCTTTCCACGCCTTTACATCTATGCGGTTTCGGATCGACAAGTCTCAACGTCACAACTCAGGGCACGCTGCAGACGGGGCGGATCTTGCGGACTTAGGAGCAGGATACTCTGCGCGATCGGTCTGCGAGGCAAATGCACGGTCGATATGCTTGCGAGCCGGCGCTTGCAGAAAATCAGATCTGACTCCCTGACCATCACAAGAATGAAAGAAAAAACTACATTTTCAAGCCGTCATCGCAGCTTTTCAACCTTCTTGTCTGGGTCTACCACGAAGCGGGAGAGCAGCTGGGTAACAAACGCGGTAACACCCGGAAAAGTTACGGTACAGAACGGTCGGTCAGATCCGGACCGGCCTCGTCTTGGCGATATCTCTCCATACCCGTCGCGCCGCCACCGACAGCTATTCTTGTCTTGTCCTGGGCCCTTTTGCCGGAGCTCGCACCGGTGCACAAACGTTCCGCCCGCACACCACCACACCCGCCCGAAAACGGCAGAATCGAGGTCGGCGACCACTTCTTGTCACCCCTCGCGACCCGCCGGAGAACACCAGCCGCCGCTACTGTCGCCATGGCGGTCGGCTGGGACGAATGTCATGATGCGTGCAAACGAGGTTGCAGGGAATGCTCCCACACCTTGTTCTCTGATCGATCCGATTTCCTCTCCCCGCCAGCGAGATAAACTCTCCAACTGAGATCTCTTGAAGGGTGTGCGGGCGCGGCGCACAAACCCCCTTTCCCTTGGCTCTAGCAGCTACTCCGTAGAGTCCCATCAAGTCACGGGCGCTGGAATCGTTTCCGACACCCGTTTGGCGGTTGACTACTGGGCGGTACTGGCGAGGGCCCAGACCTCCTGTGCGCCCAGCGCGATTCATTCCGATTCTTTCGCGCCATCTTCAGCTGCGATGGGTTTGTGCCAATTGCCCTTGCTCGCATCCGCGGCGACCACCCGGTCCTCGCTCCCCCACCAAACGGCGATAGCGCCGGGCGCATCTGATCGCAGTCAATTTCGTCACCACCTGGTCCGCTGCCAACCAGATCCAGAGCCTGTCATGGACTTATCATGTCCTACAACGGCTTGGAGCCAGACCGACCGGTTTGTTCCCCCCCTTCTCAACTGCTTTCAGCGAGGCTTGCGTGATGCGTCCTGCCAAGCTTTTTCGATAGACGTCCGATCTCGTCGGGCGCGTGCAGGATCTAGATCTCGGTGCACTGGATCAGGAAATCAAGGCTCCGTCCCCTCGGCCGGATCCAGTCGGACGACTCTCGCTCGACGTGTGATGACTTGCATTCAGCTCCAGTCCGCACCGACCTAAAGCGTCTGTCTCTTTTCCCCGGATGAAGCCGTTCCGAGAAGCCTCGTTGGGGGCGTAGGAGTCATGTGAAAAGCGTCCTTCGCACTATCGCTGCCATGGCTTTTGCTGGACTCCGGGGTTGAGTCCGGGACATCGTGATTCACGCCTGACTCGATTGAACTCATCGACGCCTTTATCCCGAGTTGTAGATACTCGTTTCTTGCGCTCAACTTGATCATAGGCTGGCTGTTGATGAATCATCACTACCTGAATCGTAGGTGCAAAGTTTCCCTTGATGAACTCCATCTTATGCCGTCTAGCTTTAGCTCCAACTTCCAATTACTGTCTTCTTTGCACTTGATTACAACTGCTGTTCATGAGCAGTCTTCTTGATCTTTCAGCTTTCGATAGTAGTACCTTTAGTGCCACATGGAGACCTCAATCAGGTCTGTACGAGTTCTTGAAGCTTAATGTTCTTGTTAATAAGGGAAAACCGAATGCTTTAAGACTTCTCACGGGATCTGATGTCCACCTCTCCCCATGTTTGTTGCATGTAATCCTTTGCTTAATCATTATATCATCGTGCTGACACAGGTACACCATAAGGGCAAAAGATTTGTTGCCTCATAACTCGACTCCGTTCATTCACATCTATGTTATCCTCCATCAAGCTCGCTATGTCGAGGAGCAAAAGAAAACCAGGTCTAAACTGACACACATAATAGTGTAGTCAAGATCATCATCTAGAATTTGCAAATATGCAACAGCAACAGCAACGCTAATGCGGACCGTGTAGATATCCAAAAAGATCCGACGGGAAGAAGAATAAAAAATCAAATCATCTCTTGCGAGGACTCCCAAATGCACGCATATGCGCCCCATCAAACGAATGCTCCATTTGACTCTGCTCGCTCAACAACTGTGTATGCCTTGCCCTCTCTCGTTGGCAAAATGTGTCCGTGTAGATGCTTCCTGATTTCTGTGGGATGATCGATTAGGAAGGCATGAGATAGCGAGTTTGTTCGTAAGAAAGGACGAATCCGGTAACTGGCTTCATGCCCTCGGCATTCTTCTCCTTCTTTCTCCACACTCGCGTAGGACTCCATGAAATGAATGAGCTTCCGAAGGAAAAGAAGTAGTCATCAACACCGGTGGACTTCATCTCAAGTCCCCATTAATTCTCATCGACCGCATCCGCGCATCATTTCTCAGACCCCCTCTCACAACCACACATCCCCATCCTCGCCCTTCTCCCACCTCGCCCACGTGATCTGATACGCCTCCTCGAGATCCCTGACCCACCTGCGCGTATCAAACAGCGCCGAGCTCCACCTTGCCTCATACAGCAACTTCCTCAGCTCACCCAGCCTGCCCGTCAAAACCACCCTCGTCTCGACCCCAACAGGCGTACTCCACTTCTGATGCTGATACACACAGCCCCTGGCAAGCCTGACCGCGCGCTCCTCGTAATCCTCATCCGACGCGGCGACCAGCTCCTGCGCGGCGATGCGCCCATCCGCATTCTTCGGCAGCGCGCCCTTGAGGATGCTCGCCGCCATGCGCGAGCACATCTTGTACTTGTAGCGCGGTAAGGTGAGCAGGGGTGTGCCGGACCAGAGCACGTCGGCGGCCGTCGTGTGCGCGTTGCACTCGGGTGTGTCGAGGAAAAGATCGCAGACGCGCGCGCGCGCGATGTGTTGGTGTTTGGGCGCGACATCGGTGAAGAGTACCCGTGAGGCGACTTCGGGCCCGGCCCAGAGATTAGCGGTCGCTTTTAGATTGCTCTCGCCCAGGTCCGGGAAGCGGAGCAGCCAGAGGATGGCGCGGGGCACGCGCGCGAGGATGCGCAGCCAGGTGCGGAAGGTTGTCGGCTCGATCTGTGGGGTAGTTAGCCATTTGTGCTTGGTCATTCTCGAAGGTGTTTGGGTAGATGAATTGATTACCTTGTACAGCTGGTTAAAGTTCCCCAGGATGACCGCATCGTCGGGCAGGTTCGGAAACAGCTCTTTGCGCATGTTCCACCGCCTGGTCTGCTCCTCATCCCAGCTCAGCTGCCTGCCCTGCGCGTCCGGGGCGCTCTGCCGGTGGTCGCAGCAGAAGAACGTGTCGCGGCAGTAGATGATGTTCTCGCCGTACACCCACGCCTCGTGGTCGCTGACGCCGCGCTGCTCGTCGTCCTCGAGGAGCTGCTGCTCGAGCGTGGCGCTCTTGTTGCGTGGCCGGAGCGTCTCCGGCGGGACCGCGGTCTCGTCCGCGAGGAGGTAGTCGCACCATTCGGCCCCGAGGGTGCCTGCGAAGCCCATGAACGCCATCTGCAATGGCGCTGGGCGGGCCGCGAACACTTCGTTTCGTGCGCCGCGGGTGTACCCGTTGAGATTGACGAGGATGTGGATGCCGTCTGCCACGATCTGGCCGACCAGTCGTTCCGCCGTCCACATGCTGGCGTCGTAGAAGACCGGGGCTTCCTTCTCGATCTGCTTTCGATGGATCGAGTTGTCGCTGGCAGTCGTGGCGTAGCAGTGAGCCCTGACACGACTCGGATCGTGCAGTCCGAACACGGACTGCATCAGATGCGCCAGTGGATGGTTGTTGAAGTCAGACGAGACGTATCCAACCTTGAGGACTGGATTCGGCGGGTCCGGCGGCGGGTAGACCGTGCGTGGGAGCCAGGGTGCTTTGAGCGAGGAACACGATATGCGCAGCGCGTTTCTCTGCGAGATGAGCCGGATCTGCTTCGCTGACACGGGACAGGTAAATGTGTGGAACGGAAGCACTGTGGGAGCGGTGGGAACCGTCAATGCTGAAGGTAGCTGAGGTCGGACGTAAGCCGTGCTCGGCAGCAGCTTCCTCTTGATGTGCTTGTCTTGATACCACTGCCAACCGAGTCTTCTTGTGACGCGCTCCACAAGCCTGACGATCCTTGCTCCTTCCCACTTCTGACCAGCCCAGCTGCTGAGCGCCTTGCGGATAACCTCGTCTTTCAGCTTGAGAGTCTGGCTGCCGGCGTTCGCTGCTGTGAGTTGTCTCGCCATATCCTCGATGAGACTTGCGTCGATGATCCCTCGGCCCCAGCTCTCTCCGTCAGTCAGCTGCCTCTCGACAAGATCGAGCACTCTCTTCAACCAGCCCGAGTCGATAGCCCCCGGCAGCCTAGCGTCCAGCAGCATTCCTTTCTCGTCGACATGCCATCGGTCCAGCTTGCCACCATAACTGGCAATACCACCTCTCCCTTGCCAACCACAGACCGAGTTCAGCGCGTTCGCGAGACCACATACAGCTTCCGCAAAGTCCGGACTCGCGTTGACCGCTCTCTTGTAGTACGAGATGGCATCGCTAATCCTGCCCTGATCCTTGACCGCATTTGCCAGGTTCGCCAGCGCGATGTCGAAGTTGCCGTCGCACGACACCGCCTGCTCGTACATCTTGATCGCGGCAGACAGCTGGCCGATGTCCTTGAGCAGACTGCCGAGGTTGGTGAACAGATGTGCATGGTGCGAGTCCAGGTTCAGGCCGTAGTTGTAGTACATGAGTGCCAGCGCGATGCCGCTTCCGGGGACCACTCCAGGTATGTGGGGTGTTTGCGAGGTAGCGGCGAGACCTGCCTGCTTCGCGGCTACAGACTGTTGCACGCTGGCCAGGAGGATACCGACGTTGTTTGCGGTGGAGGGGCTAGGTTGCAGTGATAGAGAGAGATAGTATAAGGCCAGAATCTCCCGTACTCCGAACGCTGGCTGATAGAGATTGTTGACCTTGGGCGAGCTGGTGGTCATGCCGTCCTGGAATATCTTGGCCAAAGAAAGCAACGAATTGCTTGTCGTCGAAATGGCAGCCTTGCGGGCCATCCCGTCATTCGGCAAGTCCTTGAGTCCTGGCAAGTCTCGGCAATTCGGGAAGCACAGTCGCGCTGTCGCCAGTGCTCGATCAGGTGGGAGCAGAATTGGGTCGTTGGATTGAATCATGCTGTGGTAGTTGGGTAGCATGTCCGAGCCTTCATTGCCCACGACGCTCAGAATCTGGTTGATCAAGCCTCGAATTCCCTGTACGCGTCGTCCTACTCCGATCAAAACGGCGTTTTCAAACGCTTTGGCGGCACCGGCATTATCGTGCAAGGTGTAGAGCATGTTGCCCTTGGCATGAATGAGTGCTAAGATCCTGCCATTTTCCGAGCCGGGAATGGCGTAGCCGCTCGAACCAAATCCGGGCTGGTCGACACCTTGGTTCTGTTGGTGGCCTCCAGGCGACGCCATCGAGTCGTTGCTCTCCTTCTCATAGTCGAAGTGGGGTTTGTCCGATGCGTCCGACACGGAAGTGGATCTGCTCGTAGAGCTTGACGATTCGCTGGCCTGGTCATGATGTTGAACGGTGCCAGGGGTGCACCTCAAGCATTGCTCGACGTATTCGATGATGCCCACCGCTTCCTTTCCACGATGATCTCCGCACAGAAGGCCGATGAGATGTTCGACAGCCTCGAAGTAGCTTGGCCGCAACTTGACGGCTTGGAGCCAGTACCGCTCGGCTTCCTGCTTCCGATGGAGTGCGAGCATAGTAGCCGCCATGTTTGAGATCGCCTCGACGTGACTGTTTTTGGGTCAATTCATTTGCTCGATAGTCGGTCGAGGGGGCTTACGTACTTTGCGTCTATACTCATGATCTTCGAATACCATCTCAACGCCTTGAGGTAATCACCCAAAGCGTAAGCGAGACAGCCGCCGAGCAGCATGCCCTCGATCCACTTCCACTCGCTGCCATGGCATAGTTTCGTCAAGTGCTCCAAAGCCGACGCGGCCTTCAAGGAAGGAGATGCATCCAGCCTCGAAGGACTGCTCATTGAGGAGATTGAGACGCTGTTTCCCGACGTTCGACGCAAAGTGCGCAATTTATCGGCCGGCACCATCGCGCCCAGATTTTGGCTCTGGTTGAAGATTTGTTGTTGTTGCATCTGCTGCAATGACGGGCCCTGCTGCTGGGCGTGATCCGGCTGTGCCAGTCCGCTCGACAGCCATGTACCGTTGGGTCGAGGCTGGGCCTCATGGTTTCTCAAAGTCGCCGCATCAAACAGGTTAGCTTTAATGTCGGTCCCCGACCCATTACTCCTGAGTTCCTCTGTGTTATTATAAGAGCGTCTGCGGCTGGTCGGTGGGGTCGTAAACTTGGATCCAGGTTGTCGAGGAGGTTTGGGATAGATGCTGGGACGAGAAGGTTGAGCATGTGAACCGCCATGTCTTCCGGCCTGCGCGTTCCTCTTGGTCTGGTGAATGTACGCTATTAAATCAATGTATACTGTATGTGCCCATCTAAAAACATTCTCGCGTAGCTCGGCGTTGCTCGAATGGGGTCCGAATTCGGAAATCAATGTCGAATCGGCAATTGGAGTGGTCTGTCCGGAGGAGTCGTAGGAGACCAAAGGTTCGGTCTTGAGAGGGGGTTCGTTTCCGTAGGTCTGAGCTCGGTTGTTGAGTTGTGGGAATTGATGTGAGGCTGGATGTAATAGGGTGGGAGGATCATTCCGCTGATAGAGTTGGAGATATGGGTGCTGATGTTGTTGAGGTTGTTGGGGTTGTTGGAAGGCCTGAGCGTGGGTGTTGAAGACGGAGGTATTTGGGAGCGGAGAAGGACCAAAGAACGGGTTTGATTCGTGCTGGTAGAAACTCGGTATTGTATTGAAAGCGCGCCATTCTGCCGCTTCCTGACCCGGATGTTTGACCGTCTGTAGCGATGGCCACACAGTTCCTGGCTGATTGCCGAAACGAGGATCTTTCAGTTCCGCGGGACGATACGGGATGAAGGTCCCATTTGGCCAATACGGTCCATATGGTCCCTGCTCGCCCGAAGCTGTCGGGCCCAACGGAGTCTGAAATGGAGGCAGCACGTTGCCGGGAAAAGAGTACATGTTGGGCTGATACGGCAGCTGCGGGTGATGAAGAGGCGCCTGATGCATGATCGAGTCGAGCTGTGGCAATTGATACTGCTCCCTCAACCAGTTGTTCGAGTTCAGACTGCCCGCGCCAAAGTCCATATCCGCAGTCCACTTCCCGGTCGCCGTCGGCGCCTGCATGAGGCTGTTCCCATCCCCGAGCGGCACCGCGGACGCTCTGGTCGGCAGATCCTGCTTCAAGCCATGATTGAAGTTTGCATGGTCCGCGGATGCCTGACTGCCGGTGGTGATCGGGAGCAGGATGTGCTTCATCGCATGAGGCTTCTCCGAATGCTCCACGGACGTTCCATCATACGCCGCTGCCAGTATCCCATTCGGCGTCTTCCTCCGCAACATGTGCTCCGGCAATGTCGGCAGCGTGTCGTCGCCATCCTTGGAGGACGCCTGAGAGGCGTAGGAATTTGCTCTCTGCAGCGGCCGCGCAAATTGCTGCTGAGTCAGACGCGACGCCCGGTAAGGCTCGAGAATGTAGCGGGGAGGATCTCCGGACTGCCGTCGCTGGAGGACGCGTGGTGAGCTGGGAAGAGAGTTTTGTGATCCATGGGTCCGATCGGTACCAAACATGTGCGGGTGGAGCTGTGGGGGATGCGCGACCTGAGGCAACATGGTAAGTTGCGCGCCAGGCGGTGGCGGGTGGAGCGAGTCTGAGGTTATGGCTCCCACGTCCGGAGTGCCAGAGCACACGCGGACAGAGACGGGCGGAGGGTTCGGAGTCGGAGTCGTGGTTGAGGAGGAGGCTGACGAGGAAGCGGAAGAGGAGGGAGAGGGCGAGGATGAAGACGGAGGTGGTGGAGCCGCTACCATTCAGTGAAGCAGTCTCTCACCCGGCTGGGCTCGTGCCGACACCTTTTCGAAGTCGTTCCCGGCCGCCTGAACATAACATTTCGGGGTTTTATTCAGGCTCGAATTCAGATACGGCAGAGCTTCGGAACCTCGAGAGTGTTGTAGATAAGGACGGAACTGGCCAGCAGTCAGAGGTTTCTGCAGTCGACAGGGTTCCAACGGCGGGCGACGGCACCGCGTGAAGAGGACGAAGGTGCCCGACGACTTTTCTGCAGTCGTCAGAAGTACGCACGACGGCAGGAGGGAGCGGTGTGAGATACGAGAACGGACCAGAGACGACCAAAGGACAAAGAAGAGAAGCGACTCTTCAGCTTCCGGTTCCTTCCCGTTAGTACTGCACTATTCCGTCTCGTCTTCGTCTTCGTCTTCGGCTTTCGCTTTCGTCGTCGGCTCCTGTTGTCTCTTCTCTATCGTCTCCGCCTTTCTCTGGCCGCAGCAGGGGGACGACGGGACTTAATATGCAAGGGAGAGGAAGTTGTGGTGATGAGAGATCGGAAGGTTGTTGTTGCAGCCAAGACTAGCCCCCGGGCCGGACAGCGCCAAAAAGCCTAAAGAGGCCGCCCCCAAGAAAAGTCCAGGGTCCGTTGAACTTTGTAGAATGTGGATTGTGACGCGGCTGAAGAGAAGCACAGGCCCGTGGAAGGGAGCAGCTCAGCAGCAGCAGCAGCAGCAGCAGAAGCAGCAGCAGAGCAGAAGCAGCGAACCGGTGGAAGGAGCAGCCCTCTCGATTCCGGTCACGGAGGGCGCTGCTGATACTGCAGCTTGCCGTTCAATATGTAGCTATGCACGGAAGCCTTGGAAGATATGTGGGTATGGCGATACCTATATCTACGGCACTCATCCGCTCCGCGACGAGAATGAAGCCCGGTTTAAAATAGAGTGCGGTCCTGTTGTTTGAATAAACAGCACCAGTGATACCAAATGCGCCTACGGAGCACACCACGGTGAGAGTAATATAGTGTGATATCTCATCAT
>QQTW01002951.1_pt1 | contig 12482 bp, 11 predicted proteins | sample 1904831 | NCBI WGS metagenome assembly QQTW01 (sample SAMN09435610, study PRJNA476489) | Subsurface metagenome, whole genome shotgun sequencing project. | reverse complement strand
GGGTGGGCAATTTTGGGCGGTGAATCGCAGATATATTTACCTGGTTTTGTACTGTCTGTAGGTTTGGTGGTTCTGATACTTGTCAGCGGGATTTGGTACTTCCGCAAAATGGAACGCACATTTGCTGACGTGGTTTAGGGAGGAGTAGATTGACATGTCTGATACAGTTATTCGAGTTGAAAATTTAAGTAAGAAGTACATTCTAGGTCAGCAGAAAGAAGGCAGTAGTAGTTACAAGTCTCTGCGGGAATCTATGAGTAATGGGGCAAAGTCGCTGGGAGGAAAAATTCTCAAACCCGGTGGTAAAAAAGACATTAGCCCAAGCAGTCAAGAGTTTTGGGCACTGAAGGATGTATCGTTTGAGATTAAGCAAGGCGACAGAGTTGGCTTTCTTGGGCGTAACGGTGCTGGTAAGTCAACGCTACTAAAAGTTCTCAGCAGAATTACGGAACCAACTTCTGGATCTATCAGGATTAAAGGGCGAGTTGCCAGTTTACTAGAAGTGGGAACGGGTTTTCACCCGGAGCTTACTGGCAGAGAGAATATCTTTCTCAATGGTGCAATTTTGGGGATGAGTAAGGTAGAAATTCAACGCAATTTTGATGAGATTGTTGCCTTTGCGGAAGTTGAAAAGTTTTTAGATACACCTGTGAAGCGGTATTCGTCAGGGATGTATGTACGATTGGCTTTTGCAGTGGCTGCTCATTTAGATCCAGAGATTTTGATTGTGGATGAAGTCTTGGCAGTAGGCGATGCACAGTTCCAAAAAAAATGCCTTGGCAAGATGCAGGACGTATCTCGGGATCAAGGTCGGACTGTTCTATTTGTTAGCCATAACATGGATGCCATTCAACGGTTATGTTCCCAATGTGTAATGCTTGAACGTGGTCGAGTAACCGCCCAAGGTGACACGAACAGTATTGTGGTGCGCTATATGTCTAATAATTCCACGATACAAGCTTCGCCTAATCAATGGATTGATGTATCACAAGTTAGGCGAGAGATGGGAACAAGAGAGGCTCACTTCGTGACAGTCAAATACAGTAGCCTTAACGAAGCTGCTGCGTTTCAACCCTATTCAAATGGATCGCTCGAATTTTTATTAGCTATTGAGTCAGACTCAGTTAAACAGATTGGAAGCATTGCTGTTTGTCTTTATGACAAGTTTGGAACCAAGCTGGTTAATGCTGATTCTCTTTCGCTTGGTGAAATTATAACCCTTCAAAAGGGAAAAAATATAGTCAAAATCAGGATAAAAAAATTATATTTAAATCCGGGAATTTATGTACTTGGATTGTGGCTTGCCGACCCTTTAAGAGGTATTGTCTTTGATTATACTGAATCAGCATTTGAAATTGAGGTAATTAATCTTCAATTTGAAGGGCTTGGCATTAGATCGTCCGCTGACGGTCTTGTGACATGTGATTTTGAGCTTTTGCAAATGACTGAGTTAATTAGGTAAGAGGAAATCATAGCAAGCCAATCACTTTAAGGAGTTTAGTATGAACAAGCAATATCATTCGTTTTGGAGGAAAATACGCACGGTAATCTCACTCTGCCGCAACCCTTCAAGGGTTATGGAGCATTACATTCGTCCTCTGATTCTAAAAACTAGCATAAGACATATTTATGGTTCGAAGAAAATAGATTATGCAATCGACGAGCTGATAGTGCTTTGTGTGGTTAGAAATGGAGAATTGTACATCAAGTCATTTATTGAGCATTATCTTTCATTAGGAGTTAAGCATATAGTCTTTCTAGATAATAATTCAACGGATGACACTATCGCAATAGCACAGAATTATGACCAAGTGACTATTCTTCAAACTAAATGTCCTTACAGGAAGTATGAAAATTTAATGAAATTTTATCTAGTCAAGAGATTTTCAAAGAATAAATGGAATCTTTTTTCCGATATTGATGAACTATTTGACTATCCTTACTCTGATGTTATTAGCATAAGCTCACTTCTAACCTATCTCAACAATAATTGCTACACTGCCGTTGTGACGCAAATGTTAGATTTATTTTCAGATCAAAGTTTGGCTAGCTTGAAAAGTAAAAAGGAGGATTCTCTTAAAGATATCTATAGTTATTATGATATTTCTAATATTAATAAGGAAAGGTATCCTTATGGAACTGCATCAAACAAGGATGTAAACTGGCATTGGGGCGGGATTCGCAAAACTCTGTTTGGCTCTAATAATTACTTAACAAAGGCAGCTTTGGTTTTTGTTGACCAAAAAATTAGTCTTTTTGCCAATTGTCATCAAGTTCATAATGCAAACATAACTGATTTTACCTGCGTCTTGCTACACTACCCCTTTCTAAGTTCATTTTATGATAAGGTTAAAGATGCTGTAAAAACAGATAGATACGCTATGTCTGCTAGTCATGAATATGAAATGTATTGGAAGAAATTGGAAGAAGACCCGGCTCTTAACCTTAAGCAAGAGACAGCTTGCCAGCTAGAAAATGTAAACTCTTTAGTAGAGAAGGATTTTTTAGTTGTATCTGAAAAATATATGCAATGGGTTAAAACGAATAGCCAAAGTAAGCCTAATTGACAAAAGCAAAGTTTGAGGGCTGCAAATAATACTACATACAGTATTTTTATCCAACGCAAGAGCGTAATGTGCCACTATGCTTAATGAGTTTAACACCTGTGAAAGGCTTTTTATGACAAATACTCAGATAAATACTCAGCAAGAGCCGACGATCGCTTTGATGTCTTGTGGTGGTCTGTTTGAGGATTTTTTTGACACAATTGGAGTTTCATTTGAAACTTTACGCACTGAGCTAACCGGCGGTTGGATGTTCAACTACATTGATGCGCTGCAACTTGCAGGCGTACAAACAGTGTTGCTGTTTGTTTCTGCCCGTGTTTCTGAAACATTACGCTTTACGCACAAGCCCACTGGTGCTACAGTATGCGTGCTGCCAGCTTCAATCCAGCACCGCGCCTTTCGCTACAGCACTCGCTCGGCGCGATTTTCAAGGAAAGCGGTAATTAAAAGCCTAGATTCTTACTTAGTTCTGCCACTGGGACTGCTTGCCCACGAGCTAAAGCGCCAGGGTTGTCAGGCGATTCTGCTCCAAGATTATGAGAACCCTAGCTTCGACATTAGTGTTTTCTTGGGACAGCTGATGCGTTTGCCAGTGTTCGCAAGTTTCCAGGGATCCAGTGGGCAGCGAAGCCGCCTTGAGCGCCCCATACGCCCACTGGCGTTACGGGCATGTGCAGGTTTGATCGTAGCCACACAAACTGAAATTGATCGGATACGTTGCCGCTATAAAATGCCACCTGCAAAGGTGGCCCACATTTTCAATCCAATGGACGTGACTAATTTGCACGCTATTAACCGTAATGAGGCACGAGATGCCCTTGGTATTCCGTTTGACGCTCGGGTAGTGGTGTGTCACGGACGCATCGACATCGCTCAAAAAGGGCTGGATATTTTACTGGATGCTTGGGAGCAGATTGTTCGTGAGCGTCCAGGTAAAGAACTGCGCCTGCTGTTGGTGGGAACGGGCAGCGATGCAAACGAACTGCACCAGCGTATTGCAGCTATGCAATTGCGGGGCGTGTTATGGGTGAACGAATATGTACGCGATCGCACAGCAATTTGGCGATACCTCTCGGCTGCCGACGTTTACACTCTACCATCCCGACACGAAGGCTTTCCAGTAGCACCAATCGAGGCTATGGCTTGCGGACTACCCGTAGTAGCAGCCAATGCTCCTGGTGTCTCCGACATTCTTGAGCATGGCGAGGCTTCAGGTGGACTAGTTGTTCCACGCGACAACGCGGCAGCGCTGGCGTTAGCACTTGGTCGTGTTTTGGATAATGAAGCTTGGGGGTGCGAGTTAGGAAAGCGTGGCCGACAGCGCGTGGAGGAGTGCTTTTCGCTTGAGGTAATTGGTAAGCAATTGCGTAACTTTATTTTCAGTTAAATTTCAACTATCTAGCTTTTTAAAGTGATGACAAGCCAATAGTTATGAGTGAGCAACACCCTTATAGAGCTACTATTCCACCCGTGCCAGAGGGCACTCCACGACCTTTATGGTCAGTTATGATTCCGACCTACAATTGTGCAAATTATTTACGCGAGACGCTGGCTAGCATATTAGCCCAAGATCCCGGACTTGATGTCATGCAGATTGAGGTAGTCGACGATCACTCTACTAAGGACGACCCAGCTACAGTTGTTGAAGAACTAGGTCGTGGTCGTGTTAGTTTCTATCGGCAGCCAGAGAACGTAGGTTATATCAAAAATTTTGAAACTTGCTTGCAGCGATCGCGTGGCAAATTAATACATCTACTGCATGGTGATGATTGTGTCAGAGATGGCTTTTACCGCAAAATACAACAACTTTTTGAGCAGAACCCAGAGGTAGGTGCTACCTTTTGTCGCCACATTTTCATGGATGAACAAGGTCATTGGCAAGCTATTTCCTCATTAGAAGAGCCTAAAAGCGGTATTTTGAACAATTGGTTAGAGCGTATTGTTGTTGACCATCTTATCCAAACGCCATCAATAGTAGTGCGTCGCAATGTGTATGAAAAATTAGGAGGATTTGACCGTCGTTTTACATGCGTATGTGAAGATTGGGAAATGTGGGTTCGCATTGCTGCTAATTATCCAATTGCTTATGAAGTTGAGCCTCTAGCAATATATCGCGTAGCTCGTTCGGGGTCGCTTAGTAAAAGTTCTATACGCTCTGGCAAGTATGCTCGAGAAGTTTTTCAAGCCCATGAAATAATTCAATCATACCTTTGTGACTACCTTCCTCAAGACTCGGCTAATAAATTTTTGAGTCGTTCTAGAGAACATTCTGCATTAAGCTTCCTAACTATTGCACAGCAGATGATAGATAACGGCGATATAGAAGCAGCAATTATTCAGGTAAAAGAAGCACTAAATGGGAGCAGTTCATTAAAAGTTAGTAAGAAAGTCGGACGTGTAATGTTAAAGGCTGCGAAGTTTCAGATTACAACAAAATTAGCTTTAAGTTGAGAAAACCTAAACTTAACTTTATTAAAAAACCTTATTCTTATTCTAATTCTAAACTATGTCACTATCAACCCCTGTAGGTTTCATCATCTTTAATCGTCCCGACCTTACCGAAAAGGTATTTGCAGCTATCGCCCAAGCTAAACCGCAAAAACTATTTGTCATTGCCGATGGGCCTCGTTTTCCTGAAGAAGTAGAAAAGTGTAAGCAAACCAGAGCAATTATTAATAAAGTCAACTGGGATTGTGAGGTTTTAACTAACTTTTCAGATACTAATCTTGGATGTGGACGACGAGAAGCAAGTGGATTTGACTGGGTTTTTTCTCAAGTTGAGGAAGCTATTTTCCTCGAAGACGACACACTACCAGCTCCTTCTTTCTTTAGCTTTTGTGAAGCTATGCTGGAGCGTTACCGTCACGATCAAAGAATCATGCATATAAATGGTGATAACTCTGTTAATCAAGATAGGACTAGTGATAGTTACTATTTTTCAAAATATATGCATGGATGGGGTTGGGCTTCCTGGCAAAGGGCTTGGCAGCCTTATGACTATTATATGAAGACTTGGCCAGAGTTCAAGCAAGCAGGGTTACTTAAACAAGTTTGTGAAGATCCATACGAACAAAAATATTGGACGGCTATCTTCGAGCAAATGTATCAAGATCCTCAAGTAATAGATACCTGGGACTATCAATGGACTTATACTTGCTGGTCTCAGGGAGGACTAACAATTGCACCAAACAAAAATCTGATTTCTAACCTTGGTTTTAACCGTCCCGATGCTGCTCATACAGTAGGTGACGACCCACGTTCCCAATTGTCAACAACAGACATTTGGGAAATCAAACATCCTTCATTTCTTGTTAGACATGGAGAAGCAGATAGGCACACCTTCGACTACGCTTTTGGAGGACAAGAAATGCGAGAGCAAGATCAGCTACTGGCGAAAGTTCGGCGTCGTTTGTCTTCAGTTAAAAATCAAATAATCTTACGGGCTGCGAATTGACTGGCAACTTAATCAATAAAAGCAATCTTTCATGAATGTTCTACATATTAATCAGTCAGATATTTCCGGTGGAGCTGCGATCGCAGGCTATCGACTGCATCAAGGCTTGCTGGCTCAAGGCATTGACTCGCGGTTGCTAGTGGGTAGAGTCGAAACTAGCAGCGATCGCGTAGCTTCTGTTTCGCGCAAACGCCGTATCGAGAATCAACTCTTGCGTGTTACTTCGCGTCTTGGCTTTAACTACCTCAACCTTGTCAGTAGCTTTGATATTCCTAAGCACAGTTTCTACAAAAATGCAAATATTCTTAACTTTCACAACCTACACAATAATTATTTCAACTACCTAGCAATTCCATCATTAACTGAAAACAAACCAGCAGTTTTTACGCTTCACGATATGTGGAGTTTTACAGGTCATTGTGCTTACAGTTATGACTGCGATCGCTGGAAAATTAGTTGCGGTAAATGTCCTTATCCAGATACCTACCCTGCCGTTAGCACAGACAATACTCACCTAGAGTGGAAGTTGAAAAACTGGGTTTACAGCCGTTCAAACCTCACTATTGTGACTCCCAGCAATTGGCTCGTTGACCAAGCAAAACAAAGTATGCTTCAGCGCTTTTCCATTCATCACATTCCCTATGGCATTGACAGCAAAGCCTATCAACCCCTCGACTCCGAGCAATGTCGGCTTGTACTTGGTATTCCAACTAATAAAAAAGTACTGATGTTTGGGGCTGAAAGTTTAAAGGATTCGCGTAAGGGTGGAGATTTGCTGCTCAAAGCACTGCAAAGTCTACCTGAATCTTTAAAGGCTGAAACTGTGTTGCTAATCCTTGGCAACGGTGGTGAAGCAATCGCTGAGGCTGTGGGGATGGCTACTCTGAATCTTGGTTACGTCAGCAGCGATCGCCTGAAATCTATCGCCTATTCTGCCGCAGATTTGTTTATTTTTCCTACCCGTGCCGATAATCTCCCTTTGGTACTGCAAGAGAGTATGGCTTGTGGTACGCCAATGGTTTCTTTCAAAATTGGTGGCGTTCCTGATTTAGTACGTCCAGGTGTCACTGGATACTTGGCTACACCAGGCGATGCTGATGATTTTTGTAAGGGTATTGTAAAGTTGTTGGAAGATGAGAATTTGCGCGATCGCATGAGTCAAAATTGTCGAGCGATCGTCCTTGAAGAGTACACCCTAGAACTTCAAACACAACGATACATTCAATTGTACCATCAGATTTTAGAGAAACAGTGAGGAACATTGACTTACTCGTGTTGATTTAGAGGACAAGCGATCGCTTTCTATGACAAATCTTTCGATGTTGTGCCCAAAATAACCAATCCTTTTTCAGGAGACTTTAGCGTCATGAAAATAGCTTATGTAACTACCTACGATGCTACGGATGTTGGACAGTGGTCAGGTTTAGGTTATTATATACCCCAATCTCTGAAAAACCAATCTTTCTTTATCAGTTGAGTATATCGGTTCTTTAAGAGAAAGGTATTTACTACTATCTTAGGTGAAACAACGTTCAACTGCCTTGAACTTTATACCAAATCTTGTATAAAAGATTTCAACTCTATGTTATCAGCGATGCCTAGTCAAAAACTTGAAAAATACTTTTGCTAACAAATCAGTCTTGATATTTAAGTATAAAAATATACTATATTTACAAAAATTTATAAAAATATCTTGTAATTAATCCCGATTCTGGCGATAATTACAGAATAGTTCAGTAGTTATACGTAAATTAATTGACTATTTTATCGCCATTAAATAATATTCCTGTAGTCTCAAACAAGCCAAGCATGATTAGCGTTATCACACCAGTTTACAACGGCGAAAAATTCATTGAGTCTTGCATCAAAGTAGTAATCGACCAGAAGTGTCCAGATGTCGAACACATCATCATGGATGGTGGTTCAATTGATGGAACAGTAGAGACTATTAAACAGTATGCAGATAAATATCCGCATATCCGTTGGATTTCTGAGAAAGATAACGGCCAGTCAGATGCAATGAACAAGGCAATTGCAATGGCTAGAGGGGAGATATTAGGGATTTTGAATGTTGATGATTATTATGAACCAAATGTACTGAATCGCGTAGCAGAAATATTTAAAACATTACCAGAGCCAAGTTTGTTAGTTGGAAACTGTAACTTATGGAACGACGAAGGACATATTTTTGAACTAAACAAACCCGCAAAGCTGAAGTTGACCGATCTGCTCTTGGGATGGAAGGTAAATCCTTTCCCAGTTAATCCATCTGCTTATTTCTACCATACGTCACTACATCAAATAATAGGTTCCTACGCAGTTGAAGACCATGATGCAATGGATGTACATTTTCTCTTAAAGGCAGTACAAGTAGCAACAGTCAAGTACATAGACGAAACTTGGGGAAACTTTCGAGTAATTAAGGGTACGAAAACTTACAATAGCAATGTAAATGGTGAAACCCTTCAACGTATAGAGCGAATATTGAAAAACTATAGACGAAATCTTCCTTTACTTCAACGATTAAAAGTTGAGATAAAACATGAATTTTACAAAAATATATTTAGAATTGAATATTTTTCAAAACACCCCCAAGAATTGCCTCTATTTTTATTAAAAAAAATGAAAGTGTTACGCTCATAAGTGAAGAAATACCTTTTTTTGTTATTAAAGATTTCTGTAATCAAGTTAAGAGAAGTTTTATGAACCCTAAAGTATCTGTTATCATTCCTGCTTACAACACAGAAAAGTACATTGCAAAAGCCATTGCATCTGCATTGGAGCAGACGGAGCAAAATATTGAAGTGATTGTAGTAGATGATGCTTCTACTGACAGTACTGTAGAGATCGTTAGCGGTTTTACTGATGAACGCCTGAAGCTTTTCGTAAACGAGCAGAACCGTGGACCAAGCTATACACGTAATCGTGCGTTGAAACAGGCAAAGGGCGAATGGATTGCATTATTAGATTCAGATGACTGGTACGCGCCACAAAGGTTAGAGAAACTTTTGCCTGTGGCTTATGAGGAGAATGCAGATTTAATTGCTGATAATATGTATTGGATTGGGGATAGCACAGAGTCTCCCTCGACGACAACCTTTTCAGTACTAAACGTTAGCTTGGATAAGCCAAGACAAATTGATATTATCTATTTTATAAAGTTCTTCTTAAGTATAACCAAGCCTCTCATTAAACGTAACTTTCTACTGGAACATAGTCTTGAGTTTGATGAAACCTTGAGGTATGAGGAAGATTTTTTACTCTTCCTGATGTGCCTATTAAATGAAGCAAGATTTATTATTGTACCTGAACTATATTACTTTTATCGAAATCGTAAAGGTTCTCTTATGACTGAACAACTAGAGTTGTACGACCAGGCATATCATACTAATTTATATCTATTACAACAAGAATTTATTAATAAGAATCCTCAGGTTAAGTATTCTCTATCAAAACGCCTTGTATGGATACAAAAGCGTAGAGCTTATTATCGAGTTGTACGATTCCTTAAAAAAGGAGCTTTCTTAGCTGCTTTAGCTGAGGCAGTGCGGAACCCTAATTTCTTTTTAGCGTCATGGGAGAAACTTCCTCAAATTTTGAAATATCAGTTGTTTCATCGCGTTTAGAGAATTTTTATTTTGAGAAACTTATAGCAAAAATATTGAAGGAGAAACTTTATGGAATTAGATTGGCTAATTAAGGGGTACAGATGAGCCTAGTAATTTTGGCTAGAGTACTTTAGCTGAAGTAAATCAGATTGCTGCCATAGTAAATGTTGACACTATATAGCAATTTTTTTACGCTCAAACTCAGCTGTATTTCCGCAAGTTGCAACTAACTTATTGTTTTTGGAGGAAGATGTGGCAGACAACTTTTATATCAGACTCAAACGGCTTTTAAACCATCGTGATTGGTATCTTTGGCTACTAACTACACTATTCCACAAGTTGAATCAAAAGTTGATTCAGTGGCTAAATTTTAACGGTTCTCATACATTCATCGATAGAAGCAAAGGGTCTGAACGTCTTTTAATAGTGCTTGCGGGTTACAAAAGTTTTCTTTGGCCCCTAACTCTGAATAGAATTGCTAAATTTGTCCCGCCAGATGTTGATATCTGTATACTTTCCTCTGGATTGTATTCTGAACCGCTGGCAAAAATGGTAGCAGAGCATGGCTGGTCTTACCTCTACACAAAAGCTAACAAGGTTTCACTAGTTCAGAACCTAGCGATCGCCAAACATACGAAAGCGCAATGGATATACAAATTGGACGAAGATATTTTCATCTCCGAAAACTTTTGTGAAAAACTCTTAGAGGGATATTTATACGTCAAGAACGAGGGTTTATATAACCCAGGCTTTTGTGCCCCCTTACTTAACATTAACGGCTATTCATACATTAGCTTTCTTAGAAGCATCAATGCTGATGATGAATACAAAGCTAAATTTGGCGAGTTTAAACACGCAGCTAACGGAATTAAAGCTTCTGATGATGGTGAAGCAGCTAAATGGTTGTGGGAAAAGAGCCTGCCCTTTGATGACGTGGCTCAGTACATTGCCTCTCAACCTTTTAAATACTCAGCATCACCTCATCGGTTTAGTATTGGAGCTATTCTTTTTGAAAGAGAGTTTTGGGAAGCGATCGGTGGTCTCAGAGTTTCCCTTAAAGAAGGTTGCCTTGGTATAGATGAAAGTTATCTTTGTCAAGACTGTATTGAAATGTCCAGAGTCATAGTTGTGATTCAGAATTTATTTGCTGGACATTTTTCATTTGGATCCCAAACATCTGCCATGACAGAGTATTTGCCAGAAATATATCCTCAACTTTGCCTTAAGGAGTAATAAGTAATGAAATTTGATTGGTTAATTATTGGAGCAGGCTATTCAGCTTGCGTTATGGCTGAACGAATTGCTCAGCTAGGACAAAGAGTGCTAATTGTAGAACGGCGCGACCACATTGGTGGCAATGCCTACGACTACTACAACGAGCATGGTATCTTGGTTCATAAATACGGACCCCACATATTCCATACCAAATCTAAAAAAGTTTGGGATTATCTTTCCCAATTTACTGAGTGGAGACATTACTATCACCACGTACTGGGAGTGGTAGAGGGTAAAAAGGTTCCTATCCCTTTTAATCTCAATTCCCTCTATGCTCTTTTTCCTCCAAAATATGCAGAAAAGCTGGAGAATTTACTTCTAGAAAACTTCGGTTTTGGGGTCAAAGTACCTATTTTGAAACTGCGTGAAAGTGCTAGTGGTGACCTAACCTTTCTAGCCGAGTACATCTATGATAATGTCTTCCTCCGTTACACAATGAAGCAGTGGGGAGTGAAACCAGAGGAACTAGATCGGGGAGTAACAGGACGTGTTCCAGTCTACATCAGCCGGGATAACCGTTATTTTCAAGACCCCTACCAAGCAATGCCCAAGCTTGGCTACACAGAAATGTTCCGCAAAATGCTGGCTCACCCCAACATTAAGGTGCTTCTAAACACAGATTACCGCGAGATTATCAACGACATTCAATTTAACCGGATACTTTGCACTGGACCGATTGATACCTTCTTCGATTATATGTATGGCGAATTGCCCTACCGAAGCTTGCGCTTTCAATTTGAGACTTTAGATCAAGAGCAGTATCAAGAAGTTGGTACAGTTAACTACCCCAACGATTACGATATCACCCGCATTACCGAACAGAAATACCTGTCAGGACAAACCTCACCCAAAACTACCTTGGTGATGGAATATCCTCAAGCTTATGTACCGGGGAAAAACGACCCCTATTACCCCATCCTCAATGAGGAAAACCGTCAGCGTCTGGATCTTTACCTGAAGGAAATAGAAAAACTCAACGGTACAGTACTTTTTGCCGGACGACTTGCAGATTACAAGTACTACGACATGGATCAAGCAGTGCTTCGGGCGCTTGGCGTGTTCGAGAAAGAGATAGCGAAGTCTGAATAAAGGTCTATTAACTCAAAACTTTGTTAATTCTAGGTGCTGCATCTATAGGACTACCCCTGCATATTTTTGAACAGATACGTAGGGTGTGTGTTAGTAATTCGTAACGCACCATTTTTAAGGGGAGAAGTGCGTTACGGACTTCGCGATCGCGCACCCTACAATACCTAACCTTGTAAGCGCAAGCGCAGGCTACGCCAACAAAAATCAAACTGGATTCCTATACATTCATAAAAAACTAGGGAATATCTAAAAAGTGAGCAGAAGCCAGATGAACGTAATATGTAGAATTAAGACAATATCTAAACTCGACTTTATCCATTTTTACGAAACGTTAAGGCCTACGCTGAAACGTTTGTGGGATAGTTGTTTGACTTTTTCGATTTCACCGATAATCAGTGATATGGAAAAAGTTTTTGCCTAAAAGCTAGGGTTTTTGCCGGATAAAGGAAACCAAGTTCTTAATTTTGGATAAAGTCGAGCTAAAAACTG
>QQTW01002950.1_pt1 | contig 12482 bp, 14 predicted proteins | sample 1904831 | NCBI WGS metagenome assembly QQTW01 (sample SAMN09435610, study PRJNA476489) | Subsurface metagenome, whole genome shotgun sequencing project. | reverse complement strand
GCCGAATACTGCCCCACCAGGGCTAATCAACCGGAACTGCCAACAGTGGGCTGGGGTGTAAAAGACAATTAAGGTAGTGCCGTCAATGCCGATAACGTGGCGGACTGTGGTTTTGCTCATGGGCGATCGCGCGGATTACTCGATAATAATCAACTCTTAAAGTGTGGGTCAGGCTAAAATTGTAACTTACTAGGTCGATAGCCAAGCAGAGAAAATTTGAATATCTTTTCCTGATGGGACGTACCATTTCTTTTTTTCTGGGTCCCACCGCGCCCCTAAATTTTTAGCTTCATCTTTTTGGGAGAAAGGTACGTTCAAATACGTTTTTGAACTAGGAATAACTAATTTATCCTGTTGGGTACTACCTTCCTTGGTAGCAGGAATTGACTCGTGAAAATTAAAAAGGCGATCGCTCTGTTCTAGTACAACATTACTCAAACAGTTAAATTCATTTTTAAACAAATGCTTTGCTAATAACATAGATGGAGTGCCATAATTTTGGGAGTTAAATATTTTCTTATCCCCAAAAACTAAAAAGCTATCTTTTGCTCTAGAAACAGCTACATTTAGCATATTTACACTACGGTCAAAGAAGAAATTTCCTTGACAAGACGAGTCATAAACCGAGGAAAAAATAACAATATTTCTTTCGGCTCCTTGCAGGCGATGAACCGTCCCAACGGTTATATTTTTAAGTCCTAACTTTCTTAGTTCTTTAAGAATTAACTCTGCTTGCTTAGAAAAAGGTGTAACGATTTCATTAATTGATTTACGATATGAGTCTTCAAGTAACTGGCGTTGAAAATTCAGCCACTCGGCAATTTTTCGTGCTTCAATCTCATTTTGGCGACTGCCGGATATCTGCCGTGTTCTACCTGGAATATGCAAGTGTCCCATACAAGGAAAAGGCGAATACGAAGGATTAGTTGCAATATCCCGCATTGGTTCGAGCTTGCCATCATAGCAAAGTTCGTTACAGTAGCTAATAATTTCATCAACACAGCGACGATGTTCGCTTAAAAACATACCACGCTGTTCAGGATATTTCTGATAACAACTAGCATGTTGTGCAATCCTCATGACACTACCAGCAGATGCACTTAGTCCTTTGTCATCAATTTCTTGCTTTTCAGCCTCTAATTGTTCCTTGTCGGCAAATAAAGAAAGTAAACCATGTTTTTGTAAATTTCCCTTATCTACATCTTCAGGAATTGACCATACTGGCTCAATTTGGAGAATATCACCTACTACTAAAGCTTTTTTGGCTAGAGCAAATGTTGCGCCAGCAACTTCCGGCGTGACTTGCCCTGCTTCATCAACAATTAGTAAATCTATCAAATCCAAACCAGGAGTAAAAGTTTCATCTTCATACTGGCTAAAGAATTTAGGAGCCATGTAAAATGTGGAGACAAAACAAGGGGTAAGCATAGCATAGCGTCTCCACCTGTCTTCTAACCCTTCAACTCTTGGAAAAACAGTATCAGGCTTTTGGCGAAATATTTGTTGCATTTCCATTAGCCAGCGACCTTCCCAGTAATGCGTAGCTAACTGAAACGCTTTGTACCTAAGTTCTACATCTAAGGTTTCTTGAGCTTTGATATCTAATGTATCAACATCAATACAGATACTTACTACTAGGGATTTAAAAGTTTTTACTAACTGTTGATGCAGAAAATTTACTGCTTGCTTAAGAATAATTATTGGACGTTCTGCAAAGTTACTACATTTTTGCAAAAAATAAGCTTCCGCTTCAGTAACATATTGCTTATTTTGAACAATGGCAGGGAAGCCATATCCTTGTGGGTCAGCAACTTGAAAATTGCTAACTTTTTTCTTAGAAGGTAAATATAAACCATAGCTATTGATATAGGGCAACCATCTACGTGAGAGCGAAGAGTTACTATCTAAATCAAGTTTACCGAAACTCTCAATAATATTAGTGACAGCTTGATTATTAGTAGAAGTCGCTAAGATAATCGGCGGTTCATCTTGTTGTAATGCTTTTTCTACCCACAAAGAAGCTACAACACTTTGTAATAAAGTAGTTTTGCCCGTACCTGGAGGACCATTGATTGCCAAAATGTCTCCATAACCTATTTGAAAAAAATGATATAAAGCCTCTCTCTGGGAAATGGAGAGGGGATGCTTACCTGTCATTTGCCCTAAGTGCGAACAGGAAAGTTTCGACTGTTGATAAGCAGTGAGTAACGGATTCAACCGATTATTTCCCAAGTTGGCATAAAGCTTGATTAAAGGATTAGAAGAAAACCCACCCTCTAGCAACCAATCATAAACTTTGATGATATGACGAGCGCTGCCAGCAATTGTAGAATCGATCAGAATAAAAGCTTCAGGTAAGGTAGTGTAATCATCTATTGTGAAGTTATCGCACCCCATGCCTGCGACATCAATTAACATTTCAGTACAGTAGTGCCAAAATTTGGACCAATTTTCTGTAGGCTTGTCGTTCAGTACCAGAAAGTTGTTGAATGTCTCTAGGGAACCAATCGTGAATTCAGCTTCCGTTGGTTCTAGTAGTTTACGAGAAATCCAGGGGGCTGCTTCATCATTTATTGATAGGTTCCCATCAAGCTCAATTTGTGCAGGAATCCAAAGCGGTACAACTGATTTTCGTTTATTTGAAGGAGGAGGAAAGACTGCAACAACAGGACAGATAAGTATATTAATAACCGATTTTTCTTCTGCTTGCTCTGAAGTATCGTTTGATATTTGGTTTACAAAAATCTCAATAGTTTCAACGTTATTACTTATAAATTCTTCTTTTTCAGCTAGTATTAGCTCTTCTCCACTGCTATCGTAGTCCTGCCCTTGCTGATTGACAGATTTTTCTTCTGCTGACTCTAAAGTCTTGTTTAATATTCGGTTTGCAAGAGTTTCAATATCTTCAACTTCCTCTAAAGGCTCGTTTAATATTCGGTTTGCAATAATTTCAATGTCTGCGAGGTTACTACCCAAAGCCTCTTCTTTTTTAGTTGATTTTAATACTTTCTCATTGCCATCGCGGTCTTGCCCTTGCTGATTAATGTTATTAAATATTTGCCAGGTTATTACTGAATTAATTTGACCGATTTCAATCTCTGTCCTACTAACTTTAAAATAGTTGCTTGGATCGTTGAAGGTATCTCCACTTAATCCCATTCTTTCTGCATCAATCAGACTATCGCGCCAGTAGGAAATCAAAGCTTGTGCTATGGTCATTTTTCACTCCCAGACTTTAAGCTTATTTAGATGTTACGAGCTAATTAAAAATACAGTAGAATTATTAAATTTCCTAAAGTGCTATGTAGGAAACGAAATATTTTTACTGCTAAAGGGTTTTAATGTCAGCAGCTTGAACTCCTTGATGCTATCGAATCTTCTGGTACGCTCATGTAGTTAACGACTGGAATCTTATTAATTAACCACATTGATTTCCCTGAGTTTATGTCTAGCAAAAGTGATTGAGGCGCGGGTAAACTTTTCTCATTGGTAGGAGCGTGATGAATAGTTGCTAGCGTATCGTGCCAAATACCTGAGCTTGCATAAACCGCACTGCGGTCGAATCTGCTAGTAACTGTAGATAGTTTTTGCTCTAATTGCTGAGGATAAGAAATGCGCTTTATTGAGGCAGAGGCGATAGGGTTTGCAGAGGGACTTTCCACGTTGCGTCTAAGGCTGACAGTCCAGCGATACTCTCTGCCTATCTCTAATTCTGGGATATTTGGCGGCAGTGTGAATTTAAATAAGCCAGGCTTATCAGCTTTTAAAGAGATGTCGATAACTGGTTCTGCGTGTCCTGGATTGACTACCGTGAAACGTACTGGAGAAGAAACATCCGTTACGTACCAAAAAAAAGTCGGACGACCAGAGACAGTAGTGCTAACATGATCCTTGGGTGCAAGCAAAGTTATTAGCCCTTGTTGGCTTCCTTCAGCACATCGCAAAATACCATTTTCAATTTGCTGGGAACGTTCAACCCGATCTGAGGAAGGTACATACTTGAAGCTACTTTTTATGACTACCTGAGCATTCGATGCTAATATATCAACCCCACAAGTTTTGACAAATACTATTACTGATAAAGTTGACAAAAATAGGATAAGTTTCATTTTTCTCCAAAATACATCAATAATCAATGAACCATTGTTGAAAAAATATTGTAACCAGGTGTTGTTACCCCACCACCTTCAATCGCTGCCCCAAGACAAAATTAACCAGCCGTTGACCACTGAGCAAACTTATCTCATACTCCCGCAACAACTTTTTAGACAATTCTCCAGTCCTGCCACTATGAATGAAGAATCCTCCATAAGCTTCCTCCTTTTGGATAACCTTGTAGAAGTCGCGGATATGCTTTGGGTTAATATAACCCCGATAACGTTTTGCCTGAATTAGATATAGTTTCTCATTAATTGTCACCCGCCCGTCTAACCCGCCATCATTGCTGTAGCTAAAGTTACGTTCTATCTCCCAGCCCCGCTCGTGGCAGCAGGTGAGCAATAATTCCTCAAAGGCGTAGGGATTCATCCTACGCAGGATAGCAAGTGCTTTGGGCAATTGGGCTTCGCAAGAACGCAGTTGCTCTAGTACGAGTTCTGCCTGTTGAATATATTGCTGATGCCTACTGCTCCTACGTCGAACCCTCGTTGAAACTGGTGGTTGCCTGAGTGTATCTACTCTCCGAGGTAAGACTGGTGTTAAAACAGGAGTAGACGGCGAGGAGTTACGTGATCGCTGTTCTGTTGACTTTGGTGATGGCGGATGTGGGGGGCGATTCTGCTGCCGAAGCTTGCGACCAAAAACTACATGACCCACAAAAGCGATCGCCCAAGCAATAATGACTAGGCAACCAAGTCCAAACAGGAAACCCAAAATCTCCATCACTGCCTCCTCGTCAACTTATCCCACAAAAGCTGCGGCAACAGCACTGTCTTCCTAGTTTCCAAAGCCATCACCCGCAAGTTATGGCAAACACCATCTGGTTTAGCGCAGGCTACCGCCACTGGCATTCCCATAAATGCGATCGCACAGTAGTTTCAATTGCTAATCGTGCCAGTTAAGTGCTAGTAAATAACCTCTCCTGCTATTTGTAAGACTTGTTGATAGAGTGTTTTACTTACCCAATATTGAGCAACATTTATCATATTATTAAGTATGGGTCTGACTTGAGGTATAGTCTGATTGTTCTTAGCTAACAAAAGAATGCCAAGTGTCCCCATAACTTGTAAGCCAAATCTTTGCGCTATTTGCCGAGCTTCGCGCTCATCCAACAAAATTCGTTGTTGACCAATAGCGATCGCTTCCCTTTCTCCATCATCTAGTTCCACAGGAATAGTAGACGCTATGGTAGCTACTGGACGAACTTGCAACCACCCCGAAGCAATAGCCTGTAGTACGTATTGAGTACCTGGAAAGCCCGAACCAGTCGTTTCATTGTAAACTGCTTGCGGAATAATTATCTGCTCGAAGGTTGCTTGCAAGATATCAAGACGAGTAATCGCGGCAAAGTTAATTAGAGGCGTAGCATTACAAATAACCGTCACTATTGTTAATAGCCTGCTGCAATTGAGTCGATGTCCTCAGCTAAGTCTGTTTCGTCGTAATGACGCTCTATACGATGTTGACCTAATAGTTGCTGAAATTCCCACATAGATAAATTAGCTAATTTACGAGCTTGACCAAAAGTAAAAATTCCCTGCGCGTATAGCTTGAGAGCAATTGCGCTTAGAATTGCTCCTTCTCCTTGACTGAGAGTATCTGGAGGGATTTCTAACACAATTGAATCTACGAAGTGGCTCATTTGTAGTTTCTGCTCAAAAGCTACCTACTTTTTATCATAGAGCCTTAACAGCCAATGAAGGTATGGTAAGCAAACACAAGGATATGTTAGGGCGATTGCTTCTGCTACTTTCCTCAATACAGTGACTTAAACCTCACCTTAATAATTTTGCCCACTAACGAACCGTCTGTCTGGTGAAATAACATTCCCCTGCTCATCCTGAAACACAACTTTCAGAAGCTATATCCGTAACAGTTGCTCTGGTATGGGGATCATCAATCAGTGCTAGAAATTCACGCCCGTATTTCTTTCCAAGTCTTTGGCTCAACGCCAAAGACTTGCTGCCGTACTGCCCACAGTTCTGCCTCTAGTTGGGCAGCTGCTAGAGGTGAGGATTTGGATGCGATGTTCGCAAAGCGAACCGCCGGAGGCATCGCTAAGACCGCACTTCTCCAGTTGCAACAACTTCAACCTCCGACCACGACAGACCGCGCAACTGACTCCACAGCTTGGAGACACCACCAACCAAATGCACCACAATATCCCCGTCCTGGGAATGCGAATACTCCATCAACCGTCGCTTAGTTGCCTCGTCAGCCCATTCCTTCCAGCCGAAAAACGTACAAGGCGCTTTTGCCTCCTCGGTTGGTACGCCTTCCTTGAGAGCCTTGACCAACACGCCTGTTAAATTGCAGCGCCAATTTTCTTCTACTGCGATTTTCAGCCTTTCCAAAGCCGCCGGAAAATTAGCCCAATATTGTGCGATCGCGGCTTTCACTTGTGGGTTTGTTTGCACCTGGGGCGATAGTCTTGAGATTTGGGTACAAGCGGCAAGTAGCTCTTCTTCAGTGGGTTTGGCAAAGGTGCATTCTTGCTCTGGGCGAGTTAGATTGTCCTGCTTTACTTTTTTCCAATTAGCCTCTTTGGGTAGTTTAATTTGTTTATTTTTTTCCCCAGCAACAGGCGCTTTGTTGTGTTCTGTTGTTGTTGAGGAAGAACTAAGAGCAAGACTTCTGTTAGTTGTCTGATTTTCGGCTATCGGCTGCCGAATTTCAGACTCGCCGCTATCTGATTTTCGGCACTCGGCTATCTGATTTCCGGTAGGGGCGAAAGACGCTAATTCTTGTTTAAGTTTGTCAAAGTCGATACAGTAAGCCCAAATATTGTCGGTTGCCCAACGCTTGTATGGGGATTTCTTGAGTATGCCCATTTCGCACAGGTCTTTAAGGTGGCGAAATACCGTATCTCGGCAACAGCCCAAAGCCTCGGCTAACTCTTGGTTGACGACATAGACCCAAGGGGACTTTCCGGCTTTTAGTTTTGTCTGAATCCAGCCATCTAGCCAAGACAAAATATATGCCTTGAACTTTCTGACTCCCCTAAACCTGCTCAAGTATTCGGTCAGGATATTCGTAGGGTGCTTTACAGCCCCTAGCACTGCTGAGGTGAATGTCATAGCTCAATCTTCTCTCCTGTTTCTGGACAAATTACCCAAAACATGGGTTGGCAATTGCATCTGTAGATTGCGCCGAAGTAGTCCTGTTTACTAAAGACAACTCCGAAGCAATCGCACTTGGGACATCGGTATCGTTGTAGATCGCTTTGGATTTGCTGGTGTTCATGGGCTAATTCTTCTAAAGTCTGGCGACTTTCGCCAGGGTCATTCATAAAAGTCATAGTGGTTTTGCTTTGTAATAATTGGTAAGAGCGTCACCATTCGTCAAAAGTATTCGCCTTGAGAACCACCAAAGGCATCGCCAATCGTCAGCAGCAGGTCGGCAAATTGTTCTTTATCCAAGCGTTGGGTTGCATCGTAAGGATGGTTGAATACAAACTTACGCAGCCACTTGGGTTTGATCGACCAGTAATCGCCATCTTTAATAGCACGTAGTTTTTTATTGGCAATCAAAGTTTTAATCCAAGTTGGAGAGCGGTTGAGCAGTTTGGATACTACCGATACCGACAAGTAACCGCCGTAAGGTTTGAGGGAATGTCCCCGCTCTAGCAGTTTGTTTTCTAGCGATCGCAAACTGCGCGTTGGTCTACCTTCTTTTTGAGCTAGTCGGTTCCAGGAGGAAACTAACAATCTAAGCGGCTGTGTCTCGGCAAAGTCGTCCAAAAGCTCTAACTCTGCCTGACTCCAAGCGCGGCGCGAACTACGGCTTTTCAATTTCAGATACCGCGCATGGTCAAGAATTTTGTTCTGCTCTAGCTGGAGATGAGCGGCAATTTGGGCGATCGCGCCAGGGTCGTCGTCGTAGTTGTCGATCAGATATTGTCGTTCGTTAGCGGTCAACCTTCGATATGTTCTGCTCATGATTAGCGTGAGGAATAAAGATGCTACTTGGAAAAAGAATGATGCTCACTCACCAAGCAAAAACTGGCGTTCCCCAAGACGAGCAGCCCAAAGGCGGTCTAGTTCCGGCACGTACTGAGATGGTACGAACTGACAGGGAGCGGTAGTAATCCCTGGTTGAATCAAATCCGCCTTGCCCATCGATTGCAGCCAATTGACCAAATCTTGCGGCTTCTTCATCCCGTAGCGTTTAGCAAGTTTGGTTTTAGACAGCCCCTCGTAGGTCTTGAGTGGCTTGCCTGCCTGATTTACAAGTATATTTTTCTCAAGCACTATTGGCGGCGATTGGACGATCGCATCTGGTTTCCCCAAAACTAGCCCCAGCATTCCTGCGCCATGCATGGTGACGATCGCATTGGAGATTTGGAGCAAGCGTTCTTGACTTTGGGCGGCTTGGGCTTGGGCTTGGGCTACCTGAAGCTCTAGTTCCAGTTCTCGAATCCTTGCTGATTGGGCAGGAACTATTGTTTCCATTGCATCAAGCAAACTAGTTCTAACTGCTTTGGCAATAACAGAATCTCGCAGAATCATTCCCAATCTCAGGGAAGCGCGAGGAGTCCAAATGGCTATTCTTGTTGTGGCTTCCGGTAGTGAGAAGACTTCACTACCTATGCTGCGTAAGGATTTCAAGTTTTCTTGACCCTTTACTTCTCTCCAACCATCATTTAATAATTCGTCTCTGTGCTGTTTACTTGCATGACGAACGACAGATGATTCAACTTCGTAATAACGGGCGATTTCTTCTGTGGTTGTTACTCCAGTTCCTTTCCAAAGAGCAACAATTAATGCTTTAGCTTTATTGAGAATTTCCAAAGCGCGCTCAGGCGGCACACGCTCTAATTGATGATCGCGGGCGGATTTTGACTCTGTTAGTACAGATTCGGATAGAATCGTCATTGCTGCAACCCCAAGACTTAATAGATTAGGTTGTGGTACAAGAGCGATCGCTTAGTTCACGGCTAGGCGGTCGCATCGTCTTTTTGCCCTGAGACAAACTTTGTCTAGTTGTTAATTAGCATCAAGCTCTCAACTAGTTGGAAAAAGAAAGCAGCAAGATGTATAAACAATCAAACTGCCTCTCTACTATCGGTTAAGGGCATTTCTACTACATTGCTACCTTGCTGAGAACGCAGGGTTTCAGGTTGTTCTTTACCTCCTTTCTTTGCTTGTTTAGGCGTAACTGGCTCATTTCTAATCCATTCCAAAACATGATTGGGTTGAATTTCGTAAGCATCACAAATTGCTTCTAGTACGTCTGGAGACGGTCTGTGTTTAGGGTCTTTGTAGAGTTTGTATCCTGTTCCTGGTGCTATCCCAGTTTCTTTAATGAATTGGTAGACAGTTAACCCTCGACTGTCTACAAACTCCTTAATTTTGTTACGCATAGGCATCAGTAATTTTCACCTCCATGATACTACTAACTAGTTGACAATATCAACTGATTAAGCAAACTTATCTGCTGCTAACTATTAAATAATGAATTTTAATCTACTTGTTACTATTAACTAGTTGACAATACTAACTAGTTGATAATATAATAAGTACATAAGGAACAAAGAAATAAGGTTGCTGTTGGCTAGACAACAGCGGAACTGGGAAACCTTCTAAGGGAGATACCGCCAGATGAGAGATTAGCCAGGTAGCCCCGCGAGGGGATGAACGCTGAGGAGATGCCCTGGTGGAAGAAACTTACAGAACAAATTGTACACATAACAAAGCCCACAAGCGTATCAACTTTGGTCGGTAGAGCGCTTGCAGGCTTTGGGTTCCTAAATACATAGGTGATAAAATGCTAACCCAAGAACAACCTACAATTCAAGTCTGCTCTGAATCTACCCCCAAAATCTGGGATAGAGCAACGGGGCGCGTAAACGTCGGCGATCGCATTTGCGTCCCATTCACGCCCATCATGGAAGTAGTAGACAAAGACGTTTACCCGAATGGACAAATCTGGCTGCTAGTCAAACCAAACAGCGGTTCATATACAGAAGAGTGGTTGCTAGATGCAGAGGATGACATACAGCAACCAGCAGAAACACAACCCCTGTTTGAGGAAGAAGAAGAGTTCAAGCAGGGCTTTCAGCACGGACAATATGACGCAGACAAGCGGTTGCCCCGAATATACACTCAAGCAAGCTGTCAATACTCAGTAGGGTATGTACAAGGATACAACACCATCCATAATCCCCAGCAGGCAAAAGCCCCTGCCGCGCCTCCTACTTGGTCAGTAACTTACAGCGACAAGTGGCAATGGTATGTCGCTTGGGTAGGCAATCGCGCTATCGGCAGAGCATCGACACATGAAGAAGCCGAGCGGATAGGGCAGAAGTATATTGCTACTGGGCGGCTTTGGCAGGAACACAGAGAGAGAGTTCTAGCCTCATACGCCCACTAACGCAATGTATTACAGGGCGCTTGCACCATTACTTGTAAGCGCCTCTACTTACGCATGGAGGAATCCCGATGGCTACTGAAATAATTGCCGACCTTAACGACAAATTCCGCCGCCATGAAAACAGGAGTTCGGGGCGATACATGATGACTCCTGGAGTTCAAGCACTCACCAGAGAAAAACAATTTGAACTGATACAGTTAGTGCGAGATTTTAACTGTTTTACAACTGGCAATGACCCCTACGGGGAACATGATTTTGGCTCATTGACAATGGACGATTTGAACTACTTTTGGCGAATTGATTATTACGACTTAAATATGGAATATCTTTCCGAAAATCCTGCTGACGATAGCTTAACCAAGCGCGTTATGACGATAATGCGGAGTGATGAATACTAAACTGCAATTGGAGCAATCGCAGCATTAAGATACTTTTCTGGCGCTCAAAAGAGCGCCAGCTATTTACTTTTGAACAATGCTTTTAATAAAGCTGGGAGACTGTTGTGAATAGAGCGCTGCAAAAATTTATAAATGACCAGGAGTTAGTTGTTGTTGGCTACAGCAATGCAATCGGTGGAGTAAATCTGATTAGGTTACTTGGATATTGGATAGAAGCGCGATAGAGGCGATTGTTTTGATCTTCTTTATCCTTTTGCTGCTGAATATTTTGAAGTATTTACAGTTAAAACAACGGCTTTAGATGCAAGCATCTTTAAAAACATTATTCCGCTTCGCCCCAATTTCAGCACTCAAAAGCCTGGTCTAGGGGGAAGAAACGGTATGTAGCTCTGTTACTGGGTTGAATAAATGCAACAGCTTTATGGAATTAGCTTGTGTTCAGGAATCGGAGGTTTCGAGGAAGGACTTAAAAAAGCCGGACTGCATGAGTGGCTCAAAGTTATCCAATTCGTCGAAATCAACCCCTATTGTCAATCAGTTCTCCGAAAAAATTACCCAGGAATCCCAATACACGACGATCTAAGAACCTATAATCCCATCGGCATTGACGGAAGTAGAATCGTCTTGTTTGGTGGAATCCCCTGTCAGCCTTTCTCCCACGCAGGAAAACGTAAAGGTGGAAATGATAAACGAGATATGTTCCCCGAATTCTTCAGACTGCTTCGCCGAGTTCAACCAAGATGGGCGCTTGTTGAAAATGTGCCAGGGTTACTCACAATTAACGCTGGACGGTACTTTAGAGGAATACTCTGGCAATTTGCCCAAGCAGGGTATGATGTCGAATGGCAAGTTATATCATGCGCCCAAGTGGGTGGAGTCCACAGAAGAGAGCGAGTTTGGATTATTGCCTACTCCAGATGCCCACATGGGATGTCACAACAATGTCAAACAACACTGGAACGGGAAAAGCAAGTTAAGTCTTGCTCAAGCAATCGCCTACTTGCCAACACCCAAAGCCCAGGACGGGATACATCCAGGCGTGACCAACTGCAAGAGCAAACAAACATTACATCTCAGTGCTGCTGTGATATCGCTTGCACGCGGCACAGCATCAAATTGGCAAACACTGAGAAAACCTGCTCAGGGCGACAAGGGAGCAACCTGGGGCAAAAAACTTTCTCCACTGTTCGTAGAGAAAATGATGGGCTTTCCTCCGAATTGGACGGCATTAGAGCAGGTAGTTACCTGCTGCGACACGCCGAACTCTGCGAATGGCTACCAAAAGCAATCGATACAGACAGTATCCCTAAAAGAAAAGAGCGACTCCAAGCTTTAGGGAATGCAGTGGTTCCAAATGTCGCCAGTATTGTCTGGCAGCGGCTTGCAACTATTGTAGGAGAATCGATTGATGAAAAGGCAAGTTAAATAATTTTAGGGAACAAGCACTCATCTAGTCCAACGCGGCAACTAATACTGAAACTTGAATAACTGTTGCAGGAAAACAGATGGATTACAGCATATTTCCGGCAATATTCATGAGTGCAATTGCTTTCT
>QQTW01002949.1_pt1 | contig 12483 bp, 18 predicted proteins | sample 1904831 | NCBI WGS metagenome assembly QQTW01 (sample SAMN09435610, study PRJNA476489) | Subsurface metagenome, whole genome shotgun sequencing project. | reverse complement strand
CCTCAAATGGCTAAAGTCGAGGTAAGAGGATGTTTTAAAAGTCGGTTAGGTAGTAAAAAAGCTCACTCAGTGTAAGCTGCAAATACGTATTCCACAGCACCGAGAGAGCGACATGAGTAAAGCTTACCCTAGCAACCTCACCCAAGCACAATTTGAACTGCTTAGTGATTTAATTCCAGAGCCAAAGCCTGGCGGTCGTCCGCGTGAAATGGATATGTGGGAAATCCTCAACGCGATTTTCTACATCCTATGTGAGGGCTGCCGTTGGCGGGCTTTGCCCGGTGACTTTCCGGCATGGCAGACGGTGTATACCTAATGAGCGCAACTGGCGCAAAGATGGGACGTGGGTAAGGATACATGACCATCTGCGGGACTGGGTGAGAGTGGACAATGAGCGAGAACCAAGTCCATCGGAAGCCGTCATCGATAGTCAAAGCGTTGCTGTGTGCCGCAATGGTTAGCAAGGCGGTGGGATTTGATGGCGGTAAATTGCTCAAGGGACGCAAACGGTTTTTGACGGTGGATACGTTGGGGTTAGTGCTGCGGGTATTGGTCACGGCTGCTAATGTGGGCGAGCGAGAAGGCGGCAAACGAGTCCTCAAACGGGTAAAAAAAACTACAGTGGTAAAGCTAGCTGGAGATATTTAGCTTCCAATTCAGCCAGATATCCATCCGGGTCATGTCGAAAGCGAAGCTGCTGCAATCGCTTAGAATGATGTTTCTGCAATTGGGAACGTGCATTCTGCCAGGTTTCAGACGAAACCGCTGCGAATTCTGCAACGGTAAATGTTTGTACCCGCGTTGCAACCACTGCGATAAGTCGGACAGACCCTCGTAGAACTAATGATGCTGGAGCAACCTTGCGTCCTGTGACGCGACGTTGATGGTGGCGCAACTGACCAAAGACATGTTCGAGGTCGTTGTTTGTTCTGGGTAAACCCTCGACTTCATAACAATGAAATAGCCCTGACCAATAACTTTGAGTGACTTTGAGAAAGTGAGCAATTGCATCTGCTAGTTCCCCCACCCGGGCTTTCTGGTGTTCCATTTCGTTCAGTAATCGACTTAAGTTTTGCTGGACGGTCTGTGCATCCTGTCCTGTTTCATTGTCGAGGATAATTGCCACCTGATGAACCCAGTCGTAGGCAACGGTAAGTGGTGTCCACAGCGACGCAGTTTGCTCTAACCCCGTGGATAACAGCCGTTTCAACTTCATCAATGGTTTGGATAGTGCCCCTTTTTATCCATCCGCTCTAAACTTTGGTCAATCGCACTCAAGCGTTGCTCTAATCTCAGCCCGGAAGCTTCTATTGGGGGACGACCATCTTCAGTCAGAGCTGCCCGCACTGCCTGACAATAGTCCTGAATTACCTCGGTGATGGGGTTGTCTGTATCAGTTAGATCTCGTTCAATGGTTCGCACTCCCCGCACGCGCTTTTTGAGTTCCTTTTTGGCATGACGGTCAGCTTCGTAAATCGGTTTCGCCGCCTCCTTGAGATAGTGGAAGTGACACAATCCATGCGCCGATTCTGGCAATGCCGTTTCTACGGCTTTCCGAATGGAGCGTTGTCCATCGCTGATCACCCCCACAATTGGCACCTTCAACGCGGATTTTACTGCCTTGAGCAATTCTGCTAAGTCTTCCTGCGTTGCCGACAACGAAGTTTTTGCCAGCAGAATTTCTCCAGAAATGCACTCGCGAATCACCCATAACACTTCATGCCCTACAGCCGGTTGCATCCCGTCAATTGCCAGAATCACTTGTTGTTGTTGCTGAAGAATATTTTGTAATCTTTGATTGTCACTCAAGCAAGTCGCGACTAATTCATCGTAACGGTCTATTAAATGACTGACGCTACGTTGGCTGATGCCTAGTCCTCGCTGTTGCAGGAATTCATGAATCTGGGGCACACTCCGATGCTCTTGATACCTCACAGCACCCACTAGAGCAATTACATCTAACCCAAACTTATGCTGCGGCAATGCCCACCGACTCTCCTGTTCTGGACGATATGCTTTCTGGAAACCGCTCACACATCGGATTTGGACAGCGGCGGATCTTAAGTCGCAGTTGCACTACCTCTTTGAGCGTTATGACGGTGCGATAGTTGTCGTATTTGTTCCACATCGCACCTCCACAATTCGGACAGGTTTGCTGTAGGCATTCCAATACTGCTTCGCGAGCGGCTGGGGGTTGAGGGCTAGTCCTTGCCATGACGGTTCATTAGAGAAGATGCTATTCTACTTGCAGCTTACCTCAAGTCTTGCCTTTTCTCCAGCTAGCTTTACCACTGTAGAAAAAAAACATTGATTGCCTCTGAGCAAGAGACTCAGCGCGTCTTGGACTTGCGGTATGCTCACCGAGACTGGAGTTTCACCGTAGACCCGCGAAATTTGGTGTTCATTGATGAAACCGGGATGCATTTAGGATTTACCCGTCTGTACGGTCGTGCTCCGAGAGGCGAACGCTTGTATGATACAGAGTCTCCCGGCAATCGAGGGCAGAATATCTCCGGGAATTGGTGGTATGAGCATTGATGGACTCATTGCCACGATGAGCGTTGTCGGCAGTGTCAACACGGACGTGTTCTTGTTCTACGTCCAAAAGATCCTGATTCCCCAACTCTGGGTCGGGGCGATCATCTTGATGGACAACCTACCTGTTCACCATGCTCACGTGGTACGAGAAGCGATTGAAGCGGCTGGAGCCCAGGTCGTGTTTTTGCCCCCCTATTCCCCTGACAAGAGCGCCGATTGAATTGTGTTGGTCAAAACTCAAGCAACTACTGCGTTCTGCTAAAGCCCGAACCCATGCAGCACTCGACCAAGCCTTAACTGAGATTATCAATGATTGTATCTCCTCCGATGATGCTCTCGGTTGGTTCGCTCACTGTGGCTTATTCATTTGAAAACCGCTGTAAGATTGCAATTTTCATTCGTGTCTTATCCTTTGATTTCGCTAACTTCAGCGCCTTCAAACGCTGTAGCGATCGCCCAAATCTAGTCGAGCTACCTGCAATGAACCAAGCTTTTGTACACTTCATTTAAAGGCGCTAATCGAGTCTTCTCCCTGCGACCACCAAACACCGAGCTTGATTCGTCGTATCTTCCAGCCTTCTGATTCGCGCACAAACTCCCAGTCGTATGGGCCACCCATCGAAATGATCTCATCGGGCTTTTGGCTATCGGCGATCCCAACGAACCACATGAAGCCGATACCGGTAGCCTGGTCGCCGGTCACCTCGAAGTGCATGTTGAGCAGTTGGTGTTCCATCGCCGAGTAGGATGTCTCCGATGCCACAACCTTCTCGCGGATTGCCTGCCGACCTTTGAACACGCCCCACGGACTGAATTCGAATTCCGCGTCCTCAGCCCAGTGTGCGATCCAGCCGTCCCAGTCCTTGAAGTCGAGCGCACGCCAGCCGCGAATTAGTGTACTGCGGATCGCCTCTTTGTCCTCCAGCACCTGTAGCCGCTGCGCGAGTTGTGTGAAATCGGGTGTGTTCCTGTTCATCTGTTTCATTCCTGCTTGAGTTGTTTAGTACTTTTCAGGAGACAAGACCGAACCGGAGTGCCCGAATCGCTGCTTGAGTGCGAGCCCGAACGGGCAAGCCCCTTGGGGCATCGTTCACGTAGATTTTTTTCAAAATAGTGCGGACATGGGTCTTCACTGTACTCACCGCAATGTAAAGCTTCCCGGCAATGTCGCGATTACTGTACCCATCAACCATCAATTGTAACACTTCTAACTCTCGAGCAGTCAAAGGTTCAATCATCATGGCTTGCCTATATTCTGGCTCAATTGCTCGAATTGCAATTGTCTCAGCACAATAAATGCTGCCAGTTTGAGAAGGATAAGCTTGCTGAAGCAACCCTGCGACCTTTTGGGCAACATCAGTAAGCGCACGATTAATATGGGAATTACCAAAGCGCTCAATCTGAGTTGGAGATTTTAATGGAATGGATGCCATAGAACTATTCTCAGTGATGGATAAGGTAAATGGTGCTTTATCTGTTTGGTATTAATCTGGGAGAACTGGCTTTCGATATTGCAGACAAACTGGTGCTGATGCTTTGGTTAATTCTGTTACCATTGAACGCAGGACTTCCAATTAGTCATCGCTGACAGGAATTTCTATTTACTCCATCGAGGCAACGGGAACGACTTGAGACCTAGAATCTGAGCTATTGGCTTGACCTCGTTTTTTAAATTGGTTTTCGACTGACTTAGCAACTTGCAGTGGCAATAGCTGCCGTCAATCGCACAATGTTCCAGCGGTCGGTGTAGCAAACTCCATTAATGAACAGTGCTGGGGTAGCCACTACTCCACTTTGTTGTCCACTCTCGATATCTTCATTGATGCGATCAACATGCACTTGTTTATACAGATGTTGCAAGAAACGGGGGATATCGAGTCCTAGAGCATTGGCGTACTCCACCAGATAGCCGTTTTCTAACACTTGTTGATGGGTAAATAGCATGTCATGCATCTGCCAAAACTGACTTTGAGCGGCAGCCGCTTCCGCCGCTTCCGCCGCATGCTGAGCATGGGGGTGAATCTGGCGTTGTGGAAAATGACGGAAGATAAAGCATAAATAATCTGCTCCCAAAGAAACACTAAGCTGTTGTTGAATGGCTTTAATCAACCGATAAACGTCCGCACTCTGGGGATGTTGATAGTCCCCATACATCACCAGCACCACAGCAGCATTCAGCACACCTTGCCTGTGATCCCGTGTTGAAGGTGGAACGAACAACAAACTGCGCTCATAATTACGGTTCACTGACACCACAGATCCCTCCGATTGGAAGAATGCTGGCTGCAAGCAGACGCCAGACAACCCTTTTTCTGCAGTTTGTGTAACGCAAACTTAAAACTTTTGACTCAATTGCTGTTCGTGTGTACATAAAACACAATATATGGAACTATCCCTAACCTGTCATCCACTCAGGGTTGACACTTTTGTTCCATCAAGCGATTGATGAACTAGTCCATCTTATAGAGGAGGGTTGAGTCCAACTTTAGTTGAAATTCAAATTCAACTAAAGTACAACTTGCCCACAAACTGACCATCCTACGTTTAATGCCAACAATCATGTGGAATGCCCGTGTTGGGTTTTGCACTTCCCACGCAACTGTGGACGAGATGCTGGCTACTCTGCCTACTCAAGCTTGAATAGTACTTAAATCAGCCAAAATGTAGATGTATACACTTAAAAATGGTAGTAAGTCCTTTATAATTTGAGAGAACCCTACCGTACTCATCCAGGGAAGCTCTATGGTTGCTCTACCTGATATCACTATCCAAAGCAAAATTTACGAAAGTTCTGATTCTTTGGTGTATCGGGGCATTCAGGACGATGGACGGGCAATCATCATTAAACAGCTTAAGCAAAACTATCGTCATTACTTAGAGAAAATATTAGTGATAAAGAGAAGCAGGCTAAAATCAAGGGACTTGGTAACTACCTCAAGCAGAATCGAAATTATCTAGTGAATTATCACCAACGGGAGCAAACCAATCGAACTTACACTAGCCAGGTAGCCGAATCCCACATTGACTGCTTGATTAATGCACGACACAAAAGGGCAGGAAAAATGCAGTGGACGCGAGAAGGAGCACACCAAGTATTACAAATTCGGGCGATGATGGCTTACAATCACTGGGAACAGCAATGGCAAAACACGGTTCTGTCAGCTTTAGGAGCTGTGGCTTGGTTCATTCTAGCAGCTCCATTTGTTACGACCCCTTAACAATTTCTTTTGAAGTTGCGCTTGGCAGGAATTGCTAGTCGGGTTGACTTCTCAAACTAGGAGGAAAAATGCCAGAATCATTCTTGTATCGGCAGCATGAACTCATTGCTGACCTGCAAGCCCAACTTGCAGCACTCAAGCAAGAGAACCTTGACTTGCGATCGCGCCTTCAATCTTGTCAGCAATCCCAGGCAAATTTTTCTCAAGAGTATCGCCTCCTAGAAGCAACTGCGATCGCCGCCAATGCCCTATTAACAGTCCCTAATTTTGACAAAGCGGTTAGCACAGCTCTGCAAATCATTGGCGAAGCATTAGACACCGATCGCGTCAATGTAATCGAAAATTTTGCTCATCCTACCGATGCATCCCTCTGGTGGCGAGTGCTGTACGAGTGGAATTCACCGGGAACGATGTCACAGTTTGCCGATCACCAAGCAGCTCAAGGCAGCTATGCAGACATTCCCGAAATTTATGAGCCATTACACCAGAGTCAACCCCTAAGTTATTTGATTGAAGAAACTCCTGAACCCTTCCGCAGTGCTCAAGTGGCGATCAGAGTTAAATCTACTCACCTAGTTCCTATTTTTTTAGAAGGTCAGTGGTGGGGTGTGCTGGGGATCGATGACTGCCGTGAGGCAAAGCGGCGCAGTGCATCGGGACTGGCTATGTCGAAAGTTGCCGCCGATTGTATTGGCAGTGCCATTCGGCGAGAACGCAACCAGCAAGCTCTATTGCAAGCAGAGCAGAAGCGATCACAAGAACTGGAACGCATCAACACCGAACTGCAACAAACACTCGATCTCCTCAGCGAGTCTGAACAGCGCTACCGGCAGTTGATGGAACTTGCCAGTGAAGGTATCTATCGATATGAGTTTGAAGAGCCGATTCCTGTTAATCTTTCCCTTCAGGAAGGGGTACAACGCATACATCAGCACTTTCGAGTTGTTGAACATAATCTTGCCTATGCTTACATGTATGGCCATAATCAACTTGATGCAATGGTTGGTGCTCGGCTGAGCGACTGTCACATTGCGGATGCCCCTGAGAATGTGACTCAGATGGAGCAATTTGTCCGCGATAGTCGTCAAATGAGAAATGTAGAAACGGTGGAGGTGGATCGTTTTGGACGCAAGCGGCACTTCCTCAACAATGCGTTCGATGTCATCGAGGATGGTTATGCGATCGGCGGTTGGGGTACTCAAATTGACATCACCGAACTGCGAGAGGCACAGCAAGCTTTACTAGAAGTGGAACAAGCCCGATCACAAGAACTGGCAAAGGCAAATGAGGAATTGCAGCAGCGCGATCACCTCCTCTCAGTAGTTGCGGAAGTGACAAAAAACTTATTGGGAAGTTCTCAGGCTGAAGAGGCGATCACTCATGCATTTCAGCAGATTGGTGAAGCGGCTCGCATCAGCCGAATTATCCTGATGCACGAAAAATTGGAAGCCTGTAGCGGGCGGTTACAGCACCATGTCATTCAGGAATGGGTTGCTTCAGGCATTTCTAAGCAGATGGATGACCCCGTCACCAAAGCCATATACAGCGATGAGTATGGTGTTTTGGTTGATGAACTTCATGCAGGACGATCAGTCTGGCACGTTCTTGAAGGCTTTCCTGAGCCTGCCCGAACTAAACAAGCCGGAATTGAAGTGAAATCAATGGGTGCCGTCCCCATCTTCATTGAGGGCAAGTACTTTGGTTGTGTTGGCTTTGACGATTGCATAGACCACCGCCAGTGGACGGCTTACGAAATTGATGTCCTGTCTTCCGGGGCAGGTGCAATTGGAGCAGCGCTGCACCGCAAACAGCTAGTTGATCGCTTGATTGAAGAGCGCATTCAGGCAGAGCAAGAGCGAGTATCAGAACTGGCAAAGACTAATACAGCTCTAAAGAATAGTCTTGATCGCCTTGCTGCTAACCCCGACCTCAACGCCTTTTTGGAACATGTCCTGCTGGAAATTGTGCACCAGTTTCAGGTGGAGTTGAGCTATCTTTACCTGTACGATGCTGAGTCTCGAACCTTGGTGTTACATCGGTATATCAAACACGGTCAGGTTCAGCCTCAGCCCGAACTTGAGATTCCCGCTCCCTTGCTGAAGCCCGCGATCGCCGACCTGCCGATTTGGGAAACGCTGGTGCAAACCCGTCAGCCATTTGTGATTACCCGCAAGAATGCCCTGCAATATGTGTTTCGAGGAACGCTAGAGTGGCAAGAGCAACAGCAAGAGCAAGAGCATCAAACTGGAATCAATCTGCTGCTGACCCTCAGAGATGAACCAATCGGACTGCTGGGATTAGTCTCAACTCGACGCAGCTTCACCCCCGAAGAACTGGAACTCGCCCAAGCCCTCGCCCATCAAGCGACTCTTGCCATTCAATTAACAAGATTGGCAGAAGAGGCGAAGCAGGTGGCGATCGCCCGTGAACAGGAAAAAGCCGCGCAAGAACGCGCCGCAGAACTGGCAAAGGCAAATGAGGCACTGAGGCAATCGCTGGATGCGTTGGCTGCTGACTCAGATCTGAATCAATTTATTAGTCATGTGCTTAAGATAGCGGCTGAACAGCTTGATGCCCCTGTTGTAGAATACTGGTCTATCTCAAACAGTACTGCTTATCTAGAATTAACCTGCTGGCAAGGCGAAGTGTTTAACCGCGAGCAGCTTACGAATTATCCTCGCAGGCAAGTAGTAGCAGTTCCACCGGAACTCGCTGCTCACAAAGTATTACTTCATGGTCAGCGACATTATATTGTGGATGACTTGCTGAATGACTCGCTTCATGCACGGTTGTACTTAGGACTGGAGTGTGACTTGGAAGCATGGTGTAACCAGCATCAAGTGCGGCGAGAACTCAATGTTCCGCTGCGGTTAGGCGCAAACATTATTGGTACCCTTTGTGTATATGTTCCTGCGGATCGCCTGTTCACTCAGCAACAGGTTGAACTGAGCTATGCCCTAGCTCAACAAGTAACTCTTGCTCTGCGATTGACACAATTAGCAGAAGAAGCAAAGCAAGCCGTCCTGTTAGAAGAGCGCAACCGCATGGCACGCGAGATTCACGATACATTAGCCCAATCCTTTACAGGCATTTTGGTGCAAGTCAGTGCTGCAACCCAAGTGCTAACGGATGATTTAGAAGCAACCCAGGCACATCTGGACATGATTGATGAACTGGCACGAACTGGACTGGCTGAGGCGCGTCGTTCAGTGACAGCACTCCGTCCCCAATTGTTAGAGTCAGGCGATTTGTCGAGCGCTCTGCATCGTCTTGTGACTCAAATGAGATCTGCTACCGATCATGTTCTAGCTTACGAAATTCAGGGTACAGCCTACTCCTTGCCTGCCGAAGTAGAGAATAACTTACTGCGGATTGGACAGGAGGCATTGACCAATGCCGTCAAATACGCCGATGCTGGCGAAGTTCGAGTTGAGTTGGCGTATGAAAATGCACAATGTCTCTTGCGCGTAAAGGACAATGGACGGGGCTTTGGAGTAGTTAGCGTCCCATTGAGCGGCAGATTTGGCTTATTGGGCATGAGCGAACGAGCAGAGCGGATTGGAGCACAATTAGTGATTCAGAGCCAACCTGGGCAAGGAACAGAAATTGTTGTGATTGTTAATCGAGTGTGAGAATCATGATCAGCCACTTCACTACGATTCGGGTCCTGATCGTTGACGATCATTCCATTTTCAGGCAAGGATTGGCAACCATCATTAATCGTGACCCAGAAATGACGGTGATTGCTCAAGCCGAAGACGGGCAACAGGCGATTAACATGTTTCGGGAACATCAACCAGATGTCACACTGAACGATTTACGCATGCCGCAGATGGGAGGAGTTGAAGCCATTACTGCAATTTGTGCTGAATTTAAGCAAGCCCGAATTATTGTACTAACCACCTACGATGGAGATGAAGACATCTACTGCGGATTGCAGGCAGGTGCTCAAGGCTATCTACTCAAGGATGCTAAATCCAGTGAGCTGCTGAATGCGATTCGTATGGTTCATCGCGGTCAGCAGTATATTCCACCAGGCGTAGGCGCAAAGCTGGTGCAGCGGATGAGCAATCCAGAACTGAGTGAACGAGAGCTAGAGGTACTCCGTTCGATGGCACAGGGAATGAGTAATTCAGACATTGCGGCTGCTTTGATGATTGGAGAAAGCACTGTCAAATCTCATGTCAATCGCATTCTCAGCAAACTGGGGGTGAATGATGCCAGCGGAGCTGGCTTGCCCCTGAGGGCTCGCACTCAAGCCGTGATTGTTGCCATCAAGCGCGGGATTGTCAGTTTGTAAGCAAGTTGTACTTTAGTTGGAGTCAAATCTCCCTTATAAGTAAGATGGACTAGTTCATCAATCACTCTGTGGAACAAAAGTGTCAACTCTGAGTGGATGTCTAAGAAGTATAAATCGCTACGCTAATCGTCTAACCATAAGTCGAACCATAGCAGCATAAATAAAGGCTTCGGTAGTGGCAGGTAAAGCTTCATAATCAATGATCAGTCGTTGATGTCGCGTCACGGGCAGAAGAGGTAGCACAACTTGCTTTAAATTATCTCGCTAACTACAAAAATTAAACGCCAAAAAGCACACAATAGAATCTAGATATTTTAAATATTTTGGACGGAAATTAAATGAAGGCGGAGTATGTATTATACTCTGCCTCAAGGGAATAAGTTTTCATTTTGCTCATTACAAAACAGTAACTAAAGCAAGCTTTTTAATAAAACTTTGCATCGTGTCCCATTTTGCACGTATCCCGGCAAAACCCCTAAACTAACTACAATTATTATTTCCACAGGTTGGGCTAAGAGCGTAAGCGTAGTTCCACGGAGCTTCTAGGAACTTTGCATCGCAGGTAAATTTGGACATTAGGCGTACTTACCACGATGTAGACTTGCTCTTTAAAATCCGTTTTTGGTACCTCCTTAATACAGGAAACGAGGGCTACAATGCTGCTCTCTCAAACGCACCGTCACTTCCATACTTGGAGTAATGGGATTGACTGGGGAGCAGCACTTTCAAAATTATCACCGTGTTTTGAATCGTGCGGTGTGGTCAAGTTTGGCAGCCAGTCGAGTGCTAGTGATGATGTTAGTAACCATTTTTGCACCCTGTGGACCGCTGATCATTGGGATGGATGATACAGTTGAACGTCGAAAAAGCGCAAAAATTAAAGCCAAAGGCATCTATCGCGACCTAGTACGTTCGAGTCACAGTCACTTTGTCAAAGTTAGCGGCTTACGTTGGTTAAGCCTAATGCTATTAGTAGAAATTCCTTGGGCATCACGAGTGTGGGCTTTACCCTTCTTAACCGTGTTAGCCCCATCCGAGCGCTATAACCAACAGTACAAACATTGCCATAAAACGCTCATCGATTGGGGAAGGCAAATGATGCGTAAGGTCAAACGGTGGTTGCCGACACGGGAATTAGTTGTAGTCACAGATACTAGCTTCGCTGCCCTCGAACTTCTTGCGGCTGCCAGTCAGCATCGCTTACCGATACATATGATTACTTATCCAAATTTTGGAGTGGTTTGTGCGCCGTTGGCAAATGGAAGTTACTTTTGAAGAGGTTCGGGCGCATTTAGGGATGGAAACCCAAAGGCAGTGGTCCGATTTGGCAATTGCTCGCACAACTCCCACCTTGTTGGGATTATTCTCTTTAGTGACGATTTTGGCGCACCATTTACAAACCGATTATTTCTGGACAGTCCGACAGACTATTTGGTACTCAAAATCGTTACCAACATTCTCCGATGCACTTGCCTTGGTTCGTCGGTTCCTATGGGCTAGTACTTTTTCAATGTCACCTGAACCGACTGAAATGATAAAAGTTCCCCGCGCTTTGTTTGAGCGCTTGAGAGATATTGCTGTTTACGCAGCTTAATTGGATAAAGTCGAGCTGAGGCAAAAACCGTGAAACTAAAACAATATTTGTGGCTTGGTGTATTGCTCATTGCCTTCTCCATCAGTGTATTGCCTGCCTACTCCCGGCGAATCCTCCAGCACTATCCAGGATTTCAGGTTTCTACGCTAGGAGCTTTAAATGCCGGAGTATATGAAGGAGCCACAACTTTCGGTAAACTCAAACAGCACGGCAACTTTGGGTTGGGTACTCTCGAAGGATTGGATGGAGAGATGGTTGCCTTTGATGGCAAATTCTATCAAATCAAAACTGATGGTGTTGCCTATCCCGTTGCAGATGAGATAAAGACACCGTTTGCTGCCGTTACGTTTTTCCATAGGGAGCGATCACTTCCTTTGCTCGGACAGATGACTTATAAAAAATTGCAGCAGGAACTCGACCAACAATTGCCGATACAAAACCTGCCTTATGCCATCCGCATACAAGGCAGTTTTCCCTATTTACAACTAAGGAGCGTATCTAAACAAATGCCTCCCTATCCTCCCTTGGGGGACGTAGTCAGCCAGCAGACGATCTTTGAGATGCGGAATATAAAGGGTACGTTAGTGGGATTTCGCCTGCCGCAATATCTTGGAAGTGTGAATGTGGCAGGCTATCACTATCACTTCATTTCAAGCGATCGCAAAGTAGGGGGACACCTCCTCGATGGTGAATTCCTCAACCCTGTAGCGGAAGTAGAAACTTTGCGGGACTGGCAGCTAGCATTGCCCGATCACAGTGCGTTTGAGAGAGCAGCATTGTAGCCCTCGTTTCCTGTATTAAGGAGGTACCAAAAACGGATTTTAAAGAGCAAG
>QQTW01002948.1_pt1 | contig 12484 bp, 15 predicted proteins | sample 1904831 | NCBI WGS metagenome assembly QQTW01 (sample SAMN09435610, study PRJNA476489) | Subsurface metagenome, whole genome shotgun sequencing project. | reverse complement strand
GATGGCGGCCCATTAAGAAGACCACCAACGCGACAAAAGAGATTGATATGTCCCTAGGCATGACTTGTACTGCCGACACAATTGCCTCATGGTGCTGCACATAAGCGTGTTCCAACATGATGTGGACGCCCGTGAAGAAAAGTCATAGGATTGAACCACGTACGTTACTTTAGGTTCTTCCCGGTGAGCTTGATTCTCAGACCTTATGAGGTGTCAGGTACCACGATACGGGGACGCTGGGATCCAATGAGACGCTATGCCGCTGCAGGGCTCGATGCATAATGCGCGTCCATGGGTCACTCGTCCACTGAGATTCACTCGGCGACGAATTCCCCGCATCGTCGGGATATTCCACGCTGTCAAAACGCGGAGGAAGGCGTCACCTCTGCAAGACCAGCCGACATCCTTTGCAAGATTCACCGCGACGGATCCAGTGCTCGGCAACGGAATGTACTTCAAGGAATGTCGGATCGGACACCATGCAATTAGAACTAGGTGTGCTTGCCCTAAGGAGAGGATAACAACTTAGGCCGTGTACAACAAATCAACCTCCTTTCGGTCCGACTCCTGGAGCCCATTTACGATATCGCATCACTAATGTTGCAAATGAAGGGTGCTGTTGCTAACATATTTCTGGTTTACACCAGACTTTGTCCGACGCCCAGAAAGTCCACGGCGCACCGTTATACAACAGTGAACACCACGACTCCAAGCTCACAACTCATACCCTGTACGCAATGCTCATCAAGGTCACGAAATGCAGGAAGTAATGAAGTGGTAGATGTGTACCTCAGCCCCTGCTCAAGAAGCCCATACCGCAGCCTGAACTCGGACCCCTAGGTTATTCTGCTCCAGCACACATATGGGGACAAGTCAATGCCAGTTGAGCATGTCATGTGTATCCTGAGACACACGAGACCACAATCTTGACCGCCGAGGAAGGTGCGGCAAAAGCGCCGGGATGCGTGCCCTCTACCCGGTTGAGATGCCGACAAGATTGGCCACGCCAGATCGCAGAAATGATAGTCGACGTCCTGCAGAACTTAGAGTAAAGACTTCGTGATCTTGACCAGCAGCGCGCCTCGACTCCTGTCGCCGTTGGCATCCAGGAGACGGACAAAACGGTACCCTTCCTTTAGTCGGTCAAGCCTGATGCAAGCCCATGCGGCCAGGTCATCCTTGCCTATTTCGTCATCTTGAATTTTGAACCTAAAAATCAGGCCACAGCTTAGCAATGGACAACTCCTGATATTCTAGGAAAAGACCGCAAGCGCACGACGGGAGCCAGATCTCCGAGGTCTCCAGCCGAACAACTCGTTACTCGTCATATGCGGTGTAACCTTACCGCCTTTTCGATATCCACTGCAGGGGGTTCTGGACAGCTGATACATCGCATGGCTTTTCCCACTCTAATGCATGCAATGAAGGTACTCAATGATAGAGGCGCTTGGAAGAATATCTCACCTCAAGAAGCTCAACTCTTCGACCACGCCAGGCACCTTATCAAACTCTGCTCTCTCACCGCCGAAGTTCGGCTCGATCCCTCGGCTACTCCTCGATTTGAATTTGCATTCGCCGTCTTTGGACCTTCCTCCTCCCTCGATCGAGGCGCCGGTTCTCTCTTCAGGCTGCTCAATGTGCAGCTCACATTTGACGTAGGGTCTAAAGCCGTCGGGCTTACCATCTCCAACCGGCAGAGGCAGCTCTTGAGCAGCTAGAATCTGGATCGACAACGAGAGGGTTTTGTGCGCAATCGCATCGCTCTGTGATTCATCGGATACACCAGACTGCTGACCTTGTTTTTGGCCGCGATATCCTCTTGGCTTTAGTACCCAGCCTACACTGCCCGCAAACATACCTTCATTGAGCATCACGCCTGCATCGTACTTCTGCCAGTTCAGTGCAACTATCTGGACACCCTTGCGCCAGAAGACGGCTGGGTTCAAATTCGACGATGTAATCCTTGTGCCTGACGGGAATGCTCTCATCAAGTAATTGCGATTATGTGAGAAAAGGGTTGGTCCGTGACTCTCGTGGACATCCATAAATTTCTTCTCGGACAAGGAGAAGATGTGGCATGGAACGGCTGCCTCAGATGAAGAAAGGTCTTTGAAGTGGTAGCTGCGCGTGTACACACCTAATGCGCTCAGCGGCTCGATGATGGAGCTCTTCTTCTTCTGTTTGGCGTCTACAGAACCCTGGTTGTCGGAATCCGAGGAGGACGAGGTAGTATCCTTCCGTCGCAATGACGGGGCCTTTGTCGTCGTTCTCTCTGGCGCAACATGTTTAACCTTGATCAGGATTTTGCCTCGCAGCTCCCCCGGACTTGGTAGTTGTTCGCACCCGCCGGCCGGTGGCGTGACGAGCATGCCGTTCCAAGTCTGTTCTATGATTTCCACCATAACTTCTTGTTGCTCCTTGCCCGCATGAACCTCGAGACTGACTATGACAGGCAGATCGCTAGAGGGTCTGTATCAGCCGCCTATTTGCTTGCTTCTTTGACTCGAGCCTATACCTGGTGACGAAGGCCGCTTCGCGGATAGCCACACAGACATCCCGAAACGCAATCTCTTTCGTCAAAGTATAGCCATGCAACACCCTTGGCTCAGCTCTCGCAGCAGTGGGGGTAGATTGCCATGGTGTAGGCATGCTCAGTGTCTGCCCTGCTGAGCTATTTGTGTTGTCCCTCACCGACGAAAGCTTTCCGTGACGAGGTGATAGCGAACGGGGTAGTTGTGGCCGGTACTTGTGTTTGTTCCCTGCCGCCTTCTGTTTTGCTTCCGCGGTTGATAACTTCTCGTCCCCATCCCAGACATCGATCTCGATACAGCGGCAGCCGCGGAGGAGGACCTGAATCAAGGCGCACTGATTAGCGCCTACCCCTGCTTATTCCCTGCATGTGTCGTTGTGTGGTTTGGTGAGGAACCTACGTTCTTGTAGGCATCCGTACTTGACTCGCTATAGAGTTGATTGCCCGTCAGATACGTATTGTGGCTGCTGTTGATGAAGTAATTGGATATAGGATAGCTTAAATCTGTGTCTGGTAGCGGCTTCATCGCAGTTCCCTCCGGAGATGCCATGTATTCCAGCAATTGCTCGAGGTTGACCGAGTCGTGACTTGACGCCTGTGATGGAGCATTTTGTGAGTCGGACTTCGCATCACCATGAGCTTTGGAGAGGTAGGATTGGAGTTCCTGGAGTTGAGAAGCAGGTAGGGGATGCTCGTTGCTGGCTATGGACTTGAGATGGGTAAGTACGGCGGGTGAAAAGCTTTGTGATAGAGATAGATTGGAGAAGTGTTTTGTAGGGACGGTGCTGTAGCTAGCCATATTGGACCTATGTATGTTCCGTAGGTAGTTCGCGGCTGAGGATCAATCAATGCGCTGCATTTTTAATGTGAGGATAGGAGGTAGACGTAAGAGGGACAGTTGAAGGATAATACGATGAGAGAGTGTGGTAGAAGAAGGGTGCCTTTTTCACTTGTCTAAAGGCAGTATTTACACGGAAGGTGTCAAGAACAAGAATGCTAGACCTGGTGGGCTGTGGTCAGCTTATCGCGATCTTCGATTGAAGCTCGTCCTTCTTGGTGGGGAGTTGAACCCTTTTCCAAAAATAGACCGTGAATCTGACAGCAGAGCCTCAGCACTTCCTTCTCTGCTCCTTTTTAACTTAACTTGGTGTTGCTTTCAATGGCTATCGGGTACTGCCCTTGGAGAAATATTGCGGACTAAATGGGTCATAGTACCATCGTCGTGGATTCGATGTACAATATATGGCCTCTCGGATATACCACCACCAAACGTGTCGATGCTGGCATTAAGAGTATCTTGTCTCGAGGGAATACTCCAATTACTACGGGATGCCGTAGATGCGATTTTGCTATGGGACGAAACCGTCAAGCCCGTTTCCTAATTTTTGGTACTGCGACATATTGAAGCTACCAGGGCAAGTTCAGAGCTCCGGTATACCGATATAGACCTATCGATAGCCCAGTGTTGGCATCGAGGCGGCCTTGCGAGATGCTAAAGAACCAGCATCAAGTGGGTTGGAACTGGTTGCACCTTCCTACAGAGCTTCCTAATATGTTGATATGTTGATATGTTCTGTATATCATGAATCTTCCTTCACCTGTCATGATGGCGGCTACATGTTTATCCATTATAACCTCTCCTCCAAGTCCAAACTCTTCCTAGTCTAACGAAATCCGTGCCCTCCTTTTTCTCTCAAGGCTCTTCCTGTATTACACACCTTTTCTCGCCGTTCACTCCAGATTTGTATCAATTATCTCGTCGCTTATTGTTTGTTGTACTTAGCCCATGCCTTCCTAATATCTTCCGGCGGAGAACTATCAGCCACTGTTATGTCTGTTTCATTCTTGCAGTATGACCACCGAGAACCTTCCACTTGTCGTGGGACAGGCTGAATCAAAGACTGATATAGTCAATGCTGCGATCTGGTAAAGTATTCCTTCATCAACAGCATGGACTGAACCTGTTTAATATAACATACATAGTGACGCACTCAACAGCCGAGCTCCAGACACATCTCAGATGCAGTCAGGTCGGGTCTATGTTGGGAGACTTCCTAACCACAGTCGCCCGGTGTTTGTACGCAAACGGAGGAAGTCGTTCGCGAATCCCTTCGGTGTCCCTTCTGTCACCTCGATCTACGGTCCACAACACTTTGCCCCCGACTATCAATGTACCACCACTGCAGTGTACCAACCACCTCCACCACCGGTACCCTACATGATACCTGCACCACCGGCACAAGTGGTCCAGGTACCTCCGCCTGCAGATGCTACGACTACCACGGTAACAACCACTGTTGAGCCTCAACCACCGCCTGCCTCCTCCAAGCACAGTTGCGCTTCGTGTGGGAAATTCCGGTCGGCGAGGTACCATTATCGTCATCCGTTGGCTCCAGGCGAGAATCCACGCCCCACTTTATGTAGGAAGTGTATCAAGCAGCATACTTCAAGCGAGGAATTCGATGACATGGAGCGAGCATATTGGAAACGGCGGCAACGTGAGGGCCGCCGAGCGAAGCAACACCGATCCTATTCCTCCGACGAATGGACTAGTTCCTCCAGCCAGGAAGAGCGGCGGAGACATCATCGGTACAGATCCTCAGAAGGAAGTCGGAGGCATCGTAGACCCAATCAGTCAAGCTCGGGCGCCAGTACGAAGATCTACATCATACGGCAGCCTGAAGAGCGACCCGAACAGCGACCCGAACAGCGTCGTCGACAACGTACCAGCTCCTCAGAGAATGTCCGCATCATTCGCCATGTCCGGAAAGGTGACAGTCGTCCGAGACCGATACTTCGTACAAGGCATCGCTATGGTCCATATGATGGTCATTACAGCCACGAGGAGTACCGTGAGGACGTGCAAGTAGACGACGATGACTACTTCGAGCCTCGTGGGCGTTCGCGGAGTAGGACTTTCGGCCGGCAATCTCATGATGGTTCCAACAGCTATGAAGATGAGTATGTCCGTGTTTCCACCACAACCTCACGAAGCAGGCCTTTGAGTCTCCTTGACCGCCTGACTGGATCGAGGTCACGCTCAAGATCTAAAAGGTCCAGTAGCTATGAGGATGAGCGCGTTCGCATTACTATCCGCTCGAGGGAACCAAGTCCACTTCATTACGAACGACACGAAGAGTATGAGGAGCGGCTAGAGGAGTCACATGGGTCGCCCTGGCGCCGTGGGTCCGAATCCATGATTGTACACCGCGACTCCGAGGTCGAGACTCGCATGGGGGATTACTTTGACCGTCCGCATTCTTCGTACTCTCGACATAGCTATGAAGACCAACGTCTTGAGGGAAGGTCGATGGGTTATAGGAGCCAGGGAGGATCTATGAGGTCATTACGAGGAAAATCTCCAGAGCCAATATTGCGACGACGGAGTAGTTTGGATCATGGGATTGGTCGCCGCCAGAAAGTGAGGTTTGCGCGGTCAACTTCATCGCATCGTGAAGAGCACAGAGAGCGTCATGAACCTCAGCACCGACGTAAACATTACAGACCTGGTAGTGATCCAAGCTTCTCCGATGAAGAAGAATTCCACTCAGCTGGTAAGTGTCAATGGGCGAGGATGTGAGCTTCCACTAAGGCCTCACAGAAAGTCGACTTCGAAAGCACGGCTTCCGTCATATTCGAGCATCAACACCTTCGCCTGTTCGCTACGAGTCCCGCCGTCATTCCATCACGCACAACTCCCACCATAATGACGAGGGGTTCGGTAGTCTGTTTGATCGCAGTTACCTCACTCCCCCAATTGAATCTCACTCTTATGTACGGAGACGAAGTCACTCGAGAGAACATAGCGATCCACATCACGGAGGTGAAATGTATGAGTCGAGAAGACGGGTGCGCATTGTCGATGTCTAGACGAGATTTGAGGCTTCTCAGAGCTAGTATTGCTGAGAGATAGAAGGTACGCTGGAAGTTTGGATTGTACAAGACTGAGTATTTAATTAATTGGCTAGACACCGCGATGGCGTCTGTATTACTCGTAATCCTAAATGAAAGCCTTGTCTTGGTTGTACTGTTGTGTCTTAGCCTACCTCATGCAACTCGTCTCCTGGTTGGGTGTATCTTCATCAGAAGTCCTCTTTGATTAGTGTCGGTTTTCCACAACTTTAGTTGAATGTAATGGTTATGGAATATGTAATTTGGTTCTGTGCTTGGCGATATTGAGGGCCTTACCAAGGGAACTTTTTTCCATTATGAAAAGAACTTACAAGGGCCAGGTTTTGTACATACATACATTTAGAAATTCCTCGAACGGGAAATCTATAGATTTGGAATAGATATAGTATGTATGTTATCAAGGCGGTGAGGTGACTATGTCTGGGTGGGATAAAGGGTTAAGTTGCTGTTTTATATATGACTTTTGTATGTTTGAATTAGATGGCTGGTTTCGAATGTTAGGAGAGAGTGATTTTGGTGAGTTGAAATGTATACGGCTGTTTTGTGGATGATGGATTTAGGAAGGGTTGGGGGAAAAGGGGGTTTAAGAAGGGGGTGGGGTGTGTGGCTTATGGTATGTGGTGTGTGGTGCTGTATATAGGATAACATGGTGTGTGAAAGATGAGATAGATATGGGGATTGAGATATTAAGGATTATTTTTTTGTGTGTGAGGAAGGGAAAAGGGGGAAAGGAAGATTAGGTAGGTATGATGAGGGAAGTTATACAGGAGTCAACTGTTAAGAAGTAAAGATCCGAGATAGTACCGACGCTAACTCATCAAGAGGGTTTCTCCAGTTGAGGGCTACGGATACTGGGACAAAATGGGATGAACAAGGATTGGGGAGTCGCTGTGACCTCAATCTGGTTAGCGCATCGGCATGTTGAGGAGGCAGTTATTATCGAACATCCGAGATAATACCGACGTTATCTCATTACAGTGTTTTTTATGGCTAAGGGGTTTGGATGCTGGCACAGAAATGGGATGAACATGGATGCCTGCCCACTGGTGAGTTGCCTTGGCACCCTGCATTTCATTTCGTAGATACCTATCGTAGCGAGGGGCCTTCCACACACCTGGGTAATTATACTATTCGGGAAAGGAAGTGTACCGAGGATTTCAAGGGGTGAAGAAGAAGCTATAAGTATGAGATTATCCTAAAAAATCTCTTCTCTATCTTATTGTAGAGTGCCTAAATGATTCCCCATCCAAACCCATCATAAAAGACGACGAGAAAAAAACCGTCCCAAACCCCATTACCACATTATTCGCATTCCCCTTCATAAGTAGACATAAAAACCCATAAACATCGTACAAATCATAAAACATCATAGATCATACACCCATACAACACATAAACAACAACTTACACCTCCTCATCCTCCCCATCCGCATCCTCCTCACCTACCTCCACCGCTTCCTCCTGCACTGCAGCACCCGCAGCCGCAGTAGCACTTCTCCCTCTCCTCTTCCCTCCCACCCCAATGACTTTATACCCACCACCCTTCACCACTTCAAGTAGACCCTCTGCGAGCATCCAGTTCCTCAGTTCCAGGTCCTCGACTTCGGGGCCTAGGGTGCCTTTTTCGAGATGTCGACCAACATGTTCCATGCGTTCGTCCCAGGAGCCGAGACCGATGAAGGGCTTGTTTTGGTTCTTCTTGGAAGTATTGTTGTTCGAATCACGAACATCTTGGAGTTTAGGATCAGAGGCAGAAGCCGGCCGTGATGGATGAGGAGCGCAATACCCACAACTACTTCTCGGTGGGGCGTCGCGGAGCGGAACCCAGCATCGCCGCCTTACTTCTTCGAGATTTTTCTCAAAGTAATCCTTTTCGGCGCCGGAGGCGGAGTTACCGGGATGATGCATGCGGTTGAGATGTTGGGTGAAAAGGTCTTTGCGGTTGGATTTGTAACCGCATCCTCCTGCTGGCTGCTGTGTTTGTTGTTGAGGATTGATGCCGGAGTGGAGAGATGATGGTGTCGATGTGGGGTTGTTATTGTTGTTGTTGTTGCTGCTGCGGGATGCAGGTCCGCGTTGAGGGAAACAAGATGCGCCGACGTCGCATTGGTAGATACCCAGACAAAGATGGATCGAGGAGACATGGCGCTTCCATTCGTTCTTGGAACCAAAGGTGGATTTGCAGCCGTACCGGGCAAACGAGCAGGTGAAGGGGCGGGTATGTGCGGAGAGGACATGTTTGGAGAGGGTGGAGGCTGAGGGGAAGGCTCGGGAGCATTCCGGCTTGGTGCAACGGAAGGTGTGCGCCGTGGAAGGTGGGGTGTGAGAGGACGGAATTGAATGAGCGGGGACGTTGGCTTTTGGCGCTGAGGCAGGGCGTTTGGTGATTCTCGCCGGCTGTGTCAGTTGGTGAGGTTTGCTTTTCGTTGACGAGAGACGCTGGGCGGTAGGTGAGATGGAGCCTTGAGACCGCGGGTGGATTCTGGGTTTCCGGCTTTTGGTTACACGCTTTTGCGGCGAGTAATCTGAGCCGTTCTCGCTACCCCCATTGACAGATTCCATAGCAACACTCTCGTCTTCTATGTTAGGAGAAGCGATAGGGCTTCCGTCGAAAGATGACCCAAGACCCTCGTCGTGGCTGAAGCTGGCCGTTCCTGATTCACGGCGAGCAGCGATGGCTGGATATACATGGCCGGAAGTTGGGATTTCCGCTTTCATCGAGCCATCTTCGGCTTCAGTATCGGGATAGTGCTGGATTTCACTGAGTGCTCCAGTGCAGGAATGCGAGCCTGTATTGCCAGCTCCTTGTACTTGACCACGGCTGTAAACGGGGCAGCCATATCCACTTGGCAATGGCGGAGGGACGGTCCATGATTGGTATCGGGGGTCGTAGTCTGAACAGCTTTCAGTTGCTTGCGGGCTCCATGTGTTGCCTGTGGTACCCGAGCACGAGTCTTGATCAAGGCTAGCCCATGAACTACTCCAGGTTTCCTGTGGGCACGGATCGTGTGAGGTATTGATGATGCGGGCCCATGGGATGGGGGAGCGGTAGTACTCGGGAGCAACTGGTTCCTGGGCCTTTCCACTGAACTGCGGTTGCTTCTGATCAATGATGGGAAGGTCTGCAGAATAAGGCCCCGGGAGATCCAAGAAACGTTGCATGTTTGAATTTTGAAAGGCACCACCGGTATATGCGAGTTCGAATTCCTCGTTGGCCATTTCGTCAAATTCGTGACAAGGCCAGTATCTCGCTAAGTCCTCTCGTGGCTCTTGGGAAACGATGTGTGGTATTCGCAAGGATACTTGCGTTGTCACCATCGGTTTCGGGGTTTTAGTTGAGGTGGCGAGCAAAGGTCGCCTCTGTCTGTTGACCGAGATGCCTCGAGTACGGCAAAGTTGCGGATACTGGACAGGGGCCAAGAAGGTTTTGAAGCAGGTCCCTGAGGTCGGTTTGTAGATGTTTGGACAAGAAAAGGCAAGCTGCTGGGGGAGCTTTGCCTAGTCAAAGAACAAGAAACAAAGGATCAACCTATATGTTGACCAGCCGTGGTGAAGACAATAGTCAAGCTTCGACACTAAGCTGAGCAAAGGTACAAGGGGAAGGAGTCATGTAGCTTGTGATGAAATTGGGGCGGAGCACATGAGGAACGGCTTTACGCAGGGCAGAAAGGAGAGTATAAGTGTTACGGTTGCAAATGACTGGCAGCACCCACGCAAATCTCCCGGTAAATCCATGAGATTCAAGCCCCATCAAAAATTGAGCCGCACAGAGACAGGAGAAGTTGGTCCCGATACAAACAGGTGCATGAGGAGCAGCACTAGTACTTTCGCGCTTTGGGCCCCTGCAATTTAGGGCAACTTTTCTGCCACGCCATTCGACGACTTCACCTTGAACACTGAGATATTTTTTGATCCTGCAGCCAGCATTGTATCGGCTCGTGTAGCACAAGGGCCGTGCGGAAGGCACAGCGATTCAAGTGAGCGGCTAGGTATCTTTAGCACTCCAAATCGTGAATAGTTGGCGTGTGTAAGGGAAATGGTCAAATGGTAGAGGGATCGCATCCTCCATGGCTGAAGCAGTGGTGCTGGCAGACATGCAAACAGACACGCAGGTCCCACGCCCTGCTCAAGCGGGACCCGGTGGAATGGAGGTGGTGGGAGGGCTGCGGCAGGGCACAATGGATGGATCGATCCGTGGCTAATCTCAGGGGGCTTCGGCCCCCATAAATCTTTCTAAATTGATGGCACACGCTACCGGCGTGTCCAGTGACAGAGCATGGTCAAGTCGTACGAGCGTTAGGGTTCCTAAATCATTTCGTCAGCTAAATGGAGGTGGTGTACCGCCGGTGTGCATACACCCGCGGGGTTGGAGATATCATGGTGGAAACATCCGCTAGTGACTTGGTACACCGGCGGATGCTTCGTGATTGCTGCCAGCTCACATGCAAGGAATGGGCCGTAGGAGTAGGAATGATCTGACAGCATCCGGGGCCGCGATACCTTAGCTTGGTGTCTCTCTCCTGGTCGGGCGGTGTGAAGATCTCCCTCTAGAGTCAGGGATCGTGATGGTGTGTTGGGGGGAAGGGGGGGGGAGAGACGCGCGGGGAAGCCAATCCTCAATGCGGCTCTGTGCGACGCCAGATTGCCTTGTGGAAAAGGAACGGTGCAAGTCTAGAGCCAGCTGAAAGAGACAGCGGAACGCCTTGTTGCCTGTTCTTGGCCATTTTGGCTTCACTCAAGGATGGAGGCACCAGAAAGAGCTAAAGATGCAAGAACTGCTCGCTAACAGAAACCAATGACGCTTATTGCAGAAGGTGCTGGGTTCTTGGGGCGAGAGGATCTCTCGCCGTAAGCGCTGGGCCAAAGGTGTTGATGGAGTGTCGTGTTTCGAGTGGGTGATTGTGTGGACAGGACAGGATGCATCTATCCTTTGCTGCGAACATCTCTCAGCTCTGCAGGGATACATGACGCACATCGCAAGGACAACCCGAGCCGGACCCGCGGATTGAAGATTGAGTTCAAGTTTTGGTAAGTTGACGAGGATTGACAGCTCACGGTCCGCAGTGACAGGTGCCGATGCTGGTGCTAGTCTTCGGGGACGCCCGAGGCAGACTATTACGGTCGAGCGGACCTCATCTGATGCATGTTGAGGTTCCTTGAGTGGTCCGGATGTTGAAGGCATTGCCCGTCAGCTGGCGTACAAGCACCGCCAGGGCGCCATCCAGCATGCTTAGTTCGCTGCTGGATCTTGGCTCCCTAACATTCAGGGCGTCGTGGCGGTGTAGACTAAGCCGCATTAGCAGTAGTGTGACGCTATCAGCCGATTAGGTAAGGTAGATACGGCTTCCTCCTGGTGCCTCAGCCGCTCCCAGCTGACCGGTTACAACGATTCCTATCAATCGATGGTTCGAAAGCACTGCATTACTTGATGATGCTGACACCAATTTCAATCCAGGTTTAGGTACGAAGTAGATGCATGTCAGACGGACAGCACAAATGCTGTACTTGCAATCACGAATCCGTAACCAAAAGAGATTAACCGCTCGTCCAAGCTATGCAGTAAGCGACAGGGTATAGATGATCGCTCGTGCATTCGGAACCAGAGCCGGTATCAGGCAAACGATAATGCATGCCTCAGGTACTCTCAACTTGTCATACAGCAACTCATCTGGTCGTCGCCGTTTCTTGCCAGTTGTTTGTTTCAGTAATGTTGTACATTCTAATTCCCAGGAGTGCACCCACCAAAACGCTTCATCATTGCGCATGTCGATCTCCCTACATACTTTCAGGAATATGCCTTCTTCCATGATCTGGATCGCTCCAGGCTTCGAGTGCGGCTGCATAATCACTCTGATCTCCACGCCTTGCGGCTCGCTGGCCACGAACCCCTGCGCCTACCCCTGCCATAGGACTGCGTTCTCTCGTCGCCTGCCTTCCTCGTCAGGCTTTTTCGTCGTCGTCGTCTATTCCAGCATATCAACATACAAATGAAGGCGACGACCAGATGAGTTGCTGTATGACAAGTTGAGAGTACCTGAGGCA
>QQTW01002947.1_pt1 | contig 12486 bp, 11 predicted proteins | sample 1904831 | NCBI WGS metagenome assembly QQTW01 (sample SAMN09435610, study PRJNA476489) | Subsurface metagenome, whole genome shotgun sequencing project. | reverse complement strand
TAGCCCTCATTTGATTCAACGTGATAAGCCACTGTATTATCTTTCCGCCGTCCAATGGTATCTTTCAGGTGGTTCTTCTCGAATTTCTTTGTTGCTTTCTTGGCATGACCAGCCATCTTGACGTATGACCCTAAATGTATGCCGTCTGCGCAGATTTTCGTTCCAAGCTTAACACAGTTCTCTTCACAGTTGTGGTGGACTTGCCAATGAATTTTCCGTTGTCGGCAATTGCCGCACTAGTGCACAGATGCAATTGACGATCAGTTAACCCTAAGCTTTCGACAATCCTCTTTCCAAACCCATGCTCGATGGCTGAGCGAGTGCTCAAGGCGACACATTCGGTTGATCTTAGTGTCGCCCCAAGGCACAATGTTCACGTCTCCAAGACAGCAGTCTTATGCACCCACCCCCTACGGCCTTACTCCAAGTGCTTCGCTGTCCGCGACGATCAATCTTGACGAGGTACGATCGGTGCGTTTCGGAAATTTAGCAGAGTGTAACGGTGAAGGCAGGAAGTCAAACTTTCTACGACCACAGCAGAACGGGACCTCCATGATTCGTTGGCGGAGATCTACAGCATCATAGTCACCCTCGATGGCTTAGAAAAGGCGTACATCAAAGACTCTGTCACCGAATTGGAATATACAGAGACCTGCAGCCGTCTTCTCAAGCAGTACAAGTCCAATTTGAGTGATGAGTCTGTTTCAAGGGAGTTTGTGGACTTGGAAACCTTTAAGCGCGAATGGGATGTACGTTCATACCATATGTACGTATGTCAAATAACTTCGCTCAGGTACTATAATAGATAGAGTGTCCAAGAGCCACGGAGCGCCTCCGCGTCGGATTACCTGCGACGGTCGAGCAGCCATCCAAATCCCAAGCCACCAACGGAGGAGGAGGAGGAGGTGGAGGAGCTGCTGGGAGCTTGATCTTGGCTGCCACCGAGAACTTCATCACATTCCTTGATGCCTTGAAGCTGAACATGCTCTCGAAGGATAGTCTGCATCCGCTACTATCGGAGCTCATTCAGTCCGTGAACAAAGTTACGGACCAAGACTTTGAAAACCGGGGAAAGATAATACAGTGGCTTATCACGTTGAATCAGATGAGGGCTACGGATGATCTCACAGAGGATCAAGCAAGGGAGCTCGCGTTTGACTTGGAGCAAGCGTATCACGGATTCAAAGCCACGTTGAACTAGGAGTTTGCCTTTCCAAAGTCTCATCCAGGTCCATGAAACTGTTCGTGTATGTGGGTCATCAACGTCGTGGTCAATACCCCACCACTGCTTAAGCACGCACACGTTCTGCGCAATTCAAGCTCATCACTTTTTGTGCCATGCACATCTTCGAGAAATGATGTGGATATGAAAGCATCAAGGCTGAAACTCATGAACCATACAGCAATCATTATCCCAGCTACGCATCAGACATTCCAACGCTCGTCAAACGCACGTCAAACACCTATGAAACGGGATTTCAGTCCTTGCAGCATTGCACTTGATGCATCGAGGGTCTGGTGTTCCGATCCTCTGACCCAGAGGGTATAGCGTGCGTAGTACTACGCAATCATGGCTGCGTTGGACGGATGGTCTCCCGGATGGACATGCCCGAGTCTGAGGAACTTCGTTGTTTCGGGCACTTCGCTGTCTGTCGTGCTTACACTGCTGGATCGAGAAGCTTTTGCGACCGCTGCAGGGTCATCGGCTGATGGCGACGGCAAAGTAGCGGTAAGCTCGGGCGATGTGGCCTGAGTAGCAGAAGGAAGACTGGACCCTGTCGAGCTGGGTTTCGAAGAAGCTGAGGATTGTAGGTACGGGAGTGACTGTGTCGGTGAGAGTGTGAGGAAAGTATGAGCAGATCGCTGATGCTCTTTGGGTTGAGTCATGTGCGAGGGGCCGTCGGCGACAGCAGCAGCTAGAATGGAGGAAGACATTCCCAACTGTAAAGCTGCTGACAATAATTATGTCAGAGGAGAGGTATAATCGAAATGGTATGTATTTCTTTTCTTTTTACTTTGCAGCAACGCAAGCAAGCAAGCAGGAGAGCAAGTGATCAGGAGACGTAAAGGTTGGGGGAAAGTCCGGAGTGGAGTGATATTACTGATGATATATATATAAGTACTAATCCATTCTCCGGATATCTGTTGACAGACGCTGGGAAAACCCCTGGACCAATCGTGCTACGGTGTCCTTCATAACTGTGTTCTTATTGCTTGATTTGCCAACACATCAACGTTATTGTGCACACTTAGCAACGGAGTCCCAACTCCGGCTCACCTCGGAGCTTTGCGTATATTAGAGTATTTATTTGATTAAGGTAAGGTAGGTAAGGTACTCTACCTTACCCGATACTAAAGTGTATTATTTATTTATTGTCCATGAGACCCGTTAGGATCAACATGCCACCGTTCAGGCTGCAGTTAACCGAATATCAAACGGACACTAAGGCACAAGTCGGAGCACCCTTCTCACCCTCTTCTCATTTCATACCGTAGGTAAGGTAAATAAGTAACAAATAAAATGAGGGCAATATAAATTATTCTACCTCGACCTTTACTTCAGAGCCTTTAGTCGCGAAAGTACGACAATGTTTCGCTCTCTCGAAAGGACACGCGGGGAAGGCCATCATACGCCTGCGTTCTGTATGAACATTGTGCCTACGGCATTTGGAAAACCTTCCTCCCATGTTCCGGGATTGCTAAGGAACGGATTGTGTTCTGTTTATGGTCCAGGTCAGGAGAACCAGTGACTATGCCGTGGATGTTGCCCTAAGGAATACGTTGAAGCCAATGTTCAAGCTACAATTAAGTCTGCCGCCTAGGCGTATTCGAATCGTCAGCTGAGCAATGGAAAACCGAACCTTCATGAGGGAAGTGATTCCTCAAGCTTGGCCCTAGACTGTATTCTAGCCAAAAGCCACAGGATGAGAAGGTTCTCCATATTGTTCAGCGCAAGTGGGGCCACAAGGGTGAACTCCTCCGATCGTCAGAGCTGTTGCTTTTGCTCCTCGACAGTTTGACCTCTGAGGTCGAGCTCGTCAACATCCATTTGTGCTTTGTGCACGGACTAAAGCCGTTTTGACGGGAATGTACATGGACAGACGAGTACAAACACTGTGTAAGATGAGTCTATAGCCCCTCGATCCGTGGTGCCGCTAGGCTACTGGTAGAAAGCGGGTGAGAGCTTTAGATTCGCTCTGTACCTAGGTATGCACAGCATGATCTGGTGGCTTGAATGAAGAATACAGAATACGACAGCGAAGGTAAATTTATAGGCAGTATTCGTATAATAATAATATCGTGGCTTGTGAGATTTAAAGGACACAAACTTTGACAGTTTTTGGCCCTTTGATTCGTTGAGGCAACCGCCGTCAAGAGATTTGCCGAAGGCACGGCAAGCGGGAAGATTCCTCTTCGACATCCGAACCATGAAGTAAACAAGGTAATCAATTGTGTAATATTGTTAATATACAGTACCATGAGCCTCACTAACTACCTAGTGAGTCCCCACTTCCTCGACATTACAGTATTCCATTCTATGATTTGGTGGGGTCCCAGGCAAAGTGTTAATGTGGATATATATATATGTTGGACATGACCCTGTCTCCCAGGATCATCCGGCCCCCATACCTGCCCTGGCTATGCACTGCTGACTATTATTTCATAGGTACCTTACCTTAGGTAGGTAAGGTAGGGTAGGGCACCCTATGGTCCCTATATGTAGAGTAATGGGCAGGTATTATAGGTAAGTACCTTTAGGCGGCTGACGTTACTATTGCACGCGTAGAGAGCAACCGAGTCAATAATAAGTCAATCCATCCATCTAACAATTCACCCCCTCAGCCAACACCCTTCGTGCTCTTTGTTCATACTTCCAACCAGTCACTTAGAGAGGGCAGGACTTCTTCTTTTTGCTCTGACTGCCCCCGTACTGCAACTGCACTGTGCCGCTAGCGTATGCTCAGCCTTTGCAACGAACCATGTTCCGACCCCCTTGAAAGCACATCTAGCTGCTATATCCGTCACGATGTGTCTGTTATCTACGGTGGGAGGTGCCGCATTGAAGTGACACCCACTCCGCGCCGTACTCAGCATTCACAGAACACATTTCACATCGAACTGGACCCGGATGCTCGGGATATGTGGAAATTGTGTATAAAGTAACTGCACATGCCCTCTCATTACCAAATGAGACCGCCCTCTGTATTTGCATCATCGTCGAAGTCACCGTGTTGGACAGTCTGTGGTCCTGATAATCTGTTGTATGTTCTTTTTCACTGAGGAGAGCCCATAGAAGCCAGAAGCTAATCGTCTCCTATGAAAAGCTTACACTATTACTTCGGAAATCCATTGACCGGATATCGATCAATCCGCACCACGAGGCCTGAACCAGAACCATCAACACGTCCAATCTGGCTCGGACATATTCATAGCGCGCTTTGTTGCATACCTATCCGAATCGAGTCCTCGAAGATGTGTACTCGAGTCATACACAAATACCTCTGCAACCATCAACTCATCGAGAAGGCCAGCTGCGCAAATCTTCGTGGAGGTGGGTGTAAAGGCGTCAATGATAAATTGATCATACATTCTGAGAAATGTGATAGTTGCGGTGGCTAACAGGTATGTCCTTGGCGTTGAACGTGCTCCACAACATAATCGCACTTCGTTGCTGACTTACGATCCTTCTCTAGGTGGCTGCGCGCAACCGTAATGTACTGTGCGATTCTCTTCATGTGCCTTAGTTTTGGGAAGTAAGATTAGATTCGGTTTCTTGGAATTCATGCTGCAAAGACCGAACCTCGTGGATGGGCGAGTAACAGCGGCTACGAGCAACACGGGGAGCATTGAAGGCGCTATCAGTAAGGAACAGGCGTTGGATTATTCATCATTCCCCGGAAGGATTACCTGTGCTCGGAGTTATCTGTAAGGGAAAAGGCACGGCGAGTACTGACGTATTGTTTCATCGTCCAAGCTCGGGGGATGTTCTGATACCGGAATGGAAAAGGGTAGCGAGGCGATGTTCACCGGGGCAAGTCATTCATCTCTATAGCATCCATATAGCGTTTCAACTTGAGAGTGGCCCGCACACAGGCATATAATGTGCCCTATGGCTCTTGGTCAATCCTTCCCATCTCTGAGCCATAACACCCTCAGACGAAGGCCAACAGGTGAGGAGATGACACGCGTCCATGCATGGGTCCCCTCTCATCAGGATGTCTGCCCTGACGGCAAGAGTGTGGTGCAAAGCTTAGTCCAACTGTAGCGGACAGTGTTCCACGTTGTACGAACGCTACAATGCTTATTGTCATGGGTGCATGCAGCCTTACCTCAGCCGCCTGTAGAGCCTCGAAGGCGTCACAGCCCGGCGGCTAACTACGCAATGGCTGCAATGGCCCTATATTGAGAAGGTCGTCAATCGTCCACTGACAAAATCATTGCGGCCGGCACGACTCACTAGATCATTAGCCCTGCCGACTGGTGTTAGATACGGGTGATCGGCAAAGATTGCGCTCGAAATGGCTGCAAAGCGAAATACTCTGCATGCATTAACACCCAGTCATCTGACAGCGCCTATCGCGGGCCGGTCCCTCTACTCGTGTATTGAGCTCCTTGTTCAAAGCACAGGCAATCAATTATGTCAGTGATGTGGGACAGAAAAGCGGAAACAGAAGCAGGACATTGAGAGCAACGGGCCGCGGCGGCACGGGCAGACATCCATCTCGTCCGAACAAACCTCAAAAAGAGGACTATATCGATCGGCTATCGCACAAGGAATGACATCCTTCCATCACGACAGGTCCAGTGGCCAAAATCCCAATAGCAAGGCTTGAAAGCTACCTATATCAGTAACTCAATGACTCAATGATCTTGGTCAATCAACATGTGCCGCAAGCCAGCAAGCCTATCGACGTATGAACAGTAGGAGGCAATACCCATATCGAATCAGAAAAGGCATGGTATGCGAGGATACTGCATGTCAACAAGTTCCGCCCCCACAACTCTCGGCGCCGAATTACTGGCTATTTTCATATGCCGTCTGATAAAAATCCCACGCGATTGATAAATGTTAATAGAGCAAACTCGTATCTTGCTCAACGTGCAGACGATACCGCAAGTGAATTGGCGCACGGAGAAGGCAAACAGCGGGACACACGTGTAAAAGAAGGCGTCCATGTCATGATCATACATGGCTTATCACTTCGAACGCCAAAACAAGGCACAGTAGGCGAGAAAGATGCTGAGGATACGAATGATATATCAGAGAATGGGGAGGGTTGTCTCAAGGTTGCTGCCGCTGATGCAGCGGGATGTCGTGCACGTTGCAGAACGAACAGGTGCATACATCATGCTGGCACAACTGAGCTGATGAGGGACTTCCGCCCGAATTCAATTGCTTTTAACCAATATCTCCGTTGTGCGACCACAATCTCACCCACATCCTCATGGTAATGTTGGTTAAATTGTTTTAGTATTTACGAGGTATAATCAAGGCAAAACTGATGCCAGCGCTGAGAGTGAGAGTGAGTGGGGGTTGTTGTGGCTAAGGAATACTTCTCCAGCCACTACTTCATCAGCCACCTACTTTACCCACCTAGTATGCTCTGCAAGTGACTTACATGTGGACCCCCGACAACAGCTGATGGTGATGATCTGATGTCCATAGACATCGATTGGGAACATCTCACCACTGGCTCTGATGGCCTGGCCCTGGCCGAGCGGATCCGCGACTTTATCCATGACAAGTTCCAGCAGGTAACTTTGCCCCGCTTCATCCGGTCGGTGCAGGTACATTCCTTCGACTTTGGTACTGCGTCGCCAGAGATTGAGCTGAAAGACATCTGCGACCCGTTTCCGGATTTCTATGAAGAGGACGAAGACGAGGAGGGAGACGAAGACGAAGAGACGGAACAATACGGAGGTGACAATAGGGATGGCGCGGTGAAGAATGAATTGCGAGATGGGCAGAAGCCGAGTCAGGAACGCCACGCCGACATCTCTAGAAAGCCGGACCCTGGCTTTGATAGGGCGTCAAACTCGCGACCACCGCTGTATCTGAACAACAGACTACCAGGGCTACGTCTTGGATTCGCCGACCATCTTGGCAGTCCGCTTCTATCGAGATCGAACACGCCAGGTATTGCTGGTGGCACCTCGAATTTGGGCTACTTTCATCTACCTCTAGGGACTAGTATATCCGGGAGTCAGACACCATTGGCTGCTGTCGCTGGCGGCAATTCCTTCATTGGAACATGGCCCGACCGTCACCCTCATCCCTTACACGGCGGTCATGATGACCTGGAGGTCTACAAGCAAGACGATTTCGCTTATGCGGATCCATCATCTCGTCCGTCAACAGCGCAGTCGCTAGCACAATCTTCAGCAGAAAAGCATCACTCCAGACCACGGCCACATGTTAGCACTGCGCACGCCTCAGAAGACTCCGAGTTGTCAGCTCAGCCTAGATACCGTGAAAAACGGCCCGAGGACCTCCAAGTCATTTCTCGCGTTCGCTACTCTGGCAACGTCAAGCTGTCTCTTACCGTGGAGATCCTACTTGATTATCCCATGCCCAGTTTCGTCGGTATCCCATTAAAACTCAACATTACCGGCCTCTCCTTCGATGGTGTTGCTGTGGTCGCGTACATCCGCAAGCGGGCGCACTTCTGTTTCCTTAGTCCGGAAGACGCGGATGCAATAATCGGTGCCGAGGAGCGAAGTCATACCGAGCTTAGTCGCGCTCATGGTAACGTTGGACGGAAGTTCGGAGGCTTGCTGCAGGAGATCAAAGTGGAGAGCGAGATTGGACAACAGGAGAATGGGAAGCAGGTCTTGAAGAACGTGGGGAAGGTCGAGAAATTTGTGCTGGAACAGGTGAGAGGGATCTTCGAAGAAGAATTTGTGTATCCGAGTTTCTGGACGTTCCTCGTCTGAATCGGAGAATGAGAGCAGAGAACCGCTGTCCCACTAACTTCAATGAGATCGAGCACACATGCTCCTTGATCCGACTGAAATAAAATGTGAAAACAACAATTAAAGCAATATTTATGTCATCGTTGTAAATACAACTACGAGGTAAAACCATAGCCGCTGATCATAACGGCAACAGCTGGACAAGGTTATCCGACACACTTCCCTTAGACCTCCCGGACCACCCAAGACCAGCCTGCGCTCTCAAATCTCCCTCCGTTACAACACCCATAAACCCAGCGATGGCTCTAGCGTTCCTGACCCTGGGTATAGCAGCCATACCGACGACAATCGGCGTTGCCGAAGGCGTCAGCTACCAGCGGCAGCAGACAGCGCAATCGCAAAACACGGACGAAGACGAGAAGCGCATGGCCAAGTTCCAGCTGGAAGTATACTGTGACGCAAAGAGTTCGAGAAGCAAAGAAATCCATGGGCGCAGGGTTGTCTTAAGAGATGACAAGGTCTACATATCCAGCTCGTCAACGCCTTCAGCACACCCCGTCACGGCATTCTACATCCTGTACCCAGATCCAGATCGGCCACCGACACTTGGCCTCGTCAGCACTATCAGTCTAGATCCTCCGGTACTGAATTGGATATACGTCGATAAAGATACGTTGGAGTTGAAGTATGGGAATAGGACACAGAGTCGAGAACATTTGGTGGGGCCTTGGGGCTGGACGCCGGCCGAAGAGGAAGATGAGAATGATGGGGATTTGGTTCGAAGGAAAGGCGATAAGCAGGAAGACGAAAATGGCAAAGGGACGTGGAAAGAGGGAGAGGGCGAGGGCTTGGTATTTGAGGGCTGGGAGGGGTTTGTGGCGGTTGAGGAGGAGGAGGGGGTCTGGGGGGTTAGGTTTGACAAGAGAGATGATGGGTTGAAGGGTGTGCAAGGGATGAAGGAGAAGAAGATACTGCAGATTAGTTTGGAGAGGAAGATGCTCGAGGACGGTTAGGGTATGCCATTGTGACGGTGCTGTGTGGTTGGAGGGTACGGATGCTGTGTCTCGTTTATGATGTGTGTGTCTGGGCTATGATGAAGGAAAGGCAGCTTGGGCGTCTTCTCTAGGGTGAGATTTGAGAGCGCAAGCGCCATCTGGTACTTGGACGGCATGATCTGCTCTGCGGAGTACACAGTGATGCCTTTGCTTGGGCTGGGTTGACGGGATGTGGTATCTTACTGGTATCAAGGTGCACATGCAAGATGATTGGTCCACTGATGGGGATCCAGATGCTTCGTAACTACCCCGTTGGAATACTAATAAGGAGAGCACCAAGCCGAAGACGACATGAGCAGGAAAACTCCTCCTGGGCGTCTGCACCCAAATATCGCCCACCAACATCTTACCTCCTTTGGTCCACCATTCTCGCCACCACCCCAGTCGTCATATCCACTCTCCTCCCCTTGATCTAATATCTCCAGATCGAGATCACACATCCGCTGTTTGAAGTCGGCAATCTCCGGCGCATAAGCCCTCCTCAGTGGTAGCTCCACTATCACCCTGGCTTTCGCAGTCCGAACCAAGTACCGGTCTATTGTCTGCACCAACAACTCTGGGTGCTCGGGCGAATACAGCGGATCTGCTGCTAGAATGATTTGATAGCAACCATCGTCCGACGGTATCTTGGCCGTATTCGACCAGTCCAGTACACCAGTTGTAGCTATACCACCACTCTTCCGGGTCAGATCTTTGTTGGTTTGAACATTGCTCGCAAGATTGGGTACGATTTCTGGAAGATCAGTGAGATGCACATGGACGCCCCACACTGCCGCCGCCGCAATCCCAACTAAACCAGTTCCAGATCCAAGCTCGAGCACGATCCGCTGACACTCGGGATCGACTTCAGTCAGGTCAATCGAGTGAAGCCGTTTGGCGAGAAGATAGGACGAGGCCCAAGTCTTTAGGCCGAGGTTGTCCTCCGTCAAGGAGGGTTCGTGCAGGACAATGGCAACATTGCCCGTTGGTGTTGGGATCTGAAACGCGCGGGACACAGCAGGCATGCCGGTTCTCCCGGATCGCTCACTTAACCTCGCACTGGCTTTCTCCCATATCTTCTCCTTGGCTGCTTCCTCGTTTATCCAGGATAGACGGCTTGCGATTATGGACGTCAGGTATGTGGTAATTCCGGTGGGGTTAATCTTCGGTCGGGTGGCTTGTGCATGGTCTTCGACCTCCCATGATTCAGGCTCGACCGCAAGAAGATCAAGAACACTCAGTAGTATTTCAGTAGAAGGTCTGGTATATAGCTGAGGAAGGTCGAAAACTGAGGTGTTCCATGCAACTGTAAGCTTTAGGGTGTATGGCTGGGAATGCTGCTTGACTACAACGGAGGAAATATTATACCGTGTAGCTCCCCAGCGTCATCTTGTTCAGCCGAGTCCATATCCATTGATATTTTGATACCTCATCACCCTACGTTTGAAAAGGTAATGTTCAGTTGAAAAGAGCATGAAGCAATTTTCAACATCGCGCGCAAGGTTGTAAAAAAGCGCCCTATTGGTCAATGCGGTTTCGGCTGATCAACAATTGGACTAATCGACAAGAATGGATACTGGGGATTTGAGATAAGTGCTAACGTTGTTACTCGTAACCCTGGCCCGCAAGCTAAACACATATTTGTTTACCTTTGGAAAGCAGATTGATCAGTGGTATCTCAGCTGTATCAACTTAGAAGTTTGGTGAAGAAAGAAATGGACAGTACTCTGGTACCTCGTCATGTCGTCAAGGGATTTGATTGCCGCATGATGACGACAAAGCTCATCATAACAAGTGAATTTCCTCTTGCGGGGCACACATTATCTTCACCCCACATTTGCACGAATGTTAGCAAGAGCAACGACACGACGTTTTCTATCACCATATCTACTTGGAACTCGATTTTCAAAAGCTTTCACAACGCCCCAACTCATATCACCCATTGCAAAGATGTCTTCCGGTGCTGGTGAGAAGGGCACTTTCAAACCCATCGATGATGCTCAGGCCCAGAAGCTTCCCGGGTAGGATACGTCCAGGACGCCGGGTTCATCCCATCATTTTGTTCGACGAGCTGACAAGGGTTGATTGTAGTACTGAGAAAGATATGAATCCTACCAGCGAGGCCACAAAACTCGAGGGACCTACCAGGTTTTTGGAGTATAGCGGGGTTGGAAAGCTGAGGAGGAAGAAAGTAATAATTACTGGCGGAGAGTACGTTTAACACATTTGCATGGTGTCTCAATGACCGATTCCGTCTATTGTTGCTGTTCTTCCCAGGCTTGACCATGTTGTTCAATTGCTGATCATACATTCAGCTCCGGTATCGGCCGCTCGGTGGCTATCCTCATGGCTCGTGAAGGTGCCGATATTACCATAGTGTATCTGCCTGAGGAACAAGAGGACGCCGAAGCGACCAAGAAAGCCGTCGAGGGCGAGAACCAGTCATGTTTACTGATACCTGGAGATCTTATGGATAACGCGACCTGCAAAAAGGCTATCGACGAGCACGTTAAGAAGTTAGCGGCCTCAGCCAAGATCATATGTGATGAATCCCTTCTGATCGATAACCCTTTAGATATGGGACCATTGACGTTCTCGTGAACAACGCCTCCAAGCAAGCCATGTGCTCCAACTTCGAAGAGATCGATCTTGACATGACCGAAAGCATCTTCCGAAGCAACATTCTTCAAATGTTTGCTATCACAAAATATGCTCTTCCGCACATGAAGAAAGGTGGCTCGTAAGTGAAAGCGTCCGTTCTGTGGCTGGCTACAGCTAAGGCTTGTATGGAGAATCATCAACACAACGTCCGTGGTTGCCTTCCGTGGCACAGGCTCCATGGTCGACTATGCTGCTACCAAAGGAGCCATTGTTGGGTTCACCCGCGCTCTAGCCAAGAATCTCACTCCTAAGGGTATTCGTGTGAATGGTGTTGCGTAAGTATCTCTGCAAGGGCACATGACTGCTTAGAAGGCAACAGCTACGCTTCGACCCTATGCTATACCTCCCAACAAATAGTACAATCTTTTTGCTAACACCATTTTTGTCAGGACTATTGCAGATATCCACGCACCATGAGCTTAGGTGGTTGGGTAAGTCGCTGCCTGGCATCAAATTCCCAGACCAGGGGAACACGATCTAATCTCCGAGTGGGTAAGGGTGCATGATCTGTCCGTCTATAGTTGAGGTAAAGCAATGGTAGTCAGTATATGAAGACATTACTCGGTGCACACAGCAGGGGGCGCCCTGCGGACGTGACTCACAGTACAGTTCCGCTTCTGCACTAGCCAAGAACACATAAGTTGGTGCAATCTCGCTGGGTTGACCTGGGCGTCCAATCTGCGATCCGGAGCCGAAGCCTTCCATTTGCTCTGCCGGTCTAGATGCCGGTTGGAGAGGGGTATGAACCGGGCCTGGACTGAACCATAGTGAGTACGATGCTCAATGATCGACGCTAACAGAGATAGGAAGAGAAGAGCAGAGATACTTACGCAACACCATTCACACGAATACCCTTAGGAGTGAGATTCTTGGCTAG
>QQTW01002946.1_pt1 | contig 12487 bp, 20 predicted proteins | sample 1904831 | NCBI WGS metagenome assembly QQTW01 (sample SAMN09435610, study PRJNA476489) | Subsurface metagenome, whole genome shotgun sequencing project. | reverse complement strand
CCCGCCAGCAGGAACAGCACGCAGGAGAACATGACGTTGAGCGCCATCGCTTCCATGGTGACGCCTGCGACCATCGCAGGCCGCGTACAGGCCACGAACAGAATGTCCTCCGCGAGGCGCTCGTTCGACATGACGGTCAGGCGGTCAGGAGATCGACGATCTCGGTCGCGCCGAAGACGATGGCCACGCCGAGAACCACGTAGGCCGCCTTGCGGAGGTCGAGATAGCCGAACATCCAAGCGATGCCGACGATGATGACCGCAAGCGTGGCGAGCAGCCGCGCCACATTGCCGGTCAGCATGTCGACGATGTTCTGCAGCACGGCCTCGATGTTGGCGGTCTGGGCGAATGCCGGGTCAGCAATGCTGAAAGCGATGAGAAGCGACATCGAGAGCAGAGCGCTAGATCTGCGGAGAGATTGCGTCATGTCATGATTCCACCAAGAGATCGCCCGGGGCCGCTGCCGCCTTTTCGGGGTTCCGGACGGGTTAAGCAGGTGCGGCCCCACGAAACAGCTGTCAGATCTGACAGGGGGGCTCACGCCTCAAACAATTGCCCAGAAGTTGCCGCACAACGAAGAACGAGGAGACCTCAAGCACGCGGACTGGTTGCGAGGGTTTGGCGTATGAAAAAGGTTAAGGCCGCGTTCGGGGCGTTCATGGACGGGCTGCATACCGCGACGAGCGAGCAGGACTTTAGGCAAGTCGCCGACCGCGCCGCCCACGCCATCGGGTTCCGCTGGTTTGCTTACCTCGTTGTGGGCGAGGGCCTGCCAACGCTGATCTCGTCCTATCCGCGTACGTGGACGACTCACTATCAAGAAGAGAGCTACGAAGAGGTCGACCCCGTGATCTCCAACTCTCGTCGCGAGCAGAGCCTCTTCCGGTGGAGCAGTTCGGAGGGCATCACAGCCTTACAATCTCGACGCCAGCGAATGTTCTTCGACGACGCGCTCGGATTTGGCATCAGGACGGGGATCACCGTGCCGATCGCCGGCGGGCTCGGTCGCACTGCGGCTTTCACTTTGGCGAGCGATGAAGCTGATCCCGCTCTCCCACGGCTTTGGGAGCAGGGTCGTGAACTGTTGCACACGATGGGGCTCGCCTATCACGTCCATGCCGATGTGAAACTCGGAGCATCATCGAGTTTTTCCGATAACGCCGAGCTGTCACAACGGGAACGCGAATGCCTTGCTTGGGCTTCCCGGGGCAAGACAATGATGGAAACCGGAGCGATCCTGGGCATTTCGGAGAGAGGGGTTAAGCATCACCTCGACAATGCGCGGCTGAAGCTTCGCGCGGCGACTTTGCCCCAGGCAGTTGCGATCGGCCTGCGGAACGGATCGTTGCGTTAAAACCTTTGTTGGGGCCGACGGCGGGCGCCGGACCACGACCTAAGAATGTAGACTGCTGCATCCCCTCTGCCGGATAGGAGCGTTCAACCAGCTCCCGTGCGGTCGTGAAAGCCCGACCCGAGTAGAGGGCCGCCTGCAATCAACTTAACGGAACGTGCCTCGTGCCGGGGCAAAGAAAAGGCCGCGCAGCGAGCCGGCGGCCAAGTCTAGGGAGGAAACGCCCTCAGCAGGACCGAGGGCAGGTTGAGGATATGATTGGATGCTTAACGTATCATTAATTTGCCGTGCACCGATACCGCTGCCCGCGGCCTGATCTCCGCGTGATACATTCGCGTGCTGGCTGACGGCTTCGTCCCCCGCGATAACGGATGATCGGCTCTTACTGGACTGTCGGCGGCCCATTAGAGCCACGATGCGGGCGTGCGGGGCAGGCGACCTTCGGGATCGACGATATTTAGCTCCGGTGCGCCCCTCGCGTTCCAGCGCCAGAGCGCCAGGCAAGTTCCTCCCTTCGACATGAAAGAGGGATAGATCACACCGTCGTAGTCGGCGATCAGGCGCGCCTGCAGTCGATGCGTCGCGGGCATTTCACCGGCATCGAGAGCGGCGCGCCACTCGCAGCGGTGGATATCATCGTCGATGTTGAGCGCTCGCAGCACCGCAGCGTCGGTCAAATCGGCGAGGCGGGCGCCGGTCAGTTCAAGCTGCGCCATGGTCGCGGGATGCTGGACGAATCCCTGATTGTATTCGGCCCAGGCCGTCGAGAGCTCGAGGGCGGCATAGATCGTTGACTGGCCAATCGGGTTCCATCGACCTCCGAAGCGGGCTGCTCCCTCGCCGGAGAGCGGTAGATGTGCCCAGGCGGGAACATAGGCACGCCAGAGCGTCAGGGTGCCAGCGGAGTGGTCAGGCATACACCCCGGACCGCACGGCCTCCAAATAGGCGAGCACCTTGTCGGTCTTGCGCTCACGCACGAGATCGTAAGCGGTCTTTCCAGACCAGCCTGGGATTGGCTGATGCTTGAACCAGATCGCCGCACGCTGGTCGTCGCCGGCCATCTCTGAGGCCAGCGCTAGAATCCGAACGATCGGGCTCAAGGCGACATCGACGGTGTGGGCGCCACTTTTAGCCGTCAATGTATTGCGCGCCAATCCGGTCAGGGCCGACATCTCCGTGAGAGTCACGCCAAGCGTTTCCGCCAGCCGGCGCGCCGATAAAAACGGAGTATCAGCGTCTCTGAAGCGGGCTGCATCGGATCGAAAAGCCAATTGGGTCATGAGCCTGGATTGATCTCAGTTTACTCCGTCTGCGCTGAATATGCGCTCAAGGTCTGCGTTCCGCAAGTGGCTCGCAGACGTCTGACTCAGCGTCCCGCGTAGACGTGCCGTTACCCGCTTTGGTCCGTATCAGCTGCAGCGAGGTCATGTGTAGCCTCGCGCGCATCTTCGAGGCCTTCTTCCTCAGCACCCTAGCTAGCGCCCCGCTCGAGACGGGTGTAGAAAGCTGATTCAGCAGCATACTGCGTCGCAGTTTACTGCGCGCTCTGTCCCTCTTCGCACATGGCATTGCGGGAGGTGGTGGCGCGCAATCTGCGACGGCTGCGCCGCGCGAGAGGTTTGTCGCAAGAGAAGCTGTCCCTCGAGGCCGGATTCTACCGGACCTACGTGGGCCTGCTCGAACGTGAGAAGCACTCACCGACAGTCGACGCCTTGGACGAACTCGCAAACGTCCTTGGGGTCAATCCAATGGCTTTTTTCGTACGGGGTTCCGATCGGACTCATGAAGAAAGTGATGCAAAGCCGCAGCTGCCCCGGAAGAAGCCGCGCGGTCGGAAAGACGACCAATGATGCTGTCTCTCTCCCCAAGCCCATACAAGATGAGTTCTGTGGTTGTCCTCCTAAGGCGCAGCTGGAGGAAGAGACGGGGCATGCGCTGCGTCTCTATCGAGCTCGGCTACGCGAGGCCGAAGCGGCTGAAGCAGCTCTCAAGGGAGCCGTCGAGGAGGAGCAAACCTTGGCTTGCGACCTAGGCGCGCCCAGGGTAAGGCTCCTGGCCGAGTATCGCGACGCTTTGCACCGACTCGCCACGGCCTACAGAGTCTATAATGCCGCGCAGCCGCGCCTCGATGTGGCTCGAGAGCGCTTTATTAACCTCCACACCGAGCTGGGCTTCATTCCAGACATTAGAGGCGGCCCATCCTTGCACAGGCATCCGGGTAAATCTTGAGACCTCTTTGGTAAAGTCGGCGGCGTCCGAAGGTTGATTCTCATATTCTAGTATGCTAAAGCTCGCGGCCGATCACATTGACCCCGCCTGATATTCAGTTGCGTGGCGCGGATACGTTCCATAAGATATGTTATGCGAATCTCATCTTTGTTGTTCATAGACCAGGACTGAGCTATTTTTGGTGCGTTCGTAGCCATCCCAGGCGGGTGTAGGTGCGGCTGCTTGGGGGTTCTCTACCCCGGAGACCACACTATCTCGGGTCAAGTCTTCGGCCGGCTGGCTATCCTCGCCCGAGCTTCCCGGCGCCATGAGCCTTATGGGATCCGCCGCGACCAGCTGGACTGCGGCCTGAATGTTGACGCAAGGGTCGAACCCGTCGGCAAGGGTGAGCCCGAGGGCGTCCAGGTCGCGGGTGTCGATCTGCGCGAGCCCGACCCGGACGCGGTACCCTTCGGTGACGAACTCAGTGGCGAGTTCGATCGCGTCGGCGCGTGATGTGCCCTGGAGGGCGACGGGCCTGTCGCCGTCTGCCCGGATCGCAAGCGGTTCGAAGCCGCTTGCCTCACGCACGATCGCGGCAAGCGGTTGAGCCGCTGCATCTGGCGCGCAGCGCTCGACGAGTGCAAGGAATGCAGTCGGGTCCATCTGTCCCTAGCATGGACGGCGGTCCGCCCCCTCCCCTCCCCTTCGGCGTTGCTGCTTTGTGCTTAGGCCACGAGCGACAGCGGAGCCCTGACCGCAAGCACCGGTCCTTCCAAGTCGCCCGCGCGCATGACGGTTTCGCGTGCCGCCGGCGAGGTGTCGAGGAGCCCCGCAAGCGCCATTGTCTCGCCAATCTTCTGGGGTGACCCGAGTCGCTGGAGCGGCCATCCGGCGCGGCGAAGCACACGCTCCATTCTCGTGTCCGTCACGGTCGCGATCTTCTCGGCGCCCACGAACTGCGCCCACTCAATCATCGCCGTGAACAGCATGAAGGTTGCGCGGCGTAGACCGTTTTCGGCGAGATGCCCGCTGCTCTCGGTATCGACACAGAAGCGCGAGCTTTCGATGATTGCTGCTGAGCGTGGGGCGGGCTTCCCGTCCAGAAGGGCAGGAAACGTATTCGCCAGCATATTTGGCCCCGTCGTGGGCAGAAGGCGAACGCAGCCGACGACATCCTGACGGCCCGTTACGATGAGCAGATAAGCGGGGCCAAGAGCATCGAAGCTGTCGATCTCCAGGTCTCCTGTCACTGAAACATCCCAGTCCAGCCGGTCCTTGAACACCTTGCGGCGTAGCCGGTGCATGCCGGAAACAAGCGCCAGGTTGGCGCCGTATTCGCGGCGATTAATCGAAATGGCGTGCAACGGAGTCTCTCCCAACGACCTGGTCCCAAACGACCTTGAGGTGAGAGAAAGCAACTCGGGGCGACAGGCGAAACCTGCAGGAATCTACAGGGGTCCCAAAGCCCCTCCCCTCCGCCAAAAACCCGCCACAACCCTCGGCCAATGGAGTAAGTTAGAACGCTCGCCGAGGACGAGCCAAAGGGCGCCTGCCGCAGTGACCCATTGAAGAGAACCCTTCTGGGTGGGAGCGGGAGAGGCGTTGATGAAGGCGGCGGAACTTGCGTTTCAGGAGTTCGTGGACTCCCTGGATACGGCCTCCACAGAACTCGCCTTCCGGTCGGTCGCAGAACGAACGGCGCACCAGCTCGGTTTTCGCTGGTTTGCCTATCTCTCCTTCGTCAGCGACGAACCATTCCTGATTTCATCATATCCGAAGAGCTGGACGCGACACTACTTCTCTGAGCGTTACTTTGAAGTTGATCCAGTGGTCGAACATTCGCGGGGTCAGCACACGCTGTTCCGGTGGAGCGGAGGTGCTCCCGAGGTTTCGGGGACGAGAGCGCAACAGCGCCTGTTCGACGAGGCCAACGTCTTTGGAATCAAAACCGGCGTGACCATTCCGATCAGAGGCGGATTCGGCCGCTTCGGTGCATTTACCTTGGCTGCGGATGAGGAGAGTCCAGGCCTCGACAAACAAATCGCGAGTGGAAGCGACATACTCCAGCTCGTTGGGATGTATTATCATGTTCACATTGAAGCGAAGCTTAGGCCAGCGCCTCCAGCCGCAGCGGCCGATCGCCTGAGCCAACGTGAGAGAGAATGCCTAGCTTGGGCTGCGCGAGGTAAGACAATGAAAGAGAGCGCGGAAATCCTGCACCTCAAGCCGCGGACAGTTCTGTTCCACATCGAGAACGCGCGGACTAAACTTGGTGCAATGACGTGCACTCAGGCAGTTGCGGTCGCTACCAAGAACGGATTGCTACCTTGATAGGGGCGCATAGCAGCGGCCTGAGTTTCGGCTGGCCCCCGCAGCCGACCATACTACGTGCGACCGGTTACGCGTCCGGGCTCACCGCCCGCCAGATGGCCGGTCTCGGCGATTCCGTCGAGCAGTCGGCCTTCGCGACGAGTGAACAGGTCCAGGAAGCGGAGACCTGGCGGTACCAGGTCGAGCGGCTGACTGCCGAGCTCGACGACCTCATGGCGTAGACGAGAGCCGAGGCCGACGAGATCGACCGGGCCATGGCCGGCCAGATGCAGGCAGAGGCAGACGCTCGCACCGAGCAGGCGGTGACCCGACTCCGCGACATCCGCAAGGAGATCGAGGCGATTGCCACGCCGGAGGAGAAGATCGTGGCGATCCGCGACCGCCTCGCAGCTTTGGAACGAACAACTACGCCTACATTCCCGATCCCGGCGGCAACAGGAACGAGTTCAGTTCAGGCATGCACCGGTTCACTGACGATGCCGAACCGCGCATGGTCGACATCGGACCTTACCAAATGGCGGATGTCATGAACGGCTGGGGGCGAGAACATCCCGAAAGCATGATGTTCGGGTCATGATGTTGTTGGGGTGCCTGGCGCGCCGAAAAATTATCGAGATGCGCCGGTTCCGGCGACAACGGTCCGGAACCAAGGAACGCGACTCGGGGGCCTGAGCCTACCGCTCGCGCTCGGTCGAAAGCCGAGGATCCGCGGGTTGGCGATTTTGCCCGGCACCTCAGTCGTGCCGAATTCCCTCAGCGCCTCTTTGATCATGCGCGGCCGGACTCGGCTTCGAGCCAGCGGTATCCTTCAGGCAGCATGGATGGCGATCTCCAGAAACGACAAAGCCCGCCGAGGTGGCGGGCCTGGGTTGGGCGGGCAGGATCGGCGGCCGCGGCGAGGTCTGGTTCATGAGTACAGGCTGAGGCTGAGCGTCGGTCCGGATCGGCCGGTGCATGTCGTCCTTAGCGCTACCCCGTCAACACTTATCGCTCCAGACCAATCATCGCTCGCGGTCAGGCACCTCTCGCTCCAACTCATTCATCCAAACAGCCGCTTTAGCGTCGGAGGGCGCACGCCAGTCCCCCCGGGGCGAGAGCGAGCCGCCCGAAGAGATTTTGAGGCCGTTCGGCATGGCGGATCTCTTGAACTGGCTTGTCGCAAAAAAGCGGTGCACGAATACGTGCAGCTAACGTTTGATCGTAGCGAGCTCGTAAGCATTGCGCGCGCCCTCAGGGATGTTAGGCGGCTAATCGCCTCTTGCCGCATCCGTCCAAGCGTTCCAGGAAAGGTACGCGATTTTCGACGGAGTAAACCCGTACCGGGTCGTATAATAGAGGTTAAAATCTTGCAATTCGTAAGGACCGATAAGGGCTTCGGTGGACTGTATTTTGCCGGCCTCGTCGGGCGGCACAAGTTCGGGTGTAATTTCCGTAGCCAGTATCGCGCGGAGCAGATCAGCCGTTCCCTCGTTCACGTCCGCCGAACTTGCCACAAAGCGGATGAGGTGCTGGATGAGGGTCTTGGAAACAGAGGAATTGACGTTGTAAGTGGGACATCTGGTCCCCGACCCCGTACGTGCACCAACCCAAGCCGAGCTCGGAAAGGTCGCCCGTGCCGACCACTAGCGCGTGATTGTGGTTCGCAAGGCGGAACAGGTAGTCCGTGCGCAAGCCCGCCTGCACGTTCTCGAACGTCACGTCGTAGACCTTCTCGCCGGCTGCGAACGGGTGCCCGAGATCGGCCAGCATCTGGCGCGCCGCTGGTCGAATGTCGATCTCGGCGGCAGTGCAGCCAAGAGCGCGCATGAGCGCCCAAGCATTGCTCTTCGTCGCTTCGCCAGTCGCAAAGCCTGGCAAGGTGTACGCTAGGATGTTCGTGCGCGGCTGATCGAGATGGTCCATCGCGCGGGCGCAAACCAGGAGCGCCTGCGTCGAATCGAGCCCGCCAGACACGCCTATGACGACCTTGCCCAAGCGGGTCGCGGCGAGGCGCTTAGCAAGCCCTTGCACCTGGATGTTGTAGGCCTCGTAACAGTTTTCGGCGAGCTTCGCGGGATCCGACGGCACGTACGGGAAGCGCTCGATCGTGCGGTGGAGCGGCAAATCCTCCTCCGGCGCATGCAGAAGCATATCAACCGTCCTGAACGCTCCATCTGCGTCGAGGCCGAGTTCCCGGGCACAGTCGCCGAACGTGACGCGTCGCATCCGCTCCTGGCGCAATCGACCAAGGTCGACATCGGCAATGGCCATTGTCGAGTCTGTCGGAAACCGCTCTGTCTCCGCGAGCCGCACACCGTTCTCGAACACACGCCGTGACCGTCCCAGGCGAGATCCGTCGTCGATTCGCCCGGTCCCGCCGCCGAATAGGCGTAAGCAGCAATGCATCGCATCGACTGTGAGCCGCACAGAAGCCGCCGATCCTCAGCTTTGCCGATGGTGATGTTTGACGCCGATAGGTTCAGAAGGATCTCGGCTCCTGCGAGCGCCGCAGCCGTGCTCGGAGGTTGAGGCACCCACATGTCCTCGCAGATCTCCACGTGGAACATGAAACGGCAGCTACCGGCAGACCGAAATAGAAGGTCGATTCCGAACGGAGCGGATTGCCCCGCAACGACAGCTGCGCGACCACGCACTGTGATACCTGGTGCGAAGTGACGGCGCTCATAATACTCCCGGTAATTGGGCAGGTACCCCTTCGGGACGAGACCAAGAATGCGACCCGAGTGGATGACCACAGCGGTGTTGTAAAGACGACCGAACGCGCGGAGGGGGACTCCCACAGCGAAAGCAGGAAACAGGTCCGCGCTCGCGATGCAAAGGCGCTCCAGGGCCCCTTCAACGGCATCGAGGAGCGCCTCCTGTTGCAAGAGGTCATCGATCGCATACGAGGAGAGTCCCAGTTCCGGGAATACCATCATTGCGATCCGCTCCTCGTCACCGCGCCGCAAGAGCTCAAGGGTCCGAGCGAGATTGAACTCGACGTCGGCAACTTCAATCCGCGGAACGCAGGCCGCGATCCGGACAAAGTCGTGACGGTAGGGTGAGAAGAAGGAGACCATGTGGGGTTCCTACGCCAAATATCCCTTCGCCCAGTATCGCAGCCGATCAGAATCGCGCCATTCCCCGGCCCAGGCCGGCGTTCATGGCGGATTGCAGCCCCGCGATCGTGAAGTCCCGTCAGCGCTTACAGAAGTTCATTACCGAATTCCGGCCGCCGTTTACGGCACGCAAGCTGCAAAAAGCCGCAATTCGTCTGAATCAGGATCAGTCGCGACACATGCGCTTTGAAGCGAGTTATCGGGTGGTTCGACGTTTCTTAGTTCTACTGGTTTTTGCAATGGCGCTCGGCGCGTGCACAACCCTCGTCGACGGGGACATGAGAGCGATACAGCCGATCCCTGCCAGCCTCCTTGCCGATATGCGCGAGAAGGAAATGTCGCCCGCCGACCCCATTCTGATCCGCATTTTCAAGCAGGAAAGCGAACTAGAGGTCTGGAAACGGGACCGGAGCGGCAAGTTCGCGCTTCTGAAATCCTACCCAATGTGCAGGTGGTCCGGCCGGCTGGGGCCCAAGACCAAGAGCGGTGACAGGCAGGCGCCAGAGGGGTTTTATGCCGTGACGCCGGCACTTATGAACCCGAAATCACAGTACTACTTGTCATTCAACATCGGATATCCGAACCGGCTGGAACAGGCGTTGGGCTACACGGGTGAGGCGATCATGGTGCACGGCGCGTGCTCCTCGTCCGGATGCTTCGCCCTGACGGACGAGGGCGTGGCGGAAATCTACGCGGTGGCACGTGAGGCTCTCAACGGAGGCCAAGCGGCATTCCAGGTGCAGGTCTTCCCGTTCCGAATGACGCCCGCGAACATGGCAGCACATCGAGAGGATCCGAATTTCGCCTTCTGGCGCAATATCGAGGAGGGGTATGACTTCTTCGAGGTCAAACGACAGGAACCGAAGGTGGCGGCATGCGGCAGACGCTATGTTTTCAACGCTGAGCCGGCGAATGGCGTGATCCTCGATCCGCTGCTGCCATGCCCGGATCTGGAGACGACGACCGATCCCGACTTGGTGGCGCACCACGTTAGCGAGACTACGGCAATGGAGGCCTTTGCCGCATCGGGCCCGGCCGTTGGGGCGGCCGCCTACATCGATGGCGGCATGCATCCAGTCTTTCGAGATATCCTGTCGACGATGGGCGAGGCGCGGCTTGCGAAACGGACCTCGCTTGAGCAGGTGCCGATCAGCCGGCCGAAGGCTGCCCTCTCAGACCCATATCTCCCGGACCGGTGACTCTTACTTCAGCCGGCTCTGTCTAGGCCGTCTGCCTATGATCGTCTGATCCAGGCAAAGCACGCCAGCCCAGGTGCACACAGCACGGGTAAGGAGCTCGTGCAGCTCGTCATAGAGCGCGACCTCATCCATCGCCGACTTGCGGCGCCGGTGCGCGTCGCCGTCCAAGCCGTGCACGCCACCTTTGCCGAGCAACGTCTTCTGGATTCGCCCAGGCATCGCGCCAAAGCGGCTGGCACCGTAAAAGAGCGCAGCCGCGTCGGGTCCCATCATGCAGATTGCCTTCCGGAGCATGATCCGGGTCTCGAAAAGGTAGAGCGCGGGCGCTGGCATTGCTTCGAAATGAACCGGTACGGATCACGCCTCGGGGCGAGCGTGCTGTCCGGGCTCTTCTCGCGGGGGACCTGGGGCATAACTGGAGACGTGCTCAGTGGACGCGATGCTCAGTCTCCCCGCTTGGGAATCAGCCGGCTGAGCCTCTCAGGTCTGCGCGCGCGTCGCGGACGATGGAAAACGACGATTGCAGGAATAGTCCGGCAATCGCGACAGCGACGACGAGATCAGGCCACGGGCTTGCAAGCCACCAGACCAGACCGGCTGCGACAACAACGGCTGCGTTGCCGATCGCGTCATTGCGCGAGAAAAGCCAGACCGCCCGGACATTTGCATCGCCGGTCCTGTGCGGGATCAGCACCAGTGCGGCCGCGACATTCACGACGAGAGCGATGGCGCCAAAAATTCCCATGAGTTCGGCTTCGGGCTGGTTCTGAACGATCACTCGATAAGCCGTTGTGCCGAGGACACCGAGCCCGAGGGCGCCAAGGAAAAGGCCCTGAATCAACGCCGAGCGCGCCCGCCACAAGAGGCTCCAGCCGATTGCCAGGAGTCCAAGGAACGTGATCAGTCCGTCCCCGAGGAAATCGAGCGCGTCCGCCTTAAGCGCCTGTGACCCCGCCATAAAACCGCCGACGATCTCGACCAGGCCATAGCCGACATTGAGTAGCACGACGGTCCAGAGCGCCCGCTTATAAGCCGGCGTGATATGGCTCAAATCCTTCGGCAGCTCGTCATCGTCATCTAAGGCCTGCGCCTTCGGTTGACCGAGCCGGTCGAGCTGGTAGCCGATGGCCGTGACGGCGCGCTCGACTTCCGGCAGCCGAGCGTCCGGATCATCCACACGCAGCGTCATGATCTGCGTTGCAGTCGAGACCTTCACGTCTGCCACTCCGGCCACGCCGCGGGCCGCCTTCTCGATCTTGGCCGCGCAGGACGGACAATCCATGCCGGTAACGCGGTAGCGTGCGGCGTCGGGCAGGTCGGAGACGGTTGCGGTTGCGCTCATTGCGCTGGCTCCTTGGTTCTGAAGACGGCTGGAAAAAGAGACTCCAGCAGTAGCGCGCCGACGCCGCAGACGATTGCAACGTCGGCGAAATTGAAAGCGGGCCAGTGCAGCGCGCCGATGTAGAAATCTAGAAAGTCGGTCACCGCACCATCGTCCAGCCGATCGAGAACGTTGCTTGCTGCGCCGCCGACGATGAGCGCGAGAGCGACCCTCTGCAGCAAGTTCTCGGACCGGAACGCCCAAACCGCGAACCCGACCGAAACAACTACTCCGAACAGCGCGAGGATGTAGGGAGCATAAGGGGAGTCGGAGGAAAGCAGGCCAAAGCTGACGCCCCGATTATAGATATGCACCACGTTAAAGCCGCTCAGGACGGGAATCGAGGAATACGGTTCGAGTTGGCTCTCGACGATACGCTTGGTTCCCTGGTCGGCAGCGAAAGCGCCGGCCATAGTCAAGCCTGTTGTCCAAAGTCGCATCACGAGCCCTGAGTACGACCGCTTCTTCAATTGGCGCCCAGAACCCTGCCTCGGGACCATCAAACCTAGTCGTCATCCGCCTGTTCGCCTGTCGGCGTCAGAAGGTACCACTCGGCTCCGAAATCCTCGATATCCTGCCCGAGGGTGTCGCCCGGGTTGGCGTCCTTGGCATAGTAATAAACCGGCCAGCCGTTGTACGTGACCTGCGTGGCTCCGTCTTCCCGTTGCATCGTGCCGATCAAGTCACCAGAGATCCCTTTGCCGCCCTGAGTGATGCTCGCGGTTAGGGGCGGCCAGGCGACGGCGCAGTCTCCACTGCACGCGCTCTTTGCGCTGTTTCCCCTGGTGTCCGCCTCGAACATGTAAAGCGCGCGCCCAAAGGAATCCGCGATGTATTCTCCATATGATTCACTCTTCTGAACCGTAAGCGAACCGCTCTGAGCCCAGACCGGGGCGATGCCCGAGGTGCAAATCA
>QQTW01002945.1_pt1 | contig 12488 bp, 11 predicted proteins | sample 1904831 | NCBI WGS metagenome assembly QQTW01 (sample SAMN09435610, study PRJNA476489) | Subsurface metagenome, whole genome shotgun sequencing project. | reverse complement strand
CTCAGCGCTAAAAATGCAACTTGTGCGGCGGCTTGTTCGGCAGCTTTGCGCGATCGCCCACTGCCTTGACCCATAGACCGCCCCCCAACCAGCACTTCCGACATGAAGCGGTGGGGATCATTGTGAGTGTGCCCAGTTTCGATGGTGCGATACTCAGGCAATGGGGTACTCATCTGCTGCGAATTTTTTTGGAACATTCAGAGGCAGAGGTTGTGGCGGTTGTTGATCCGTGTGCTGAGCAGCTTGCGATCGCAGCCCAACGGTTCGAGCTTGATGACCGAGTGTTTGTCACCACGCAATGGCAGGATGCTCTAGAGTTAAGCGGCTTAGATGCAGTCGCGATCGCCACGCCCGCCGAGACCCATTATGCTTTGATCACAGCCGCCCTTAAGCAAGGACTGCACGTTCTAGCAGAGAAACCGCTTACCTTAAACGCCGCAGAATCCGTTCAACTTTGCCGTCTCGCGGCTGAGCAGCACCGTCAACTTGTCGTGGATCATACCTACCTATTTCACCCTGCCGTTTTACAGGGGAGGGGGTTCGTAGAGTCGCTAGGAGACTTGCGCTATGCCTATACTGCTCGCACTCATCTTAGTCCGGTTCGTCAAGATGTCGACGCGCTTTGGGATTTAGCGATTCACGACATTGCAATTTTAAATTATTGGTTAGCTCAAACGCCTTGTGAAGTGCAGGCAAGAGGTCAGGTTTGGCTCCAGCCTAACGCGCTGCCATCTGAATCATCTAAGTTGTTTCCTAACGGTCTTGCTGATACGGTTTGGGCAACGTTAATTTACCCGAGTGGATTTCAGGCAACGCTTCATCTTAGTTGGCTTAATTCAGACAAGCAACGCCGGATGTGCCTGGTTGGTGAGCAGGGAAGCCTAATTTTTGATGAACTAGCAGCAGAACCGTTGATGATTCAGTGGGGACAATTTGAGCGCCAAGGAAATCGGTTTAGTCCCGTTAATCAACGCCGCGACGCCATCAAACTGTCTTCTGGAGAGCCTCTAAATCAGGTTTGTGAGCATTTTCTAACCTGTGTGCGTCACAATCAACCGTCTGATATCTCTCCCGGTTGGCTAGGGGCGGAACTCGTGCAAATCCTGGTGGCTCTATCTGAGTCGATGCAGCAGAGAGGACGAGTGACAGGCATAGCCAAGCTCTGAATTGCGTTGCCTTTCAGCTATTCGGTACGCTAACTGGATGTTTCACCTCAGCGTGAGCCTCCTCGATCGCGGGTAAGTCAGGCTTACTCGGCTCGATTAAGGGCAACCAAATCCGAAAGATGCTGCCATTATTGGGGAAAGAATTAAAGGACAAGGTTCCTCCGTGCAGCTCTGCCAATCGCTTCGTGAGGGCAAGCCCAAGTCCGGTTCCTTCATGCTTGCGAGTCAGGGAAGAATCAATTTGCTGGAAGGGACGGAACAGCAGATGCCACCGTTCTTCAGGAATACCGATGCCTGAATCTGAGATTTCTAGACACAGGTAGGGCGTTTCAGGATTGATTGGGCTGCGATCGGGGCGCGGGTCGAGTTGGAGTTGATGACCATAGCCTAACCATGCACTGAGTTTGACTTGTCCCCCTTCAGGGGTGAATTTCACGGCATTGGAGAGCAAATTGATCACCATTTGCCGCACTCGCCGCTCATCCATCAAGACGCGCTCTATCTGGTCATCAAGGTCGATCATCAACTTCAAACGCTTCATCTCTGCCCCTGGCTGAACCATTTTCAGACATTGATGGCAGAGGTCTTGAATCGAAATCGACTGTAGATTCAGTTCCACTTTTCCGGCTTCGACTTTGGCAATATCTAGTAAATCGTTAATGATTTTAAGCAAGTGGAGGGCGGCATCGTCTGCTTGCTGAAGAAACTCCAATTCTTCGTTGCGATCGTCGCAGCAGCCATCGCTGACCAAGCGAACGCAGCCAATAATCGCGTTTAGCGGCGTCCGCAATTCATGAGATGTGGTGGCTAAAAACTCACTCTTCATCTGATTGGCTTCCTGTGCCTCTTGCCAAGCCGCTTCGAGTTCTTTCGCGCGATCTTCTAGCCGATCAACCATGTTGTCGAGGGCTTCTGCCAACAGATTCAGTTCTCGAACTTTGAAATCTTTGGGGGCGCGATCGCCAGCGTATCGATGCCGAATTTGCATCGCATAATCGCTCAACTGCTCGATCGGACGCGCTAGGTCTCGCGTGAGATACAGGGTCGAGAGCAAAATTGCCGTCAGCAATCCCAGAGTCAGAATAATCAGGACTTGCTTAATCTCTTCTAGGCTATAGAGCGCCGTATCTAGAGAGATGGTTGCCAACACCGCCCACTTCCGGGTTTCAGTGGCGCTTAGAGCGATGGGGACAGCGCTGTAGCCCGCGAGCCATTCCGCCCCTCGTTCTTCAAATGCAAAGAGGGAGAGGGCATCTTGTTTTCCAGCGATCGCATTTGCGACTAAGCTCTTTAACCGCTCTGCATCGGCTTCCTGGTTCACGTTTCGCCCGACCTGCTCTGCGATCGGATGGGCCAAGATTTCACCGTCTTGGTCAATCACCACCGTATAGCCAGTAATGCTGTTCGATTCGGGTTCGGGCTGCGGATAGAGTGCCGTCTTGGCACTCAGGGCATAGCGGATATTAGAGCCAATCTGCACAGGGGCACTGAAAACCAAATTAAGCTGGTTGTTTAAAGGCGCTTGAGTTGCTGGAGGTCGAACCAGAGAGATTCGCACGGCGCTTGGCTTCGCAAATTCTCGTCCACCTATCGACGACCAATCGCTGCTTGATACGGGAATGATTGCAGTTTTGCCGCAGGTACTCGCTTTGATTTTTTGAGTCTGTAAATCAGTCAACTGAACGCAGCTCAATGCCACAGGTGAGGCTTGCTGAAACTGGTCTAGAAATTCGTACGCTTGGGATGGAGACCCCAACCGGAGGGCAGCCGATCCGGTTGCGGTAGCCAAATTCGATCGCAAGGCGTTGATGGTTCCCTGTAAACTATCGGCTTTTCGCACTGCACTCGCGGTCAGATTCTGTCGGGCGGTTTCTAAAAAACCCGATCGCGCCTTTTTGTATGCCACAACTTCTCCGGTCAACAACACCGGGATGCTGAGGAGCAACAAACGTCTCAGCAAAACTCGACGGAATGAGGACTGACGGGGCTTCGTCATAACCACTCTACTCAATACTCAAAACACTCAAGGCTTGGAACCACGAAACAGTAGATGCGAACCAAAATACAAACACAAGGGGGCGGCTGAACAAAGGGTGAATTTTAAGGAGTGAATCTTAAGCGCCATCAGATTTTACTTCGTTAGGAGCCTATATCACAGTCGCCAGCGCTCTAAATGGTTCTAGAGTAACGGATAGGCGTTGACAATGGCGAACAACAGAAATAACAGGTCAACCTAGTCACGACTCTTATGCCTTCACGATTCTTAGACTTTGTTCTGCCAAGCACGAGGATAGCAGTAAGGCTAAGACATTGGATCAAACTGCGGTTTGTCGAGAAAGCTCACTCTTACCGCTTCATTTGGGGAACCGTCGTACTGCGTATCGATATTGGGTATTGGACGCTTAAATAGAAACGATGACTCAACTCACTCGAAACTTCAGCTTTAGCCGTCACACTCTTCCTAACCATATAAGAAATTCTCTCGCCATTAACGGTAAGGTCTAACATTCCCTCAGAATCTTTAAGACATTTGGTTAAGAATTGGGTTTAGCCAGCCGTATCTGTAGGCGCAACAGCACTCAGAAATTTAGATTAAGCTGTATGAAGTGTTGATGTCTAGGTATGGTGGAACAGCTTAAGCCTCGCTATTCGGTTGCCTGGATTAACAAGATTTCTGAAATCCCTCAAGCAGCCTGGGATGCCCTCGCGCTCCCTTTAAAGACGCCTTTTTTTGAGTGGGATTGGCTCCACACAATGGAAACGTCGGGCAGTACAACGGCGAAATCAGGTTGGTTGCCAAATCATTTGACGATATGGCGTGACCATCATTTAATTGCGATCGCTCCGCTCTACGTCAAGGGGCACAGCTACGGAGAATTTGTCTTTGATCACCAATGGGCAGATCTAGCAAGCCGTTTGGGCATTGAATACTATCCAAAGCTGCTTGGCATGTCGCCGTTTACGCCGGCTGAGGGCTATCGGTTTTTGATTGCGCCAGGCGAGGATGAGGACGAACTAACTGAATTGATGGTGGACGCGATCGAGCATTTTTGCACCCGAAACCGGATTTCGGGCTGTAACTTTCTCTATGTCGATCCAGCCTGGCGACAGACGATGGAGCGTCATGGGTTTAGCAGTTGGCTGCACCATAGTTTTGTCTGGTCTAATCAGAACTATGAAACGTTTGATGATTATTTAGGTGCATTTAACTCAAACCAACGTCGCAACATTAAGCGTGAACGAAAAGCGGTGACGAATGCTGGACTCCAGTTCAAGATTTTGACGGGTGAAGAGATTCCCAAGTCGCTATTTCCTATCATGTACAACTTCTACGCCGACACCTGCGACAAGTTTGGCTGGTGGGGAAGCAAGTATTTGACGAAGAGATTTTTTGAGCAGCTTTACCCGAATTACTGTCATCGAGTCGTCTTTTTTGCTGCTTATGCCCACGGAGATGATCGCCATCCAATCGGCATGTCATTTTGTTTAAGAAAGGACGATCGCTTATACGGTCGCTACTGGGGCTGTACTCAAGAACTGGATAATTTACACTTCGACGCCTGTTATTACACGCCGATTGAGTGGGCAATCAATAACGGGATTCAACTTTTTGATCCAGGAGCAGGCGGACGCCACAAAAAGCGGCGCGGATTTCCGGCAATGCCAAACTATTCGCTACATCGGTTCTATAACAGTCGCCTGTCCCAAATTTTGCGAAGCCACATCGAACAAATCAACGATTTAGAACAACAAGAAATAGACGCCATTAATCAGGATTTACCGTTTAAACAAGAGGCGATCCAATTTAAGATCTAGCGCTGAAAAGCAGATCGAATTCTCTTAAAATGTTAATCAGAACCCACGTTAAAACTTTGAACTATGGCTCAGTCTGTTGTTGACCCAACGGCGCTAGACGACAAGCTTTCCCAACGATTTATCGAACTTGATCCGAGCGGGTATTTTATTATTTACCTCGATCGCGATGCTCGCCTTATCTATGCAGAACACTACACAAATACGATTAACGACAAAGGGCTGGCTTGCGATCCTGAGACCGGAGAGCCGCTTCCTTGCAATGGCAGTTTAAAGCGTCAAGCCAGCACGTTGTTTAAGGGCAGAACGGCTAAAGAACTCTGCATCGAAATTTTTGAAAAACCTAAACCGTGTTTAGTGAGCCGTCTCGATCATGCTGCCTACTTGGGGCGAGAATTTGTGCGGGCAGAAGAGGCGCTATTAGGCGGAGAGGAATATATCCAAGATTAGAAGGGCGCAGGATGGCTACGCCCAGTTTTAGCGAAAAAGGGTTAGCGAACATACCAGTAATACGTCGCCATGGGAATCACGGTTGCGGCAATCAGCAAGCCAATCACCCACGGAATTGCATTACTCTGTTTCGTTTCTTCAGGTGTCGCAAAGGTTCCTTCGACTTGGACATTGTCAATCACCTCAGGCGGACCTGGATCAGCCGCGCCTGAAAGGACGGCAACCAAGCGATCGCTGGCATCCAAAAAGGCTTGGTTGTAGCGATTGCCTTGGCGCAACGGCATTTGAATCGTTTCTTGGGACACGCTTTGCGCGATCGCATCGGGCATTAATTCTTTTACCTTGTCGCCTGTTGCGATCGCAGAGTTATTCGTCAGGCTGTCAATCACGATCAAGGTTTGATTTTCCGCTGCTTCGGGAGTGGGAAACCATTGTTTGAACAACTTTTCGGTAAACGAGTCAATCGTCTCATCATAATCGAGCCGCCGAATCGTCACATAGCGAACGGTTTGCCCAGTTTTTTCCTCCAACTCGCTAAGCGTCGTATTGAGTTTCCCTTCATTAATGCGACTGATGATATCGGCTAAATCAACAACGTGAGTATCACCCGATGCCGCAGGCACTTCATACAAGCTAGTTGCGTAAGCTGGAGCAACCCAAACGAGAGACATTAGAATTAGAGCAAATGGCAGCAGCCAACGTTGATAAAACGGTGTGAGGAGCTTTTTCATAGCGGATCGATAGTTCGACAATCTTGTTCTCAAAATACAATGTCTCAAAATACAATGGCGGTAACTCGTTTGCGTTGACTTACCAGAAAAATTCGGTTTGTTCAACAATTGGTTTATCAACGCAACGCACTATCCCTAGTCCTTAAGGTATTACAATTATTAAGAAATTTGAAGGTCAAGGAGCGTTCATCATGCCTTTATCAGTTGGCGATACAGCCCCAGACTTTACGGTGAAGGACACGACGGGTACGACCATCAAGCTTGCAAACTATGCAGGTAAGAAGGTTGTTCTGTACTTTTACCCAAAAGATGACACACCGGGATGCACCAAACAAGCCTGTAGCTTCCGCGACAACTACGAACAATATTTGAGTAAAGGGATTACAGTTCTTGGGGTCAGCATGGACGATGAAGCGTCGCATCAACAGTTTACAGACAAGTTCAATTTGCCGTTTCCCCTGTTGGCTGACACCAACGGTGCCATCACCAAAGCCTATGATGTCGATGGCGGCGGTTATGCAAAGCGGGTTACTTATGTGATTGATGACGGTAAGATTGCTCAGGTTTACGAATCCATTAAAACCGATACCCATGCATCCGATATTTTGGCAGGAATCGGTGCGTAGCTCTTGAGTTCAAGTCTGTACCACTATTTCAGTTTAACTATTTCACTTTAGGTGTCCCAATCTCTATTCCAGGTTGGGGCATTTTTTTAGCACAAATTCCTGAAGTAAGATTGGGCATCCTCAACTAAGCAACTCCTGTTTTCTAAGAATACTGAGTTCCCTGTTTAGCATTGCTCGTACCATTTTTATCTCAGGGATATCGACTATGACTACTACTGCTGTCGCTGACCTAATTGACACCCCGTATGCATCAATGGGTGTTGCGACGCCGCCGACCTACTCAGGTCCGAAAGAAGTATTGGTGAATAAGCCTGTCAATCTCAAAGGCAGCTATGATGCGAATCGGATTGCCAAGATTGCGATCGCAGCCGAAGATAAATTTCCGCTTCAGGTCACGACTAGCAATGGAACCTGGCAAATCTCGATGCCAAAAGGATTTTCTCAAGCCGGATCGCGTTGGATTCGCCTTAAAGGATTTGACACGGTTGGGAAGCTGGTCGAAAACAAAGTGTTCTACATCACTGTTAGTACCGATCCGCTCACGGTGGGTCAAGCGCTGACGCTAAAAGTGATGCAAGACACCTACTTTAAAACGTCACCAACAGACTCGTCGCAACTAAATGGTCAGCAAAAGGTGTTAGTCAAAGCGGGACAAACCTTTCCCGTCAACCGCTACGGAATGATTGACGGACATTTGAAGTTAGAAGTCGGACGAAACGTTGATGCGATCGGGAATTTTGGCTTCTTTTATGAGCCTCACGTTCAACTCAGCAAAGGCACTCAAATCCTTCGCTTCGCTCTTGATGACGTGCCTGATATTCCCTTAGCCGCTCAGTTGCTGATCACGGCTACAACGCTGATCAAAGCGCAACTGGCAGATTCTTCAACGCTGGCGGCTCACCAAAAAGCGGATGTTCTGCAAGGTCAAACTCTCCAAATTGTTGGATATGCTTGCACAGGTGGGCACTTTCGGGTGACTTTGGCAGAGTCAATTCCAGGATTTGGAAATCGGGGATATGTCTATTGGCAATACGCTCAAATTAAGCGCAATGGTAAAGAAGTTCCGTATGATTCTGGCGCTCTGACGGTTACGGCTGTGACCGATACGATGCTTAAAAAGCGTCCGGTAGATTCGTCGCAACTGCAACCCCAAGAGCGCACTAATTTTAATAAACATGCGTTCTACGGGATTTCGAGCTACATGGTGCAGGGCGGACACATCAAAGTATCGCTGACAGAAGAAATTCCAGGGTTTGGAAATACAGGCTACGTCTTCCCAGATTTTGCTCAGATGAAACGGGGAACGAAAGCTTTTAATCCAATTTTGCCTAGTGTTGAGATGAATGTTCCTTATTTCTCTCAGCGAGATAATCCGCGCTATTACTGGTCAACCTGTAACGTAACGTCGATCGCGATGGTGTTTTATTACTACGGGGTGCGAGCGCAGTACGGACAGCTAGAAGACGAGTTGTTACAGTGGTGCTTCAACAAGGACGGACAAGGATCTCAAACCAATCACAATACCCTTGTTAGCCTAATTCAAGCCTATGGCTTCAAAGCGAGTTTTGACACCAAGCGATCGTGGCGGGACATTAAAGAAGAACTAATCAATGGTAATCCTGTTGTTTTATGCGGATTGTTCACCCATGGGGGGCACATTGTTACCATAGTTGGCTTTACCCCAGATGGCTTCATTGTGAACGATCCTTGGGGAGACGCGCTGACAGGCTACACCTACACTGAAGGACGAAAAGTTCTTTATCCGTATAGCTACTGTCAGCAAGTTTGCGGCGGAGATGGTGACGTATGGGCACATTTTATTTCTAAGTAAGCCTGATCCACACTGCCAAAGTATGAGATCAATCCTTCGCTGGCGTGGATCAGGTCTAGCTTGCCCTCTGTAAAGACTGGGTAAGAAGACCAGGCTGATTGCAGAAGCTTAGACCTAATCAGAAAAAGCCTCTGCAAAAGCAGAGGCTTAAGAGAGTGTCTCAAGTAGGGAAAACGTTTGCAGTAGCGTAAAAATTAGACAGCCCGGCGAGTCAGTAAGTAGTAGAAGAATAGGGCTACAACTGCACCGAGCACAGCCACAAACAGACCAGTTAGACTGAATGCTGTAGCGGTCAGCGCCAGCGTTCCTGTTTCAAAAAAGGTCACAAGCGATCCACCTACAAAAGCTCCAATTACGCCAAGGAGCATTGTGCCTAAGATGCCACCGCTCTGATATCCAGGGTAGATTGCCTTTGCGATCGCGCCTGCTAATAATCCTAAAATTGCCCAAGCAAGAATATTCATTGAAATTTCTCCAAAAAAGCTTGTATAAAAGTAAACTCTGATGCAATCTGATGTGTTCAATTTAGCAATCGCCCTTGCCTGAACTGACCTGTCTAGAGATAGAAAATAATTTACTCTCAAGAAATAGATTCAGTACAGAAGTAATCTTTCTGACAGTAGAGTGAATCCAAATTACGGCGAAAAATTTCTATCTAGAATCTGCAACAATGGATAGTCTGTTTTGCGATCGCACCTTAACTCGCTTTGAATCAGTTTTCCTTTCACTGCCAAACGACCTGTCGCCACACTCATGCACGGGCGGGAGTTTTCCACACGCCCCATGGCATCGTTGAAACCCCACGCTTTATGCCAGTTGGTACGCTGGCAAATGTCAAAACCGTAACGCCCGATCAGCTAAGAGCCACAGGAGCGCAGATGGTGTTAGCCAACACCTATCACCTCCACTTGCAGCCCGGAGAAGACATCGTAGAACGAGCAGGGGGCGTGCATCGGTTTATGGGCTGGTCGCAGCCGATGCTGACCGACTCTGGCGGCTTTCAAGTGTTTAGTTTAAGCGAGATGCGATCGCTCTCGGATGAGGGGGTTACGTTCCGCTCCCCCCGCGACGGACAAATGATTCATCTCACTCCAGAACGCTCAATTGAGATTCAGAATGCGCTCGGTGCAGATGTCATCATGGCGTTCGATGAATGTCCGCCACCCGGCGTCGGACGTGAGTCAACTGAGATCTCAACAGAACGTACCTACCAATGGCTAAAACGCTGTATTTCAGCCCATAGCCGACCTGATCAAGCACTGTTTGGCATTGTTCAAGGGGGCGAATTTTTGGATCTGCGATCGCAAGCGGTTCGGATGTTAAGTGATTTAGATTTGCCAGGCTATGCGATCGGCGGCGTCAGCGTTGGCGAAGCGCCTGATGTGATTGATCGAGTCGTTCAAGCCACTGCACCACTCCTGCCATCCCATAAGCCGCGATATTTAATGGGAGTGGGAACATATCGAGAAATGGCACGCGCGATCGCGGCAGGAATTGATCTGTTTGATTGTGTCATTCCAACTCGTTTGGCGCGGCATGGCGCAGCACTCGTGCAAGGAGAGCGGTGGAATCTGAAAAATGCTAAGTTTCGTGAAGATTTTACTCCCCTCGATTCATCCTGTTCGTGCTACACCTGTCAGACCTTTAGTCGAGCTTATCTCAGTCACCTGCTGCGATCGCAGGAACTTCTCGGCTACACTCTCCTCTCCATTCACAACATTACTGAGCTAATTTCCTTTACTCAACGGATTCGTGCTTCTATTTTGAACGGCACATTTCACCAAGACTTTGCTTCCTGGTTAGTCCCCCTTCAATGACAGCAATTCTCATTTTGGCAAAAAGCTGTTCAAGCTTTAGAAATGCCGGTATTGTAATGACATCTGAGAAACCCAAGAGAGCCAGAGCCGTTGAAAGAACGGGGGTTATTTGACACAATAGTCGGTGCTTTTCGCCAGCGTTTATCCTCGCTACCGGACAAACGCATTGGCAAAAACACTCGCTATGGGATGGAGGATGCCGCCTTGAGTGCGTTTAGCGTGTTCTTCACCCAGACCCCGTCGTTTCTGGCGTATCAGCGCATGATGGAGGGCAGTAAAGGCAAGAGTAATGCCCAAAGCCTGTTTGGTGTCCATCAGATTCCCAGTGACAACCATATCCGGGATTTGCTTGACTCAGTGACAGCTGAACACGTTTTTCCTGTGTTTGAGGAAATCTTGCAGGTGTTAGAACAGCAGGGGCAATTAGAGGGCTTCCGTTCAGTTGCAGGCACTCTGTTGATTGCGTTGGATGGCACCGAATACTTTAGTTCGAGCCAAATCCACTGCCCTCAATGCTCGAGGCGCACTTTGAAGTCGGGGGAAACCCATTACTTCCATAGCGTTGTCACCCCAGTTATCGTCGCTCCGGGGCAGGCTCGTGTGATTCCGTTGGTGCCTGAATTTATCGGGCCCCAAGATGGTCATGACAAACAGGACTGTGAAAATGCTGCTGCGAAACGCTGGTTATCGCAGCATGGGCAACGCTTTAGTGCTCTCAATGCTACGGTTTTAGGCGATGACCTCTATTGCCGCCAACCCTTGTGCCAGCAGCTTCTAGAGCAACAATTCAATTTCATCTTGGTGTGTCGTCCGGAGTCTCACCCCACGCTTTACGAGCATCTAGAAGGCATTGACCTGCCGACGGTCACGACCAAACGGTGGACTGGGAAAGTGGAGGAAACCTATACCTACCGCTATCTCAACGGAGTGCCCATCAGAGATAGCGATGATGCGCTGCCCGTGAACTGGTGTGAGATCACCGTGAGCCGTCCTGACGGTAAGGTGACTTACAAAAATTCGTTTGCCACCACTCACACGTTGAGCGACGAAAACGTGGCAGACATCGTTCTAGCAGGGCGTACCCGATGGAAGGTGGAAAACGAGAATAACAACACGCTCAAGACCAAGGGCTACAACCTGGAACACAATTTCGGTCACGGCAAGCAGCATCTCTCCTCATTCTTGGCGACCCTGAACATCTTGTCTCTCCTCTTCCATACCTTGCTGGAGTTGCTTGACTTGAAGTACAAGCTGCTGCGAGCGCACTTGCCCACCCGTAAGACCTTTTTTGATGATTTGCGGGCATTAACCCGTTACCTGTTTTTCGCCAGTTGGGATCATCTGCTCACCTTTATGCTTGATGGTCTAGAGCTAGACATCCCACCCAATAGCAGTTAAATTTTCATACTGAGAATTGCTGCTTCAATGAAACCTGTTTACCGTTGACCTACCGATCATGTTAAAATTCATGGCAATTATGAATCTGTGTTGAAGAGGTAAACGAGTCATGGAAGCAGCATTGCTTTTAGCCAAACTGCCCGAAGCGTACTCCATTTTCGATCCCTTGGTAGATGTTCTACCAGTCATCCCCGTCTTCTTTTTGCTGCTGGCGTTTGTTTGGCAAGCCGCGATCGGTTTCAGATAACCTGCATATAAAACCGAATATAGAAAACGAAAGGGGCATGATTAATGCCCCCTTTTTGATGGATTATTTTTGATCCATTAACCCCACTTGGTAGCAGATTACTTGCGCCCACCGATCGCTTTTTGGAAGGAAGGACGTTCTGCCATCCGTTTGGTGTAATCAACCACGGCAGGATACTCGCTGAGATCTAATTGCAGCATGAGTCGAATGTATGCCAGCAAAGAGCCAACGGCGACATCTGCAACCGTAAACTGATCGCTGTTAATAAAGTTTTGCCGCTCGAATAATTCGTTCAATGGTTTCATCAACCGCGGAAGTTCTCGGTCACGATTCGCCTCAACAAATACGCCAGGCCCTAACGTCGCATTAGCAAAAGTAACCCACTGAATTGAAATTATTCGTTCTTCAA
>QQTW01002944.1_pt1 | contig 12492 bp, 11 predicted proteins | sample 1904831 | NCBI WGS metagenome assembly QQTW01 (sample SAMN09435610, study PRJNA476489) | Subsurface metagenome, whole genome shotgun sequencing project. | reverse complement strand
GATATCCTGTGCCAAATCTGCAGAGAGTTGTCTTTTGCGAACACCGCTGTGTTTGACCATCACCCGAGGTTGATTAAGCAGCTCTTGGACTTCGCTTTCCCTTTCCTCCTGTTCCTCATGTGTCAGTATTCGTTGAATCCCTTCTCCCGTACTGGTGCTGTCGCTGATGTGGTCCTTCAATCCTACTGCAGCTGCGCGTTCCAACCTTTCCCTTGCGCCCGCATCTTTCTCCAGTTCCCGGAAGACATCTTCGTCCTCAGGCATAAAAGCTACTTTCAGAGCCTTCATGCTGATCTCAAGTCCACAACAGAAAAGGACAATGAGTATGAGAGTGAGCCACCATAGCGCGTTCCGACCGAAGCGATCGAGAAACCCGTCTCGTACGTTGTAGATGACGTTGTCGCTGTACATTGAGCTGAGCACCAGGTTCCACGCAAACCAGCCTCCAATACTCAACAACATGGCGAGTGCACAGGTGATGCTCTTGTTGTGAACTTCCGTGAATTGCATTTTGATCGCAATAATCACGATGCATGCAGTGAAGGTCAGCACGCCCATGGCATACAAGCCATTGTCGAGCGTAAAGACTGCTCTGCCATAGAGCCCCAGCATGAGGAAATATACAACCATGGCTTCCGAGCTTGCCATGAAGATCCAGCCAGCGTAAATACGGATCGAGAACCCACCGTTCCTGTGGCCAAAACTGTACAGCTCAGGAGCTGCGAGCAACGTAGTCGCTGAAAGGTCCTTCTCGAATATACCCACGAAGATGACGGGGAGGGACGTGAATAGCGTGTTGAACATCGACAAGCTCGCCGACTCGTACAGAGAGGTACCGGTGTAACCAACCCAACGCTGATAGAGCGCTTGGGTCAGATAAAACAGGAACTCCTTCCAGAACGTGCCTAGAGTATACTTGCACGTCCGGATGTAGTTCCAGCGGCCATGTACCAGGAGAAGACGCAGTAAGAACCGAAATTGTGCAATCGAGTAGTCGGACGTCCTTGCCGCTTGCAGGCCTTCTTTACCAGTGATGCCGATTCCAACATGCGCTTCTTGGATCATGGCGATGTCGTTGGCTCCATCACCAATCGCAAGTGTGATTGCGTGCTTCACCTTCTTCCGGACTGCGTGGACCAGAGACGCTTTGTTCGCAGGAGATGCTCTGGCGCAAATCAGCGTGTCTACAAGAGCAGCGAGCTCGAAGAAAAGCTGTTTGCCGACGTCATCCGCTTCAACTCGACCGAGTGTCTGACCATCAATGACAACGACAGAGTGGGCCACCTGTCCGCGGTTGATTTCAATAGTGGTGGCAGCTATACGCTGGCTGATCGTATCCATGTCGCTATCATGATCAAGGATCGTGATCGAAGAATAGTCTTTAATCATCCGGGCGCTATGTCCGACATTGATCGCAGTCTGAATCTTGTCACCAGTGAGCATAAAAATATGGATGCCTGCACGTCGAAGTTTTTCAATGGTCTCTGGGACTCCCTTTTGTAGCTTATCTTCAATGGCCGTAGCACCAGCCAGCTCGAGGTCTCTTTCCACCATGCTTCCTACATTCTCCACCTTTTCCTGTCTGTCAACAAGACTTGTTGAAGCATCAAGATATAATTTTTTCCAGCCCTCGTACTCGACGTCGTCGAGGTATCTGTAGCCGTAAAGCAGTGTCCTCAAACCTTCGGTAGCGAAGTCGTTGATATGTTGGAAGCATCTTTCGAATACTGCGGCATCATTGGCCACAAGCGCTTCTTCGACCAGATTTTCGGTTTCGTCCCCTTGCAGCGAGTTTCTACCATCGAAGCTTGTGTGCGGGTCCTTTATATCATAATGAGCAGATGGACGGGGCGAATAATAAACGCTATCCTGATCCTTCGTCGAGCCCTCGATAGTCTGCTCTCGCTCATTCAGCCAATCATCAAGTTCATCCTGGATAGATCGCAGCTCTTGCACAGCTATGCTAGGGCGATGTATACTGATGCTTGTTCTGGTCATGCTGTCTTTGCGGGCTCGTTGTTCACTATCTCGTCTGATAGCCTGCTGTGCCTCGAGACTTTGCCTCTTGCTCACCCTTCTCTGCACTTTCAGAGCTTGGTCTTCAGCAAGACTGGCAAGGCGCAAGAGCTTTGTTATCGTTGTGTCAGCGCCTTTACAGAATACACAAATCCGCTGGTCCGGCATCCGCACGATAATGGACATCCTTTTCCTCAAGCTAGAGAATTCGATCACATCGAGTATATTGTAAATCTCAAGGCGTGGCTCTAGGTCCGGTTTCCCAATGACATGACTCTTGATGGTGATCGTTTTCGCCTGTCGATCGACGACCATGTACCCAAGCTCCTGCGCTCCGCGCACCAAGGCGATCTCGTCTGGCGAAGCGGCTTGATACTCAATGCCTTGCTGTTCATTCCTCTCAGGTAAGCATGTATGACAAAGCGCCAAAGAGAGCAAGAAGAATCGAGCTTTCTTAGCAAACATTGTATGCGGCCTGCTTTGGATATAACGAACAAGCACCGCCGTCCGCATTTCGAACTGAGATCCACTCGACTTCGCCGATGACTTCCAAGCTGATCCCATTGAACCATTTCGAGATATTGCTGAGTATGGAGTATCTACCGTGGATGGGTCGCCAGTCTCGGGGCTTGGAGGAACGACCGATGGAAGCGTTCCACGTCTGATAGGTTCTTTGCCTTTGCTAACACTTTGCGGGATGGTTGTTGTTGGAGAGGTAAAGGCTATAGAATTTATAGGACTGAGATCAAAGTCATGCAGCCACGCTGTACCGGCAACGCTCATCTTTCGAAAACGCATCGAATTATTCGTCAAAGTCCCAGTTTTGTCGGAGAAAATGTAGCTGAGAGCATTAGTATGGTCCGTGCTTGCAGAAAGGGCCGTACCTAATCTGACCAAGCTCCTCGTTGATAGTTGATGTTCGTGCTTCCATTGGCGTATTGGACTCTTCGTCATACATTTCAATATCGTTCATGAGGATCATCTGGAACAACTTGACGATTTCCAAGCTGACGTAAAGCGAAAGCGGTATCATTGTATTGAAGAGGATGATGAAGGAGGCCAAGATAGGAAAAAATCCGACACTAGCATCCACTAGATACCACGACTTCTCCTCTGTCGAGCCGCGCCAGATCTGGTATGCCACTGTGTTAAAAATTGCGAGGGCTAGGACGAAAAGGACTGTGATAACAACAACTTTGTTGACGGCAGCTTGCAAGGACGGGGCTTTGATACGAGGATTTTTCGTAGCGTTCATTCTGATCTTACACTCCTCTCCGGTGTAAATCACCATTGCGAGGACTTCCGGTGTATTCCTAATGACGCTTCCCCGATAGATGATTTCATTGTTAGTTAAAGGTAGATTTTCATGGTTGATATTGACTCTCCCCTCAAACTTATAGAGGTCAAGATTGGGGTCTTCGACGACATAACAAGCGTCATAGTGAGAGAGATTACCGATCGTCGAGCATGCCTTGGCAACAGGTGGAGGTGCTGCTTTGCTCTTCAGGTTGGTCTCCCCATCTAGCGCCATGGTTTCGACGTAGGCAACATCGTTCATCCCGTTCGCGTGCAAGACGACTAAGTCTGCTGGAGCCGCCTCGTCCCGGACGAGCCTGACCACGTCACCAACTCGGACATCCTTCCACTTAATCGTTTCCCATCGCCCCAAGCTCCGTACAGTCGAGACCGAACCGGTAGTCTTCTGCCGCGCCTCGGATGGCGAATCTTCAGTACGAAGCACAACCGTTGGTTTGTTGTTTTCGGCTTTATCCAACTTGAAGCGTCGAAAATCATCATACCCCTCTTTGGCCATTGACAACATGACAAAAAAACACAGTGGGATGAATGTGGTATATTTACCGGTAGTACTCAGCCCTGGAGTCATCTGCAGTATTGATACGCAAAGGAAATAGAAATTGGCCAATTTCGAAAACTGGGCGTACAGTTGACGTGGCAAGAAGTTCCAGGCGGTATATTTACATGATCGAATTGTATTGTCGACATATTCCCGATTAGTCCTCTCGTCTATGAGTCCTGTCTTGGCCTTTGTATTGATCACAACGTGACGTCCATCCTTGGTTGGTGGCAGCTCTTGGATTCGAAGTATTGTCTTATGAGCCTTCCTATAAGCTACCTGTAGCGATGAAAGCAGGCTAGACTTTGCAACGCGGCCTTGGAGCCATGTTTCATAATGGGGGAGGGCGGACAGGCTGGTACTTGGTTTCAGCGGCCTCGAGAATAGGGTGTCCTGATTGGGTTCCCGCCTTACTGGAGGAGATATGGTAATGGTCGTCCTGGACTTCTTTGAAGAACCAATCACGTCCAGCTCGTTGTACGAGCTACTGCTCTCCGGCTTTCCATGAATATTACGTGTAAGCAAAGACCGTCTCAGTAAGGAACCTCGTTCTCGAGTTCGAGGTGATGAGGGGCCGTGGCATGGCTTCTCCGGTGACACGTTGGTGCCCTGAGTGCCCAAACGACCTCCCAAGGCTGATCCCCTTCTATCCTCGTCGCCGGTGTAGATTTTCTGCCTTGCCACATGCGCCGTATCAAGTCGCAAACAGGGCGCTGGATTCGGTTGGTCTGTATTCTCGGTACATGGATCTAACTCCTCTGTCACAGGATAAAGCTCGTCCGTAGACAAATTGATCGGACTCGGGACTGGGTATTGTTCAGCTGGATTAGAACTATTGGGAACGTTGGTGGTTGCTGATGCTGTTGGCGAAGAAGGTCCGTTCTGGCTGAATTCGTTCCATCGGCCATCTTGTGAGCTTGTGCCTGGGCTCGCAGTCACCGCCCCTTGACTTTCGCCCGAAGGTGTTTGCCCGTTGCTCACCATCGTAATGCGACGATGGCTTCAACGAAGGGTCAATGGATGCGGGTAGGGGTATTGTAGATGTGGCTTGTTGCAGAGTCGGCGGTCAACAAAGAACCTCGTTGAGGAGGCGACTATACTGTACAATTGAGTTTAAGTAAAATTCTCAGACAATAAATTCAAGGCTAGGGTAGTTGGAAACGACAGTGGTGCGTCTAGAGTAGATGAGAAACTTAACATAGCCCGAATGGCTGACTGTGTAGAGCTGAGGAGTTCCAGGGGGTCCAAAGCGGGGTTGGTACCTCGAGGTCTCGGTTTCATCCGAGACGTCACTGCCCGGTTTTCGACCGAGGGACGTGGATTAATGCATCACAGTACTGAAAATACACAGTGAGTATATGCATCAGGTTCTATACTGGTGATATTCTGTTTGCCTGGATGAGTTGATAGGATTTCATGGGCCGCAATTATTCGAACGCCTGTCATGCGCCTTTACAGTCCTTCTCCGACGTAACCCACCGCCTACTGCTTGACACTGGAAACATGCCCAAGCAAACCTATCACGATTGGCAAGGACAAAGGGATAAAGCTGTTAGCCATATATCAAATACACATACAAATAAAACTCCAGACTATGGGTAAAATGCTGTATGATTGTTTATGAGATTAGAATATATTTTTTCCGCCTGAGAATCGTCTCTCTATGGAAGCCATCATGCTCTGTTACACCACTTATATCTAAGAAATTATATAACTCTGAACATACAAGGTTGATAGCCTACCTTGCAGTTTGGACGAGAATTGACTGATTAGTAAACTTCCAAAGCAGACGTTGACAGCAAGCTGTAGGTTGGGAGCCTAGAAATATTGACGGACAGAGCAGTAACGATAACTTCTATGCGTCCACAGTGTTATCGACTAAACATCATCTCGCTTTCATTGCATAAGGTAGTGCTGGCCTGGGCGACCTGGTGCATCCGTCTCATACCGCCACTACCGCTTGGTACATATGCGTGATGATTATTTACCAAAGCCTCGCAAAGATTAGAGACGTAACCCTCCCGATGGTCGCAAGTAAGGTAGGTCTGAAAGGCTCATGTATACTACTTCTATACTACTTCATAATCGCTAAAGCGTCGGGTGGCCATGTCGGTGGGTCGGCGTGGGTCGGTGTGATTCGCCCTGATCTGAATTGCGAGCGCGTACCTGAGTTAGTGGAAAGTATGAAACGGCCAAAACGCGAAACCTGCAGTAGCATGGTAAATGTTCCTCAAGAGAAAATACACGCATTGTTGCATCTTGCGCCATTTTTAGCAAAACGCCAACCCATGATGCGCCGCAGCTTGAGTTGACAGGCAGAGAACAAGTTCAATGACTTCGGCGATAGACACTCGACGTCACCAGAAAGCGCTGCACAGTCACAACGACCAGCACGAAAAGGGCCATGCTCATGTCGCATGTGTTTGAGAAGACAGGCAAGACAGGGCGATTCGGTAGGCCACGATACTTGCGTGGGCCCAGTGAACCGCGGACGCTTGACGGCACCGTCTTATCGTTTACATGCCGTAGCGTGGGAGCAAGGGGAACCAACATCCTCTACCGATGGTGTGTGGTGATGCTTAGCTCAGGACATTCAGCTGACAGTCCCGATATTGCAACTGTATAACGTGAGGTGATGTTCTGAGGATCTCATGATCTTGTTGGAACGACAGCTGGGAAGATACTGTCTGTAACAATGTGTAGAGTAGCTGATCGAATAAGATCTCTCCCTCCGGCATCGCAGCACCAATGCAGCGTGGGCCATAAGGATGAAAAGTAACAAGACTAATGTAATGTATATTTGGACGACTACCTTAAGGTACTAAGGTACCTTAGGTAGCTTATGGTCCCGCCTAAGATCGGGGGGTAAAACCGTAAAAGGGTGGTGTGGTGCCCCTGCCTTTGAAAGGCTGTGCGCCGTTCAGGGGTAGTTCGGACGAGTTTCCCCTCCCTCGCCTTGCCCTCCCTTCCCTTCCATCATCAATCACCAGTTTTTACCTCGTCGTCGTCTTCTGCTGAGAGGCGGTCGCCGGTCCATTCTTTGCTCAGTTTATCTTCTTGTTGCCCCACGGACACTGTCACTCCTTTCAGGTCCATAACACTCCTTCGGCCCCACGTATTCTCTTAATCGTCTGTATCTGTATCGGTCCCGTGTACTTCTATCTCGCTCCCTAAGCCACTCCAGCTGAGCGCCGCCGTCATTACCTTGCTCGCCGTCAGCATCCACTAATACAGTCGTCACATCACTCGCATCATCACTTGAACACCATACCATTGTTGCAAAAAGTCCCAGCTTCCAACACCTCATCCGCCAGTACCGTTGTCGTACGAAAGAATTTGGTCAGCCTCGGAAATACAGCTAGCTTTAGGCGAAAGTACTCTTGAAAAGTGAGCGACCGGCAGTCGTGATGGTCGCTATCGGAGCGCTAGACTGTATGGCGCCGTCGACACCCTCTCCGCCGGTCACTGCAGCCAGTACCAATGGTTCGGCCACCAGCAGTTCCATGTCCCGTCGACCGCCTCGGAAAAGCACCCTGACTCAACAGCAAAAGAACCAGAAACGCCAACGAGCGACTCAAGACCAACTGATCACGCTCGAAGTAGAATTTACCAGGAACCCAACTCCGACTGCCGTAGTACGGGAACGTATCGCGCAAGACATCAGCATGACTGAACGCTCAGTGCAGATATGGTTTCAAAACAGGTCGGGCTCCATAGACAATACGTAAAGAAAGGCACGGCTGACATGAGAACTCAGGCGTGCAAAGATCAAGCTCCTGGCGAAAAAGAGTATAGAAACCGGCGAAGACTGCGATTCGATTCCCGAGTCAATGCGTACCTACCTTGCCATGCAGGAGTTCCAGAACGGCAAAACAAGTGCTCGAGACTTCTACGGTCCCCTCGGTCGAGCACCAGGTACGATAAATGCATATGGCGGCGGTATGCTGATGAATGCCGATTCCAGTTCACCTGGCAAAGTTGGTATGTCTGGTTGCGAAATACGACGTCCCACCATCTTCTGACCATTCATTAGTGATTCATCACTTTTCTTGCAAGTCTCTAAGCATAGGTACTTGGCGTCGTGTAGGACAAAACGCTATGGACCTTGTTGTTTTCTATGCACCTGACAAGGCTTGTCTCACCTACTACATCAACAACGATTCCGCTGGATACAAAATCGAGTATCCATTTCCCTACATCAAGAACATCACATTGGAAAACACAGGTTCTGCCGAGGATCCCAGCGGCATGCATCTAAAGCCCCAGGGCTTACTTGTGGAGTTGAGCCGACCGCCCAACTTCTTTATGGATTCTTCCGGGACCGGAGGGTTCCATCAGTGTGGGGATTTCACCGAAGATCAACAAGCGTCTCGAGTCATGATCCACCATTTGGGTGGACATCCAAGTACTCTGAGTGGTCAGCTCGCTAAACTCGTCTCGCTGGAATCATTTCAGACCCGACACAGTCTTTTCGACTCTCATACCATAGCGGTGTCCGCTCCCGTCTCCCCAGCCATTCCACGACCTGCTTCCCAACCCAACCAAATGACACATCCCCACTTGGCCCAATTTCAGGAAACTGGGTTCGGCATGGGGCCACCGTCGATACCCCGCGGTCACAAACGCACCCGAAGCCGATCAGTACCATGCGCGGTGGACTTTTCGATGCTTCAGCATCCCATGCCTTCCTTCCATATCCAACATCCTTCCACAACCGTGACTGACCCGAGCATATTCGCTCCAATCCCTCAACATCACAACAACCTCGGTCCACTTGGGCCAAATTTACGCGTTGATACATCATCGGGGTATGGCCTCGACTATCGCCAGTACCCGTTATCAGCTGCCACCACCAATTCGCCTTCGGAGTTTGCCAGCCCATCGTTCTATCCTTCTGGTGGCAATATAGATGCAGCGCAGGCTGCTAACTATAATCAATTTGGCCTCCCCTTCCTGTCGCCCATGATGGAGCACCCAAATCTGATACAACCTTCGGTATCCCCACTCTCTGCATTTTCGAGTCACGGAGACCCAGTCATTGCGGATCAATCACCACCAATGAGTGACATGCACCGGAGTCCATCGGCAGACTTTCTCTCGATATCGCAAGATCATCAGGCTACATTGTCTGATGATGGCTTTATGCTGAGCGAGATGTACTCAAAGCAAAATCTCAACCTACCAATGCATTCACCGGGTATCGAAGACGCTGGATCACAGCTCAATTTCCATGAAGAATCCTCAAGCGAAGAGATGGACATGCATCACATGATCCCTTTCAGGACTATTGATCCATCCAGTCTCAGTCCGGAAAACGCTCAGCATCAGGGCTCGTGAGGCAGATGCCACGCTGTAATTGACTCATTTAGCGATTTGCATGACGGCGGCCAAAGGAACGACTTCAGGCGTTCAGACCGCATTACGACTTAATACCAGGTACATACCGACTTAGGAGGATGGCACAGGGGGAGATGTCACGATATATTCCCATTCGTTCGCGGAGGAGTTATTATGAGCATTGTGAAATTGCGACCTTTTGGGCGCTAATAAACATATTGTAAGATTTGGATGTGGATACCGTTGGAAATGCATCCTCTGCTATTTTCCGGTCCCCTTCTGTCTGGTACAAAGGGGCATATCGTAGCGATTGGCTTCGTTATCCTCTATTTGTGCGCGATTGAATTTTCTAGGTCATTGGTAAATTGCCTGGAACATGTGTAATGTTATCCATGACAACTAGGTAGCTATTTTTATCGAATCATCGATGTTGCTTGATACTCCGAATTGTTGGATATCTGAGTGATCTGTACAGGCGCTCAGTGCATGATTGGTGATTAGCATGCTGAGTTCGACCGCTCCCGCCTGTCATCTTTCCTTGGGAGTCTGTTATGCTTCACAGTTGCCGATTCTGGGTCCAGGTTACGACACGTCAATTTGTCATTCCAGGCACCGGAGCCTTGAACCCGAGTCTCGTTAACTTTTCGGGCAACGTTCTTTCCCAAGCGATAAACTGCACCAACACAATCAATGACTCTCATGGTGGTAAGCACAAGATCACGAGCATACCGGAGTCCTACTCTCCATAACCCCATCTTTTACCCAAACACTCCAACTTCCCATCAGGTTCGCCAGCATCACGTCCGTGAACAACCGGTCCCCTACCACGGCGATCTGTTCTGCCGACGTCACACGAGAACCTGGGGCACTGAGGAAGTGTTGTAGGATTTGAGGGCCACAGCCGGGTTTCTTAGTGGAATGCTGGAGGACAGGGATACTGGTGTTCGAGGAGAGGAGCGACGACGCCCTCCCATGGGGGTCGGAGGATGAGGTGCCGGTGGAGTTGGAGACAATGAGAAGGTGAGGGGGTGGATAGTGCGTCAGAAGGGAATTGAAAATATCCTGGAAATGTCTTAGGGATGATCAATGACCGATAAGTATTTTGAAAGGTTCAGATCCATTGAGGTTGTAAGGGACGAATCTCGGCGTTATTAAAGGTAGAATATGATACAATATTTCTTCGCAAATAGACAATGTTGAGCACGTGTAATGCCAAACTGATCACCGCCTGGGATTGCTCCAATGATAAATAAACTTAACTTACGGTATATGGCTTATAAACTACGTTCTCTTTTGGTACTGCAAAGCAATTATCCTTGTCCAGCACCACCGCCCTAATATCGGGTTTCACACTCCCAAAGGCATTAGAAAGGGGTACAGGAAGGTCGTTGAAAGTTGGAATGGTCGCGTGCGGTAAGCATAGAGCAGGATTCCTAATCAACCTGAAAGCATTCAGTGTTGCAGAGAGGTTCATTCGTAAAATCGATTACTGATGTTGAACGTGTTGAGTCAGGGATATATTTAAAGCGTGGAAGCGATCTGATTGGTGAAGTACCACCTACTTACGAAGAGGAACCAGATAGATCGTTCTAGGCTTAGCAGCGGATGTACTTCGGCTGAAAGCCTCGCGATATCCGCTTCGTGCTTTGGGAAATCCTTCGAGGAATTGGAAGAAGACTCATATCCCAGTCAACGAAAAAATGACAAGTACGATCGGAATCCCGATCAAGCTTCTGAATGAGGCGCAGGTGAGATGGATACTGTCCTTTTCCACCTTCCACTCCATCAAGAACCCGACAGCTAACGCTCTTTCCACCACCAGAATCATGTCGTTACCCTCGAAATTACCTCCGGACAAGTATACCGCGGTAAATTGATTGAAGGTGCGGCTCTCCCAATATATCTCTGAAGAACTCCGACCGAGACGCCATCCATTGCGACTAACGACCTCTTCACAGCCGAGGACAACATGAACGTTCAATTAAAAGACATCACCGTGACCGCGCGCGACGGCCGAGTCAGTCATCTCGATCAAGTCTACATCCGGGGAAGTCATGTCAGATTCTTCATCGTGCCGGACATGTTAAGGTAATGTGACTATTTCCCACAATTCATTGCCGTTCGCACAAGCCGGCAATACCCCATGTTCTCAGCTTATGATAATCGCTAATGCGTACATTACATTTCAGAAACGCGCCCATGTTCCGCTCAAGAGGAGTCCGAGGTCGTGGTGTCGGTATGGCAAGAGGGCGAGCGACGGTGAATCGCGCCAGAGGACAGAGAGGTCCTAGAGGAGGGTGAAGGACTTACAACTGCAGCATTCGCAGACCAACACGAGCTGCAGGATTCACTATCTCTCCATCGAGGCGAAGAATGGAGGGACAAAGGCTGAAATGGTCCTCAATGGAGCCACTGTGGGAGCGCTCTGCACAGCGCCAAGCCTGGATATCCCAAAACCCGAGGGAGACATTTGTTACCAGAAGATTTACTGCAAAGATACCCATACTACGAGAAAGTCATCCCCAAAATGCTACCCGTGACAGTAAATCAATAGTCGAATCGTGTACTTGAATTCTTTCATCATCATACCGTGAACTCCCCAGAAAATGCCCCCCTCTTCCGCCCCACCACCATCCATCCGCAATCCCCTTCGCATCCTCCTTCTCACCACCTCCACTTCCACCCCCGTGCCATCCATTCTCGAAGGTAATACGAACAATCAAAGCTCATGTCCCATCTTCTAGCGACTGTGAGAGAATCACTCTGACGTGTCTTCCATATATAGGTTCCGAAATCCCCCTCGAGACACCCTACTACACTACCACCATACCAATATGGCACGAGGCCCTCTCCCCGAATCCCGCCGCTTTGGAAGAATGGAAGAATGAATGGCTTTCTCCGGAAGCCGGGGAAGTGGTACAAAGCGTAGGGGCATGGGTTGTCAACATCCGGAAACCTTCATCTGGGCAGGCCCATGATGGGGAAGACGGGAGCAGTATAGTGAGCATGATCCATCATTTGTTGCCTTGTTCCAAGACTGCAATCTGTCCGGGGTTATTCCTTTTCACTACTGATACATGGAACAAATAGAACGACATCCGCGAAACACTAACAACGATTCACGACGTCATAACCCATCACCAAGAAACGTCGAATAAATACACTACAGTGGACAGCGAACCTCTGCTCCTGCTCGTTGGCATGCCGCAACCTCTACTACCGCTTTTCGAGATGTCGAATGATCAATGGGAGGATCTGTGCCTGGATTGCGGAAGATGGCAGTG
>QQTW01002943.1_pt1 | contig 12492 bp, 10 predicted proteins | sample 1904831 | NCBI WGS metagenome assembly QQTW01 (sample SAMN09435610, study PRJNA476489) | Subsurface metagenome, whole genome shotgun sequencing project. | reverse complement strand
GAGACTGCGATCGCTCAAGTGGAAACCTGGCAACAAGAGTTTGCTGCCCTGCCTCTGAGTCAATTCCTACTAAATTTGCCACCTGCTCAGCCAGCCGGTTTCGCCTTACCAGATACTGAGCAACAATTGCGGTTGTGGGCAGAAACCCGCAACTTGCTTGATGTAGGGTATTTAATTCTTAAAAGTGCGGCGTTTCGCACCGAAAGCCGTGGCGGACACTACCGGCTAGACTATCCCCAGCCAGACCCCAGTTGGCAAGTTCACACGCTGGTGCAAAAAGACATATTTTGGAAGTCCCAGCTCGTGGGGAGCTAAAGACTGGCGTGGTTCCTTCTGGGGATAACGGGCAGACGGGATGGTGGGGGGTGGGGGGTAGAGCAGCGCTTAGGGTGTTCCCCTAAAGTTCTTAAAGTTGCGAGGTCCTTTGTAGCCGGAAAGCTGAGCAGGTGGCAAATTTAGTAGGAATTGACTCAGAGGCAGGGCAGCAAACTCTTGTTGCCAGGTTTCCACTTGAGCGATCGCAGTCTCCAAACCTTTCTGCTCCCGGCAGATTCCAGCAGACTGCCATACCAGACGCGGTAACTCTTGGCGCAGCGCTTTTAACAACGCTAGCTGGTTTTGCCAGTCGCTTTCCGAGAGCGAGAATTCTACAGACTGATCAACCTGTGTGTCTACCCCGGCTAAATCCGTGTCAATTTCGATATTAGCCATTTGAGCACCAAACACGATACATTCCAGCAGAGAATTACTTGCGAGGCGATTGGCACCATGCACCCCAGTACTGGCTGTTTCCCCTACTGCGTACAAACCGGGAATAGAGGTGCGGTTCATCAAATCCGCGACAATTCCACCCATCCAGTAATGGGCGGCTGGGGCAACGGGAATTGGTTCCGAGAATACATCAATGCCCCAGTGTTGACAGACTTGGACGATATTAGGAAACCGGTGACGAATCTTCTCGGGCTGAATCGGTCGCAAATCTAACCAGACATGAGCAGTAGCTGGATCAACTGTGGTGAGTTGTAAATGGCTGTAAATGGCGCGACTGACGATGTCTCTAGGTGCGAGTTCGCCAGCGCTGTGGTAATCGAAGGCGAAGCGTCGCCCGTGGGAATCTACTAAATGAGCACCCTCGCCGCGTACTGCTTCACTAATTAGAAAGCGGTCTGCACCTTTCTTGGTTAGGGCAGTGGGGTGAAACTGAACAAATTCTAAATCCCGCAAGAGGGCACCGGCACGCCATGCGATCGCCACTCCATCTCCCGTACTTAAGGCTGGGTTGGTGGTTTGGGCAAACACTTGACCGCCACCGCCGGTTGCCAAAACTACTGCACCAGCCCGTATCCAGCCCAGCTGACTCTGATAGATTAGGCTAATTCCTTGACAGCGTCCGGTTTGTGGATGGAGCCAAAGACTCAATGCTAACGCTTGCGGGATAACTTGAATGTTTTTGCGTTGCAGTACTTGCTTAGTTAGGGTAGTGATCACCTCCCGACCAGTAGTATCTGCTGCGTGGAGGACACGACTGTGAGAATGGGCAGCCTCTAGAGTCAAAGCCAACTCAGTACCACGGCGATCAAAGGCTACTCCCATTTTTACCAGCGACTGAATGCAACTGGGTGCAAGTTGTGCAAGAAACATTACGGCAGCACGATCGCACAAACCCGCTCCTGCTCGCATCGTGTCTTCGACGTGCAGGACAGGGGAATCTTCTGGTGCGATCGCGGCGGCAATGCCACCCTGCGCCCAATCACTGGCGGAAAGGGAGAGGGTGTCTTTGGTAATTAAGCCGATCCGCAAGGTATCCGGAAGACAAAGAGCTGTGTATAGTCCAGCGGCACCGGCTCCGACGACTAAGACATCAAACTGGCTGGGAAGAGCTAGCTGAGGCAATGAATTTATTTATAACGGATTATTACAATTAATGTCTACATTAGCGCAGTGATGCTAGCGCGATTGTCTAATTGCTGAAGAACAACCCACCCCCTTAGGAGTGGGTTGATGAATTAAGTAATTACCGCTAAAGGCATTTATGTTATTTGTAGATGCCGTTGTTATAGCGATCGTCGCCCTCGTTGAAGGCCCCTTCCGTGTCAGTTACGGTCAAATTGTCCAGATTTGCTTGTAGGATTTGTTTCTGGCGCTCGCTCAGTCCAGGAAGTTCCAGCACATCCTCTACCTTTTGATAAGGAGCATTTTGAACAATCTTCGCAGCCAAGTTGGGATACATTCCTTGATACTTCTGAAACGCTCGCACGTTCGTATTATTCAAATCAATTTTTTTCCCGAATTCCGTAGCCAGCTTGTCGTCCGCCCGGTTGCGCAGGGTTGTTGTTCCCTCAACTGCCAATACTGGTACTGAATGTAAGGTGACACTGCTCAAATCAGCAGCGATGGCGCGTTGGGGCATACCAGACCATCCTAAGCACCCCACCAACAAGCTCAACACCGTTAATAAGCGCATTAATCGTTTCACGACCTTTCTTCCTCTTTCTATCAAACAGAATTCAACAAAGCATTCATTAGAGACTAATATACAGCTTATTTATACCCACCAAAATATTTGCTGGTAGTAGCTTTGACGCTGCTTTTGAGAGAAGCCCTGAGTACAAAAAATCACGCTACAGCGGCAGCCAGCCAAAATAAGCTGTCTACTAAAATTGTACTCAACACTGCTCCACTAAAGGCCCACCAGTGTCGTTGCTGGTAACGTAGGGGTAAAATGCCGATCGTTAGCAGAACAAGAGCGAGAATCACCGCCCAGCCCTGTCCCCAAGGAGTTTGAACTTGCTCGAGAGCACTTTGAAAAATTGGTGACGCTAATTCTGGCTCTACTTGCATCAACTGCCGCCAGTAAGGAATTAGATCGACTAAGTAAAAATACACATCGGTCAGTGCCGTACCTAGAAGGGAACCTAGGTAGAAATAGTTACCTACCTTACCCCAATTCTGCCTCAGACACACCAAAGCAAACGGTAGACCGATCGCCTCTACCGGCAAATGTAACAACGGTTCCCAGCGCAGCCAACCCCAGTAGAGTGATCCCGCCAACCAACTCCAGCTGAACCCCAGCAACAGATCCCCCCACAGGTGGCTGGATGTTCGAGACATTAAGGCAAAACTCAGCCCTACCCATAATCCTGTCATCGCTAAACTCAGCAGCGGTAGCGATCGCACCAGTGGAGCCTCAATAAACACTGGCACAGATACCAGAAAAACAGCTGCCGCGAGAACTAACCAGGATTGTCGGGAACCGAGTCTCCACGATAAAGGAACAGCAGCGGTTCTACCAGACTGGGCTGGGTTAATAGAGGGGGCAGAAACGGAGTAGGAAGACACTATATTGTTACCGAACGAATTGTTAAGTTATTTTACGCATTTTAATCTTACTCAATACAATATAACAATAATCCCCCCCTGGGGCATAGTTATACTAGCTGAATTTTGCTTAGTTTGCGCGTCGCGAGCGAGAATTGGTAAAAAACATGAGTGGACAAACCAGTTGGGACTGCCGGTTTGCCGCTATGCTGTAGCTTTAAATGTGGCTCGGTGTCTAATCAGTGGTGAACTAAACAGGGGAGATGATGGCTTTATCACAACGTCAAGCGTTCACACTCTTAAGTGCAGGCGTAGCCGTCTCGATTGTGGCATTGCCCATAAAAGTTCTTAGTATCGAAATGAACCCACAATCAGATGCAGTGCATCAGATGAATCTCTTTCAAGCCGTTGTTCTAGGCATGGTGCAAGGATTGACCGAGTTTTTGCCCATCAGTAGCTCGGCTCATTTAAAAGTGGTGCCAGTAATACTGGGCTGGGGCGATCCAGGTTCCGCCTTTACCGCCGTGATTCAGTTGGGTAGTATTGCCGCCGTGCTGTGGTACTTCTGGCGTGACTTGACGCAAATTACCACTGGGGCAATTAAAGCGATCGGACAGTCTGATTATGCTTCTAAGGACTTCCGCATTGCTTTAGGAATCGTACTGGGGACGATCCCTATTATTTTCTTAGGAGTTTTGATCAAAATCTTGATTCCAGATTTTGATAACTCACCTCTGCGGAGCTTAAGGGCGATTGCTGTTGCCTCGATTGGCATGTCCCTCCTGCTTGTAATAGCGGAGCGCATGGGACAGCGTAAGCGCGACTACAATGCCTTAGGACTTCAAGATGGTATCTGGATGGGATTGGCTCAAGCCCTGGCTATAATCCCCGGCGTGTCTCGCTCCGGTTCAACGCTGACAGCAGGACTATTTATGGGGTTAGAGCGCGCCGCCGCAGCGCGTTTTTCCTTTTTGCTCGGCATTCCAGCAATCACCCTGGCAGGTTTGGTACAGCTAAAGGATGTCTTGGATAAAGGGTTGGGAAGTGAAGAACTAGTTTCCTTTGTAGCTGGGACTATTTCGGCTGCTGTTTTTTCCTACGCCGCGATCGCCTGGTTGCTGCGCTACCTACAAACCAGAAATACCTGGATATTTGTTTGGTATCGCTTGGCTTTTGGAGTAGCAATATTGGGTGCGATCGCAACTGGGCTGTTGGACAATAGTTAAGTAGCTCTTTTTCCTTGGCGCTCTCGGCGTCTTGGCAGTTCGACCCCTGTTAACGTTATGAGTGAGACTGCAATCCGTCCAGCCCTGATTACCAAAGTTCTCCCCGACTCGATCGCCGCTGAGATTGGATTTGAACCGGGCGATCGCTTGGTAGCCATCAACGGCAACCAACCCCGCGATCTGATCGACTATCAATTTTTATGCGCTGATGAAGTGCTAGAACTGGAAGTTCTAGACGCTGCAGGTATTGCCCATCAAATTGAAATTGAGAAAGACTACGACGAAGACTTGGGGCTGGAATTTGACACTGCTTTATTTGATGGCTTGATTCAGTGTAATAACCGCTGCCCTTTTTGCTTCATCGACCAGCAGCCACCTGGTAAGCGGCAGAGCTTGTACCTAAAAGACGACGATTATCGGCTGAGTTTTCTGTATGGTTCTTACCTTACCCTAACCAATCTCACGCAACGCGAATGGGAGCGGATTTCCCGTCTGCGACTGTCTCCCCTGTATGTTTCCGTCCATGCCACAGAGCCGGAAGTCAGAAGTCAACTGCTGAAAAACCCGCGTGCCGGTCAAATCTTGCAACAACTGAAGTGGTTTCAAGAGCAGCGACTACAAATTCATGCTCAGGTAGTTGTCTGTCCTGGCATTAACGATGGTGTTCATCTAGAACGTACCCTGCTAGATTTGGCATCCTTCCATTGTGGGGATCTACCAGCTGTTGCTTCAGTAGCAGTTGTACCAGTCGGTTTAACGCGCTTTCGCCCAACAGAAGGCGAGCTAATACCAGTGAGCCGTGAAAAGGCGCGGGAAGTGATACACCAAGTGCGATCGCTCCAAGACAAACTTCGCATCTCCCTGGGGTCTACTTTTGTCTGGTTAGCTGATGAGTGGTTTCTGATTGCAGCTCAGGAATTACCTCCCGAATCTGAATACGAAGACTATCCCCAGATTGACAACGGTGTGGGCTCCATTCGCTCTTTCCTAAAACAATTTTCTGACGCCGCTCAGCAGCTACCGCAACGAGTTTCTCCACCACGACGATTCACTTGGGTGGTGGGCAACGCCGTGGAAAAAGCATTTGGGCCGATTCTGCACCAGCTGAATTCGGTTGTTGGTCTAGAGGTGAACATGTGCGCTCTGTGTAGTGACTACTGGGGACAGGCAATCACCGTGACAGGATTACTGACGGGTCAGGATTTGCTCCAAAAATTACAGGGGCGGGACTTGGGAGATGGGATTCTGCTACCTGCTGTGATGCTCAAGTATGGCGACTCTTGCTTTTTAGATGATATGACAGTGGAGGAACTAGCTCGTCAACTCAATACACCCATCTTGCCAGTCCGGGGAGTTGAAGAGCTAATCGAGACTTGTATCTACTAATAATGCCTATTAAATTTCGTTGGTCTGCTGGATTCTTCCTTTTAATTTTTAACTTTTTACTTTATCCTTCCTCAGCTGGGGCAGAACGGGATGTATTAGGTGTAGTCAAGAGCGAGGAAAATACTAATCACTGGACGGGGATTACAACACGCTTGCAGGTTGCTGGGGTCGCTTATTGTGTAATTGACCTACCTGCTGTAAAGAGCGAGGCTGATCTGGGCGATCGCGCGGTTCTGTTTTTGCCAAATATTGAGACGTTGACACCGGCACAGGTGCTCGCGCTAGAAAAATGGATGAGCCGGGGTGGGCGCGTGATTGCCAGCGGTCCCGTGGGCAACCGTTCCCAGCCGGGAGTGCGCCAGATGTTGGGATCGCTGCTGGGGGCTTACTGGGGATTTAGCCTCAGCACGCCGTCCAACTTGCAACCCCTACCAACTAATGCGCAGGAGTGGGTGCGGCAAGCCGGACTCGGCGGTAGTGTGCAGGGAGGCGTCATGATTCCTACAGGTATGAGCAGTCAACCCGCTGCCGTCTGGGAGTCAAAAGATAACTCCCCGGCAGTCGTGACGACCGAAAAGTCAACAGTTTTGGGCTGGCACTGGGGCGTAAATACCGCCGCGCCCGTAGAGCTGGATAGTGCCTGGTTACGGGCAGCTCTCAGCCGTTATATTCAGCTTTCATCCGGTGCGACGACAAACGCTGACGTTTGGGCTGGATCACCCAAGAACTGCGATGGCACAGTGGCTTCAGCCGCGATCGCTCCCCCCGCTCCCCCCGCTCCTAAACTAGGACCGATACCTAGTGCCACACCCCAGCGCTCAGAGGAGCCAATTGAACGGCTCGCACCTGCGGGTTTAGAAGTTGCGCCCAACTCCAAAGAGCCAATTACCAACCTAGAAGCGAGCGCCCTGCGACAAGAGCTAGAAAATCTGATTGGTCGGTTTGAGAGCGCCCAGCTAGCTGCCAACGCCATAGGGGGAGAGGGGAGTGGGGAGCAGGGGGAGCAGGGGGAGCAGGGGGAGCAGGGGGAGCAGGGGGAGCAGGGGGAGAAATTTACCTCCTCACTCAGTCCTCAGTCCTCAGTCCTTAGTCCTGAAAAGGCTGTGGCGGAGGCCAGAGAAATTGCCAAAGCCTTAACTCAAATGATTGAGCAAAAGGACTATGCTGCCGCCAGACGACAGTGGCTCAGAGCTCAGCAACTCCTCTGGAAGCACTTCCCAACCGACCGCGCTTTGGCACAGCCAGAGATTAGGGCGATGTGGTTAGACCGGGGTAGCATTGTCCGTGCTGGCTCAGAGCAGGGACTGGCGAAGATTTTTGACGACCTGGCAGCAGCAGGGATTAACACCGTATTCTTTGAAACATTCAACGCCGGTTACCCTATCTACCCAAGTGTTGTTGCACAGGTGCAAAACCCATTAGTAAAAGGGTGGGATCCACTGGCTAGCGGAGTAAGGTTAGCCCATGAGCGGGGGATGGAATTACACGCCTGGGTTTGGACTTTTGCTGCTGGCAACCAACGGCACAATGCGCTGGTGAATCTGCCAGCCGACTACCCAGGACCTTTGATTACCGCTCATCCTGACTGGGCTAGCTACGATAACCGTGGTAGCTTGTTTCCGCCTGGTCAAGGCAAGACCTTCTTAGATCCAGCCAATCCAGAGGCGCGCCGGTTTTTACTCAGCCTGTTCGATGAAATTGTCAGTCGTTATCAGGTGGATGGGCTCCAACTCGACTATATTCGCTATCCCTTTCAAGACCCCAGTGCTGACCGAACCTACGGCTATGGTAAGGCGGCGCGCCAACAGTTTCAGCAACTGACTGGGGTAGATCCGACACAGATACGCCTTAGTGAGCCCGAAGGGGCAAGCCGCTTGCGGCATCGCTATCTCTGGCAAAAGTGGACGGAATTTCGCACCAACAAAATCAATTCCTTTGTGGCTGTAGCGTCCCAGAGGCTGCGGCAAAAGCGTCCCAATCTGATTCTGTCGGTTGCCGTCTTTCCACTCTCAGAACACGACCGCCTGAATAAGATACAGCAGCATTGGGAAGTCTGGGCAAGTCGTGGTGATGTGAATTTGGTCGTCCCCATGACTTATGCGCTGGATACTTATCGCTTCCAACGCCTCTCTCAACCCTGGATCACCTCAACCAAATTGGGGTCTACCTTGATTTTGCCGGGAATTCGCCTGCTCGACTTGCCTTTATCAGTGGCGCTCGATCAAATACAGTTGGCAAGGGATCTGCCAGTCAGCGGTTACTCCCTGTTTGCGGTGGACAATCTCAGCAACGAGCTACAAAAGATATTCCATAGCACCCAAGGTACCAAAAGAAGCACACTTCAAGAGCCCGTCCCTTACCGGCAGCCCTTTCAGACCGCTGAATTCCGTTATGCTGCCTTACAACGGGAATGGAATTTTCTTTTTGATTCCAACCAACTTTCGCTGCAGGAGCCAGAGCTTTCGGCTTGGCGCACCCAAGCAGAAGCCCTTAAAAGCGCATTGAATCACCTTTCCCGTGACCCTTCTTCCAGTCGGTTGGCAGAGGCAAGAGAGTCACTAACTGCTTTCCAGTCAAAATATCCGGAATGGATGCGCCTGCACGCTCTTGATAATCCTTATCAAGTCAGAGTCTGGGCAAATCGTCTCGCTACCATAGAAAGGCTATTGCGTTATGGCGAACGGGTGGAGTCTATAAATTAATGGCTGAAACGTCTCTACAAATAAGTCTCTAGAGACGTTTTAACATGAGTACTGACATGGACACAGCTAGGAGCAAACAAGAAGACACCTTCGCTAATAAATTGTGGGTGACCATCAATGGCATAGGTTGCGCCAGCTACAAAGTCTATTGCCCGCTGTGCCTGCTCAGGTTCAAAAATAGTCATATTTAAAACAACGACCTTCCGTTCCCGCAGCGCCACAATTGCTTGGGACAGTTCTTCAAAGGAGTGCGGCTCCATGAGTATCATTTGAGAGCCATTGGCAGCTCCAAGCATAGAGATCACCTTATTACTGGTTGACCCCATGTCCGCAGAAGATGCCACTGCTGGCTGCGATCGCAACTGCGAAGGATTGCGACCTTTTTTCTCTGGCTTTGGGTAGGAATACTCTTGTTGGGAGCGGTGAGAATCCTCTTCCTTCTCACTTGCCGAACACTCTATCTGATCATTCCCTGGGTCATTGAGCTCAACCGAGCTGTTTAGCTTTGTGAAAATATGATCCACTGTTCAGGCTCCATCCCACATAGAGATAATAAACCAAGTTAACCAACACTGATCCTAGTAGTCCATGAGTAATTTCACTGAAAACGTTGGCCATCTTAGGCTTCACCGCTGCTTTATTTCAGTGAATTTACATTTGCAAAATTGAGATGTTTATGATATTGTATTTTACTTTACCTCAACTGGGGGCAATTAGGCAGAAGGCGATTGCCAATAGAAATCCCCTCTAAAAAGTTAGGGTTCGGTGATAGCTATCATCGAACCCTAGACTTATTAAACTTTTTCTCATGGGCGGGGAGAGAATCGAACTCTCATTCCCTCACAGGAGCCACATTTTGAGTGTGGTGCGTCTACCAATTTCGCCACCCGCCCATAGGCTTTGCTTTACCATTATAATCCATCCTGCGCCCTTGCAACAAAGATTGATAATCTCGGCTGGAGGCCCAGCGATCAATTTCTCGCACTCGTAACACTGGCAATGGATGAGTCAACTCGGATGTCCGCGCCGATTTAAGCATTTCACCCAGCTCGGTGTTACTAATGTCGTCATAAGCGCGAGCCTGAGCGAGAAAAGCGTCTAAATTAAGTTGGGGTGCGAGAGTCGGTGAGCCACCAGCTAGCTTCATTAATAGGGACATCACCACTTTGGGCTCTTGGGTTGCCAACAGCGCCGCGCGATCGCACGTAAACTCAGCACAGCGCACCCACTCTAAAAGTTGTGCTTGCAGCGTTTGGGCAATCAACCCCCCTAAATTGGGCAACTGTCGCGCTGCTAACACTATTAGATTCACCAGCGTCAGATAAACTCCGTGATCGCACTTAAGGTGACCTAATTCATGAGCAATTACTGCCTGAATTTCCTCTGGCGTCAGCAGTTCAATCAAGGAGGTGTGCAAAACAATGAACGGCTGTTTGCCCCGTACGGCAAATGTATATGCATTGGGAACCGGGTGCTGACGTACATACAGCTCCGGCGGTTCCAGCTCCAACGTCTGACAGGCTTCTAACAACAACTGGTGGAACTGGGGCAGTTGTTTTTCACCTACTAGAACACTCGACGCAATATTTTCTACATAAAAAAATTGCTCCGCCATTGGTCCTAGCAGATTACGTACCATTATATCAATGCCAGGTATCTGCTTAAGAGCAGTGGTTGCTTCTAAGTCTAGTGGATGGCGAAACTGGTCTGCTTTTAGACCGACTAGCGGTGTCTTCGGTAATAACATAGCGGACAAAGCCAGAAAGAACAGGAAGGGCTTTGATGGGATTGTACCTAAGCCTACCCCAAAGGGATGCCTAGTGTGCGCCATGCCGTAAGGCTAGGCTACCTCGGCGCTATTAGCTAGTATAACGCGCACCGGCTATCTTGCTTTTCTTTGATGACCCAAAGCGGGCTAAGTCTCGTGTAGCGCCAATTTACAATCAATTAATCTCTTTGATGAATTGAAACAGGATTACTGGTGCTACGACTATCTGCATCTGCTGCTGAGTTTGGCAGCCGTTGTAGTTTAGCTCCCAGAGAAAGCAACTTCATCTCCAGTTGATCGTAGCCCCGATCCAGGTGATGCAATCCGTGAATCGTCGTCTTTCCCTTTGCTGCCAGCCCCGCCAGCACCAACGCTGCCGAAGCGCGTAAGTCCGTCGCCACTACCGGTGCACCCGACAATATCGATACCCCCCGGACGATCGCATTCTTTCCTTTGACACGAATGTCTGCCCCCATGCGATTCAATTCTGCCACATGACGCAACCGATTCTCGAACACTGTTTCGGTAATCAGACTGTCACCTTGACTCAGAGTCAGTAAAGCCATGAATTGCGCTTGCATATCTGTGGGAAAGCCTGGATAGGGCAGAGTTTCGATATCTGTTGCCTTCAGACTGTGCTCTGGAATAATGCGTAAACGGTTAGGCGCTTCGGCGATCACTTGCGCTCCAATATCCCGCAGTTTAGCAATGACCGCTGTCAGATGGTCTGGCACCACTGGCGACAAACTCAGTTCTGAGTGCGTGATTGCCCCAGCCACCAAAAACGTCCCTGCCTCAATCCGGTCTGGATTGATAGTGTAATCTACAGAATGTAAGCTGCGGACACCTACAATCGCGATCGTATTAGTTCCCGCACCCCGAATCTTAGCACCCATAGCCTGACAAAAATTTGCCAGATCAATAACCTCTGGCTCTTGCGCGGCGTTTTCTATAGTTGTTTCGCCCTCCGCCAACGTCGCTGCCATCATTAAAGTTTCTGTCGCGCCGACGCTGGGGTAGTCCAAGTAAATCTTCGCCCCTTTTAACTTCCTGTTGCTGCCAGTGACATAGGCATGGACAATTCCATGCTCAATCTCGACATCGGCTCCCATCGCTTGCAGACCCCGGACATGAAGCTCAACCGGTCTGGCTCCAATCGTACAACCACCTGGGAGTGGTATGCGGGCAGCCCCCAGTCGTGCCAGCAAAGGACCAATTACAAAAAAACTCGCCCGCAATTGACTAACCAGTTCGTAAGGAGCCTTCGATTGTCCAATAACATTGGCATTGATGTCTAAAACATCGCCATGTTGCTCCAGCTTCACACCTAAGGACAATAGAATTTGGCCCATCCGCGTCACATCAACAAGCGAGGGAACGTTGCGGATGCGACAATCTTGGGGACAGAGTAAGGCTGCAGCTATAATTGCCAGCGCCGAATTTTTCGCCCCACTAATTTTTACATGACCTCGCAAAGGGTACCCACCCCAAACCTGCAGGACTGGTGGGTCTGCATCAGGTGATGCCTGAGGGTTTATTAAGTCGCTAGAGGTAGTAATAGGTCTATCCTCACCATTAATTATTACTTTTAGACGTTGAAAGCTGGTTTTGATTCTACATTGACAATCGCCACAGTTAAAACTTAGGGTTTCTGCCATCTAGTAGATCGACGCTGTATCTCAGCAAGCGCTGTTCCTAGCTCTAGAGAATCAAGATCAACCATGTGAGTAGAACATGTGCTCTCGCGTACTACCAACAGGGCTCTAATATCTATATATTTAGCTACTAATTTGGGCAGATATTCCCTCTGTGGCAACAACGTAGAAATAAACTCAGACCTAATATATGTGACCCTCGCCAGGAAGCAAGGGAATTATACCTGAAAATAATATAATTGGCAAGTTTTTATGTAAGTGAGTTAAATCACATTCTGGAGGTGACAAAACTCCCAAATAAATTAGCCCGGATATGTTGACAAAAAAATATCATTAAGTGATAATTAGAAATTGTCCGAAGAGGACAAATTACGCGGAACTGGCGGAATTGGCAGACGCGCTAGATTCAGGTTCTAGTGCCGCAAGGCTTCCGGGTT
>QQTW01002942.1_pt1 | contig 12493 bp, 16 predicted proteins | sample 1904831 | NCBI WGS metagenome assembly QQTW01 (sample SAMN09435610, study PRJNA476489) | Subsurface metagenome, whole genome shotgun sequencing project. | reverse complement strand
GAGGAGGGCATCGAGCACATTGGCATGTGGAGGAGGATTCCCGTTCAGGAGGAGAAGTATCTCTTCCGATGAAGATGAAGAGATGTTCGACGATCATGACGGTGACGAGGTAGACGAAGAGACGGACATAGCGGCACGAATGGAAGCTTTGAATCTCTGACCCCCTCCCACATTGACTGATCTACCCGGACTGATGGTGATGGAGCGCCTTGGCCAGGCTGACAACAACCGCAGTCGCGTCATCATACTGATGGAAGACAACTTTTATTCTCGATTGAACTGATGACCATCAGCTCCTTTCACCACTAGCCTGACGACGACCGCGATCGCTTTCTTCTCCACGACGGCGTTACGGTCGGGTTCGAAATCCACCCGCCCCCCCGGTCCATATAAACGAGCCTGTCGTCGCCTCCAGTTAAGGACCACTTGATCCAGAATCATTCATGGGCAGCAGCCGTTGTTGAAGCACCAACGCTGGAGGCGACTCACCGAACATTACTCTAACATCGTCGTGTGACCCCTAGCTCTAATGCCTCCGCTCTGGGTCCAGCCCCCAACGGAGAAGGTGTCGAGATGGAAGTGGACCGAAAGGTTGGCCAACAGGATGGCCAACAAGATGGCTTTGAAGACGCCGGAGTGGATGCCTGCGCCGAAGAACCCGATAAAGCTTGACCCGATGAAGGAATCGGAGATGGAAACGAGAAGGAACTGGGAGGTCTTTCAGAAGTGGAAAAATGACTCGAAGAATGACTCGAAGGACTCGAAAAAGGACTCGAAGAAGGGCTCGAAGAAGGGCTCGAAGAAGAAATCGAAGAAAAAAAAGAACCACTTTGGGCTATTTCACAAGCCCAAGCCCAAGCCCAAACCCAAAAGACCAAAGGGGCTTGCTGACCTAGACCTAGATCGGAGCCGTTACATAAGGCATGGGAAGGATGTACTTAAGACCGTCGGGAAAATGGCGATACCTAGGTTGCCCAAAGCGGGGAAAGACGCTTACTCTTGGTGGGCCGTGACCGTTTTACCCGCGAGCTTGGGTTTGCTCGCCCTCTTGAAGCATGGCAAACCTAAGGAGAGTAACGATACCTTCACCGCCGATTTGGACAACAGCACCGCCTATGAGGACGCATATGCGCCAGATGCCATGGTTCAAGTCTACCACAAATATGATGCTCCCATCCCCAAGTATCTGGAAGAGTTCGAAAACAATCATTTCTCGGTCGAGGGGGTCCCCACTCCGTTCGATGATCGATATCTCTGTCCCATCACGATTGGGGGTGATCAGACCTTGAACATGCTACTGGATACTGGAAGTTCCCTCTCGTAGGTCACTCCATCTCAAACCCTTCTTCCTTCACCACACTTGTGAAGTGATAACGGCGAGGGTCCGTCGTGGTCCGTACGAAAAAATCGTCTGGATCTCCATCAGCATGGTCATAATGATATGTGCCTAACTTCCGTCGTGCCTACGATGGATATTCCGTGGATCTTCATCAGAATGACCACAAAGAACGATCACTTCCGTCGTCCTTACGATGGAGATTAGTTTCCATCCTCATCGTACGAACGACGATGAACTATTGACGGCTCCTGCTGAGCCCGTTCGTTATTTTTTCAATCGTGTTAGAAGCTAATCGGGCATGAAAAGGTGGGTCTTCTCGAACCGGCTGCCTGCCGCTAGCCAGGTGGGCCATACCGTCTTCGATCCTTCCCAATCGACGACCTTCGAACCGTTGGCCAATACCACCTGGGACATCCGATACGCCGGCAACGACAGCGCCACCGGGAGGGTCGGAAGGGACCTCATCTCCATCGACGGGTTTACGGTGGCGAGGGAAGCGCTTGAAATCGCCGAGGTCGTGAGCGATGGCATCGTCACGGAGCATTGGGATGGTGTGTTGGGACTGGCCTTCAGCCCCACGAACCGGTGTAGGTTAATCTGTTAGTGGTGATGGTATGGAAAAGAAAAGAAAGGTTGACATCAGTGCAGCCTTATCGCTCTCAGAACTTCCATTCTTCGAGAACATCAAATCGAACCTATCGGCTCCAATTTTCACTGTGGATCTAAAGAAAGGCGAACCTGGGTCATTTGACTTTGGGTTCATCGATGAGGAAAAATACACGGATCAGCTGAAGTATACTCCCGTTGATCCGCGACAAGGGTATTGGGAATTCAATATCACGGGTTACCAAATCGGTGATATGCCTGTCAAACAGACCTCACGAGCAGGCATTGCAGGTGCGTGTCTTTATTGATACCCGTATCCCTTCGCCATTCTTGAGACTAAAAACATCTAGATACTGGCACGAGCTTGCTCCTGCTCGACGAAGAGACTGTGGACCATTACTACAGCCAGGTCCAAGGTGCCACACACGAGCCGAAGGCTGGTGGATGGACGTATTCCTGCGATACACACGTCCCCGATTTCACCTTCCTGCTGAAGGAGTACCGCGGTACCATTCCGGGGAATCTCATCACCTACGGTCCGGCTGTGCGAAACGGAACGATGTGCTTCGGCGGCATTCAGCCGCGTCTCAGCAACATTCCCTTTGACATCTGGGGCGAAATCATGTTCAAAGCTCAGTTCGTCGTCTTTGATGGCGGCGAACATCCTCGGCTGGGTTTTGCTCCCAAGTCCGTCGCCAAGAGCTTGGTGGAGGAGGACGAGAACGAGGACGAGGGGGAGGACGGGGAGGAGGACGAGGAGAAGCCGCCGTTATCATCATCGTCAGTCTAATGAAGGGGGCTTTCGGCGCCGCCAGTTTGACCAAAGAAAGAGATCGCCAGCGTCGTAAATTTGGGGAAGGAGCACTAATCGCCATCTGTTCGATAGAGAATAGAGAGATCTACGTCAATATAATGATAGGCTAGCCGTCGTCGTTAGGATGGTGACAGATCTTCCATCGTCACCAGTCTAATGGAGAATAGAGATTTATCATCGTCAGTATGATGGCGGGTTTGCCGTCATCGTCAGTCCGGTGAAGTAGCTTCCATTGCCATCACTCCAATAGAGAATATATGTCATCGTCATCAGTCCAGTGATAGGCCTGCCGTTGTCCTCACCAGTCCGATGAAATCAAGTCTATATTCTAGACCCAGCATTGCAAGTGGCACATGGCTGTCATTATCCATTCCGGGACCATTTCTACTGACGTATCGATCTATCCTCATAGCGAAATGCGTGACTGACTCTCAAACCGAACTCCGTGATCATACGAACCCAACAGTCAACCGTCCAACCAACCCATTAAACACTCGACTGCAATAACAATAATCCACGTTTACCATTCCCAGACAAGAACATCTTTCACGCCTTCCCTTTCTTCTTTTTCTCCTTCTCCTTCTCTTTGAGCTTCTTCTTCCCACCCGCATCACTCCCTCCCCCACCACCACCGCCCATCATCTCCCCCATCAACCCCGCCATCCCTCCCAAACCACCCATGCCCGGCATTCCTCCCCCACCACCAGCACCCCCACCATCACTCTGCATATCAGCCATCATCTCCCGAAACATATTCTCACTGATTCCCCCACCGCTGAGAGCAGGTGAATGTAACGGAAGGATCGTGCCCATCTTCCATCCCTTAGGAATTGCGGGGGCAGGAACGGGTTTGCTAGGATCCGGTGAAGGGAAGTTCGGAACTCGGAGTCGATGCGGCGATGATTCCGTCGTGGGATGGGCGCGGAGGTGGTTTGCTATGAGCGTGTAGAGATGATGTTCTATTCTCTCGTTCGTCTCCGGGTTAGATAATCAGTTCTCGTGTTAATCCTTCATTTCGAGAATATCCATGTTACACCACTGTGATGGAAAATTCGCTCTACTCGACCCTTCTTTTCTGGCTCGTTGAACACATAAAGTACAAACAACAGGGCCAAATAAGAAGACAAAATGCCACGAGTAAATACGTAAACACCGACACAAGCAAACAACGAAGACAGAGGAATAAGCAGCAAACAATAGACTCCATGAGCATATTTTTTTAAAAAAAAAGAGAAGATGTAAGTAAAACAGAAAGGGACTAACTGACTATTCTTCACTACCCCCGGCCTCACCGCCCTCCCCTCGAGTTTCACCAACACCTTGACTCTCCCCGGATTACTCCAATCCTTGGGATGAATCTTGCCCGGCTCAAACAGAGCTTTCAAACCAAGCAACTGCACCGCATCAACGATATCTCTCGCGAGGGGGTTTTCGACCGCTTGATCTTTTCCCACACGTCGGCCTTCGGCCCGGCTTCGTCGAGCATCGAAGTAGACGGGGTAGATGCATTGATAGGCTTTGAATGGAGAGAGATCTTTGGTGGTGGCGTAGCTTGATTGTTGTTGTTGGAGTTGTTGGAGTTGGGATTGGGAGAAGGGGATTTGGGACGGGTTGAGTAGAGATGCTGATGAGGAGGATGAGGGTTGTTGTTGTTGTCGAGCTTGAATAGGGAATTTGGAATTGGTGGGCTCGAAGTCGGATGGGTCCATATCTATCGGATCGGAGTCGCTGTCGGATATCTCTTCTATTTGGGCGTGGCGTGACATTTTGGATTGCTCTTTTTATAAAATTGATGGCTTGGTGGGACTGATATCTGTTAGTGGGGGAGTTTGATATACTTGAAGCTGATGATGGTTGTACTCACTAGCTTCTTATAGAGGGGTCTTTTGTATTCGTGAGTTTTCTTGGTTAATTTGGGACAATATAGAAGACCTGGGTTGCGAGGTCGGCGTTGTGGTGAGTGGAGGCTTCAGTGGCCCATATCAATATTGTAGTGGGGCTGGGAACGGCTGGTTACCGTGGTACCGTACGGAGTGGTCGTATGTTTGACTAGAATATCTGTAGAACTAGAGATAGTAGTGCTGCTGCTACTAATCGTTCAATCAGATTCATCCATATAGCTTTTACACCAATAACATCAAATCTCAGTAATAATGCAGGTCCATTAGAATTGTATATACAGGCGTGTAAAAGCGACACTGCAACACGAAAAGGGGAAGCATTCTCGAACCGCCATCGACGTAAAACGAATCCCTCCTCCCATCACTCCGTGGATGCTCCCAGTCCATGACGATCATCAGTCCATGTTGACCAGTGCATGAACAACATGCCGCTTCTCATGGCCATCTGCTTCAAGCACCCGAATCCAGTCGCGCAACTGCACTCCCATCCCCAGCTCATGATCCTCTCGCCACTCTCCGAATCGCTTACTACCCGCCATGGTATGATTCCCAGGACCAGATGTTCCAGCCGACAGAGGATCAGGAATATTACTCCCTATTCCTCCCGGACCGATTCGGCCTGGCGTGCTGCTGCCCGACCCACGAGCTCCAGCGTTCATCCAGTCATACTTCCCCTTCTTTCCGAATCGAGATCCCCCACCACCTAACATGAAACTGGCAGTGTTGTTCGATGCACGGTGCTGCTGCGCCTCGTCGAGCTTGACGTTGGCTAGCTTCGCTTGTTCCTTCTTGGTCAGCTTCTTCTGGGGCACCTCCGGAGCACGCTCCCCAAGTAAACCCGGAGTCGCGGCTGAGCCAGGAGTGCCGGGCGTAACAGGGCTGGCTTTGGCGCTCGTAGCGGACCCGGGCACGTTGTTCGCTCGTTTAGCGCGCTTCGCGAGGCGGGCTTCCTCGATGTTGCGGTCTTGGCTTGCAACGGTACGTAGATTCTTAGCCAGCACATTTGGGAAGGTGATCGTGCTGGTCGTGGACTGCGCATTGTCCGAAACTGGAGTCGGCAGGTTGGCGGCAGAAAAGGAGCCTAAACAGATCAGTATTATTCTGCAGTCTGAAACATGATATTCTGATACATACGTTTGCGCGGATTCTGAGTATGACTCCCCACGCTCTCAGCACGCGACTTGATATTCCCACTACCTTCAGCTTCGCCGCTGGTGGGAGTCACAAGGCTAGTCCATTCAGCAGGTACAACTCCGCCGGAATGAGCACGTCGATTGATTGCCAGCGCGGACGCGTCCTCGAGGAGAGCTCGCATCCGCTCTTTGGTGGCTAGAGAGAACAGCTCACAAAAACTCGTCTTTGACGCATCTAGCGGGATTACAGTACCCCCAGATAACGTGTCGGAGTACCCGTTGGCGCCGGTAGATATGCTGCTTCTCCCTCTTCCCTGCGGCAGCTGATCCGAAGTCCGGGCCCTGCCATCGACCGGCAGTATTATTTCGGGCTTGCCGGTTCTCTTGACGGATCTCTTTGTCAAGCGAGGTGAAACCTCTCCCAGGTAGAGGAAGGGTTTGTTGGCATGGTGCGCTTCGCTCCGTCGTTGTTCGTACACGGCCTCCTTTCGCACTTCCTCCTGCAGCTGTTCCGACGTTCCATGAAAGATAGGCTGTCGACTGAATGACCCGCCACCAGTGGGATAACCAGTAGGACCTTGCAAGAACTGCTGGAGCTCGTGAATAGCATGCCCGGGCCGCGGCGTTCCCGAACCTGGCGTCTGCAGAGGTGGCGGGAGATCGTATCTCGGGACTGCAGTCGATCCATAACGAGGTCTGCTGCTGAAGCTCGCCGTGAGAATGCTCTCCTCGTCTTTAAGATTGATACCCGACTGCGCGATGACGTCCGTGAGCTCGGCCGTATCGGTAGGCTTGTCGACTGGACGCGATGGCGGTCCCATCGAGCCAGGCGTGCGCGCTGGCATGGTCGGAGCCCCGTTGGTGAGCTGATCGGCGTCTGGTGGCGCGAAGGTATGGAGTGCTGGCGGTGATCGAGGACTCAGATGTAGAGGTGAGGTCGGATGTGGAGAAAGCCGAGGGCGTTTATTCGGAAATATGGGAGGTGGAGAGAGTGTGGATGGAGAAGGAGAAGAGAGAGGAGGAGAAAATGAGCGTGTGGGTATTTGCGCCATGATGACCGGTATGTTCCTATTCACCGCGCTTCTAGGTGTTACCCGCCCAAGGCCCAGCCCTCGGACGTACCCGCCGAGGGGGGCGCTCGCGTCCTCGGTGGTGAGCGCGCAATATCGACGTCCCGCGCACGATCTTCATTCATCCAGATGCAAGAGCATTACCCGCGACATCATGCTGCTGAGATGATGCGCGACGTTTCTCATCATACGCAGGCAGCGACGTTGGGGCGCTACTGATGTCGTGTTGAGGACGTCTTTGCGCGGATTGCAACGTCTGTGGTCGGGAGTCACGTGATTTACGCGCGGTAGCCGAACAGGCGAAATTGCCGCCCGTCCCGTCAATACCCGCGCGGCCGTTGTCCATGTTGCCGTGACTGCAACTGACTACTCATCCCCGTCGCGACTCCTCTTAGGTCTTCAACATTGTCAGCGGGGCCTGGACTCGATCGCACATTATCTCATCGAATATCTATCTGTTCTAGCAATGGCGACGAAACGAAAACGGGCCAGCGGACTGCCCGCCGCAGAAGAACCCGCAGACCCTTCGGACGAGGTGGGACGATCATGTCATATTATCCAATACAAGGGCAAGACTATTATGGTATATCTATTCGTCCACTCAAGATCCACAGAGACCGAAGCTAACATGCTATCAACAGCTCGATGCCGGCATGCATCCTGCGCACGACGGTCTCGCTGCACTGCCCTATTTCGACAACTTTGATCTGAGTACGGTGGATGTGCTGTTGATCAGCCAGTGAGTCCAGAATCCTTTTTGTTCAGTTTCTTCTTTGGGATGTCACCATGGTCCTTGATCTGCCTGGGAGTGCTTCCTGGATGATTGTCTACACCCATTCATGCATCCTGGGCGGAACGGAGAAGCGGGACAAGTGCAAAGGATTACTCCTCTGGAATGCTTCTTCGAACTGTCTATGTACATACAATATGATATATTTATCCCCCATCTGTCCCACATTCCTCGCGTGATGTCCGTGCCACCAGATGCTGCCTGAAGATCACATCCAGCCCCACCAGATTATTGCTACGTCTTTAGGCCTTTTTCAGCGATGCTGACACCATGTTGTTGCAGTTTCCACCTCGACCATGCCGCCTCGCTGCCATACGTGATGGCCAAGACCAACTTCAAAGGGCGGGTGTTTACAACGCATCCCACGAAAGCGATCTACAAGTGGTTGATTCAAGACAGCGTGCGCGTGGGGTATGTCTTTTATATCCATGTTTTTCCACTCTAACTGATATCTTCACAGCAACACGTCCTCACTCTCCAATCAGCAAACCCCCTTGTACAATGAAGCCGACCACTTATCGACCTTTTCCCAGATCGAGGCAATCGACTATCACACCACCCACACCATCTCTTCCATCCGCATCACGCCGTATCCAGCAGGACACGTACTCGGTGCGGCAATGTTTCTGATCGAGATTGCTGGGCTTAAGATATTATTCACAGGCGACTACTCGCGCGAAGAGGACCGACATTTGATTCCCGCCGAGGTGCCTCGGGGTGTGAAGATCGACGTGCTGATCACCGAGAGCACTTACGGAATTGCATCACACGTTCCTCGTGTTGAACGAGAAGCATCTCTCATGAAGTCCATTACCGGGATCCTAAATCGAGGTGGCCGCGTCCTCATGCCAGTATTTGCGCTGGGTCGTGCACAAGAGTTACTGCTCATTCTGGATGAATACTGGTCACGACATCCCGATTTGCAGAAGATCCCCATCTACTACGCCTCGAATCTGGCGAGGAAATGCATGATCGTGTATCAAACGTATGTGGGGGCGATGAACGATAACATCAAGAGGTTGTTCCGAGAGCGACTCGCGGAGGCGGAGCAGGCGGGAGATCTGACGAAGGGTGGTGGACCGTGGGATCTAAAGTACATCCGCAGTCTGAAGAATTTGGATCGCTTCCAGGACGTAGGAGGGTGCGTGATGCTTGCCAGTCCAGGAATGCTGCAGAGTGGGGTGTCCAGAGAACTGCTCGAGCGATGGGCGCCCGATCAGAAAAACGGCGTCATCATCACGGGTTATTCAGTTGAAGGGACAATGGCGAAACAACTCGCCTCGGAACCGGACCAGATTCAGGCCGTCATGACGGCTCGTAGCGGCGGTGGTGGGCGATCACGCGGACCGTTGGGTAATAGCAGTGGAGATCCCGAGAAGGTGATGATCCCGCGAAGATGTACTGTTCAAGAGTTCAGTTTCGCCGCGCACGTCGACGGGCAAGAGAATCGGGAGTTTATTGAGGAAGTCGGCGCACCTATTGTGGTTAGTCCTGACATCATCCTCTCCATTGTGCTCCTCCCACTCCTATATGACATGCTAACGCGAAAGAATGATAGATTCTCGTCCATGGGGAACAGCACAACATGATGCGTCTGAAATCGAAACTCTTGTCGCTCAATGCCGACAAAGCCGATAAAGATAAAGTCAAGATCTACAGTCCGAAGAATTGCGAGGAGTTGCGAGTCCCATTCAAAGCGGATAAGATGGCGAAAGTGGTTGGCAAACTCGCTCAGATCCCGCCCTCTCTCTCCTTACAAAGACGACAATCCTCTTCTCATCCGGATGCAATGGAGGTTGACGTCGACGACGATGTTCATCTGATTACGGGCGTCCTGGTACAGAACGATTTCAAGATGTCGCTCATGGCGCCTGAGGATCTGAGAGAGTTTGCTGGACTGACGACCACGACAATCACCTGTCGACAGCGAATGACGCTGAGCGCAGCCGGGATTGATTTGATCAAGTGGGCTCTGGAAAGCACTTTTGGTGCGATTGAAGAGGTCCACGAACAAGATCCTTCTGACGAGCCGCGAACCAATGGGAAAGCCATCACCAACGGTGACAGCAACGGTTCATCCCCTTCTCCGAAGAGGAATGAGAAGGATTTAAAGCCAACGACGGTTTCATACCTCGTCATGGGCTGTGTCCTCGTTCGATATACATATACGTATGCAGCTCGGAGCGAGATTGACATTGAATGGGAAGGGAATATGTTGAATGATGGGATTGCCGATGCGGTCATGGCAGTATTGTATGCTTCTGAGAGCAGTCCAGCTGCTGTTAAACGTATGTTTTTCCGTCTACTCTTCCACATCTGTCCCATCTCCATTGGCCGTCCTTATCCAAGTATAGACATATCATGGCTAAGAATAGCGCAGAATCCTACAAACATTCTCATCACTCCCACAACCACGCCAGCGAACCTCTTCAAAACGGAGACAAACCTCCAGCGAACAGAAACCTCTACGCCAACATTACTCCCTCTGAGAGATTCGAGCGATTATGTCTCTTCCTTGAAGCCCAATTCGGTTCCGAGAATGTCTTTCCGATCGAGCATCCTCGTGGGATGCACCCTTCCTCATCCAACTCGAACGAGCACAACTCCAACCCTTCCACCCCTTCCAAGCCCTCTGATCAAACACCCCATCGAGATCACCCGCAAGACCCGAATGAAGATCAAAATGCAACAGGCGCAGATGGTGCTGAACAAGCCCCGCAACAAGATGAAAACGGCAAGCTCGAAAGGGAAGACCAATCCCCAGCTCAAACCAAAGAGCAAAGCAACCCCGCAGACCAGGACCGAGAACAAAAACAACAACAATCAGAAATCGAAGAGGAGCTCCGTCGACTCCACCGTCTCCAAATCCCCGTTCCCGGAATCCTCATCAAAGTCGACCAGCACTCTGCTCGAATCTGGCTCGAAGACCTCGAAGTCGAATGTTCCAGCAGCAAGACTCTTCGCGATCGAGTACAAGCAGTCGTTGAACGAGCTGTTGAAACCATTGCGCCTCTCTCGATTCCTCTTCGTCATCATTCTCATCAATAGTTAAGTTCATCGTTACATTCCATCTCCGACAACCGAGAATCAATCTATAACATCACATTCGATCCACTCCCCAACTACTCTCTTTGTTGATTTCGCTTCACATCGATATTCTACTGTGACGATTGTTATCCCATATTACAGTTTATATTTCCTCGTTCGGCTCTCATATTACGAAATCCCAGTTTCGACGTCGGGTGTTGCGTCTCAGGAAGCGTGATACGAGACTTTTCCGCTCTCCGGGTGTTTGTTAACGTTCCGCAGGGCAGGACTCACTTCCGAGACCTCGTACAGTACCCACACAAGCGCTTGCCCTGTCGCATACCGTATGCGCAAAGATGAACCGAATTGACGCGAACCAATTTCGACTCCAAAAATGGACAGCATCAGCTTTACTACCGGCCCTATGAGCTCGGAGATGATATCGAATTACCTTTCGAGATGGCGCAGCCTTACCCGGAGGACCATCCCTGGGGGTGTATGTGGCAGCCGTGCCGAATGGACAGCTCATCCACCATGGACTTGTTTGACCTGAAGAAATATAAAAGACCAGTCAATTCCCCCCATCTTAGAGGTCATGAGCAGCGGCTTCATACATACATCCATCCATTCATTTTCCCAGATCAATCTACGGGTTAAATCGCATACAACAGTCGTTACAGTACCCTAAACAATCTCCACTACCTATTTCTATTAAACGTTGTCGTCGTTTAACACATCATCTCACCTCACATCACTACCAAACGAAAATGAAGCTCCTCTCTTCCACTACCACCGTCACTCTAACGAGCATCTTCCTCTCCCTGGTCTCCGCCCTCCCCTCTCCCTCCTCCCCTCCAGGCGGACCCCTCGACTTGTCCTCCCCTTCGACCCTCTTCCGACGTCAAGACCGAAGCTGTCAAACCTGCGACGCCAACCCTCTCTACAACAAATGCCACATCACGACCTCATGCGAGAAGATCAGCATCCACACCCGCCCCGGTCCGACGCCGTACTACTGCGCCTGTCGCCATGGATATCGCGGCAAGGATGTCAGGGCCGATGATACCTCCGCCCAATTTTTGCTACCGTGGGCCGATCAGGAGGGTCGTGTCTTCGTGAGACCCGGCGTGGAATGTTCTCAGTTATGTGATCAGTGGTGGTTAGGGGCGAAGGGGTGTAGGGAGGTGAAGGAGATGAAGAGCTGTCTTTGAATTAGTTTGTGATTGATCCGGATGGATGGATGGATTAAGTTTCATTCGTTCATTCTCGAGGCAGTGGTCCTTTTTGGGGGGGGGGTCCAGAGATCTTTGTTGTGCAATTGGTGAAGGGACATCGTAGATAGAATATAGGAGGGAGGTCTTTAGAACTACGGAGTGGCTAGCTCATGACCAGCAGAACTTGGGATGGACGGGATGAAAATATTTAGAAGGACGAGTTACTCATCGGGGAGAGGATAGATGTACCTAAAATTAACCATTGTGAAATCAATGGTATCAAAGGGACTGCCAACTTCTCTGTCTGATACATCCATTACCAATCTCAACGTTAGCATTTTATGGAATATGCAGGCAAGCAGTAGCAGTAAACGCCACCGCTGAACAATATCTCATCGTCGTCATTACCACAGGAAGAGATCAAGTTAGTCTTCATTGTAAGTACCGTAAGTGCGCTGGAAGTGAAGGCATCCATCGATGTCGTTGTTGTAATGAATCTTCAGATATTCATCATCGTAAGTGTTGAATTGGATCGTCAGCGAGCCTAGCTAGCGCTGACGGTCAGCTAGGATCTAGCAGTTAACCGAGTCGGACCGATT
>QQTW01002941.1_pt1 | contig 12496 bp, 7 predicted proteins | sample 1904831 | NCBI WGS metagenome assembly QQTW01 (sample SAMN09435610, study PRJNA476489) | Subsurface metagenome, whole genome shotgun sequencing project. | reverse complement strand
CCTTCAAAAGCTGCTGCTCCCAAAGCAAAAACTATAGCTAAGGTAGCAATCCAGGGAAAGTATTTAAACTCTCGCAAAAGCAGATAGTTATCTTTCCAAAAATTAGTAGCTTTGAGCGAATTGCGAACAGGAGCGGGAATAGTGAAACCCATAGTTATCTGCTGATGGTAGTAAATAGATTAGTTGATGACACCTGAGAAAAGTTGCGGCACAGTTTGCAGTAAAACTTTTAAATCTTTTCCTAAAGACCAGTTGTTTAAATAAGCTAAATGAGTGCGGCTAACTGTTTTTAAGTCAAGCAATTTTTCTGTTAATTGTGGCAGCCCTGTAATTCCAGGTAAAGCATTTAGTTGTTGTTGTTCTTCTAAATAAGCAAGCCTAGAGGCATCAGATAGAACCCAAGGACGCGGACCTATCAAAGTCATTTCGCCGCGCAATACATTAAGTAGTTGCGGTGAATTTTGCCAGTTACAAGACATTTGTTGAGTAAAAGACTGATTGCTTGAGTCTATTGTTGTCAACTTAAATGCTTGAAACAATCTGCCACGCTTGCCTACGCACCATTGTCGAGTCAAGACTGGCTTTTGCGGAAATCGCCACGCTTGCCAAGCAACTAATAATAGGAATGCTGGAGCTAGCACTGTCAATAATAAAGCTGAGACAATAAAATCAAACAGCCGCTTTAACAGCCAACTACCAGGGTAAAGATTGCTTGGTTGTTGGTGGGCAGGATTTAATCGCAGAAATAATGGTTTCCGCGCTTGTTCGCACGCTTTTGCCCATATTTCTAGATTATCTTTTTGCACTTTAGGATCAATGCGTACTAATTCTACTTGCGAACAGTTTAATCTCTCTAGCAACCACGTCTCATTTTCTTTTAGAAGTAATTGAGACTGTTGAGGCTGTCCTTTATTTACTAGTAGTTGGTTTTGCCGCCACTTTAAGGTCCATCCTATTTGTTGCTGTTCTGCTGGCTGGGCATCTACTAGAAAGTAAGTTGGTTGATGGGAAGGTTTAGTTGCTAACATTATTTTGCTTGGCGATCGCCCTTACAAATATCTACTGAAAAATTACATCTTTGACTTTGAGAAGCTATTTCTCTTGTTGCTTTTGATGCTTAGTCTTTGATATTAGTTCCTACAACAGCAAACTTTAATTTTCAATTTAAGTGCAAGTTCTTATGGTTTAGCTTGAGATAATTAAACAAAAAAATAATTGTCTGTAGCTTACAATACCAAATCTAATCTTTAGATTTATACAGGTATTTTTACATGACTAATTTTATCCTATTAAAGATTTTTTTACTATTGATGCATGCTTGTTCAAGCGCTTCTTCATTAACTCTTTCTATTCAGACCTAATTATCTGCTCATTCCTTCACTAATCCTTTAAATAATTGCTATTACCAACGTTATCTATATTCCCTTTAGACTGAAACTACCTAAAGAATGAATACGATATATTTTTTATTGGTTTAAAAAACATCTATCCTCAAATTTGCCGTAGTAAGTACAGCCTGTAATTACAATTTTTACAGGCTATAGTTGCCAGATGCGATCGCAAATTAACTAAGCAATTATTGCCACAGCTAATATTTTTATCTCACTAAATGTTTACTCGCTCCAACTTTGTTGTAAAACAACGCCTTGTTCTTTGGCATAGTTTACGTAGCTAGTGTTTGCACCATGCCCTTGATTTGCTACTACCCCAATCATATTGAGCTTACTGAGCATTGCTGTAGCTTGAGTAAGTTCAGTGCGTGTTACTTTACCCATGCGCGACACTAACACTACGCCACTACAAAATGATGCAGCCAGGATAGCATCCACCATGCCTAATACAGGTGGGGCATCTACCAATACCAAATCATAGGAATCTTCAAACTTCGCCATTAATTCGCGCATCCGTTGAGAACTGAGCAAATTAGCTGGGTCTGCGGGCATAGGTCCAGCAGTCAAAATGTCAATGTAGGAACCAGATGACTGAATCCCAGCATTACTTGGAACGTTAGCATCGCTTGCTAGTAGCGTTGATAACCCTTCGTCATTAGGCAAATTCAACATTTGATGCAGATTAGGACGGCGCAAGTCAGCATCAATTAGCAACACTCTTTGATGCAAACGAGCAGCACTGAGGGCTAGCCCCAATGCCAACGTTGATTTACCCTCACCAGCTAGCGCTGATGTCACCATAATCGACTGCAAAGAGGCAACTGCTGTATTTAGCAACTGAATATTTTTATAAATTAAATCCAGCGATTCCCAAGATGGGGGCCAATTGCTGACTTGAACAGTCCAAGGTGCTAATACTTTTGGCTTACCAAAAGGCAAGCTCACAACTGGTTCGCTAGTTTTGGTTTGCGGCATCTCTGGAGTCATGCCCAATAGCGGTAGGGAAACTTGCTTTTCCAATTCATCAGAAGTATGTACGGCATCGTCCGTAGCTTCGCGCATAAACGCGGCAACGCCACCTAGCATCAAGCCAGCAACTAAGCCCAGAAGCAAGTTCTGTTTAATATTTGGACCTACTTGTAATCCTAGTAAAGGTTGTTCCAAAGCTTGCCATTCAAAGCCGCCTCTTGCAATTTCTAGGCTTAATTCTTGTTGCGCCCTCAATAGCTGTTGTAGTTTTTCGCGGTTGATTTGCACTATTGGCAGCAGGCGATTGTACTCAGCAAGTAGCTGCGGGAAGCGGTTAAGTTGAGTACGTAAGCCTTGCTCGGTTTTTGCCAAACTGACATCTTGAGCTTGGAGCGCGCTTAGAGTCGTTTGGACTTCTGCTAGTTGGGCAGTTATGTTGACATCAATGCCGCCCCTTTGTCCTTGCGATAGCAAGTCACCGGAAGCGTTAGCTTGCGCTGCATCTATTCCCACCACTCTTGATTGTTCTGCTTGCAACAGTGCTTGCTGGCTTTGACGCTGTTCTATCAACTTTTGCACGCCAGGGTCGGCATCTGTAAATGTTCCTCTTCGAGTTGCTAGCAGTAAGTCTGTTCTTTGCAGTTCGTTGAGCAACGCTTGATAGCGCGGCGATTGACTTAGACGAGATGATGCTAAAGCTACTTGGGGAGTGCTGCCTACTTGTTGTTGCAGCACGCGATAGCGCGCTTCTGTATCTTGAAACTGAGCGCGGAGAACTTGCCTTTGCTGCACGACTGCATTTAGGGAGTTGTTAATTACCGCAGCTTGTTGCTCTGGGTCGATTAAGTTTTGATTTGTCCGAAATTTCTCTAACTGAGCTTCTGATTGGGCAACTTGATTGCGGACTCCAGGAATTTGCTCGTTGATAAATTTCAAACCTTTTTTAAGTCGCTGCTCTTGCTGCTCTCGGTTGTAAGATTGATAGACTTGATAAACGGTTTGTAGGACTTTTTGAGTTTTAACGGGGTCGTTGCTAACATAGTTAGCTTCAACAATTTTGGTGAATTTTGTATTGCTATCTTCTTCTACTACTGGAGTTAAAACTAAAGTTTGTTTGAGTTCTTTAACAGTGATATCTGGATACTCAGGCTTAAGTAAATCTACTGCTCTTTGCATTAGCAGCGTACTACGCATCACGTTAATCTGAGTGGCGTAATCTATCTCTACATTAGCATCAGCAAATTCTGATTCTGCGCCAGGTTGAACATCTCTTTTTCCTTGATAGTTAGCTTCTATCAAGATTTGCATAGTACTTTGGAAAGTAGGCTCGGCAGTTAAAGTCAAAGCTGTAGCGATAGTTAAAACTCCGCCCAATACGCCTAACAACCAATAACGACGGCGACTCAAAACTGCAAATAATTGACCGTACCCTGGGTCATTTTCAGTTACTACGTTAGGACTATTTTCAATTCCCTTTACCATGTTTTCCCTCATAAAAATTGCGAATCAACTAAACTTACAACGTAGCTAAATTGCATACTTCGGAAATTACTCTGTCAACTTTGCTAAAGAATGCTTGCTCGGAAAAATTAGCGATCGCATGATGGCGAATATCTTGGTAGTTCCAGTCAATTTCCTGAGCCTTTAGCAGGGCTGATTGAATCGCATCTGGTGCTTGTCTTTTGAAAAATACGCCAGTCTTACCAGGAATTTGCGTGTCTAATACGCCTCCAGCACCATAGGCAATAACTGGGGTTCCACTAGCATTAGCTTCTATCGGTACTAACCCATAATCTTCCAAGGCAGCAACAACTACAGCACGAGCGTTTGCCATCAAGTTAGTACGTTCGCTGTCACTGACATGCCCTAAAAACTGAATGTTCTTCAACGCTTTAGCTTCTAAACGCGATCTTTCTGGTCCATTGCCAATAATATACAACGGCAAGCCCAACCAGTTAAAGGCTTCGACAATTACATCAATCCGCTTGTAGCTAATTAGCCGCGCTGATGCTAAATAATAGTCTTGCTTGCGATCTGAAAATTCAAATTTATTGGTATCAATTGGATAATTGATCGTCACTGCTTGCTTGCGATAATTTTCCTGAATTCGCCGCTCTACCGTACTAGAGTTAGCAATATAAAAATCTGGACCTTGGGCATACTCCAAGTCTACTTTGCGCATGGCTTGAAAAACGCTTTCGATTAAAGGTGCAAAATACCGATAGTCGCCATATTCTCTAAGATATGTCTTTGTATCCCACAAAAACCTCGTGACATTGTGGCAAAAACAAATATGTTTCGCTCGAGGATTTTTGCGTACTGCTTTGGCAAAACTAGTAGTGCTGCTAATAATTAGATCGTAGTCTTGTAAATCCAAGGAGCGAAAGGCTGGGAAGTAAAGCGGAGCTAACAGCCGAAAATACTTTGCCGCTTGGGGGATATTCTGGAGTGGCGTTGTGCGGACTTGGCGATCGCCAAGATCGATACTGTTATCTGGATCGTAGATAGACGTAAAAATATCTGCATCAGGATAATGCTTACAAAGCAGTTCAAAAACTCGCTCTGCCCCCCCTGGCTGAGTTAAATAATCGTGGACTAGAGCAATTTTCATAAGCCAGTATCAAGAAGATCTACGTATTACTGCTGAACTATGAAGTTAGTCCAGATTAAGTTTCAATTCCTACTTTACTACCTCTATTTAGCTGTCTTCCTTTGCCAGTATATGTTTTATCATTTGCCTGTAGCGATCGCACACTAATAGCAGACCTAGCAACACAATTATACTTTTCTTTGCAAAAGAATACATATATCTTGAGATAGAATAAACTTCTGTCTCCTATAAATTTTCCGAATCAAGCAAAAACAAGCATTTTGGGTAGTTTTGTTAGTTAAGTCTAGCTCAGAAGTTTTACTTACCCTCTTTTAAATTTCTCACATAAATTTCCCGTTCCTATAAAGAGTATGTAATGTAATTGTAAAGAAGAATAAAGAATGTATCAAGAAGTTACCAGCGATAGATATAAATTTTGTCTGAAATTAAAGCCAATCTCCGTATAAACCCTGAGAAGGGTGGAGATGGGGAGAGCAGGAGACAATTATTTTTAACTTCTTCCTATCTCCCTTGTGTCCAAATCAACGCGGCTGCCCTGTACTAATCGCTCGTTGCAAATTAGCTAAAGCTCGGTTGTAGTCTAAAATAGCGCTGACTCGATTGCCCTCAGCTTCGGTCAGGTCATTTTCAGCGCTAATTACATCGGTCTGAGTGCCTACACCCGCTTGAAATCTCAGCCGTGCCAAACGTAAAGCTTCCCTAGCTTGTTCTAAAGCAACAGAAGCAGTTTGAATATTAGCTAAATTTGATTGCAAATTTGAGTAAGCTTGTTCCACTTCAAAGCGCACTTGGTTGCGAGTATCAGCAAAATTAGTTTCGGCGATCGCAATATTAGCTTCTTCTGCCCTAGCTCTAGCCTGGGCGGCTCCTCCATCGTATAAATTCCAGCGGACATCAGCACCCAAAGAATAACTATCTCCAACGCTGCGATCGTCGTTGAAAGTATCGCTAATACGGTAGCTAGTACTCAAAACAACTGCTGGTTTATTTTCAGCCAAAGCAGCGCGGCGGTTTTGTTCGGCAACATTACGCAGTGCTAACTGCTGTTGGAGTTCGGCGCGGTTTTGAAAAGCTTGAATAATACTTTCTTCTACAGACAAGTTCCACAGCCCTGATATTTCTACTGGATCGGCAGCAACTACATTGGCTGACTGAGCTACACTCAAGCGATTTGCTAGTTGGCGACGGGATATTTGCTGTTGACTAAGAGAATTAGTCAAGTTTTGATTAGCATTAGCTAGTTGGACTTGAAATTGCAAAACTGCAAATCGAGTCCCTACCCCTGCTTGTTCCAAAGCTTGAGCATCGCGCAAACTCGCTTCAGCATTAGTAACAGCAGCGCGGTTAATACGTACTTGTTCGTCCGCACCTTGGAGGTTGTAATAGTCATTAGAGACATCCAAGCGTAGTTGCTCAGATAAGCGTTCATAATCTAACTGGTCGAAGCGTAGCTGTTCTTCCGCAGCGCGGATACGAGCAGTTCTAGCCCCAGCAGTATAAAGGTTGTAACTTAGTGACACCGTGCCGTTTAAAGCTGTAGAACTACCACCAGTACTACCACCATTAAATTGATTAAGGAGACTCGATATCTGGTCATTGCTAGTCGTTGTCCCTGTAGTGTTACTTACTGATGGGTTGCTAGTCGTGCCTGTGCCTGTAGTGTTATTTACCAACGGCTGATTATTGCCAGTACTGCCGAGATTATTAGTTGTCGCGTCTGTGTTGTTAGTTGTCGCCCCTGTATTGTTAGTTGTCGCCCCTGTATTGTTAGTTGTCCCGTCTGTATTGTTGGTTGTTGTGGTTGTATTGTTGGTTGTATTACTTTCTGCGCTGGTAAAAAGATCGCTGCCCTGACTAGTTAACCCAGCAGTAACGTTAAGGTTTGGATATTCAGCAGCTTGGGCTTCGCGCAAAACAGCCTGACTGCGTTCTAGAGTCAGTCCTGCTACTTGCAATTGGCGATTGTTGCGCCGTGCTAATTCCAATGCTTGCTCTAAGCTAATAGCATCAGTTACCTCAATCCGTACCTCTTCAGGTCTGGTAGGGAACTGCAATGGATTTGGATTAGGGTTGAGCCTGCTAGGTGCTGGAGTTCTCTTGGGGGGAACATCTGCTGCATTATTGGGCGGAGGATTTGCCGGAGTTGTAGGCACGGGAACGCTTTGAGGAGCTTGCTTTGCTTGCGGCGATCGCCTACTTTGAGCTATTGAAGTTCTTTTTGATTTTTGGCTGCGCTGATTAGTAGGTGTCGATCTAGCAGAATTGACACTTGCCTTGAGACGAGCAACTAAATCTGCATCAAATTGCTTTACTGGTGCTACGGGCTTGCGGAGCTTAAATTTTAGGGTTTGGGGTTTGCTGGCAATACTACCAATATTGCTTATTGTTGCCTCATTCGCCCAAGCAGGTTGAGCCACCAACACTATTAATGTGCTAGCTAGGCATAACCTCTTGAATACTTGCTGTCGTTTCACCACTTCTCCTCACATGAAGATCGACTGACCGAAATACCACAAAATAGATTGCAGTTGCGTTAAATGTATCTAAAGTTAATTATTATTTAAAACTACTTCTCAATTACTGTATAGGTACTATTAGTCTTAAGTAAAGAAATCGAATATATGTACAGATTTTATACTTGCGGTCAATAGATTGCTATCTAACGAACAAGTGTTTGCTAGCAATATATACAAATAAAGTGTAATTTTTCTATCTTTCTGCAACCTTAAAATGTGTAGTGAAGTGAAGTTAGCAAGTCAATACAACCACCATAAAAACCTACATTATTTGACTTATCAATTGCCAGACATATTAGGCGCTAATTCACATCGCAATTCAAAGTTTATGTAACATTATTTACTTACATATAGATCGTTGATTGTCTCTATTTTTACCCGTCTGTAACTACACTACAATATTATAAGTAGATAACCTTATAACTTTGGTCACTATTTTTTAGATAAAAACAGGCATATTTATCTATAGTGAGTTCATTGGGTTGCAAAACACTTTTGCTTTGTTTTGCAACCGCACGTGCGATCGCTTACTTTACCGCAAACGCCCAGAACGCAGAGTACTAAAAATTACCCACAGCCCTAACAAACTAGCGACAGTAAACAGGATGCTACTAATCCAAGACAACTCACTAGTCTGAGCATTGCTAGAGATAATTGCTGCGCCCATAATCATTGAACCGACTAAAATACTAACAGAAAGGCGATTAGCAGAATCATCTAAAGTGCGACGCAACCCATCAAAACCGCGCAAAGACAGATTCCATTGCAAAGTTTCGGAAGTTACGCGATCTAATAACAACTCAATATGACGCGGCGACTGTAAAGACAAACTCTTAATATCTAGCGCCGTTCTTAGTAACGATTGTAATGGATTGCTGCCAAATAACTGTCTCCTAAATAAATCAGTAATTAAAGGTTTAATTTCATCTAGTAGATTTACTTCAGGGTTAAATTTACGAGTTACGCCTTCTAAATTAGCCAAAGTTTTAGCATATAAACCCAGATTGCTAGGCAGCCTGATTTTATTATTGCGGGCGACTTGCAAAACCTCATAAAATACCTGACTAAAATTAATTTGCGACAAACTCAAGTTGTAATACTTGCGCAACATGCGATCGTAGTCATTCTCCAACCGCGATAAAATCACAGGTTGAGCAGAATCAGCTAATTGTAAGGTTAATTGACTGCATCTTTGCGCATCTAGATCGACAATCGCCAGCAGCATCTCCGTCAAAATCTGTTGAGTGCGCGGATCTAGTCTGCCTACCATGCCACAGTCTAACAAAGCCACGCGCCCATCTTTGAGATAAAACAAATTTCCTGGATGAGGATCGGCGTGAAAAAAGCCGTCGATATAAACTTGTTGGAAAAAGGCACGAAACAGCAAAGAAGTAATTTCACCGCGTTCCTGACTAGAATCTTGCCCGTTCGCCTCGCTATTGAGGGTAGCTGACAGTATAGGCATACCATCTAGCCACTGCATGACCATAATTTTTTCTGAAGTCAAATCCCAGTGAATCTCTGCCACAACCAACTTGTCGGAATCAAACCAACGGCTATTACTCAAATTTTGCCGCAACTGGTCGGTAAAACTAGCTTCGCGCATAAAGTCTAGTTCTGCCAGCAGCGCTGTAGCAAATTCTTCTGCTAAAGAATCTACTTCATAAGATTGACCAAATTCAGTTCGAGCAACTAAATCAGCAACACCACGGATTAAAGAGATATCTTGAGCAACAGTGGCATCAATACCAGGACGTTGCACTTTGACAGCAACTTCTCGGCCATCTACTAAAGTAGCGCGGTGGGTTTGAGCGATCGAGCCAGCAGCCACAGCAACGGGATTAATAGTAGCAAAAGTTTCATCTAGCGAGTGTTTTAACTGTTTGCGGATAAAAACTTCAATTTCTGACCAAGGAACAGGCGGTACTTCGTCTTGTAAAGTTGATAGCTCCTCAATATAAGCAGCAGGTAAGAGATCTGGGCGCGTACTTAGCAGCTGACCGAGTTTGACATAAACTGGTCCCAAATCTATCAATATATTGCGTAAAACGGCTGGCGTAGGTAACTGAGGCTCATCAGGCTTGCCACCAGTCAATATCCTCCGCATATAATCCCAGCCGTTGCGGAGGAAAACTTCGAGGATTTCGCGCTGGCGAGAAGTAGTTTGAGTTAAAAACACAGGTTAATTTGGGGAGTAAAGGAGGCAAAGGGAAGCTCGTGGGAGTTAGAGATATATACTCAACTCAACTCCAAGCACGCTAGTTTAGTTTGTAGCCTAAAAAAGCGGTTGATTTCCTCTGCCAAGGGTTGACACTTACGCCGATCTACAATAACTCAGTGAATTTTGGATTGTCTTGCAGCATTTTGAGTACCTGTTTAATTTCCTGAGTACGGTCTTTTTTGACAATCAAGGTAACGTTGCGATCGCGCACCACAACAACATCTTCTAAGCCGATGGTAACTATGACATCCTGTTCGTCATTAGAGTACAGCAACGAGCCTGTGGTGTCCAATCCCACATGATTAGCTACTTCTACATTTGGCTTATCTGTCTTCAACAACCGCGCGATCGCATTCCAATCGCCCAAATCATCCCAGCCAAAGTCTACAGGCAATACATAAGCTAATTTTGTTTTCTCCATCAAGGCATAGTCGATGCTGATTTTAGGTAACTGGGAATAAGCCTCAGCACCTTGGGCTTCTAAAAGGTTAAGAATTTCTGGTGCGTGGGTGCTAAGTTCCTGCAATACTACTCCAGCTTGAAAAATGAACATCCCGCTATTCCAGCTAAATTGTCCTGTAGAAATGAACGATTCTGCTGTTTGGCGATCGGGCTTTTCAGTAAAGCGATTGACACGATAAGCAGGTAATCCACCAAAAAACCCAGCTTGTTCGCCTTGCTCGATGTAGCCGTAACCTGTAGATGGATAGCTAGGTTTTACTCCTAAAGTTACGATCGCTTTTTCTGTTGCCGCCAGTTCAGCAGCAGCTTGCAAGGTTCGCTGAAAACTTACAGGATCGTCAATCCAAGGATCGGCAGGAAAAAAGCCGACTATAGCCTCTTTTCCGTAGCGTTTGGCAATTTCTAAAGTAGTCCAAGCTACAGCAGGCGCGGTGTCTCTTCCTTCGGGTTCTGCTAGCAAGTTTGCTAGCGGCAGTTCGGGTAACTGTTCTTGCACTCCAGCAGCTAACTGACTAGAAGTGACTACCCATAATTTGTCCCAACCTTCAGCTAAAGGTAACAAACGTTCGGCTGTTGCTTGCAGTAAACTTTTGCCGCTACCATCCAAGCTTAAAAACTGTTTGGGGCGATGCTTGCGACTGAGGGGCCAAAAGCGTTCGCCTTTACCACCAGCTAAAATTACAGGTATCAAAGAGTTAGTCATAAGTTAAGTTAAAGCCACTTTTTGCAAGAATAGTTTACTTCTCAGTGGCAATATTAACAGCTTGGATTACCATACCTGTAGTGTGGGCTAAATTTGGGGAAAATTGCTGTGGTTAAGGGAGTTCAACGGAAAAAAAAATTGATTATAGGTCGTCAGCTTACGCAAGTAGACAGCCGCAGTCTCAAAACTGCAAAATGGAGTTTGGCGGCGCTGCGATATCAGGCTTTACTAATTTGGCGCAAAAACCCCTTGCTGTCTTGGACGGGTGCGATTACCTTGTGCGTGTTATTAGGAGCGAATGTCGCTTTGCTAACTCCGATTTGGGGCGATCGCTCATCTACTGACGAAAAACAACTATCAGACTTTATTAAGGATAAGGATAATAAAGTCGATGGGGTGCTGGCAAACTCCCAATACCAGCTATCTAGACCTGTAAATATTTTAGTAATGGGGATAGATCCAGCGATCGCCGAAAGCAGCTTAGGAAATTTTGCCGCGACTAGCGACACTATGCTGCTATTAAGGTTAAACCCCAACAATCAGTCAATGAAAGTGCTATCAATTCCCCGCGATAGCATGGTAGTTATCCCTGAAATCGGCTTAGAAAAAATCTCCCTAGCAAATGTTAATGGGGGTCCAGCTTTAGCCACGCGGGTAGTAAGTAAGAGCTTAAATAATGTCGCGATTGATCGCTACGTCCGCATTGAAACTGACGGACTTAGAGAATTAGTTAATGTGTTAGATGGGATAGAAGTATTTGTACCGCAAAAGATGTCTTATCAAGACAAGGCGCAAAAGCTGAAAATCGACTTAGAAGCTGGATGGCAAACGCTTGGGGGCGATCGCGCCGAGCAATTTGCGAGGTTTCAAGATCAGGAAACTGGCGATTTAGGACGAATCCAGAGGCAGCAGTTGCTAATTAAAGCGGTACGCGATCGCCTGACAAATCCAGCAATTATTGCGCGTTTGCCTCAACTAGTTAGCATTATGCAAAATTATGTTGATACGAATTTAAGCAGGGTAGAAATGCTGTCGCTGGTAAACTTTGGGGCGACAGTAGATTCCCAAAATTTGCAAATGGTAATTTTACCTGGCAATCTCAGCGCTTTAAGTCAAGATCCAAGTAGTTATTGGCTAGATCCAGGCGGACAAGATCGGGTGATGAGCAATTATTTTGGCGTAAATCCACCTTTAGGCACGCCAAAAGTGCGATCGCTTGCTAGCTTAAGAATTGCCGTACAAAATGCTTCTGGCGATCCAAGTTTGAGCGATCGCATTGCACGCAAACTCAAAGCTAGCGGCTTAGAAAATGTCCATATCACTTCCGATTGGCTAGACGTGCAAAGGCAAACAGAAATTATCGTGCAGCGCGGCGATTTTCAAGCAGCTACAGATTTACAGAAAGTATTAGGCTTAGGCAAGATGGAGTTTGCTTCTACTGGCGATCTTGAGTCGCAATTGACAATTCGTTTAGGCAAAGACTGGGAAGAACAGACCAATCAATAGACTGCTTGCAGAAGTCGGTTAAAGGGTTAAAGGGTGGAAACATTAGACATCTTGCGCGAATGCGGCTTTGTTCGTAGTTGCGCTTTAGCGCCATACCAGTGCGCTAAAGCGCAACTA
>QQTW01002940.1_pt1 | contig 12501 bp, 14 predicted proteins | sample 1904831 | NCBI WGS metagenome assembly QQTW01 (sample SAMN09435610, study PRJNA476489) | Subsurface metagenome, whole genome shotgun sequencing project. | reverse complement strand
AAAATACTTCGGTCGTATTCATTCCCACCAAGCGGAACCAACAGGCAGCCACAGCTGAATACAAGCTGTTGCCCGCCGGGCTGCTTCAGTAAATCTCAGGGGCCCTGCAGGAATGGCAACCATCGTCGAAAGGCCGTTGCTTCATGAGAGATTTCTGGTTGATGCAGACTTCGGGCCGATTGGCCGGTAATGCTTCTTGAGTTGTGTTCCTTATGTTGTTTAGGGAATGAATACGACCGAAGTATTTTCCATCAAAGGACGGATGCTTTCGCTTCTACAGCCTGCAAACTTTTGACTGGAGGATCTTGTCGTAGTCTCTTTCCTTGAAAGATCTTCGTTTCATGGACGTTCTTGGCATCGTGGATGTTGATCTGTTCCGAAGAGGACGGACCTCAAACAACATGTACTTCTTTGAATAACATGTACCTGGACCCATCCTTTATATCAGAAGCGTCCTCCTCCTTCCGGCTACGAGGCCTGGTCTATCTGGCCAGTGGGTCCGTCGTCTTTCCAGCAACCCCGGCACGACTACCGTTTCTTCCTCTCACCACACCGTAAGCAGCCTTGGAATCCAAGACTCCGAATCCAGCCAATCTTCCTATAACATCTTTGTCTGGAAACCTCGAATCATCTTTAGCTTGACAGAGCTGCACAGGCTCCTTCCTCTCTTAGACCAGAACCAAATCTTCTCCTAATTAGGATGGTAGAAGGTTGGCCCATTTCGGCTGCCCCATTTCGGCTGCGATCTGGTTACTTGGCGCAATGAGTTTTGCCAGCAGCCGCTATGTGCGTCTATTTTGAGTTCAACTTCAAGTTGGGAGCAAAAGAGGGGGCCGGTAAGGTCGGAGTCGTTGGTCTTCACTGATTTGAGCTATTGAGATAGTCAGCACGAGAGTTCATGACTATAAGATTGAGTACTGACTACTGTTTTTGGGGGAGGTTGTGACAGCCAAGTCATATCGACCAATCCGGGTGGGAAGAGAATTGAAGGCCAAAGGAGCTGGGGTCGTCGATGGAAGAGATGCTCTGGGAGTGACTGCTGTATTGCGAAGAAGACGTGTGTATGATCGCCTCATCATTGTGGGAGACACCAGCAGTGGAGTGATAGAAAGGAAGGCCAAAAGCAGTGAAGTTGTTAACAGAGAAGATGTTCTAGGGGGAGATTACCTTAAAAAAAGCACGTAGCTATGGTCGCGTCCTTGCCGTGGGAAACACCAGCCGGAGGAGAAACAAGATTTAAACTCGAAAGAGACAGAGGGGATGATAGAGGGGATGGCTTCTGGTGAAGACGACGCATTTACGGTCGCCTCCTTGCTGCGGTTAACTTCAGGCAGAATGGGTAGCGGTCCAAGGTCACTGGAACCTGGCCCGGTTGCTTCTTCTGTCGGCTGAGTGGTCTCCTCGCTCCCCTTGCGGCCGCGTATCCCGTCCGAACAATATCAGGGTGGTCATGGGCGAACTTTTCGGCCTCGATGTAAGCTGCATGCATCTGCTCGCTTGCTGACCCATTCACAAATGTAGCATACCTATGCGAGGCCATTACCTTGCTCTCAGGGTAGAAGTGGTTTTTTGTCCAACACTCGTAACGTTCTCTCGTTGGAGTTGGCAGTCTCGGGGCTGCAGTTGTCTTGCAAGCCCCAAAGTTGCCAAAGCTACTATTCCACTCAACGAGAACCCGCCGCTTCAGTCGATCGTTCCGACTTCCAAACATCAGGAGGTATTTTAGGGCAAGTGGCATCTCGTGGAGCAGGCTGCCCAGGTTGACCTAGGTGGTCCCATAATACTCGCCATTCGGGAGCTTCACTGGAAAAAGCCTCCACTCCACGGTGATCCACCGTCTGCCTTGTGAGCCAAATTATTCTCAGCTGTCGAAAAGCTGCTCCAAGGAGAGTTTCCCAGTGGTCTTGGAAAAGATCTACGTCGTAGATTAAGGTCATTGCGGACCAAGAGTCACGTCGAATCTCACGCTGAGAGATATATGAGAATATAAGAGATGATATTTGATTGAAAGATAACGATGATGGGTATAGAACTGCTATATACGAAAGGCTGAACAGCAACAAGGATAGAAGAAGTTCTATAGTCTCTCGTTGAGAGTCGGTGATTCGCCATCCTCCTTTCGAGACTCCACAGAGAACCAAGAATTTTGGTTATCTCCCATCATGAGTCGGAGCTATCGAAGGGCTCATAGCACTTCAGTTGCCCATAGCAGCTTTTCGTTGGTGAACGTGGCGGTATCTCACCGCATATATCCTGACACTCAGGTGCCAAAGGTTTTCGTTCGGGACGCGGCGCAATATGGTTCTCACATTGGTCACCAGAGTTCCAGCAGTCGCTGCCGCGAAGCGTCTGCGGTCATGGCGTGTTCTCCGAAGTCGGTGCATATTGCGCACGATGTGCAGATGGATAATTCGTGCGACTAGGTGCTTCGCGCTGGGATATCCTTGTCATGCTGGAAGAAGCACCAGAAACCACCTTAAGCTGGGATTTCCTAAGAGATTCCTTTGCAGGATTCAATCTTCTAAAAACCGCTATTGGTCTGCCTTCTGTTGGCGGTTATCCCAACGTTGGAGCCATTTGGTATGCTCCGTAGCATGATCTCAAATGGGTTAGAAAGATCTACCAGACCCAAAAGGAAACTTAGAGTCGTCCTAATGTCTGCTCCTTTGCGGATCCGATCGGCGTCCACTACGTTGTGGTGCCTACTCGAGCGGTCCAATAAACGACGTCCATCCTTGGATTACTGACAATGTCGGCTTCTCAATTCAATTGTCCAGCGTTTGCCTGCTTGGACACTCTGAGCCTCATTGACCAAAACTTTCCACAACCTTCGTTTTAGAGCACTGTCTCCCCACATGGCAAGCGCGGAAGCAATTTTATTGACTGGACCGTCATGGTTCTCGTCACAATGCTCATTACGCTGCTCGTCACGGTGCTCGTCACGGTGCTCTTCACCAGGAATATCCACTTCCACATTGAAGGCATGGGAGTACCAGCGACATACTTGGTGGCGTTACAGGGTGGAGCAGCGAAAACAGTTGGATTATTGGTAGTTTTGTCTCTTGTATACCACCATCAAAGAGCGCAGCAGTTCGAATAAAAGTTGGCGCAGACCGGACGTTGGAGTAAGGCAGAATACATGATGCTCTTGCGGTTCGTAGGCAGTGCCTTACACGGCAGCCTCTATCGAATCCAATCAGGACCAGACTAGGCGTCGGCAATGACCGCTAATGGCTTTGAGGAAAGTGACGGATGCCGCAAGCGCAATCAAGACGTCACAACCCTGTTGAAGCTGGCTCATCTGCTCGATAGCTGGGTGTCCACCATAAATCACGCAAAGATGGGTACGGTAGCACAGCGTCCAGCCTTATCGAAGGTCCGATTGGCGAGAAGCGTGCTGCTCTTGTTCCGGCGTTATTGGCGATTGCAGAAGATGGTACAGTTTGTCGGCTAGAACGTCGTCATGGAGATCGTCACCGCTATCAGATGCCAGGGATTAACATACGATGGAATCGTCGGAGTCTTACCACATCGGAGAGCGGCCTCATACATCGTTTGGGTCCAGCATGTGTTGCGTCCGATGTAGAGTTCGTAATAATATCTGTCCTCTCACCGGCGACCCTGTGTTTGACGTCGTTGACGTGGACGGGAATGCAGCCGAGTTCAGATACAGCCTTCTTCGCTGCGCGCTCGGTACTACGGTGGGAGGGGCCTGCCATGATGGGTTCGCTATTTGTGTTCGAGTCTCAGACTTTGACTGCATCATTACCGCCGCCATGAGTGAGCGGTGGGGGACACTGAGGCCTTGCTCAACCATCCGGGTTCGGAACTTGGCCAGATGCTGGATGACAGCGCCGGCAGTGATGGTTGGGACATCTCATTCGCTACCAGCACCCATGGGATATTCAGACATTCCCGATACAGGCTCACTGTCTGTTCTCGACGACTTGCCGAGTTTTATTGCCGCGGACTGCTTATTGTCCCATGCAAGCTCGGAATATTGACGTGCTAGAACCCCCTTCACAGATTTGCCGATCATCTCGAGTCACTTTTGCGTACGTCTTCCCCTCTCCCGCAGATAGTCAGACCGAGCGGTTCCGATTGCAGTAGTCGACGACGCACACTTGGAAAAGATGAGCGCTGACATTCTTGACGAAGTCAACAGTGGTTATAGACCAGGTGACGATGTCGGTGACGGTAACATGTTGTCCGAAGGACTGAGAAAACGGCCAAACCAGGGAATCTTTCCGCCAGGGGTTGACTCGTGCAGTCAACCGGATATCGGGACATTCCACAAGCATTTGAAAGCCTCCCCCCAGGTGTCAGTCGTCTTCAGTACTCATCATGACCGCTATTGGTCTGAAAGCAAATTCCAACGACATTTCGTCCAGCATTTGTTACTATCCGCGACACAGCCGAGTACCATTGAGTGACCCGGTCAGAGCCATTCAGGTGTGACGGCGAACCAGTCTTCTCGGGGAAAAGATGAGTGTGCTCTCCTTGCAAGGAAGCCAAGCCGCCATTGTTGTAGCTGTATGCAGAATGGTTAGAGCCTAAGTGTTGCTGCTGTCGTGATGGCTTCTCTGGCAGTGTCGAAGGTCTGGGCTTTGGAGTCTGCGACGTTGCCCTTAGAGGTGCCACCAGCGTAGAACTTCCCTACTGGAGTGGGCAGCAGTAGTGCCCGCAGCCACAGGGTACATCCAATTTGCCACTCTAGCGTTGGTCTAAGCAGCGCCAAATGCGGATTCGTTGTTTTCAAAGCTCTGAGCATTCACATCTTTGACCCGTGTGGATATATTGATGTCCGGAGAGCTTCTCAAAGTTGTTAAGACCTTTGTGCTCTAGGGATTCCTTCAAGGAATACTACCCAGTCTACTGGTCGCTCCGGACAAGGACATGGCAACAACCTTCTCAATGCCATCGACATAGCTTTAGAGATTTGTTAATGCCTTGCAGCAGTTTTCTCGAACGCTTTAGGCTTATCTTTTCCCGTCTGATTGGTCTTGTTCGAGGCGGGAACCGATTCCTTTCTGGCAGCTTCCGAGGTGTTTTCTGTGCTGTCTCAATAAAAGAAGCCCGATCATGTCCGATCTGCATGACATAGGCTATTTTCTGCACATGCAGAGGTTTGTTGCTGTTGACGGTCGATCACCTTCGTTGACAGCCAATACTACGCGTGTAGTCTTGTCGGCTACCGGATGGTAGAAGACCCAGGATTGCGCGCGCTCCATTGGCGGCTGCCATTGACGGTAGGCTTCCTCGAGTTTCCAGGTGGCACGTTCGCCCACCTTTGAAAGTTTGACTGGCTATTGGCACGGCCGTAAGCGTGTCGCACGGTCCGGCTGGAAACGACGAGAAGGTTCCAAAGTTCTGGTTTGTCTTCATTACCTTTCTCGTTCTCAGCATCGGTATCGTCTCCGGCGTCACTATGGTCTCCTTCCTAAGTCTTGTGCCCATCATCACTATCATACCCCGGCAAGGAACTTACGGAGAGTTGCTGCTTGGAGGAGACGGTTTCTGAGGGCTCGAGGACGGGCTCAAGCTAGAAGTGGCAAGAGCCAATAAGTGGAGCTCCGCAATTGCGGAAGCTACCCTGAGTGCAGGCAATTTATACTACATCGGGAAAAATAAAGTTTGAGAAAGGATAGGTGCTCTATGGATCACTGCAACTATGTCAGCTTCTGCTATCCGTGCAACAGTGGAGTCCCACCTGTATGGAAAAAGAAAGAGAAGAAAATCCGCTTCCCAGTAGATGGAATTCGAGATGGTGCGGACGAGAGCAATCTCCATGCTGTGAAATGCGATGTATAGAGACTGAATTTCGATGAGCAGTCGTGAACGATGTGGGAACGCCCTTACGTACCTTCGAGAAAGTTTAGAAAATATATAAGAGATCTGGTGTAGGCGAGTGTGTCGTCACAATGCCTTGTGGCGAAAGGCGTTGGCAGGCTTGGGTGGAGAGAAGATATCTTCAAAACTGAGTGTCAGCAGAGGCTGGATGTCTCAAGGGATTCCGCGGACTCACTGTCATCAATCGGAGGATTAGGGTTGCACGCTCTATGTAATCGAGTCCTGCATTGGTGATACGTTTCATCTCTCGATCTCGCAGGAATTTGAGAGCAGGGTCGTGCTGGACGTGTCGCGAAGGGCATAGTTACCCAGCCGTTTCCTTCTTTAATTTTTTGAGGACTCGGCTGGCACGCTCCATGTATGCTGGACGTGTTGCGGAAGGTGATATTCACCCAACAATTTCCTTTGTCAATTTTTGAACATCGGTTGGCACATTCCTTGTATGCTGGACGTGTTGCGAAGGTCTCGATCTCGCTTTCCAGGGTGACAGCAATATCGGTCAGCTTCATCAACTGAACATCGATTCCTGCTGCATTTTGCAGAAAGCCAGTCCCAGGTGCCCACTGCTTCATAGCATTGTCGAGGCTCATTGTCTACTGCTCCTCGACAGATGACATCACAACCTCTCGACGTACCTCTAAAGCTATTGGCTGGTTGGATCTTGACCTCAATGCCTGAAGCTCCTTGTCTGGTGTATAGCCAGAGTCCCATGAGTACTGCTCAGCAGCCGCAGCGCCAGGCTCTCTTGCTGGCTGTAAGTTGGCGAGAGAACTTGGCAGAGCAGGGCCAGATGGAATCCGAGGTTGTCTGCTTGCCGCAGAAGTAGGTTGCTGGGCGTGGAATCAACAAGTGAAGAGACATTCTCGTCTCGGATTGCTCTGTCCTGTATAGAATCTGGGGAGGTTGCCATCTGACAGACTGTCACATGGTCCTAGACCCTTCTTTCCGCATTGCTGGCCAACCAACGACCTATTTTTGAGCCCGGGTTCGGGTCTCGCTGGTCCGCTCTCCGTTTTGGACTGGGGGATGTCCGCTGATCTGTCGAGAAAAATTGTTGTAAGAGATGCTGGAGATGAGATGCTGATATAAAAGATGCTGGAGAGTATTGAAAGTAAGATTTGGTGAGCAGTGGAGGATAAGATATATATAGGACTTCGGTGGTGTTAGGTGTCATTGTAGGTAGCTTGTCATTGGCCTGGAGGATTCTATGTCTAGCAGTTGGAGCCGGTGTGGTCTGGCAGGTTCAGCAGTTACCAGGGTGCATCATGGCTCAACCACGATCTGCCAACGGACGAAAGCCTAAGCTCGACAAGGCTAAGTCGCTGCCGTCGGTGGGCCACCTTTTGAGTGTCAGCTCAACGCTGCTATGATAAGAATTCTCTTGAAGTACTTACTGCCTTCAGCATCTTGTCTAGGCCTAGTATATCTATCGTGACCGCCACCTGGATACGGTACCACTCTTGACCACATTCTGTAGGGGTTGGTGGCCACGGTGGGATACAACCTTCATCATGGTGGCGGAGACTTCCTTGATGAGAAGCAGTGAGTATCGCCCAGTGGTATGCCGCGAAGGACAAACGTCATGGCAAAAACCTTGAAGATTGAATCATGAGTTGGAGCAAAGATGCCTTGAGATGGACGTCACGGCAAGCATCATGATGGAGTACGTTGCGAAAGTCTTTCATGAGTTGGAGCAAAGATGCCTTGAGATGGACGTCATGGCAAGCATCATGATGAGTACGTTCCCAATGTCTCTCATGACTTGAAGTAAGGATACCGTCGAAGATGCGTGACAGAGAAGCCTTTCTGGAAGAGAAGGTCATGCTAGGTTGCCAGAATCTGGCATCCGTATGGCTTCCATGAAGATGAAGGTTAAGAGCTTGAGTACGTGTGATGATAACGGTATGAGTGGCCATGAAGACTTGATCTCGTCCCACTATGTTGGATGTTGAAGACCTTTTGGGTATACAAGAATGTTGTGGAGGTTGATGGAAGGTTGGTGGAAGAAAGTGAGAGAGGAGCGAGGAGTTGATCGTTTAAGTATTACTCCGGCGCACAGGACATCCCAACAAAACCCATGTGATTGGCCTAGATGTTGGTGACGGCGGCCTTCATAATGATAAGAATGGCCTGTTGACCTGAACGTCAGGGGTGAAGCAAGATTTGATGTTGTGATCTGGGCGTCACCGGAGCCCCTGTCCACGAGAGTTATGGAGAGCTCCTGGTCTTACAGAAGGCGCAATCAGCAGCGGAAAAAGACTACGAGGCTCGTCAGCATCTACCGCGTCGATACACAGTAGTAGACGCCACCGAGCTTGAACGGGTCGTTCTGCTACTTGACGCAAGGGATGGTGAGGGACCAGATCAGTAAGGGGCTTGCTTCACTACCGGCTCTGGCGAACGCAAGATGAAGAGATTTCATTCTCTGAGGAAAGAACGCATCTATTCTGTTGAGTGAAAGCAAAAACAAAACATAATACAGGCTACCGCTGCCCACATGACGGTGGCTGGGAGCACCTGCAGGCATCGAGATCAACAAAGGTGAAGCTTGGCTTAATTGAGAAATGGTCCTCTCCCGTCGAGTCGAAGGCTATTGGCTATAGGTCCTGACGTTGGGGTGACGTTGGGGTTGCGAATGAGGATTATGAAGTATTCACTTTGGCCGGGCGTGGCGGTATTTGTCCATCGGCTTATCACCAGCTATGATACAGCTATACTGACTACCATAGGGAGCCCATTCACCGACTGTGTACTTGCTTGTCTATGTGCAATTTCAGTGTACCTTACCTTGCCCCTGAGACGTGGGCTTCCTGCACTGCCCAGTGCCAGCAGTAATGCCACGACAATCCGTAGAAGAAGCCCATCGCTCGCTAAATCTGTTATGCCATGAGATGCAGTGTAGTAGAGGCGCTTGCCGATTATATAGGGATGAGCGCCTGTTAAGCAAGGGGCAGTGAGAATGGAGCAATCTGGATTTTCCTTCTCCTTCACTCCTTCCCAACACCATAACCACTGCGACCGCTCGCACTTTATACGAACACACTAGCACTGGCAGAGCTGTATTTCGTCTTTATGCTACCCTCTTGATAACTCCACATACTTAGCTGAAGATCAGGATGCTGACCTTTTTTGCCAACAATGCCCATTTCAATCACCCGCATCGAGTGGCTACACTCTTCAACACACAGAGGCTCAGATTCCAATACACCGCAGTCTTGACGAATTGAAGCGCGACTCTCCTGAATTCTGTGTGTACGCAAGCTATCTCAGCCGGCCAACTTGTCCGATTTCGAAGCTCGCCGCAGCAAACCTACCTTCTCCAATTTTACGCTCTCGCATTTTCTTTCGCTCCGTGAAGCCAGCTAATTTGCCGAAAAAGCCTATGCTTGCAAATGTCCATCAGAAAGATCTCCTAGCAGCGGCCGCATTCTACAGCATCCACAGCGAGCTTGTTCGTCATGGCTCAGGGGAAGATCTTTTTACCGCACGAGATTTCTACTTTTGATCCTTCATATCTTCGGACAGACTCAAGCTATAGAGCAGACCTGCATTTACATAAATCATCTCAGCTACAGTACGCACGTCTCGATCCACGCGCTTTTCGAAAGCACGCCAATGTTGTAAGCCTCCCTGGACTCTTTCCCCAATCTCACTAATTCCACTTTACGTAACCGAAAGCACTCTATGCTTACCTACGGAACTGACTGCTACCTGACTCTACTTCAATTATCGCCCGAGAAAAGCGGCTCTACTTTTAGCCATGAGCGAATCGCTCTTACTCGCCGTACGGCCCCGGTCCTTCGCAAGAGCTTGTACGAACCATGAGAGCCGTCCTGCTTTGGTAGGCGTGGATAATTTTGACTGTTCGGTTGCTAGGAGTCTTTCTAAGTCCAACAAACTATTGCGGATTTACGTCCAGCCCAAGGAGCCCAACACCTCCAACTATTGGCCCTCGAGAAGACAAGCATGAAGTTCGATATGCACCCGAGGTTAGCTCGCTGTCTTGACCATTGAGCAGCACTTTTGAAGATCCGAGATCTCATAAATGAACAAGCCGACGACGACGTATCGTTGAGAAAGAAACGAGTGTGAACTACGTTCATGAAGTTGCCCCAGACGACACCAGCTTCTGTTACCAGTCGTCATCGGGCCAGATAAAGATGCAATACATCCACAGCCAGAAGCTCAAGGGATGCTTACGAGGAACGGATGAGATGGCTACGGTCCGACAACCCTCCGCCACCAGACAAGACGAGATAGATCTATCGACCACGTCGAACGCGTACCCAAGCGGAGGCGAAGATGATTGAGGAGATTGCCCAGATACTGGCGCACGACAGATGGAGAACGGATCCGAAATCCGTGAAGTCAATATTATTGTACGATGTCTCTAGAAAGCTATCGACGCCGGTGCGTTCGCTGTCAGCAAAGCAAACGTCGCATCCTATTCTATTCGATGCTCCGCCATGCAAAGGCAAGTGGTGGAGAGATGACCCGTCCACTCGGGTTCGGTTGCTGGGGCTCACAAGGACCACATTATGGGTACCCGAATATCCCTACTCATGATGTGCAAGTCAGCCAGCAATTAGCGTACCAATCATCTTGCGTATTCAAGAGGAAGCAATGGTGTTATCGACAGACATTTGCACGGAATTGCAGAGATGTTAGAGGGAATAGGCGAGGGAATCTCGCAGTTTCGCTGCAGATCACCAGTTAAAAACGTCGTTTGCTCACGCGAAGGCTACAATGAAAATGGCGAGCTACAGTCGCGACTCTATTGAGTGGTGTTCCCTGGTGCTCGCGATTCAATATTGGTCCTGAGATCAGAAGGCTTGAGATACTGACAGTAGCATTTTTGTCACCATTTCAAGGATATCGGTTCCAAGAATCTCTGCAACTTAGAGTCGTACTTGACTTTTCGTGGTGCAGTCTAGCCATTAAGCGTCCACTTCCAATGAACATCATCATCGAGAAGACAGTTGGTCCTATCCCACAAGTTTTGATGCATTTTCTCCCATCCTTCAAATCTCGTGTAGCTTTTGCTCGCTCGCGTTGCGTACCATGATTGACCAGGCTCTCATACGCTTTTATCGCCTCGCATAGCTCTAACCGAAGTAGCTTTCTCCGCTCCCATAACCGGACATTCTTGGTTGGTGCATGATCGTCAAAGAACCGCTTGCTGTAGTGGTAGAGGATCTTGCTGGAAAGATAGTGAAGCTGGTGGGATTGCGGCATGTGATTCGGCTGCTTGTCACACGGGGTACTCCCCAGAAGAGTTGGAGTGGTTGATTGGTTCCGGTGCCAGGAGGGCAAGAGGGCGTAGTATTGGATAGCCTGTGAAACCTACGTTATCCGTCAGGTTTCCTGGTCAAGTTGCTTATAACAGTACGTTCAACCCACCGTGATCAACCAGGCTCTCCGGCGTAGTTACCATTTTGCCCATTCTTCATCTTAAGTAGGCCCCTATCGTTTTACATGGCATAAGTATTTGATTTGACGCTGCGACGTTATTGCCGGCTCATGGGCTCGCTGGGACTGAGAAGCTTTTGCTGCCATACATAGGCCCAAACATAGCCCAGGTTCGGAAGGAGGCACTTCAAGACCGCTTAGGGATTATTACAGAGGGCTTGTGTGGCTTGCTGCAGAGAGACTCTTCCGTGACGCTCGGAGATGCAACTTGATTTGCAAGGAGGAACCAAAGGTTTTGGGTATTTGCCGCAGGAGACTAGAGCCAAGAAGCTACGGAATCTCTTGACTGTTGAGAAGGGACGTCTTGGATGAAGTTGATGGTCTTTGACCTGGTCAAGTGCCAGTAGGTTGGAAGGTCTGTCATTGGACTGAAGAGCTAAGCCTTTGAACCAAACATGATGAGTGCTAGACAAGTTTTTGCTTGAGGGACGGTGGGACTGAGCCCTGAGATGTCGATACCACGTGTAGCCCAATTCTCTCGGCGCCCTTGCATTAGGACATCGCCAGATTTCGGTGGAAGCCAAACAAGGACCTTTTCCTCTTCACCAGAATGCGCCAGAGCATGCGTTCGAAATCATAATGAGAAGCTTCATACGTTATTCTGTGCACGCCCGATGCACCCTGGAGATGCCCTCATACGAGAAACCCCTTTTCTCTTCATCGCCGAATCGTGTCCGCTCTCCGAGGCTGAAACCGCGACAATGCTTGCTTCCTCACCACATAGAGATTGCAATCATACCAGTCCGGCGTCGCCTGATAGACATGGCTTACTGGACTCGAATCCTGGCATTATCCACTACTACACCATCTTCCAATCCATTGCCAAAAGCGAATCACACCACGATCATCATGAAGGTCCGCCAACGCCAAACACCGATCTTGTAGGTTTTGCTACGACTTATGGCCGTGGGTTGAGAACGGTTAGCGATGGGGACAGGCCATAGAGGAGCAACTTCACCGAGGAGATGAGAACCCTCGACGATGTTGTTGCTCCGCGGCTGAAAAGACAAGGATGAGAATTAAGAGACTATAGGACATCTGAAAGAACGGGGTGTCAATGGAGAGAAGAGCTGTGGCATTGAAGAAAAAGGGGTGTCAAAAACTTGCCCGGTGCACTGAATAACGTATGAAGCTTCTCATTATGATTTCGAACGCATGCTCTGGCGCATTCTGGTGAAGAGG
>QQTW01002939.1_pt1 | contig 12504 bp, 13 predicted proteins | sample 1904831 | NCBI WGS metagenome assembly QQTW01 (sample SAMN09435610, study PRJNA476489) | Subsurface metagenome, whole genome shotgun sequencing project. | reverse complement strand
GATTGAGTTCAACGAGGTGCAGATGCGGTATCGGGACGGGTTGCCTCTTGTGCTACAAGGGCTGACCATGTCCGTTGCCGGGGGCGAAAGGATTGGGGTGGTGGGGCGAACGGGGGCGGGCAAGTCGAGCATCATGTCGACGTTGTTTCGGCTCGTGGAGCTCTCCGGTGGCAGCATCAGCATCGACGGCATCAATATTGCTACTGTGGGTCTGAAGGACCTACGCACCAGACTCGCCATTATCCCCCAAGATCCGACGTTGTTTCGCGGCACGATTCGATCGAATTTGGACCCGTTTAACGAGCACACCGATCTGGAGTTGTGGTCGGCCCTTCGACAGTCGGATCTCATTGACGCTGAGGCGAACCTCGACGACAAGTCTCATGGGCGGATACATCTCGACGCGGTGGTTGAAGAAGAGGGTCTCAACTTTTCCCTTGGTCAGCGACAGTTGATGGCACTTGCACGTGCTCTGGTGCGCAAGGCGCAGATCATTGTGTGCGATGAGGCTACATCTAGCGTTGATATGGAAACGGATCAGAAGATCCAAAGGACGATCGCGACGGGCTTCAAAGGCAAGACGCTGTTATGTATTGCGCATCGGCTGAAGACGATTATCAACTATGACCGAATCTGTGTGATGGATCAGGGCCGGATCGTTGAGCTAGACACGCCCTTGAGGTTGTGGGAGGAAGGAGGGATATTTCGGAGCATGTGCGATCGCAGCGCCATCAGAAGGGAAGATTTCGATGAGATGAAACTTGAATGATACGGGTAATTGATATGACGGATGGTTTGCATGGCCTGGTATGCTCTATAGATGGCGTTCCCAGGATGATAGTTGACGATTTGCCTCGCATCGGTACGCATATATAATACGAGCATATGAATTACTATTATCGAATCAATCATCTTGACACCACTCCATGTAAGCGATGGACTTCCCATGAGAGCTATTAGAATCGTCAGCCCTCCATCCGACTCTTCCTTCGATGTCCAGACTGCTCAAGAGATCGAGGTCAGGGAATAATGACAACTCTAGGCACAGAAGCAAACGATAGCCCGCCCAATTAACAGTGTCTTGACGCGTCCTAACGTTCTAACCGATCAGTCTTGGCCGAGAATCTAGCAGAGCGACATAAGATTGATGATATGCTAATGATGATAGTTATAATAACAGTATCATACTAGGTCTATCATAGGATGCAGCAGGTTTTGTGATTCCAAGGTTGACGTGTCAATCATTATAACCCATTGACCAGGATAACGTCCCAGAAACGGTGGACTGGATCCCAATCGAGCCGGCCAAGGCGGAGACCATACCGGGGTGGGTAAAGCAGCATATAGCGCGGGCGGAAAGAATCACTAATTCAACGCTACTGCAAGCCGCTGATGGTAAACGCAGGGAATGATTTGGTAGGGAAGCAGGTACTGGGCAAAGGGCCTTCTAGGTCCTCTCCTCTAGGCTGGATCACATTCAGGGCACCTAGCTCTCTCAACCAGCGGCTTTTTCTCTCGCTGCTTGTTACATCTATCTTCTGCATCACCATCTTGATACCCAGCATAACTACATTACTTTGTATTCTCTACTCATTGCTTGTGCAGAAGGGAGATCCGTTGACATTGATTACCGTGTGTAATATTCAATTGCTACTCTTTGGTGGCTGTTGAAGAGGACGCATCAAACCGTTGCAATTAATCTTCAATCCCATCATATTCTTACTTTTCTTGCACCACCGTTATCAGTGTCCACGCAATTGGCTTCAACGAGATCCTGACAATACACCGAGACCAACGACTCTTGAAGGACAATCCTGTCGTGAAAGAGTGACTCCGGAGCCTTCACAGTCCTACAACCCCCCGTCTCTCATCCACGCCGACCCATTTCGATCTCGCCATCATGTCCTCTATCAACCCCGCGACCGAAAAGCCAACAATTGGAGCATCTGTCCACCCCATCGCCACCCCAGGCACCTCCGACCTCGACCTTTCCACCCAAAAGTCACCTCTCCACACCAACAACACGTACAATAACAATCCCTCCACAACCTCCCTCCCCGCCCCAACCCCCAACACCGAAGCCGAAACCTACGACCCCACCTCCACCGACCCCTTCAGCCCATTCTACTCCCACGCCCGTGCCTCCGAATCCAGATCTCGAGTCCACATCCGCTCTTCCACGACCGACGACGCCGATCTGGAAAAAGGTCACCCAAGCGGCATCACCATCTCCAACGTCCCTTCTACCCTCTCCGCCGCCAACCTCAACAACAACACCCCGCAGCAGCAGCATTCCAACCGCTTCTCAAAATGCCAGAACAAACAATCCCTCCTCTGCCGATCCGAAGCCAAAAACGCCCAGGGCTGGTGGCGCAATCTGAGTAAACGCCAAAAGGTGCTTGTGCATCTGTTGATTGGGTTGATATTCATTGGTGCCGTGACGGGATTGGGCGTGGGTGTGAGCAAGGCCATGGGGACGGGGATTTGGAAGACGGAGTCGGCGAGTGAGCCTATCGGACGGGACGGTTGATTTGTCTTGCATGAGAAATGGAGTACCGAAAGTGTATCTGAGTGCTAGAGAAAGTGCATATGTCGAGGCGTTTGAACGGTCATTACATATATCTCGGGGGGTTTTGAGGCGAGGAGTTGAGCTGGTTGGTTGGGCCAAGATACCCAGGGCGTTTGTTTTGTTATCATCACCTTTGGTGCATCTTTCGTTGTTCCTACATTCAGCGGGGCGTCGAGCTTTTACTTGATGGGCTTCTATATATATCGTTTTATAATATGCTTGTGTAGTTGGAAGCGACAACGATGGTTCAAAAGGGCCTCATGGATCAAGTTTAGGGAGCGATGCATACCGAGCGATTGTTACGGACTTTTCCTGTGCTTAATTGAAGGGAGAGTGGCTTCGGTGTGGAAGTGGTAGAAGAAGTAGAAGCGAAGTCGTGCTTGTTTATCGTTGACACGTCTATATATACACATATATGAACCCAATAAAAAAACAATCCACGGAATCCAATGCTCAATTCCTTTCAACTGACTTGCCCCGAACCCTTCCGCGGCTACATAGGTATTCAAGAATCACTACTCAAGGGCGGAAATACCACCCCTTCTCTTCCCTTACCAACTGCCACCATCGGCTCCCCGTAATACTCATCCGCGCCCACCACCGCATCCGCAAACGTCCTCCTCCCCTCCTCCACACCCAGCAGGTCCAAAACATACTTCATCCGATCGGGCATCACCGGTTGCAACAAGATCCCACAGATGCGAATCGACTCCGCACAGAGGTAGATGATGGAATCAAGCTTCTCGACTTGCTCGGTTTGACCGTGGATACTCCATCTGCGTACCCCATGCTCATGCTCAACGGTGCGAGCGGAGAGATCCCAAGGGGAAGCTTTTTGCATGTATTGGTTTGTCTATTTGGGGTGGTTAGCCGAGACCTTTCCCGTTCACATGTCCTCTTATGACGAAAGTAGAGGCTTTTGATGAAAAGTTCGAGGATTCAAAAGACGTACTTGGTGGATGACCGCCATGACCCGTTTCGTGGCTGCCCGGGAATACAAATTGGACATCCACTCATCGACTTCCGATGGCAGTCTCTTTAATGCCATAACGAGTTCTAGTCCTTCAACAGAGGTATCTGTCCGGCGGAAATCAACTGCCCGTGCCACACTCCATCTTTTACCGCGGACGACCCGGGCCACCAGGTTTCCCAGGTTGCTTTGTAGATTCTTGTAGCGTTCAATGATGAACTCGTTGTCATAATCACTGTCGTTCTGGATCCCACCACTATGGACGAGGTAATAGCGCATGGTATCGGCGCCGAATCGTTCGAGAGCATAGAAAGGATTGACGACATTACCCCTGGACTTGGACATCTTCTCATGCCCAAGAGTCCAGTGAGCATGGGCCAGAACTCGTTTCGGCAAAGGAAGGTCCAGGGCAAGGAGAAAGGCTGGCCAGTGAATGCAATGGAATCGGACAATGTCTTTCCCAATTACGTGAACATCTGCCGGCCAGCCCGAAGCGTGTTCTTGGCCTGGCACTTGGAACGGGTAATTGGCCTTGGTGAGGTAATTAATCAGAGCATCCAGCCATACGTAGATTGTCTGGGAGGTGTCATCAGGTACGGGAATACCCCACGACAAACGTTCGACAGGCCGGGATATGGAAAGGTCTGAGAGGCCGGACGTTACTTGTTGGATGACATCTTTCATGCGAGACAAAGGCTCCACAAATTGCGGGTTGTTGGCATAGAATTCGAGTAGCCGGTCGCGGAGGGCAGACATACGAAAGTGGTAGTTGGTTTCTGACGTCCACTCTACCTCTGTGCCTGTTTCTTGGGATGCCTTATGCATGTAAGCCAGCAAACGATCCAATACGCCACGGTGTTCAATCGTACCATGAATTTCCGTCCAGTCGCAGGGTCCAATTTTAAGTGGACTGCTGAAGGCGGATAAAAAGTCTCGTCGCTGACGGAATACCATCCTTCATGCTTCGACTCATAGATGTACCCCCGTTCTTTCAGCATAAGCTATAGCAGTCTCAACGATCCGTCTTTGTACGAGGTTTGAGGAAGGCTTGCTGACCCAGAAATGCTGGACCGCGAATCTGTGATCCGGCTCCGAGGTACGTATGAAGTGGTCATACTGCACATTCGCTGCTTTTGCGAGCCTCTGAATCTTTATCAGCACCTATACGCAACTATAATCGGTGGCCCACGTACATCGAAGGCCTTAAAATTCGTATCACAGAAGTTACGGACGTCCTGCTTCGCCTTCTCCGCCGCTCGCTGGACCTGACACAAGTCTCCTCAGGGGCTTACGCTGGGAGGCATTGATGGTGTGCTTACTTTCATGCCATGTTCATCGGTGCCGGTACAGAGGATAGCTTTCCTCCCTTTCAAGGTATGAAACCGCTTGAACACGTCCGCGAGAATAATGGTATAAAGATGTCCAACATGGGGAGCTGTATAGTATTACCAGAATGTTTATCGGTGGCATGTTAAGATCAGGCTACAATACCTGCGTTGACGTAGAAGATTGGAGTTGTTACATAGTAGGGCTTCTCAGTTTGGGGTACGCTGGAATAACCTCGACATGGATAGGCAAAAAATGGAGTCGGACGGCACTGCCATGGACTCTTGGAGATCCTGAAGAGGTATGATGTAGTCTTGAGGAGCCGGTTTCTCATGCTAAGGAAGGCCCTCACAGAGAGGCATTACTGTTGGTCTCTGCTGTAGCACTAAGGTTAGCATTTTTCGAGAGCATATAAGGTGTGGTCCAAGCTTAAGCCAGATGCGGCAGGTCCGATTGCCGGGCTGTAGGGCTTTTGACGCATTGGTTTTGAAACCAAAATTCCTCATCTATTCTTCCGTTGTCCGTCCGGGCCTGCTCCCCCATAAAGCCGATTCCATCTTGCTCAGAGTCAAGATGGAAGGCCCGGAACATATCACTACGATCAAGGTTTCCACCAATGGCGAGTACACTCCCGAATTATTGGAGGTCATGACAAATCGCTAACCCAATGTCCAAAGCCTCCCAATACTTTGTGGATTCCTATTATGCAGCACTGAACGAACGTCAAAATACTATTGCATCATTCTATATGCCTTCGGCTGCCATGCCTGCCGGGGCTCTACCCTCAATAAGCTTCAACGGCGCCCAGATTCCCACTGCAGCAGCAATGCAGACAATGTTCGAGCAGCAGATGCCCCAACCACATTATGAGGTCCAGTGCTACGACTGCCAGGTTGTAAACCCAAATTACACTTTGGAAGGGACCCAAGCATGGCCAGCAAAGACGGGAAAGAACATGACCATCTTGGTAGCCGTCAGTGGCTATGTCAAATATGGAAAGCTGAAAGAAGCCCAGCCAAGAGCCTTCAGCGAGACCTTCTTGCTTGTGCCAAATCCTGCCGCTGCCGCCGGCAAGCAGCGTATGAAAAATGTAAAAGAATGGCTGATCCAGACCCAGACATTCCGCATTGTCGTCTGAAATATAATGCACCACCACCATGTGGAGTAGATCCGAGAACTATTAGCAGGTATCGACAGATCTGTTTTGCCTCCCTGTCCAAGTTGAATGTCTTGAAGTTGCTAGGGTGGCACTTGTTGCGAGGCGTCGAGACGAGGGCTGGAATACAGTGAATGTGATTTACACCCAGTACTGTCCAGTCACGGCTAGGTGAATCAGCCTCTCCTTGTGAACTTTGATCTCCTATAATGATTGCTCAATTCCCTGCGTACACCTCGACTACGTCTCATTCACGATTCCGACCCCACAAAACTTTGATAGTGTAGTTGCAGATTGCAGGAGACTGTTGACCTGGATTACTCCTGCCTCAACACCCCAAAAGGTGAATGCATCAAACAAAGCGATAAACAGATAAGCGCTACCACGATAAGTTCTTCTTCCACCCTTCGAGGTCTTTCCATCCACCTTTCAACTTCCAAACCTCTACCTTGTATTCATCAACTCGGAGGCCCGATCGCGTCAACACCGGATTAATCACACTAATCTAGGCCAATTGTCTGCCATCATGCGTTTCTCGGACCACATTGCCAACTGCCATGCCACTGTCAAGATTACGGCAGATGGACATGAGTGTCCCCAATATAACATTATGGGCGATGAGCATGGAAACATGTTGTGCTACATCCCCCTCATGTCGGAACAAGTCGTCACAGTTGAAGTCGCACTCGACATGGTTTCTGAGCACTTCGAGGTCGATCTCTTCGTTGATGGAGTCATTCGTAATTTCTGGCAATCAACCCGGAACACCGTCAACAAGCATCGCGCCCCCATCGTAGGCTTCACTCAAGGCATCTACAAGGACACGAGGTCGATGTACCGAAGCGACATGGTCACCATTGCTATCCCTCCGTCATCACGTAAGTGTGGCTTTGTCTCCAGAAACACTGGGAACCGGCCGCTCACAACCGAATAGATTTACTCGCATCAGGCTCCCAGCGTACCAATGTCGGATCAATCGATATCATGATCTCCAAGCAGGATCCTGACCGTAATCTACACTACCACGGCTGCATCGTTCCGGATGAAGTCCCTAAGGACTGGTACAACCAAGTTCTGGCACCTACCATCGGAGCCGTTGAGCCAACCCTTCAGATGATGTGAGATACGTCGTCCTGACGACTCCGACTGTCTAACGCAAGCTGGCAGGTTCAAGGATGGTACTCGTATGCAGGAGGCTGACCGTGGAGGCACCCGTATCCGATTGAAGAGAACCCGCCAGGGCGAAGCTCCATGGTGTACATTCAAGTTCCTTTACCGTGAGCCCGGTAGGTGGCTTTGCACTCAAATGAATTTGCTGGTACTGGCTAACGTGTTGTCGACAGCACAACTTCGAGCTGCAGGTATCGGTAGCATGATTCGTGCCAGCTGTGGCGGCCATCCCTCGCTGGGTCCTCTAAATGATACGTCACGCAAGCGGGCTGCGCCAGATGATCGTTGCGATGGCAGCATGAGTCCCAATATAGATCTCGAAACGAGTCGTCATCATGTTGAAAATCTTCGTAGCGAGATCCTAGAGTTGAAGATGCAGACCGAGAGGGCCAAGCGCCTTCGGTTGGAAAAGGAGAAGGAGACTGATGAGCTCGCACGCCGAACTCGTCAAGAATGGGCCGAGCTAGAGCTTGCAAAGGCTGACCTTGAGCGCCAGCTTGCGGATGAGAAGGCGAAAGCCGCTGCTCAAGAGGTTGGTTGCCTTCCATCGTGCTATCGATATCTCGTCCACTGACTCAAGCGTCTCCAGGAAGAGCAAAATAACCTGCGCCAAGGTTATGCCAACGCCGTTCGTGCACGCCAAATGTCAGTGTAAAGACCCAGCCCTTCTGCCTCATACCCTGGTGCACCCATCGACCTTAAGGCTGTAAACGACACGAGCAGTCCAACTCCAATCTCGCGATACATCGATATGTCATATTACAAACTTGGTAAACGTGGCATGCGCATCATAGTGTGTATTTCACACAGATAACGCATTTGCACTGGGCTGTTAAAGTCCTATGTATTCTTAAAGAGCATGTGTCGGCTTTCTACTTCATTCAGGCGACAGAGGGCATTGTATCATAACATTGCAAATAAATGAATGTTTTTGCTGGATCATACAAGACAGAACTATGCACCAGACTTCCCCCGGACGCCAGGTCATCATACAATCGATCGCTGCCTTCACTGCTTCGGCGGCCTTAGGCTCGCGTACACTCGCTCCAGAAGCTCCTCCCTCGTCGCCTTCCCACTTGGCAGTCGTCCCCTCTGAAAAAATCATAGCAGGCGTTAGTTGACTCTGTCTCTTACACGGAAGATACGTACCCTTTCAAGCCATATCCTGAGCTCTGACTCTGACCAGTGGGCGGGATCTGCGATGATATAAGCTGTCATGCAATCGAGCTAGTGATGAACCCTACTTGCCTCCTGTGGGATCCTTTTCTCCAGGAAACATGTCGCCACCCCATATGCTCCATGCTCTGGATACCACGTTAGTGATGGACAGATACTGATTGCACGTTAGGTGGCAAGTTACGCTACGGCGGTGACTATGCCTGCGAAACCTGTAACTCCAAATTAAATTGTAAGCATTGTATGTTTCTGTTACTGTATGACCCCAGTCGTACCAAGGAACGCATTCTGTGGATAATTTTGTCAGTTATATTTCGGAAGGATGGGCCAAATCCCTTACTCTAGACTGTAATGCTCGATCTAATGGTGTAGGCATGATGCGCGGATCTGGTGAAAGATTCTCGACTTGGGTATATTATCTAGTTCTTCGGACTCAAGACTGTTAAGTTCATATGGTTGGGCGCATACACCTATGACATACAGGCATCAGCAAAAGCACCCATGTCAACAGCGGAACAGCAATCCGCGCGGCTCTCTTCCATGCAGCGGCCACTGAAGTCCCGTCCCGCCTCGCTTAACGCGCACAACGACGAACCCACAGCATCAAAAGGATTTCGTGTGCTGAGCCAGCCATCAGCAACCCACGACGACTCTCTCCCCCACTCCCTTCAACAAACACCCTCACGCTTCGCCCAGCATGCCTCGCGAAGTCAGCGACATCAAGCAATTCATCGAGATCTGCCGGCGCAAGGATGCTTCCTGTATGTCTTCCTCACACACTGTCCCCTTCCCTCCATCAAGCACAAAAAACACCAGGCTTGAGTATATATATATGCGTGTTTTATGGAATGGGCACTGATATGATATGCAATGGCAGCCGCACGCATCAAACGCAATCGCAAATCCCAACAGATCAAATTCAAAGTCCGGTGTCATCGGTTCTTGTACACGCTTGTATTGAAGGATAGCGATAAGGCGGATAAGTTGAAGCAGAGTTTACCTCCTGGTATGTTGCTCCTTCCGTGGTATTCAAGTCCATGGCCGGGAAGAGTAGAGGGATCACGGTGGAGAGCTGGGGGAAGGGTGGTGGATGTGGAGTTTGAGAGAAGAGTGATGTTTTGAGGGATTGTTTTGGCTATAGATGAAGAGGATGCGATGCTGACAAGGATGTTATCAGGGCTTACGATCACGGATATCCCGAAGAGGAATAAAAAGGGGAAGAGGACGGCGGCTTGAGGGAGTGGGTTTTGTTTTGGTGAGAAAGAGATGCGGACGTGATTTATTGTGCGCTGTTGCTAGCAAGGGAGGGTGATACCAATGCAAGAACTTCAACCCGATTTCAAGGCTTCAAGGAAAATATTCATCATGGAGCTATCAACTTCATTGTCAGTCGGCAGTGTCGGGCTGTGCTCCAAATAACTCTTTTGTTGACCTCCATCGAGCTTCCGCGAGATCAATGAGCTATTTCTAGAGCGCACTCCGTGGGTATCGTTTAATGTGGAAGACTACTAGGCACACTCCGAAAACATGATGATATTTTGGTCGAGATATAGTCCGCCGCGACTGTTCATAAAGCCTGCGTGACTCGTCCGGAGGGAAATCCATTCCCCTTGACACCAGATCATCGCTCACGATCGAACATTTCAAATTTAACAATTTCCGGCTCCAGGGTATCAGTATCGAGCAATATCATTTCCCCCGTCTCCCTAAATTTTGGTACACAGATCAAGCGCACTAATTGTCCGACAGGTCCCTCAATCACCATAGTATCGTACCTAGGCTGATTACCGACAAAGTAGACATGCGGACATTCTTCAATGACGAATGGGTCCTTTTCTTGGAATGGATAACACCCTGTCAAGATCTTAGCCAAGGTTGCAGAACATCAATACATCAATGCAATCCACTTACAGAGAGTGTCTGGTGCTGTAGGCGCGCCACATCGCCATCGTAGCAGGCTCTCCATCATCTCCAATCTGTCGTCGCCTTCAACGTACTTGAAGACGTCGTCAATAGGCTGTCCCCCGTTGCCCATCAGCCGCCATCCATCTACATCCCCTTCCCACGGGTTCGTAACGCTGTCGAACCATCCCGGCTCTAGCGAATCCGGCATGGCTGCATAATTCCTTGACCGCGGAAACATTGCAGGGTGTATCGGTTGTTGCGGCATCGAAACATTGGCAGGGTCGCTCTCCCCAGGTATGAGTGTGATTGGTATCGAAGGCAAAAGGGTCGCAAGGAAGTTGTCGAAGTGGGTCGTGGGCGCAGGATTGTAGGCGGAAGAATCATAGCCGTACTTCCTGCTCGTTTTCTTTTCCTCCTCACGCAGCGCGAGGGGGGTGCCTTCGGCGATGGAGTTACCAGCGATGATGAGTCGAGAAATCTTGCTGACGTCTGCTTGCTCTGAAGGACCACATGATTCGCCGAGCAGGTATTCCATGAGTAAATCCAGTGTCAAAGTGTCCCCTTGGTCGCCGCTGACGCCTAGACCGCTCACGATAGCAACTTTGCCTCCCTCAGTGCGCTTCTCCTCGCCGCTAAACTTTCTTTTACTACCAGTACCATTGGCGATCACTGCGGACGCTTCATCACGCTCCCAACGCTGCGGCTGACGTGGTAAATCCGGTACCTTCATATCAATAACTTCAAAATCGCCGTCTGAATTCTCGGTACCCATGACAGCAATGATGCAGCCTGTGACTAGCATCGATAGTTGCAAAGGCGTACCTATTAGACGCAAGCGTCCAGACTCGTCTTCAAGCATTGTCAGGTCATGCCCAGTCGGAGAGATGTATTTTTCTCGAGGTGGAGGAGCGGCTATCCAGTGCTAGACTAAGGAGTCAGCCTGTGGGTTGTATGACGGCATCAGTCACCAGGCCTTTTCGTTGGAACCGTACATCTTTTGAGATATCGTCCAGAATGTTGGGTTTCAACGGCATATCCATATAGACGGTCCCGGCGACCCAGCACAGTTCTCCTTGTCGGACATCAAGCACTCTTTCGACCCGTCGCACCTTCTCGCCAGCTATCTGATACGGTCAGAGCTCGTCCTTTTGATATCGATGGGTCAAGCAATGTTCAAGTACCTCGAAGTTCTTCCACTCCTCATCCGCGATTGCCTCGACAGCCGGCTTGAGTTGCGCAAGCCGTAAAAAATATATGTCCACATACTGCTGCTGGTAATGTTTTTGCTCTCCTTTAGCTAGTTTGAATCTGTCGAGAGGGTTGTAGTAAGAGGGTTGGCGCTCGAGCACCGGGTAGTCTTCATCTCTATGATACCATGAGTCATTGGAGAACAATTGGGAAATCAAGGGTTCTACCCAGGGCCCTGGAGCAGGTCATCCTCAGCGTCGACTTCCATCGTCATGTTGCAAGCATACGTGGATATTCAATTGGTAGCTTTATGTAAATGCTTCGCGTCTACCGCACCGCGTTTTAAAGTGGCAACATACTTAGCTAGTTGACTGTGGCCATATCAGCCCTTTTCTTCAGTCCATCAAGTTTGTGGATTCATACCCGTTTCGAGCTAAAAGTATGAGAACGAACAGAAATCCTCGGATCGGCTAATATCTTCAATTCTCAGACGATATGGCAAGGCCTGGAAGAGCCGACATGAAAAGCAATCAGAATATAGTACAGCCTGCTCCGTGCAACAGCATCGTGCTGTTAGAGAAAGCCCACTCCAACGGTCAGATGGGGTGATATCATCCAAACTTCATCGAAAGAAGTAGCAAATTCGCATTGTCAGCTTAAAGTTCACCATTGTGTCAGTAACTTTACAAACAAGGCCATGTGTTTAGTTGAGATCAATATATTTCATTAAGTGATTAGGTTTCTGACTGCCAGTCCCCATCCGTTAAAAACAAAGAAACCTACCTGAGAGCACGGTGTCCTACTAGAATCAGGTGGCTGTTACCGTGAAGTCGCGGTAACAACCCGAGGCACTGACATAAGCCCTGACATAAGCCCACCAAATGTTTCCACACAAAAAAAAACCGTAGCAGGTTGATAGGATAGAAACAACGCCAACAGGGGTCTTGCATGCTCTGCGACCTGCTTTAGATATTCTTGCTCGGGCTAAGTCTCGTGTCCTCTTCTTCAATCTTCGCACGAGCCTGATTGCTTTTCATGTCGGCT
>QQTW01002938.1_pt1 | contig 12508 bp, 12 predicted proteins | sample 1904831 | NCBI WGS metagenome assembly QQTW01 (sample SAMN09435610, study PRJNA476489) | Subsurface metagenome, whole genome shotgun sequencing project. | reverse complement strand
GTTTAGTCTCTCGATTTCCCGGTCAATCTTGCTCCTGATGAACAAGAGCGACTTTGGTATGTGAACCAGTCGGCTTGGGCATTTCGACAATTATTCCATCATGCAATTCATAGCGATGCTCTGAGTTCTCAAAGATACCAGGCGATGAACGAGAGCGTATGTAGTTACTCTTGGTGCGGCTTGAACCATTGAATCGCTCTCCCTAAATTCCCTTTTCTGGTAATTCGCCAAATCGCTGACGATATTGCTCAAGTAACTTAGCCATTTCCCGTGCTTGCTGTTGTGCTTGTTCTCGCTGATTACGCTCTTGTTGAGCTACTTCTTCTGATGTCTGATACCTCACGCCTCGTTCGTCATACCAGTACAGCACTTCTAGTTGTACTGAGCCATCCATGTAGCTGCTTCTACCAATTCCCAACCCAACTTCTGGCATCCAAAAAGGTTCCCCGATTTGTAACTGATATTCTCCGTTTACTAAGCGATATACTTCAAGTGGTTGATGGCGATCGCGTTGCCAATATTCAGGATTATAAACAACATAATATAAAACGCTTAGGCGACCATACGTTGCCATTTTTTTATCATATTCGCCGCCGTAGGTCAGAGAAAAAATTTCTAAAGCAAAAATCGGGGCAACCTCATTTTCTTCCCAAAGAACATAACTTTTTCGTAAGGTATTTTCCTTAAATCGCTGTATTCCTAAACTTAAGAAACCATCAGGCACGACTGGCACGAGATGACTCACGCCTGTCGTGTGATAAATCGCCATATCGACTCCAAAAAACCAATCTGAGCGATTTGTCCAGATTAATTTCAGTAAAAATAACAATAAATTGGGAATCAAATTTTGATTTTCATTATCCACAGGGGTATCATCTGAACAAGGAAGTTCAGCACCGGTTGGTAGGCTAATGCTTGGGTCAAATCGTACCATTTGCAATCCAAATACGTTTGAGTTGGCTATAGTGGGGACAGAACATCCGCTTTTATTTTCAACCTCGCTGTCTCCTATCTTCTGTCTCCTGTCACCTCTTTTCAATATCCACCTATAGTATACAAATAGCTCTTAATACAAGGCTATGGACTACAGTATTAATTTAATGAGACAGGTTCATGACAGATGTAGCATTCCGTCTCGATCCGTTAATGGAACTTACCGATGAAGTGTTTCTGAAACTCTGTCAGGCGAACCCTGATATTAACTTTGAAAGCACAGCTCAAGGGGAACTAATTGTTGTGCCACCAACGGGAGGGGAAACTGGCAACCGAAATTTGCGGCTTACACAACGGTTAGGAAATTGGAGTGATGCGAATGGGACAGGATTGGCATTTGATTCTAGTACGCTGTTCATTCTTCCTAATAAAGCCCGTCGCTCACCAGATGCTGCCTGGATACTGCTGGAGCGTTGGAATGCGCTGACGCCTGAAGAACGAGAAACCTTTCCCCCGATCTGCCCCGACTTTGTAGTAGAGTTACGATCTCCCAGTGATAGCCTCCGCTCCATTCAAGACAAGATGCAGGAATACCTGGACAATGGTGCCCGCTTAGGCTGGTTGATAAATCCAAAAAGTCAGCAGGTGGAAATTTATCGCCAAGGTGAGCAGAAAGAGTACTGCACTTCCCCCACTAACTTGTCTGGGGAGCAGGTGCTGCCAGGGTTCGTGTTGGACTTGAAAGGCATTCTCTAGTTGCCTTGGATTGCATGTGAAGCGATCGCGATAGTCCCAATGTACTACATGTCTCCCAGCAGCACTCGAATTGCTTTAAGTGCCGCACTCTGTTTCCCATTCGTCACCTTAGCAAACCAGTAATGGGACTCCTCATTACTCATTGCCCCCCGTTTTGCCCGGTTGCACGCCTGGGATTTTGAGGCGGATACGGTAAAGGCTATTGCTCGCCGTAATATAGAGCGTTTTGTAGTCGCGATCGCCCCAGGCTAAGTTGGCGGCAACCTCTGGCACTTCAATCTTGCCCAACAGGTTGCCTGACGGTGAGAAAACCCAAACCCCCCCTGGTCCAGTGCTGTAAACATTACCCTCTTCGTCTACCTTCATCCCGTCTGGTACACCCTTTTTACTAGGGTCTTTCAGTTCTGCAAAAATCAGTCCGTTTTCCAGGGTTCCGTCCGGCTTCACATTGAAGACACGAATGTGACCTTTTTCCGAATCATTCACATACAGTTTTTTCTGGTCCGGTGAAAAGGCGATTCCATTCGGACGCACGAAGTCCCGAACCAGCAGGGTCAGTGTCCCGTCCGGTGCCAGCCGATAGACACCGTAGAAGCCCAGTTCCTCCTGCTCAGAATTAATGCCGTAGGGGGGGGTCAGTGAAGTAGATACTTCCATCTGACTTGACCACGAGATCATTCGGGCTATTGAGCCGCTTACCCTTGTACTGACTCGCCAGTGTGACAACCGTGCCGTCTTTCTGAGTGCGCGATACGCGACGATTACCATGCTCAGCAGTGATCAAGCGCCCCTCCCGATCTAGCGTGTTGCCATTGGCATTTCCAGAAGGGCGGCGAAATACCCTTGGTTTTTCATTTGGTATCCATTGATAGATGGTATTGGCTGGAATATCACTAAAGAGTAGGAAGCCTGACCGATGCCAAAGCGGTCCCTCCGTAAACTGCAAGTCAAAAGCCACCTTTTCTACCTGGGCGTTGTCATTGAGAATCGCTTGCCAACTGTCTTTGTTGTCCGCGAGTAAGATGCATATCTCCGATTTTTGTAATGATTTGGAATCAGACTTCGAGCATTGCAACCTTAAGTCATCCCTTGCTTCAGTAATGCCCTTGGTGGGCACTGTGGCTAACACAGCAAACGACAGGCTGCATATAGCAAGCCTGAATATAATATTTTTCATACTAATACCAATTTAAGATGAAGTTGCATAGAATAGGGCTTTAAGGATAAAATTGTAATATGACAATGAGCAGAGTTGCTCTGGCGTGATTTTTTCAAGAACTTGTTGCAGGCGAGCGCGTAGCTGCGGGAGTGTTGCAAAAACTTCTCCTTGAAAAAAGCAGAAGCGTCGATTTGTTTGAAGACAAAACTCGAAAAAAGTGCATTTGCTGTCATTAGATTAAAGAGGTGACACTATGGTTTCTTCAACCTGCCGAGTAGGTATCATCGGTGCCGGGACATCGGGGGTTTATCTGGCGAGTTTGCTAGCTCGACAAGGACACCAAGTCGCTCTGTTTGAAAAAGCACCATACCCTCGCACTGATGGGTGTGGTATTTTGCTGGTTTCATCCGGAATGAAAGCACTTCATCAAGGAAACCCTCAACTATGCCAAAAGATAATTAACTCAGGTACTCCTGTCAGAACTTTCGAGTTTCGTAATCTACGGGGCGCAGTGGCTAATTCTGAATCGGTAACTTACGAAGAAAACGAATTGCCGGGAATGCTCATACATCGCAAGGCAATTTTAGAAGCACTCCTGGAAGTGTTACTGCCAGAATGCCTTTATTTAAACGCTCAATTTAAATCAGTGACACAGACTGATGAAGGAGTCATAGCCTACTTCAGTGATGGAAGTCAATGGGAAGGTGATCTTTTAGTGGGTGCTGATGGCATTTTCTCTAAAGTTCGCGAGTTTGTCGTACCTGGGGTGGAGGTATGTTACCTGGGCGATATTGTGTGGCGAGGAGTGGTGCGAGATTACACCTTCTGCTCGGAAGGGAAATTTATTGTTTATATACGCGGTCGGGGGATTTATGCCAATTTCTTCGACCTGGGTGGCGGTTACACCCACTGGGGGTTCTTTATTGAAAAGGATCAAGAGGAGTCTGAAGTGGGAATGCTACAACCTCGTAATACGGGTATTCCTCCTGAAGAACTGGCGAAGCTTCCCCATGAACCGAGGGCTATTATTGAGTCAACCCCACTTGAACAGATTGCGTGCAATTATTCGTATGATATCGATCCCTTGCCACGACTTTATAACGGGCGAATCGTCTTAATAGGTGATGCCGCCCATGCTAAAAGTCCGACACGGGCTCGTGGGATGACCGCTGGGTTTGAAGATGCCTTAGCCTTATCGAGGTATCTGGCTTCTAGTCCTAATCTTGAAGAGGCTCTGGAAGGCTTTCAGGCTGAAAGAATGCCGATCGTCCATGAATATCAACGGACTAGTCGTCAAATCAGCCGGAAGATAGGTCGTCTTCACCAAAAGACAGTTGCCTAAGTGCTGATTTTTTTTTAAATAGTTACCTATCAAACAGTGTTTATAACAAGTGTGACCTTAACAATTCTATGAGTGAAGTTGATAGAGAGAAAGTACCCGAAATTTTTAAGCGTCACATTGGAACGTGGAAAGGTGAGTACATCAAGACTGATTCGAGGGGACATTTTCTTCGTAGCTTTTTAGGAACTTTTACAATCGCAATCAAAGAGACTGGCTATTCGCAGGTTAACCGCTATGAATACTCAGATGGAACCGGAGTTACTCTCAATTTTAAAGGGGAATTTGAAGGCGGAATTCTGAAAATGTCTTCAGGCAGCTACTCGGACTTCCGTGCGATTGCATGGGATGCTGGCCAGGACACCATTGGCTTTCGGGCGACGAAAACTCAAGACGGAGCGCTTATTACTTTTGTCGAAACGATGACCTTGCTCGCTCAAGACCATCGAGTCCGCAGTACTCAGGAATTTAAGGATGGAATATTCATTGGGATATCGTTTATTGAGGAAATTTGTCTGAAGTCGTCAGACACGGAGGAATTATTAGTTTTTTAGCCGCGCTTAAATTATCTTAGAAGGAGAAGACCGTCCGCAAGGTACCCGTGACAATCGTGCCGTTGCTGTCTTGATTGGCGGGATTGGCGATCACCTGTACTAGAGGTGTGATCTGAATGTTGTCGCTAATTGCGAAGTTGTAAAACGCTTCGATGTTAGTCTGAGTCCGGTTACCCACTGCATTATCAATAAACGGCTGTCCGGCAGCTACACCAGCAAAACCACCTGGCAGCAAAAGGTTCCGGAATGCGACACCCGCCATCCAGTAGTTAGGGTTAATGTCACCAAAAGCCGTGTCATCGTAGCTGCCATAACCGTAACGACCAAATACGCCAACTCGCCGCGACAGCGCTAGTTCAAAGTTGGCTCCGAATACATCAAAACGGTTATCGAATACGTTGCCGCCGCTATATTGGAGACGCAGCGCAAAGGCTCTAGAAGGTGCGTACTCCAGCTCAACCATGCTTTGGTTAGGATCGCCAAACAAGCCACGATTCCCACCACTGCCCGGAAATAGTAATCTAGTTAGAGGTGATACACCTTCAACTATCCCCTGATTATTAGGATTCTGAGCACTTGCAGCCACATACATTGCCCGCGCCTTAAATGGTCCCGAGTCAGGGTTCCATTCAATTAACGCACCTGAGCTGAGCCAATTGATGGGAAAGAGGATATAGTTGTTGACCAGTGCCTGAGTTGTAAAGTCCAAAAAGCTAACGTTAGCGTACCTATTCCTGTCAACGTAGTCTGTAGGGACAATCTTAGGACCTATGGTTACACTGAAATCCTCATACGGGGTAAAGGTATAGTACAGCCGACCAAGCCCGAAATCACCGGATCTGGGGGGTTTAACAGAGAAGTCCAGGACACTGCCGAACGTAGGCTCCAGAAATCCCGCCGCGTTATCATCACCGCGATTGCTACCTGTGTCCAATCGAATTTTCAGTAGGTCTGTGCCCCTAAAACTAGTGTTAAAATCTAGGGCAGCTCGATAAAGAATGGTGGCATTTGGATCTTCATCGCTAATCAGAGCACCTGTAGAATCAACAATGCGCGAGCCGCTGAAGCCACCCCCATTCACGGCAAAGATTACTTGACCTGTAAGTTTGGTGGTGGTGGAGAACTGATTAACTTGTAGCTCTGCCGAGCGGGCTTCCAGGCTGTCTACTCGGCTCCGCAAACTTGCCAGATCTGCCGCAAACTCTTCCTGAAGCCGTCGCAATGTTGCCAAATCATCACGAGACACTCGCTCTATACGACCAGTCTCAATTAGCTCGTTTACTCGCTCAATTGCAGCATTAAGCCCAGCGGCAAATTCAGAACGAGTTATAGCTTGGTTACCCCGGTAGGTGCTATCGGGGTAGCCTGTAATCAGGTCATAGCGCTCAATCAAAGCCTGGAGTGCCTGAAATGCCCAGTCTTGAGGCTGCACATCTGAAAGCTGACTCACCGAGGTGATTTGGTTTTCAAAGGTAGCTGTTGGGGCAGTCTGCTCTTGGGGAATGACTTGTTGAGTCACAAATTGCTCAGAACTGACGGCAGTAGGTTGTGATGTTTCAGCCAGTACAGAAGTGCTTTGGAAAATTAGACTAAGGATGCCTGCACTCCCAGCAAAGGGCAAATCAATCTTTCTCATGACCAAATAATTCGTAATTCGTAATTCGTAATTAAAGAGGGTTCATGACCCGGATGTATCTAAGATTTCAGTAGTCAACAATCACGTAGTGGGTTCAAGCCCGCAACTAAATTGTAATTACGAATTACGAATTGCGGAAAGTTTACGGTGTGGCTCACCCCACCCGTAAAACTTTACTTGACAGCAATTACGAATTGCCTGCATCACGCGGCTTGACTAAGTGCTATATCTTGGTTTCCCTTAACTCCAAGTCTTTGCGTAACTTTTCGTTTTCGGTTGCTAACTGACTAATTATCGCTTGGTCAATCAGGTCGGTGTCAGCGGTGGTGTAGATGTTGACGCCTCCCTGTTTAGGTGGTTTACTGTTGTATTGGCTGGAGTATAACTGCTCTAGCTTGCGTCCTACTTCCAGCAACTGATACCTATTACAAGTTATCTGTAACTGCTGACACCGACTGCTGAGGGTGATGCGAGGAGCCATTGACGCACCTATATCGGAGCGTTTGGCTGCAACAGCGGGTGTGCTGGCAATGAGTAACGTCGCTAATATTGCAATGATGGTTTTCATAGGTCAGTCTCGTATGCTCGAACGCTATACTATCTTAAGACGGAAGCTAACGATCGCGTTGCTGATCGGCAGACGTTGAAAAAAACGCCAAATTGTATTAAAAATCCTCGCACCTCTGCTTTTGTCGCCCTCCGGTCAGTTCATAGAGGAGCTTATGCTGATGCTGCCCTTGACCGAGTGCTGCGTGAAGCTGACTTGACTGCAACTGATCGGCGGCTAGCGACAGAGTTAGTTTATGGGAGTGCCAGAAGGCAGCGATCGCTCGATGCTCTGATTGACCAACTGGGCAAAAAGAAAGCACACCAACAACCCTCGGATCTCCGTACAATTCTGCACTTGGGTTTGTACCAACTGCGCTACCTCAGTCAAATTCCAGATGCTGCAGCTGTTAATTCCACAGTTGCACTAGCTAAAGAAAACGGATTTTCAGGACTGAGTGGCTTTGTCAATGGTCTATTACGGCAGTATATCCGTTTGGCGTCCAACTCGGCTGACCCCTTGCAGTTGCCAGAAAATCCAGTTGAGCGCTTGGGTGTCTTACATAGCTATCCTGACTGGATTGTGGAAGTGTGGTTAGAACAGTTGGGTTTAGAGCAAACAGAACAACTGTGTGAATGGCTAAACCAACCACCGGCGATTGATTTACGCGTGAATCCCCTTCGCACTACCATCGAGCAAGTAGAGTCGGCGTTGCAATCAGCTGGTATCTTAGTTAGGCGCATACCCCACCTGCCCCAAGCCCTGAGATTGATTGGTAGCACTGGCTTGATTCAAAATCTACCTGGTTTCAGCGAAGGTTGGTGGACGGTGCAAGACAGTAGCGCCCAACTGGTAGGTTATCTACTCGATCCTCAACCAGGTGAGGTGGTTATTGATGCTTGTGCTGCGCCGGGGGGAAAAACAACACACATCGCGGAATTGATGGGGGATAAAGGGACAGTGTGGGCTTGCGATCGCGCTGCTTCCCGACTCCGTAAACTCCAGGAAAACACCTCTCGGCTGCGATTGCAATCGATTCAAATTTGCGTTGGGGATAGCCGCAACCTCTCCCAATTTAACAACTGTGCCGATCGCGTATTACTGGATGCACCCTGCTCCGGTTTGGGAACTCTGCACCGTCATGCCGATGCCCGTTGGCGGCAGACAACCGAATCTGTCCAGGAACTTTCTTTTCTCCAGACCCAGCTATTAACACAAATATCTACTTTTGTCAAGCCTGGTGGCGTTTTAGTTTATGCTACTTGCACGCTACATCCCCTCGAAAATGAAGCGGTGATACGAGCATTTCTTGACAATCACCCCAACTGGCAAATTGACTCCTTGATGCTTGATTCTTCTTTCCCTGCCTTCGTTACATCAGAAGGCTGGGTGAAAGTATGGCCTCATCGGCATCAAATGGATGGCTTTTTCATGGTGCGCTTAAGGAAGGAAAATCATTAAACTTGTATCTTAAGTATGCAGTTTTAGAGCGAAATGTTTAGCTAAGGAAACAGTAATGGTGAAAAACGCTAGTGCAAAAAACTTAGTCAAGATCCTGATTGGAGCAGCTTGGCTTGACGGCAAAATCCAGCCAGAGGAACGGGAATACCTCCAACAAGTAGCCAATGAAAAAGGCGTGGCTGCCGATCCAGATATCCAGCCTTTGCTCAACGAATTTAAGGTCGTGCAGCCAGCAACGTGCCACGAGTGGGTAAGAGAGTACTTAGGCGATCGCCCCACTCAAGAAGATTGCCAACAACTGATTGAAGCCATCAGTGCCTTAATCTACCGTGATGGTGATGTGGCAATTGAAGAGGCCAAACTCCTGACTGAGTTACAGTCTTCGAGTTCAGTCAATGAAACGCACCTTCCCCCTTACAGTGGTGTACTTAAAAAAGTTCAAAAGCTGTATCGTCGTTGGGTTGACCAACACAGCTAGTTAAGAACGGGTAGTACTACACAATAGGATTTAAGACTTCGGCTCACCAATACCCGGATTTTCTTCTTTTTTAACTTCAGGCACAATATCAGGACGCTCTTTGTCTTCCCAGCCTACGGGACGCTTGGAGTTGTACCAGGCAACTGAACCAATAGTTGTCGCCGCAATAAAACCAACTACATATACCGCAGTAGCAGACACCGGAAAATGGGGTTGGTTCTGCACTGCTTCTGCTGCTGCTTGCATCAATATATTCATAGTTATATCTTCCCTTTTAGAAACCACTACTTTTAAAACCGTATTTAAAAAAAATACCACATGTATCCCCCTCAAGTTTGATCCCAGTCATTCTTACTGCCCACCTCCCTCCGCTTCCCCACCTCTGCCTACAGGTCTATCTCCAGCAGGCGCAATCGGTGCGTTGCGCTGAACAGAAGGAGGCGCAGAGCCAGCAGGTGGTTCTGTAGTTGAAGGTGCTTTTCTCAGTAGCCGTTGCCAGGATTTATACTGCTCCGATAAGGACTCATTAGGAGCTGGGCGTTCGACGGTATACCGACGCGATCGCCTTCTAACTCTGGATGTCTGGCCTTCTTGCTGCTGGTAGCGCCTCCTATAGCGCCTCCTAGAGTACCGGTAATCATTACTTTCCTCAGCCGCTAACCTGCCAGAAGAGGGAATTCTGCCAGAGAAGACTTTTTTGGGCTTAATCGGTTGCGCCTTAATACTCCCCTTGCGCCCTTCTAACTTGGGTCGTTCAGGGAATTCCTCTACGGGCATTCCCTCTACAGCTTTTACCATAAATTTTTGCCAGGTGTGAGCTGCGGTGCTACTACTGCCCTGAGTGGGATGATTGTCGTCGTTACCGAGCCAAACACCAGTCACCAGTTGGGGAATGTAACCTATAAACCAGAGGTCACGAGCTTTATCCGATGTACCTGTCTTACCGGCGACGGCTCGATCTAATTGTGCGGCGCGACCAGTACCTGCTTGAACTACATTTTTTAGCATCCAGGTCATGATTGCGGCACTGCCTTGGTCCACAACCCGCTTTGGCTTATATTTAGCGGCGTAGAGAATATCTCCATGCCGGTTAAGAATGCGCCGGATACCGTGGGCTTCTGTGCTAATCCCAAGGTTAGCCAGGGTTCCATAAGCACTGGTTAGCTCCAGCAGATTCACCTCCCAGGAGCCTAAAGCTAATGAATAGGTGGGCTTGAGTTGTGATTTAATTCCCATCTGATGGGCAAGTTGGATGGTGGGCTCAAAGCCGACATCAATTAATACCTTGAGTGCAACTACATTGATTGAGGAGGCGAGGGCATCTCTAATAGAGAGCCAACCCCGGTATTCACGGCTGTAGTTTTTGGGTTCATAGCCGTCAACAATGTAGGGTGCATCTAGGTAGGCATTATTGGGGGAAATACCAGCAGCGATCGCAGCAGTATACACAAACCCCTTAAACGTCGATCCGGGCTGACGCTGGGCTTGGGTGGCACGATTAAATTGATTCTTGCTAAACTCCTTCCCTCCCACCAAAGCCCTAATTTCACCATTGCGTGGGTTAATGGCTACCAAGGCGGCTTGCTCAAAGTTCTGCCACCCACCATTATTGGCAACGGTATCTTTGACTGCCTTTTCTGCCACGAGCTGCCACTGCGGGTTCAGGGTGGTTTCAACGGTTAAGCCACCCGCTTTTAGCACTTCTAGTGAGATGTACTTTGGCAATTCCTGCTGGATGTATGTCGTGAAGTAGGGTGCTTGCGCCTGTAGTCGCTTGGGCAGACTGGAGTTGAGAGTAAGGGGTGCAACACTAGCAGCAGCTGCTGTAGCAGCTGTAATCATTCCATTCTCTCGCATGCGCTGCAACACCACACTTCGACGCTGTTGGGCTGCTTTTACATTCACCGCAGGCGAGTAGAGATTAGGGGCGGGTGCTAAGCCAGCAATAGTCGCCATTTCTGACAGAGTAAGTTTGTCAACTGGTTTACTGAAGTAGACCCAGGCGGCATCAGCCACCCCGTAAGCCCCCTCTCCTAAATAGACTAAGTTGAGGTAGCGCTCCAGAATCTGATCTTTGCTCAATTTCTGCTCAATTCTCTGAGACAGACGGACTTCCTTAATCTTGCGCCAAACACTGTGCTCCTGATTGAGAAAGAGAATCCGCGCCATCTGTTGCGTGATAGTGCTACCGCCTTCCACAACCTTCCCAGAGCGCATGTTAGACAAGGTTGCTCGGAGAATGCCCTGGTAATCAACGCCGTGGTGTTGGTAAAAGCGCCTGTCTTCTGAAGCAATGAAAGCTTGAATGAGCGGCTTTGGTATTTCCTCAAGCTTGAGCTGATCTCGAGTGGCTGGCCCTTGTTGCTGAAGTATAGTGCCATCAGCAGCAATGATTGTCAGTGTCTGGTTCCGCACAAAGGTGAAAAGTTCAGATGTCTGCGGCAGACTGCGCTCCATTGACCACCAACCCCAGCCCAACGCAATCATGCCACTGCTAACACCAAAACCTAGCCAAAACGAGTAGCGACGATGGAACGGTTTGTCGCCTATAACTTTGGACTGGGTCGATAAGCCTTTGATCTCAGCCTGTACTTGCGTCGTCGGCACAGGGGATGTTTGCGGTTGGTCTGACTGCCTGGATGCGTTGCCCTTACCAGGCGGCAATACTGGTTTAGCTGGCTCAGAGTTACTCAACTTTGTTGCTCGTTCCTTGAACCTGGAAATAAACTTTGGCACATCAGTTCCTCACTCACACCACTTTAGGACACAGCCAATCATCTTGTTGGTTATTGTACGGCTTAGTGAGGAACAGAGGAATTTATGAAATACCTAAACGTTATAATATAGCAAAGTTCTACCAAAAGCGCAAGGTTGTAGATAACTGGGTTGAGTAAAACGGAAAAAGAGGGAGGGATGTGTTGCTAACTGGGCAATGTGCGATCGCTCTTGGCAGCAATCTAGGTGATTCTCGCGCCATTCTGGAAGCTGCGCTGGAAAGTCTAGCTGCAACACCAGATATTATCTTGCAAGCTAGATCCAGCTGGTATCAAACCAAGGCTGTTGGACCACCACAACCAGATTATATAAACGGCTGTGCCCTGCTGCAAGTCAAGACTTCACCCCAGTTGTTGTTAGAAACCCTATTGGGAATTGAAGCTCAATTTGGTCGCGTCCGCCGGGAACGTTGGGGGCCGCGATCGCTCGATCTCGACTTGTTGCTATATGATGACTTAATTCTGGATACTCCCAATCTCGTACTGCCGCATCCGCGAATGAGGGAGCGAGCGTTTGTCCTCGTACCCCTAGCGGAAATTGCTCCAGATTGGGTAGAGCCAGGAGCAGGCATTGCGATCGCAGAACTGGTTCAGGCTGTAGACTGTTCAGGAGTCAGTCGCATCTAACCACCAAGCACCTCTGTCTACTCGAATCTCCACTGCAATTCGACTTTTAACTACCTTTTGGGTATAGGGTTCTTGGTCACTCGCGTGCATGAAAGTAAAACTACCTGCATAAACCAATAAAAGCAGACGTACTGAATGGATGAAGGGGTAAGACCCCCTACCAAAAACAAACTTTGTTCACTTGAAAGTAACTTTGGAAAATTAGACGCGATGTTGAAGAGAACTTATGCACTTGGTCTTTTAG
>QQTW01002937.1_pt1 | contig 12509 bp, 7 predicted proteins | sample 1904831 | NCBI WGS metagenome assembly QQTW01 (sample SAMN09435610, study PRJNA476489) | Subsurface metagenome, whole genome shotgun sequencing project. | reverse complement strand
ACTCAAAGGAATTGACGGGGGCCCGCACAAGCGGTGGAGTATGTGGTTTAATTCGATGCAACGCGAAGAACCTTACCAGGACTTGACATGTCGCGAATTTCGGGGAAACTCGGAAGTGCCTTCGGGAGCGCGAACACAGGTGGTGCATGGCTGTCGTCAGCTCGTGTCGTGAGATGTTGGGTTAAGTCCCGCAACGAGCGCAACCCTCGTATTTAGTTGCCAGCATTAAGTTGGGCACTCTAGAGAGACTGCCGGTGACAAACCGGAGGAAGGTGGGGATGACGTCAAGTCAGCATGCCCCTTACGTCCTGGGCTACACACGTACTACAATGCTACGAACAAAGGGCAGCTACACAGCGATGTGATGCAAATCTCAGAAATCGTGGCTCAGTTCAGATCGCAGGCTGCAACTCGCCTGCGTGAAGTCGGAATCGCTAGTAATTGCAGGTCAGCATACTGCAGTGAATTCGTTCCCGGGCCTTGTACACACCGCCCGTCACACCATGGAAGCTGGTTACGCCCGAAGTCGTTACCCTAACCGTTCGCGGGGGGGGATGCCGAAGGTAGAACTGGTGACTGGGGTGAAGTCGTAACAAGGTAGCCGTACCGGAAGGTGTGGCTGGATCACCTCCTTTTAAGGGAGACCTACCCAACTTATTGATTCATCCGTTGTTGTTATTAATAACGGTTGAGGTAATATCGGTAAGATGGTCAACCTAAGGTCGTATCGCTGACTGGATAGATGTATAGCTTTCAAACTATAAATTTGGTTCGGAATTGGGCTATTAGCTCAGGTGGTTAGAGCGCACCCCTGATAAGGGTGAGGTCCCTGGTTCGAGTCCAGGATGGCCCACCTGAAAAAGTTATTCCTTATTGAGTGTTGAGTGATGAATAAAAATCATCACCCTATAGTTAATAACAGTAATAACTTTAGAACGTGGGGGTTTAGCTCAGTTGGTAGAGCGCCTGCTTTGCAAGCAGGATGTCAGCGGTTCGAGTCCGCTAACCTCCACTGTAAGAAAAAAATTTGAATTGGAATGATTTAGCACCTAAACTAAGAGCAATTTGTTGTTTATAGTTTAGAATGCTGAAATGATTTTCAGCCAGAACCATGAAAACTGCATAGTGACGTAATGTAATGTAGGTAGCAATTTTTGACTACCTGAACGAGAAAGAGAATTGGTAACAATTTTCCGATTGTGAAGGAAGAATAAGATTGATGAGTACATTCACAGACAAAAAATTGATTTGGATATTATTGGTCAAGCGAATAAGGGCTGATGGTGGATACCTAGCTACGCAGCGGCGAAGAAGGACGTGGTTACCGACGATAAGCTCCGGGGAGTTGGAAGCAAGCATTGAGCCGGAGATTTCCGAATGGGGCAACCCTATATACTAGCTGTTGAATATATAGACAGCAAAGAGCCAACCCAGCGAATTGAAACATCTTAGTAGCTGGAGGAAGAGAAATCAAACAGAGATTCCCAAAGTAGTGGTGAGCGAAATGGGAAGAGCCTAAACCGAAGTACATGTACTTCGGGGTCGTGGGAAAGCAATATCGAATCCGTATATTAGACGAAGTAGCTAAATACTACACCAGAGAAAGTGAAAGTCTTGTAGTCGAAAATAGAAGGATAGTAGCTTAATCCCGAGTAGCATGGAGCACGTGAAATTCCATGTGAATCAGCGAGGACCACCTCGTAAGGCTAAATACGACTGCGTGAGCGATAGCGAACAAGTACCGCGAGGGAAAGGTGAAAAGAACCCCGAAAGGGGAGTGAAATAGAACATGAAACCATCAGCTTACAAGCAGTGGGAGTCCGATTGAACGGATGACCGCGTGCCTGTTGAAGAATGAGCCGGCGACTTATAAGTGCTGGTAGGTTAAGGCGAGAATGCCGAAGCCAAAGGGAAACCGAGTCTGAAAAGGGCGCATATATCAGTATTTATAGACCCGAACCCTGGCGATCTAACCATGTCCAGGATGAAGCTTGGGTAACACCAAGTGGAGGTCCGCACCGACTGATGTTGAAAAATCAGCGGATGAGGTGTGGTTAGGGGTGAAATGCCAATCGAGCCAGGAGCTAGCTGGTTCTCCCCGAAATGTGTTGAGGCGCAGCGGTTATGATTATCACCTGGGGGTAAAGCACTGTTTCGGTGCGGGCTGGGAGACCGGTACCAAATCGAGACAAACTCAGAATACCAGGTTCACACATAACTAGTGAGACGGTGGGGGATAAGCTTCATCGTCAAGAGGGAAACAGCCCAGACCACCAGCTAAGGTCCCCAAATCAACGTTAAGTGGCAAAGGAGGTGGGAGTGCACAGACAACCAGGAGGTTTGCCTAGAAGCAGCCACCCTTGAAAGAGTGCGTAATAGCTCACTGGTCAAGCGCTCCGGCGCCGAAAATGAACGGGACTAAACGTTGTACCGAAGCTGTGGGATTGTATTTATATAATCGGTAGGGGAGCGTTCTATTTGAAGCGAAGCACTAGCGGCAAGCAGGTGTGGATTGAATAGAAGTGAGAATGTCGGCTTGAGTAGCGCAAATATTGGTGAGAATCCAATACCCCGAAACCCCAAGGGTTCCAGAGCCAGGTTCGTCCACTCTGGGTTAGTCGGGACCTAAGGCGAGGGCGAAGGCCGTAGTCGATGGATAACGGATTAATATTCCCGTACTTGATTACATTTGTGCAGAGGGACGGAGAAGGTAATTGTCAGCCGAATGTTGGTTATCGGTTCAAGTGTCCGAGTTGTTGAGAGACGGTGAAAACGTTTCGAGATGAGGCACGAGTACGACTCCCTACGGGGAGGAAGTGGCATAATCTAGCTTCCAAGAAAAGCTCTAAACACGTTAAATGTAATTGACCCGTACCCGAAACCGACACTAAGGGGCGCGAGATAACTCTCTCTAAGGAACTCGGCAAAATGGCCCCGTAACTTTGGAAGAAGGGGTGCCCATAGAAATATGGGTCGCAGTGAAGAGGTCCAGGCGACTGTTTACCAAAAACACAGGTCTCCGCAAAGTCGTATAGACGCAGTATGGGGGCTGACGCCTGCCCAGTGCCGGAAGGTTAAGGAAGTTGGTCAGGGGGCAACCCTAAAGCTGACGACTGAAGCCCCGGTGAACGGCGGCCGTAACTATAACGGTCCTAAGGTAGCGAAATTCCTTGTCGGGTAAGTTCCGACCCGCACGAAAGGCGTAACGATCTGGACGGTGTCTCGGAGAGAGACTCGGCGAAATAGGATTGTCTGTGAAGATACGGACTACCTGCACCTGGACAGAAAGACCCTATGAAGCTTTACTGTAGCCTGGAATTGTGTTCGGGCTTCGACTGCGCAGGATAGGTGGGAAGCGTTGAAGGTATCCTTGTGGGGGTACTGGAGCTAACAGTGAGATACCACTCTGTCGAAGCTAGAATTCTAACCTACTACCGTTACCCGGTAGAGGAACAGTTTCAGGTGGGCAGTTTGACTGGGGCGGTCGCCTCCTAAATGGTAACGGAGGCGCGCAATGGTTCTCTCAGCACGGTTGGAAATCGTGCGTCGAGTGTAAAGGCAATAAGAGAGCTTGACTGTAACACAAACAAGTGGAACAGGTACGAAAGTAGGCCTTAGTGATCCGACGGCGCAGAGTGGAATGGCCGTCGCTCAACGGATAAAAGTTACTCTAGGGATAACAGGCTGATCTCCCCCAAGAGTCCACATCGACGGGGAGGTTGTTCGCCCATTAAAGCGGTACGTGAGCTGGGTTCAGAACGTCGTGAGACAGTTCGGTCCATATCCGGTGCAGGCGTTAGAACATTGAGAGGAGCCTTCCTTAGTACGAGAGGACCGGGAAGGACGAACCGCTAGTGTACCAGTTATCGTGCCAACGGTAGACGCTGGGTAGCTATGTTCGGAGCGGATAACCGCTGAAAGCATCTAAGTGGGAAGCCCACCTCAAGATGAGTGTTCTCATTCCTTTAAGGAAGTAAGGTCACATGTAGAACACATGTTTATAGGCTTTCGGTGGAAGTGTGGCAACACATGCAGCCTAAGAGTACTAACAGACCGAGGGCTTGACCAACAACTAATCAATGCGTCACTGTGCAGTCTTCATGGTTTTGAAGCCAAAAACTTTTTCCTGGTGTCTATGGCGCGGTGGAACCACTCTGAACCCATCCCGAACTCAGTTGTGAAACGCTGCTGCGGCTACGATAGTTGGAGGGTTGCCTCCCGCAACAATTGCTCGATGCCAGGGTCATAATATACAAAAGCCTCCCCTAATAATCTTAGGGGAGGCTTTTAGTTTTGAAATATTGAAATACTAGGCATACAAGAGTCGCGCCAACTCCTAGTACTGCTAAAGCTAATAATGAGCTAGGTTCAGGTACTGAAGTGCTGCCACCTCTGTTAATGTTTAACGCTTGGACGCGACCTTGGAAGAAATCGACCACATAAAGCTTATTATCTTTGAGGGCTGTACCACCTGTCCAGTTAAATCTGCCTGGAGTGAGGTCAAGGGGGTTGCCGAATGGAGGATCGGTTAATCCTGGAGGCGGTACAGGGTTGCCTGATGCATCGAGGGCAGATTGACCGTATGCAGTGAGGAAGTTAGCGTTTTTATCGAATACCTGAACGCGGTTGTTGATAGCATCAGCTACATAGATATTATCTTGGTCGTCAAGTTCAAGACCAATTGGCTGAAGAAACTGTCCGGGTGCGCTGCCTTGTGTACCAAATGTTAACAGAGGTTTACCATCTGGATCGAGTACCTGAACGCGGTTGTTAAACTGGTCAGCCACATAAAGATTTCCAGTAACTGGGGAAATTCTTATACCTGCTGGTCCTTGGAGCTGCCCAAGACCAGTGCCAGAAGTGCCAATGCTACCAATTAACTCGCCGTCAGCAGTGTATTTATTGATCTTGTCGCCGCTATAATCACCCACATACAGATTGCCAGCTTTGTCGAATGTCACACCAGATGGTCCAAAGAAAAGCCTACCTGGTATGAGACCGGTAAACGATCCGAAGGATCTAAGAAAGTTACCCTGAGAATCAAACTGACTGATGCGGCTGTTGTAAACATCACCTACATACAGATCCCCAGTTTGCGGAGAGAATTCTGGAACTGTTGGCGCGTCAAACTGCCCAGTCCCTGTACCGCCGGAGCCAATTGCTCCAAGATAGTTACCAGTAGGACTGAATACTTCGACTTTGTTACCGATGTTGTAATTGGGAGTACCGTCCGGGTTAACACCGCGACCGTTACTTACGAGGATATTCCCTTGGCTATCTACCGTTATGCCTTGGGGAACGAATAGCTCTCCAGGACCGAAGCCAGGGCTACCATAAGACTTATCGTAAGTTAACTCTAGAGAGAAAGCTTGAGCCGCTGTTGCTAATACCATGAATCCAGCACCAAGAATGGCAATTGACAAATTTTTAACTAATTTCATGGGTTGAACTCCTGTGTGTGTGAATTTAATAGACGCAAACGTATAGCAGTGCATATCGACGTGCTAGAACACGACTTCCTCAGTCAAAGACTGTGAAGTTTTTATTGATTTAGCCTATGGTGTGGTAAGTGGAAGACTTGTAACTTTCTATTAATTACTATAAGTTACTAGTTGAAAAAGTAAAAGTAGGTACTTTAAAGTAACTAGGGTACGCAGGAGAAACTAGATAATTATGCCCCTGTCTGGTGGAATCAGTCAGTAGTTGCCCGGTAGGTACTTTGTTAAACCTGCTTGGCAGACCTTGGACTTTCTATCTACATTCTTTGGATTTTAAGAAACAATGGATCCACTCGCTTTGGTGCTTTAAAACGTCAGATAGAAGGGATATCGTCAAAAGTATTAACTGAGAGATTACGGATGCTTGAAGAAGCAGATGTAATCTACCGCACCTAGCTACCTACCATCCCGCCGCAAGTAAGCTACGGCTTAACTGAACGATCGCTCTTACCCGATCGTAGTTCTGGATCAACTTGCGGCGATCGCGCATAAATGGTATCCACAAGAACGCAAGGATATCGATTTACCAGTAGAAAAAAGATAAATGAATCTGGTGACGAAAGTCTTTAATAATAGCTTGGGGATGAATTTTTTCTTGAATATAAATAGGAATAGCAGGGACTTCGTTGGGTAAGGAGGCACAGGTCACCGTGTCCCCCTCCCCTAACAACCGGACTTGACAATTGTTCATCATCCGGCTCTTTTTGGCTCCTCCCCAAGCGCAAGCGTTATCTAACAAGCATTAGGCACAGTCCGATAAAATCGAATATGTACCAATTTATCCTAATTTTTCTCCACTTAAAAGTACAGCTTATTAAGGTCTAAAATGAACTCAAACCGCCTCCAAGTAAAAAATATTACCAAATTTTATGCTGGTTCTGCGGCGAACCAAGATATTAACCTAACGATTCAACCAGGTGAAATTCATGCATTATTGGGGGAAAATGGTGCAGGAAAAAGTACCATTATGAAGATTATTTACGGGTTGGTGCGTCCTGATGCTGGCAATATTAGCTGGGAAGGGCAATTAGTAAATTATCGCAATCCCGTCCAGGCTAAACTATTGGGTATAGGGATGGTTTTTCAGCATTTTTCTTTGTTTGAAACGCTGACTGTCACCGAGAATATAGCCTTAACATTACCAAAATCGGAAAAATGGAATTTATCGCAGGTTGACCGTAAAATCCGCATTTTTGCCCGTGAATATGGTTTAAATATTAACCCAGATAATCTAGTTTATACGCTGTCAGTAAGTGAAAAACAACGAGTTGAAATTATTCGTTGTCTTTTGCAGGCAACGAAGTTATTGATTTTAGATGAACCAACGGCAGTTTTGACTCCTCAAGAAACTGAGAACTTATTTGCGATATTGCGGCAAATTGCAGCGAATGGTTGCAGTATTTTGTTTAGCACTCATAAGTTGAATGAGGTGCTTTTGCTTTGTAGTCGTGCAACAGTGTTGCGTCAAGGTAGAGTTGTGGCAGAGTGCAACCCGCAAAAGGAAACACCTGCTTCTTTAGCACGAATGATGGTTGGTGAGGAAGTTCCGCAAAACCAAATGCAACAGCAAATGCCTGGTGCGGTATGCTTGGAAGTCAAAGGATTATCTTTACCCCCACAGCACCAATTTGGGACAGGATTACAGCAAATTAACTTAGAAGTGCATGGAGGGGAAATCGTTGGGATTGCTGGAGTTGCGGGAAACGGACAGCAGGAACTTTTAGGAGTTTTGAGTGGGGAGATAACATCCCCAAAAAAAGAAATGATTATGTTGGGTGAAATGCCAATCGGTGATTTTGGTGTTGCTAAACGTCGCCGTTTTGGATTGGGATACGCACCAGAGGAACGTTTGGGTAAGGGTGTTGTGCCAAGTTTGAATTTGATGGAAAATGCTTTGTTAACGGCGTATGGACAAGGTTTGTTGCGTCGGGGAATAATACGTTACAGCAAATTAAAATTATGGACTAGTAGAATTTGCGATGCTTTTAATGTCAAACATGCAGGTTTGCACGTTCCAATCGGGAGTTTATCCGGGGGAAACATTCAAAAGTTTATTATGGGACGAGAAATTCAACAAAACCCATCTGTATTAATTGCTGCACATCCTAGTTGGGGTATGGATGTTAAAGCTACTGCCAATATTCACTCTTCTTTGATCGAAATGCGCCGACTTGGTGCAGGTGTGTTGGTAATTTCAGAAGATTTGGATGAATTGTTGATGTTGTGCGATCGCATTGGTGTAATTAATCAAGGGCAATTGTCTGCTCTAAAACCAGTAGAAAATATTACCCGCGATGAAATTGGACGTTTAATGACCACTAGCTGACATAAAGTCATATCGCAACTTTAAAAAAGTCCAATGTTATCCGTATTATCCCAATTGATGAGGAAATTTGGCTCGAAAGTGTCAAATTAGAATGGGAACACCGCGACCCAGCAGATAGAGTAGTTGTGGCAATTACCAAAATAAATCAAGCTGCCATTATTACAGCAGATCAAAAAATAGCCAGTTTCTACCCTTTAGTAATTTGGTAAATTGAAGTATAACGAGAGATTTTCGGCACAAAAACGAGAAGATGCTTAAAGATGACAGAGGAATGTTTTAATTTACATAATTATATGCGTTTTTTATGTCCGTTGACTCTTTTGAACACTATAACTTTACTCTAAAGTCTCTTATAAACTATACCTTTACCGTAAGCATGTCCTGCGGGTATGACCAGCAGGGACGTAGTTGGAAAGAACCAGAACTTACATCCATGCGTAAGAAAGGTTTAATAGTTAAAGAGTATCCTTACAAAACCGTTTTCTTTGAAAATATACTTCTTGGCTGCATAAAGGAATGTTTAGACGGTACTTGGTCTGCACATAGCCCATACAATGCTTTAAGTGTGGGTGATATAGAAATTTCTGGCTTCATTGATGAGTTTTATGCTGTGCGATACTTACATCAAGTGATAAAAGCAAATTATCCAGACGAGATTGGAGACTTTCCCTGTCTTGCTTGGGAACAAGAAAAACCGCAGGCAGATGGAAATCTATAGAGACATAGGTTATTAACATTAGTACAATAACGCTTTGGGCAATATCTTCGATTTAGACCATGATACCTATGACCACAATGAACGTGTTTCATGCTTAGTCTAGGTTTTGACGTTCATTTTCTCAGTATATAAGCTAAAGAAATAACAGAACTAGCAACTCGAGAAAATTAAGGCAGGTGCAAACCATTGCTATGATGCTTTGTATCTATGCTGACTGGAACTGTGTTACTTGAAAAATAGTCAAAAACAAGACATGATTTCACAATTGGAATCAATCGCCAAAGTATGAAAATGAAAAAAGACACGGGATCTCAACCGTACTGAGTACATTTAATACTTAATACTTAAATTAACAGTCTGAACGCAGGGTCATAATTGAGCCTCGACCAGGGAATTCCGAAGTAAACGTATGAAATTTAGCGAAATTGTTCAAAAACTCGGTGACGCTGCCGCCACCAACAGTCTAATCTCTAACAAAGACCGCAATCCCGAAATTTCTGGGGTAGCAGCGGTAGATGAAGCGATAAATGGTAATCTTAGCTATATCGAAGATACCAAGTTTGCATCGTTTATTGGTAAAACCAACGCCAGTGCTTTAATCTTACCGAACAATGAAGCCTTACAAGCACAAACCGACGAACGCGGTATTGTTTGGATTGCTGCACGCGAACCGCGATTAATGTTTGCGACTGCGATCGCAGTATTCTACAGGCCCTGGCAACCCGCGCCCGAAATTCATCCAAGTGCGGTAATTCACCCAACCGCCAAAATTGGTAGTAATGTTTATATTGGCGCACATGCAGTTATTCAGCACAATGTCGAAATTGGCGATGGTGCGTGCATTCATCCCAATGTCGTAATTTATCCCGATGTCAAAATTGGCTCCAGTACAATTCTACACGCGAACTGTACGATTCACGAACGCACTCACATCGGCGCTAATTGTACAATTCATAGTGGCGCAGTAATTGGATCTGAAGGATTTGGATTTGTACCAACTGCGACAGGTTGGTTCAAAATAGAACAATCGGGTTACACAATATTAGAAGATGGCGTTGAAGTTGGCTGTAACTCGGCAATCGACCGTCCTACGGTCGGCGAAACCCGGATCGGAAGTCGGACAATAATCGATAATTTAGTACAAATAGGTCACGGTTGCCAAATCGGTAGAGGTTGTGCGTTAGCTGGGCAAGTTGGACTAGCAGGGGGCGTAAAAATTGGGAAGGGAACCATGTTAGGCGGACAAACTGGAGTAAGTAACCAAATTAATATTGGTGATGGCGCGATCGCAGCTGCAAAATCCGGAATTATCGCTGATGTTGGAGCCGGTCAAGTAGTTAGCGGCAACCCTGCCATGTCGCATCGGCACTTTTTGAGAGTATCGGCACTTGTGAGCCGTTTACCAGAAATGTATCAAAGTCTGAAACAATTGCAACGTCAACTTGGGCAGAAATGAGGGAGGAGGGAGGCGCAAAGTTAAGAGTTAGGAGTTAAGAGTTAGGAGTTAAGAGTTAGGAGTTAAGAGTAATTAATTAATCTTCTACTCCCCCACTTCTCCCACTTCCCCCCTTTCCCCTTCCCCCTTCCCCTTACCCCCCTTCCCTCAATTCTTATGCTCCCTGTCCGTCCCAAACAAACAGCTTGCATGTACACTCGTGATGGAGTGCGTTTAGATGCAGATATTTATCGCCCTGATGCGAAAGGCGAATTTCCGATATTGTTGATGCGCCAACCTTACGGGAGAGCGATCGCATCGACTGTTGTCTACGCGCATCCAAGTTGGTATGCTGCTCAAGGCTACATCGTAGTAATTCAGGATGTGCGGGGACGCGGTACGTCGGAGGGTAAATTTAAATTATTTGCCCATGAAATCGCGGATGGTGAAGATACAGTTAACTGGGCAGCCAGCTTACCAGGTAGTAATGGCAACGTTGGAATGTACGGATTTTCCTACCAAGGAATGACGCAATTGTATGCAGCAATAGCAAAACCGCCCGCACTCAGAGTAATTTGTCCGGCAATGGTCGGCTACGATTTATACGCTGATTGGGCGTATGAAGGCGGTGCTTTCTGCCTGCAAACCAATTTGGCATGGGCAATTCAACTATCGGCGGAAACTGCACGGTTACAAAACGATGAAAAGGCATATCGGGCATTATTAACAGCATCGCGGAATTTGCCGCTTCACGATGCTATCCCCAATTATCCCGAAGTTTTCAAATATTACGCTCTCGATTCTTACTACCACGACTGGGTGACGCATCCTCAACCCGACACTTACTGGGAAGAACTTTCACCAAAAACTTACTTGCAAAAAGTTGATTTGCCGATGTTCCATATCGGTGGGTGGTTCGATACATACCTACGCGGGACGTTGAATTTATATAAAAATATGGCATCTCGAAGTCAGTACCGCCAGCAATTACTTATCGGACCTTGGGCGCACATACCTTGGGGGCGAAAAGTGGGTGCTATGGACTTTGGTGTAAATGCAATAAGTCCGGTGGACAAAATGCAAATCTCTTGGTTTGACCAATTTCTGAAAGGTAAAAATACAGGATTGCTTGATTTGCTGCCAATTTGGTTGTTTGAAGTAGGAAGCAATATTTGGCAGAATTATTCCGATCTACCAAAAATTACTCATAAAAACTACTTTTTGTCAAGTACCGGACTTGCAAGTATGGGGGAGGAAGGCTTACTCAGCAGGAATTTGCCAGAAACCAGCATTTCGGATGCAATTGTACATGACCCTTGGCGACCCGTACCATCATTGGGAGGACATGCGGGGATTCCAGGGGGTGTATTTGAGCGATCGCATATCGATTGTCGTGCGGATGTTTTGACATATACCACCGAACCGTTCCAAGATTTACATTTGACAGGTGATGTAATAGTCAAAATCTCTTGTGTTGCCGACAAACCCAGCTTCGATCTATCTGCGGTACTTTCAGAAGTTTACCCCGACGGGCGCGTTTACAACTTGACGCAGGGATATCTTCATTGTCGAGATGGCATGAATCTTAGCGTCCGGCAAATTCAATTGCAAACAACTTGCGTGCGAATAGCATCGGGAAATGCACTGCGATTGAGTATAAGCGCAGCGTGCTTTCCTGCATATGCAATGAATTCTGGGACTGAAGAAGAAATAAGCATTACTCGGTTAATAAATAGCGAAATTATTACTTTAATAGTTTACTGTGGTGGTGATTCACCTTCGCAAATCGCGTTACCTATTTTAGAAATTGACGAACTGCCGCAATAAATGCATGTAATATCATCTTTGTTTCATTAATTATAAATAGTTTGAGGCTTGTAGTAGCGCTTTAGCGCCCTTAACTACATACGGGCACACGGTAAGTAGCAAGGCGAACCTACGCGAAAGCATTCCCGTAGGGTAGCGTGATTACGAGCCTTATTATAACTATTTATCTGAACATGATATAACGACTTAATTGGTGGCAAACTTGGTAAGTTAGCGTAGATGAGGAGAGTTCAAGTTCGGATGAATACTTGTAATAAAAATTATCTTTGTAGGTTGGGTGAAGCAAACGCGAGTGCGTGTCCCCTTGGGACTCAGCGTAACCCAACAAATGTGTTGGGTTCCACTTCGTGACAACGCCACATGCTACAACCGGGGGAACCCCGGCTTCCTCTGTGGCTCCCCAACCTACTTTAATTATAAGTCTTTAAGCGAACATGATATAACTGAGGAATGCATTTGCTCTCTCGAACCTAGCTTTTATTAATCTTTTCAAAACTTGGTATTTGATCTGGTTTGCACGAATCCTCAATAATCGCAATTCAAAGGGAACTCGAATATTCGACGTCAAAAGTCGCCCTGTTGGAGGAGCAATTCTCCAACAAAAACACCAATGATAATCAAGGCTAGGTGGTAGGGAAAGTAAACTCAGTAAACCAAAAATTTATTCTCAGGATGAGTAAACTTATAAGAATAGTGAAGCAGGTA
>QQTW01002936.1_pt1 | contig 12510 bp, 10 predicted proteins | sample 1904831 | NCBI WGS metagenome assembly QQTW01 (sample SAMN09435610, study PRJNA476489) | Subsurface metagenome, whole genome shotgun sequencing project. | reverse complement strand
GGAGTCGTTACAATTCAGTCCCTATGTCTTTCGCAGATGCCTGTTTGGTAAGAATGTCTGAATTAGTCGTAGGAAGTTCAATAATTACCCTAGACTCTGATTTTAGAATTTATCGCCAGCATCGCGATCGCGAAATTCCCGTAATTATGCCAAACGATTAGGGGGACTTTTACTCATCACCCAAGCCATAATGCTTAAAAAGCCTATACCCACCAATCCAGCTAAAGGATTTTGATTAACGCCTGTAATCCAGTCGGGAACTTGCCCGGAATACTTAATCAATTGACCAACATTAATAATGTAATAGCCCCAAATTAAGCCGCCATGAATGCCAATCGATAAGCCAAGACGGTTTTTGCAACGGCGTTTTGCCCAAACTAGCGTTAATCCCAATAACAATAGACCGGGAAATTGCGGGGCTGTTCGGAGCATCTCTGATAGTGGCTTGATAAAGTGCAAAGCAGCAAATAGTAAAGCATTTACCCAAATTGCTACTTTTGCGTAATCGCGCTGCAATTCATCGAGTAACCAGCCGCGAAATAACAATTCTTCCGCAAAACCCGTGGCGATCGCAACTACTAACCCCTCAACAACTATTTTTGCTTGTACCCCTTGCTGCCACTGTAGCCAACCTAACAATCCTTCTAAACTAAATAAGCCTAAGACCGTTACTAAGCCAATACATAGCCCAATTATTAGCTCTTTACCATTAGCTCTAGTACCTACTAACCCGTAAGTTCGCAGTATTTGGGGTTGGCGATAAACATACTTTCCCCAAAACTTGAGTAGAAAAATAAATTCTACATACAATAGCACCATTGTCAAGATGCTAACTAAATTGCGATCGCTCACATAAGCATAAATAGGGGCAGCTATGGGACACCACAACAGCACTAGCCCCAATACAAATATACCCAACCTTACGGGGGCTGGGTAAGAAGCGATCGCAATCAGGTTAATTTGCTTCAAACTTACTCGTCTGGCTCAATGGTGCTTTGCAAACCGTGATTGTTCATAGTTTCACTGTAAAACTCCGCGTGTTCTTGAGCGCAAGTAATTACCAAAGCAATGCCATTACTATGAGCCTCCATCATAATACTGACCGCTTGGGGTTGAGTGATGCTATTTACTGTCTGCATTAAGACTTGTACCACGAATTCCATGCTATTAAAGTCGTCGTTATGCAATAAAACGCGATACCGAGGTGCTATTTTACGAACAGTTGAACTCTTGGTAATTGTTTCAACAGACACAGGTTTCTACTCTTTTGTTACTTAATTACAACTAAATAGTTATTAAGCCTAGGCTTAACACTCATTCACTTATTTTATAGCGTATCGATAGGAAAGAGCGATCGCTTCTTTGGGCAAGTTAGGGTAGAAAAATTTAGAATAAAGCAGTGACAGGTGTGTCACTGCCAGGAAAATTTGAAGATGAACTCTAAAACTAATTTTCAACCACTACAAATTGTTTGTTTAGAACATCTTGCTATTTGTTTGTATGCTGAAGTCATCCAAGTGGTAGAATCACGTCAAGTTTGCTGGGTGCGTCCTTTGCTTTTGGTAGAATCTGCCACAGATAGCGCGCCATCAGTTTTAGACTTGCGCTCAACCGTCGATTTACTTTGGTCTTTGGATTCCTTTCGCCCTGCCCTAGACACAGAAATTTTGCCTTTTTTAGCTACTATCTTTACCTCCGCACCACTACAATCAAGCGCTCATGCCCGCCAACAACTAAACCAGTTTGTACAGCAGCTTTGGCAGGCACAAAAGAACTGATTTAGGCGTAACGAATCCCTGCTTCCTTCATCCGCTTAATTGCCTCGTGCATCTGCTCGTCGGGTACGGTAAGAGCAATGCGAAAAAAGCCTTCTCCTGATTCGCCGTAGCCGTTACCAGGGGGGACAATAATTCCGCACTTGTCTAATAACAAGGTGACAAAATCTGTTGAAGTATAGCCTTGAGGTACTTTTGCCCATACATACAAGGTAGCTTTTGGCGCTTCAATATCCCAGCCTAAACTCTGCAATCCCTGGACAATAATATCTCGTCGCTTTTGGTAAACCGACATCACCTCTTGCAATTCGGCTTCTGTGGTAGAGTAAGCTGCGATCGCGGCTTTTTGTACTGCCTTAAATACCCCCGAATCTACGTTGGTTTTTACTTGTCCTAATCCTTTGATCCCGTGACTTGAACCCACTACAAACCCAACTCGCCAGCCTGTCATATTGTAGGATTTGGACAAGCTATGAAACTCAATTGCTATATCCTTCGCTCCAGGTACTTGTAAGACGCTAGGCGGCTTGTAGCCATCGTAAGCCATCTCTGAATAAGCATGATCGTGGCATAGCAAGATGTCGTATTTTTTACAATAAGCTACCAACTGCTCAAAAAATTCTAACGTCGCCAATCCTCCGGTGGGGTTGTTGGGGTAATTGATCCATAACAACTTAGCTTTATGGGCTATTTCTTCAGGAATTGCGGCTAAATCTGGCAAAAAATTTGTTTCTGGTAATAATGGCATCCGATAAAAATCGCCGCCAGCAAAAATTGTCGAAGTGCGATACACCGGATAGCCAGGATCGGGAATTAATGTATAGTCTCCAGGTTCTACAAAAGCCAAAAATGTGTTGTGTATGGCTTCTTTAGAACCAATAGAAGAAACAACTTCTGTAAGTGGGTTTAATCCCTCAACCCCAAACCGCCGTTCCATCCATTTTACTACCGCTTCTCGAAACTCTTTTGTTCCTTGATAGGGAGGATAGTTGTGAGTGCTGGAGTCATCAATCGCCTCGTGCATTGCTTGAACAATAGGACGTGGTGTAGGTTTATCTGGATCTCCTACTCCCATATTGATAATATCGACTCCCTTGGCAACCATTTCGTCGCGCTTGCGGTCAATTTCAGCAAATAGATAAGGAGGTATTTTTTCTAAGCGTTTGGCAAACTGCATGGCGAATTAGCAACAAATTAATATAAAAAACTACGAGCTTTTGGGCGCAAATAAGCGTCAACTCAAACTTATTGTGTCTCGCTAAAGGCTGACGGGTCATAGCTGATGGCTACTAACCAGTGGAAGCACCATACCACAATTTCTGCCTTGCTAGAAAATCTACTTGTACGGGGTTTAGATTCTTCTTTTTTATTTGCTCAGTAGCGACAAGATAAAACATTTATATATCTATCCCTGGAGAGACTTAAATTCTCTTGATATCTTGTATGATGTGTCAATACTTTAGCCAAATTATTTAGTGTCCTTAGTAAACTCAACAGAAGTAAGTTAATCTTGATTTCTACTATTAGCTATTTTTAAATCTAACTATTGACATCGATGACAAAAACAAATCAAAGTCTCTATGGATTTAAGTTGAAAGGGTTAAAATTTAGCAAAAATAGTGGGTCAGCACCAACTGAAACAATTGTCACCTAGTTTTGGAACTTTATTTGCGATCCTAATAATCTCAATTGCTGATACTGAGAGTTAGAAAAAACAAACAGATCGACATTTATGATTGATGTTTGTTTATTTAGGATGTGTTGCTTGTAACCAAGCACTGAAGGCAAACTTACATCTCAAGATAGATTTCACCCAAGAAATTGAAACGTTTAAGCCTTTCACAACTAAAGTTTAGAGATATCTTACTCATCCTCAGACATATTCAAGGAGTTTTGTATAATCCTACACTTTTAAGTTTTGTAACTTCAGGTAGAGTGTAGCAGTAAGTTGAGAACTAAAACTCAGCCGACTGGTCGATACGAAACCCGATCGCTTTTGTTGAAATAGAAATCATCTCATCAAGTAATAGTCCTTTAAAACAAAAAACAATGTCAACCACAATTGCTTATCCAGAAATTACAGTAATATGTCCTCAAGGAGCGGTTAATGCTTCAAATGCAGAAGATTTTCAGCAAGAAATGGTAAAAGCAGTAGCACAGAATAAAAAGTCGAATGTTTTAGTAAACCTAGAACAAGTAGAGTCATTGGATAGTGCAGGGTTGATGGCATTGGTTTCAAGCTTGAGACTTGCTCAGTCTCTAGGTTCGCGTTTTAGCTTGTGTAGTGTTTCGCCATCTATTTGGATTATTTTTGAACTGACGCAGCTAGACCGAGTATTTGAAATATTTGAAAGTACTACCGCCTTTGAAAAAGTAATTGCCGTGCGATAAACTCAGTGACCACCTAAATTAACTAATGCTAAGGTAAAGCTAAATAGCTGAAATTAGCCAAAGTGGTTGCAGTTAAAGAATTATTAACCGATGGGATTCTTAAACCTGCTCGTTATTTAGGTAACGAGTTAGGGTCAGTTCACAAAGCCTGGGATACAGCCGCAGTACGTTGGGTATTGACTTACCCAGAAGTGTACGAAGTTGGCGCATCCAACTTGGGTCACATTATCTTGTACAGCATCATAAATGCCCAGCCGCGACAATTATGCGATCGCGCTTATTTACCCGCTCCAGATCTATCCGCAAAGTTACGCGCAACTCACACACCTTTATTTGCGGTAGAGTCCAAGGCATTTTTAACAGAGTTTGATATTTTAGGCTTTAGTTTGAGCTACGAATTAGGAGCAACCAACATTTTAGAAATGTTGGATCTAGCAAACATTCCTCTAACGTGGCAAGAAAGGCAGCAAGGCACTTATCCGCTAATATTTGCTGGCGGACAAACAGCAACCTCAAACCCCGAACCTTACGCTGATTTTTTTGATTTTATCGCTTTGGGTGACGGGGAAGAATTATTACCAGAAATTGGCTTAGTTTTAGAGCAAGGCAAATTAGCTAAGTTAAATAGAGTCGAATTACTCTTAGAACTAGCACAAGTACCAGGGGTATACGTGCCTCAGTTTTATGAAATGGCAGAAGATGGTTCAGTGCATCCCCTGCACCCTGACGTGCCAAAAAGGATTTTACGGCGTGTAGCGACTCCTATGCCTGCTTATTCCATTGGTTTAGTACCTTATGTAGAGACAGTACACGATCGCCTAACAGTAGAAATTCGGCGCGGCTGCACTCGTGGTTGTCGTTTCTGCCAGCCTGGAATGCTAACTCGCCCCGCCCGCGATGTAGAACCAGAACAAGTGGTAGAAGCCATTGAGGAAGGAATGCGGGCGACGGGATACAATGAATTTTCATTGCTGTCGCTGAGTTGCTCTGATTATTTAGCTTTACCCGCCGTGGGGGTAGAGATTAAAAATCGCCTCAAAGATGAAAATATCTCCCTTTCTTTACCTAGTCAAAGAGTAGATAGGTTTGATGAAAATATTGCCCACATTTTAGGTGGTGCAAGGAAAGGCGGACTTACTTTTGCGCCGGAAGCTGGAACTCAAAGGCTGCGAGATGTTGTAAATAAAGGCTTAACTAACGAAGAATTGCTGCGGGGAGTAAAAACTGCTGTAGAGCAAGGCTGGGACAAAATTAAGCTGTATTTTATGATCGGTTTGCCTGGGGAAACTGATGAGGATGTACTAGGCATTGCGGAGACAGTGAGGTGGTTGCAGCGCGAATGTCGCAGTATCGAAAGAAAAGAAACCAATGACGATAAATCGTCGTCTCAGCGTCGCTCCGGTGGCGGCAGAAAGGCTTTAAGTATTAATCTAACAATCTCTAACTTTACTCCCAAGCCTCATACTCCGTTTCAATGGCATTGCGTTACGGATGACGAATTTGAACGCAAAAAATGGTTATTAAGGCAAGAATTTCGCTCCATGAGAAATTTGAAGGCAAATTTTACGGATGTACGCATATCGGCGATGGAGGATTTTGTTGGTAGAGGTGATCGCCGACTTGCGCCTGTTATTCGTCGCGCTTGGGAATTGGGTGCGGGGATGGATTCGTGGTTTGAAAGCGTTGATAAAGCTTTTGGAGCCTGGGAAAGTGCGATCGCTGAATCTGGTCTAGGCTGGAAATATCGCCAAAAAGAAGAAGACGCATCTACAATCCAAACTAATCTAGATCGGCGCTTACCTTGGGAACATATCAATACGGGCATTGATAAAGAGTGGCTAAAAGCAGACTTGGCGAAAGCTTTAGCTGCGGCTACCGTACCGGATTGCTCTTTTGATGAATGCTCTCATTGCGGCGTTTGTAGTGTAGATTTTGGTCACAATATAGTTACTGGCGCGTTACCTATTCCCGAATTTGCGGGGGATTTTATCCCAAATACCGATAGGTTGCAACGGGTGCGCCTATGGTTTGGCAAGTTGGGGGATATAGCTTTAATTAGCCACTTAGATTTGTTGCGCTTATTTGATCGCGTGTTGCGACGAGCGGCGTTACCAATTTCCTTTAGTGGTGGATTTCACCCCAGCCCCCGGATGGCGATCGCGATGGCGTTACCTTTGGGAGTGACTAGCAGTGGCGAAATTATCGATTTTGAACTAACCCAAACTGTGGACTTGGAAGATTTTAAACAAAAAATCAGTCAGCAGTTGCCCGCCAATTTACCAATTTACAAAATAAGTGATGTCGATCTAAAAGCACCATCCGCCGCTAAGTTATTAGAAAAAGCTGAGTATTTGCTTACCGTTGCAACTACTAATAGTTCTATAGATCAGTGGCAGCAATGGATTGAAGCAATTAAAGCCACTGATACTATTTGGTGGGAGCATACAACCAAGTCTGGGAAAACTCAGACTATTAATTTACGGGAGCGCTTAGAGGATTTAGCTATAGTTTCCACAACGCCAGAAGTTGTTTTACGCTATACAGGGGTTTGTCAAAATGACGGTACTCAATTGCGACCAGAGCAAGTAATATTTATGCTGGAGCAAGTAACCGTTGATACAGAATTTGCTTTACTGCACATCCACCGCGATCGCTTAATCATGCAAGATTAGAGAAACTGTTTGTTCTAAAATAATCCCCTCGCTTAGTCTTTCTTAATTGATTTTTGGCAAGCTTAGGCTAAAATTGTATCAATAGCAATTTTTAGCGCTCAATTGTCTGCTGTAGCTCGTCCTAGTAATCGAGGCGGAAGCGAAAATAATTGCAGAACAGTTCCGACGGCTCTTTTGCATAGAAGTCAAGGCGAACTGAGAATTCTCTATTATTTGTTGCTCTTGAGTAGCTCGGCGACTGACATTAAGCGCGATTGACTTTTACAAATGTCTTGTTTGATTGTACTCCTGAATTTATCAGTCAGGATACTGCATAAAGATTAATTACAGATGCTCAATGCTTGTTGTTTACTATGGTAGGCAACTATTGTGCAATAAGCCCGGACTTCAAGGGTAATTAGCACTGATGTGCTTTTTGCCTTTGAACTAACCCTCTAGTTAAGTTCCAATTGCAATTATCAGCAGCACCAATTCAGGCTTGTGAAAGCGAGAAAACAATCCTCAAAGCCTTGAAGTCACTGCTAAATTTGAGGAAATTGAATGCCAAAACAAATTATTATCGCCGAGCAGCATCATATAGCTGCGGTTTTTAGCGAAGATCAAATTCAAGAACTTGTAGTCGCTACTGGTCATCACCAAATTAGTGATGTTTACTTGGGCGTAGTAGAAAATGTGTTACCTGGGATAGATGCGGCTTTTGTTAATATTGGTGATTCGGAGCGGAATGGTTTTATTCACGTAACCGATTTAGGACCTTTGCGGCTTAAGCGCACGTCCGGAGCAATAACTGAGCTACTAGCTCCCCAGCAAAAAGTATTAGTCCAAGTAATGAAGGAGCCAACAGGTAATAAAGGACCTAGGCTTACGGGGAATATTACCCTCCCTGGTCGCTATGTCGTGTTAATGCCTTTCAATCGCGGTGTAAACCTTTCTCGGAGAATTAGAACAGAAAACGAACGCAATCGCTTGAGAGCTTTAGCAATTCTGATTAAACCATCGGGAATGGGAATGCTGGTGCGCACCGAAGCCGAAGGCAAGCCCGAAGAAGCGATTATCGAAGACTTGGAAATGCTGCAAAAGCAATGGGAAGCAATTCAGCTTGAAGCGCAATCGACACGAGCGCCCGCCTTGCTCAAACGCGATGATGATTTTATTCAGCGCGTGTTGCGAGATATGTATGGCGCAGATGTCAACCGCATTGTAGTTGATTCCAACTTAGGGCTAAAAAGAGTCAAACAGTCTTTAGTAAATTGGAGTGGCGGTCAAGTTCCCCAAGGAGTGCTAATCGACCATCACCGCGATCGCACATCGATCCTAGAATACTTCCGCATCAATGCCGCAATTAGAGAAGCGTTAAAGCCACGAGTAGACCTGCCTTCGGGGGGCTATGTCATTATCGAGCCAACGGAGGCGCTGACGGTTGTTGATGTCAATTCTGGCTCCTTTACTCGCTCGGCAACCGCTAGAGAAACCGTACTATGGACAAACTGCGAAGCAGCGACAGAAATCGCTAGACAACTGCGGATGCGGAATATAGCAGGGGTAATTATTGTTGATTTTATCGACATGGACTCCCAAAAAGACCAACTCCAAGTATTAGAACACTTCAATAAAGCCCTCAAAGCTGATAAAGCTAGACCGCAAATTGCCCAGCTATCAGAATTAGGTTTGGTCGAACTTACCCGCAAGCGCCAAGGACAAAACATTTACGAATTGTTTGGTAGCACTTGCCCAACTTGTGGCGGATTGGGACATATAGAACACTTGCCTGGAGACGGAGACAATCGGGAGCGGGAAATAGTCACAACCCCCACTAGAGAAAGAATAGCCTTAGCCGAAATCCCAGAGCGATCGCCCACGATTATTCCTACTAGAGAATTTCGCACGCCGACCCCCCGGCTTCCAGAACCGCGAGAAACATACACAGATACCGCCGAAGCGTTTAACTCTAACACCGACGATCGCAACTCAGTTGTCAGTATTAGTGATCGTTCTAACTACCAAGAACTAGACGATGACAACAACCGTCGGACTCACCGCCGCCGCAATAGTCGGATTGAAGTTGAAGAAGCCGACGAAGCGCAAGCTAAGGGCTTGAGCTTGGTTAATGAGTTAGAACCAGAAATAGACCAGCTTCAGGAAGAATTTGAGAGCGACCGAGAAGCAGTATCTAGTACAAGTAAAGTTAGTTGGATTGAAAGAGCCGAGCGAACTAAACCTGCAAAACCAGAGCCAATCAAGCCTATAGTCACGCCGCCAGAAATTGTGACGGTAGAAATGACCCCAGAGCAACAAGATGTGTATGCACTGATGGGAATATCGCCATTAGTGTTACTAAATCGCCAAGTCAAAAACCCCAAAAGTGCGATTGTCAACGTCACTTTGCCCGGACAAGCGGGAAAATCTAGTATTGAAACTTCAGAAGTGACAGACACAGTAGAACCATCGGCATCAAGCGATCGCGTAGAGCAGTTAACGCTACTTGTGAATGACTTACCAGAAACGCCAAGCTTGGAACTGTTGCCACCTACAACCATCTCCCCAGAAATTGCCCCAACCATCACTACTGAAGATTCTATTGACCAGATTGCCAATGGAGACGGAAGTAGCATGGTAGAGGAAGCTATCAGCAACCTTTCTGCTCCAGAACCCGTAGCTGAGGAACCACCACGTCGCCGTCGTCGTCGTTCTTCAGCTACAGAATAGCTAAGCGCAAATAGCTGTTACTTAATCCCTAACAGCTATTGCCATAAATCTATGAAACGAGCATATATAGGTTTAGAATTTGACAGGGCGATCGGTAGTAGCTTAGTGGTTTCTGGCGTAGATGAAGTAGGTAGAGGTGCTTTGTTTGGTCCCGTAGTCGCCGCCGCCGTAATCTTGCCAATCTCTGCTTTATCGGAACTTGTAGAGGCGAAAATTAGCGACAGCAAACAGTTGTCTGCTTACAGCCGAGAAGAATTAGCCAAAAAAATTTGGGCGATCGCTTTGGCTTGGGAGGTTGGTTTTGCGTCTGTTGCCGAAATCGACCAAATTAATATTTTACAAGCATCGCTATTAGCTATGAAGCGCGCGGTACTCAAGCTCAAAGTAAAGCCGCAACTGTGCTTGGTTGATGGCAATCAGTCTATTAAAGACCTAGGTTATCCTCAACAAACCTTAGTTAAAGGAGATGAAAAATCTATAATTATTGCGTCAGCTAGTATTGTGGCGAAAGTCTGGCGGGATGACTTGATAACTCGCCTCGCTCTCAAGTACCCCATGTACGATTTAGTGGCAAATAAGGGTTACGGTACTACTCGCCACCTGCAAGCGCTCAAAGAATACGGAGCATCGCCTTTACATCGAATGTCTTTTCGTCCCTGTCAGGTAGAGGTAGCGGCATTTGGCGGCAAAAGCGGTGTTTGAGGCGTTGAACCATTTACTGATTCAGTTTGGGCATTTACCCAATTTCGATAATCAGCCAAAAGTTGATGTAACAAGCGCTGCTTAATTGTCAATAGCACACTCTTAAGTAAGCCATTACCCGTTGCTTCTAGTAATGACGCGGGCATCATTGATAAAGGCATAGGTAACTCCACCTCTACCTTTAAATCTGCCTTACCTTTTAACCGAGTTTCTCCGTTTATTTGCTCCGGCGACAAGTACCCTTGCAAATTCAAGTCAAAACGCTGATTGATATACTCAACTCCTCTAATCTCGCAAGCTACAGACTTTACATGAATCGTTCCTTTTGCTGTTGCCCAAACTTTGAGGTCTACAGTAGGCTGAATACTTAGCATCATAAAAGAAAGCGGACGCATTTTGAGCCTATAGAGATCTTCTCCCAAGGCTTCAATCCGACTAGGATCGACAAGAGTAGAGACTAAGCGTTGAGGCTGACGCAAATAATGATGAATTGCTACAGGCTGCTCTGGAACCACAATTTCTACAGACTGAGAGGAAGTGAACCGAGTAGTCATAAAGTATGTGTACAGACTTGTTAACTTATTTTAGGATTTTTTAAGAAATTTATGCTGATTGCTGACAATAATTATTTATTTATTAACAAGTGTAAAAAATTATTTTGATAATATTCATCTGTCGCAAGGTCTAGGCAGGAGCAGGGAAGGATAAAAATAATGGCTCAAGCTAGTTATTTATAAAAATATTTTGAATAAAAGGATTTATAGTTGGGTTATTTGCTTAATAGGTTTGGGAATTGCGATCGCAATTAATCTCGCCCCGATTCCCCCCATCCAAGCACCCCCAAAAGTAACAGAATTACGCGGTGTATGGCTAACCAATGTGGCTAGTGCAGTTTTATACACTCCTTGGGGCATTGATCGCGCTTTGCATCAACTAGCACAACTAAAATTCAATACCGTTTACCCTGTAGTCTGGAATCGGGGTACTACTTTTTATCCAAGCAAAGTAGCTAAAAAAGCAACTGGGCGCGATCGCAATTTATCATTGCAAATTCTCAAGCTCAACCAAGATGTTTTAGCGCAAATAGTCAAAAAAGGACACCGCCAAGGCTTACGAGTTATACCTTGGTTTGAATATGGTTTTATGGCTCCGGCTAATTCCGAGATTGCTAAACGTCATCCTGATTGGCTGACCGTACGGCGTAACTCTAGCAAAATATCTGTAGAAGGCGTAAATCAACCAACGGTTACTAATCCGAAGTTAGCGAAAGTAGTAGTAGATCCTACACTCACCAAAGGAGTGTGGCTTAATCCTTTCCATCCTGAAGTCCAGCAATTTATGCTGAATTTGATTGTAGAAGTTGTAACCAAATACGATGTAGATGGGATTCAGTTTGACGATCATTTTGGTTTACCTAGTGATTTTGGGTACGATCGCTATACAATTAGCCAGTACAAGAAAGAACACCAAGGTAAAAACCCCCCAAACGATCCGCTAGACGCGCAATGGCTGCGTTGGCGGGCAGACAAGCTCACAAGTTTCATGCAGCGAGTTTATCAAGCAGTGAAAGCGATTAAACCAAACTGCTTAGTTACTTTGTCTCCCAATCCTCAAGATTATGCTTACAGAGCGACTTTGCAAGACTGGCAAACTTGGGTGAATCGGGGTTTAGTAGAAGAATTAATTTGTCAAATCTACCGCAACGATCAAAAAACTTTTTTATCTGAACTGCAACAACCCGCCTTGCAAGCTGCTCGGCAAAAAATTCCTGTAGGTATCGGGATAATCACTGGCTCGGTAAGCAATCCGGTAGCGATCAAACAAATTCGGCAACAAGTTCAATTGGTGCGCGATCGCGGTTATAGTGGATTATCCTTTTTTTACTGGGAAAGTTTGTGGGGTTATATAACTCCCGAATCTCCCCAGGAACGCCGTAATGGGTTTACTTCTCTTTTTTCTGCTCCAAAACTTGAAGGAAAGAAGTTGTAAAAACGTTCTTACAACTGATAATTATGTTTGTTAAATATATTAAAACTGACTGCGGTTTTTGGTTGCAGTGGATATTAGTTACCTTGGCTGGTTTTTTGGTTAGTCTGTGCTTGATTGAAATTGATGTCAGACCCCATATTAAAGCTACAGAAGGGGCAATTGGAGGGGCGATAATCGGTTTAGCCCAAGGACTGATTCTAGAACAGCGCAGCAAAAACATTGCTCCTTGGTGGGCATTGATGAGTACGGTTAGTTGGTGTCTAATTGGCGCTAGC
>QQTW01002935.1_pt1 | contig 12512 bp, 7 predicted proteins | sample 1904831 | NCBI WGS metagenome assembly QQTW01 (sample SAMN09435610, study PRJNA476489) | Subsurface metagenome, whole genome shotgun sequencing project. | reverse complement strand
GAGGAGAAGGTGGCGAGCGAGGTCAGGAGGATGCCGAGGTAGGCGAAGGGCATCAGTAGCGAGAGATAATTCATCTTGATGGAGGAGGAACGGGGTTCCAGGATGCCCAACTGCGGCTACAAGTCGTGTGCGCCGTGTAGAGCGATGGACGTAAGCAGATCTCTGTCTCTCTGTCTAAATCGGATACCGCACACCTGTGGCGGCAGCGGACATGGTGGGTGTCTGTCTATATACTACTAAGCATTGTTCGAGTCAGGCTTGCGGTACTGTAGTATGGACATATCCAGAAGGACAGGTGTACGTACTACTAGTAAGTACTGTGTGTATTACCGAATCTCCGTTTCGGGAGGACTTGGCGGCGGAACTTCCCGAGCACGGGTTTAGCGCTAAGCTAAAGGCCATACCACTACTAGTAGTACGAAGGAAGGTAAGTGGGCTAATAAAGCAATGGAGCTAATAATCCTTTAACTAGAGTTACATTTTTCAGTTAAAAGAGTTCTCCCAATCATCCTCCCACTTTTAGGTACACACCCCAGACTCCAAGTATGTATCTGGAAGCAACAGCTCCACTGGTCTGGTCTGATGAACCCGAAACCGCACAAAGTTGATGGAAGATGCAAGGTTGAATTTGGTGGGTGGGTACATACAAATATGCTCGGCCCATCAAAGAACAGGAGAGAGAGAGAGGAATACCAGTTCCCTTCCCTACAATGCTCCAATGGGTCGTGGGTTGACCAACGCCTGACCCTGCCGTTTCTCTATTTTCGGACCTGTCCTATCCCGTTGTTGTGCGTGTGTAAATCTCATTTCGTGGGTCCATCCTCTTTCCGCAGTTGCAGGTGATGTTCGCCGACGAAAGACCAAAACCCACAAATTTCCTATGGACACCTACTGACATGAACAACTCCGATCCCCATGATAGCTCGCCCACTCCCTTCTTGCGTTCACTTCAGCCCCGACTCAGCTTCTGTTCATGCCCTCCTTCCCCAACTGCTGGGCCCAAACTCCCACCCACACTCCTCCATATCCTCCAACACTCGATTGAAGGTCTCCGCCACCCGTACCGCAACCTGACTCCGATTCCATTCCTGCCTCGTCCTCCACACCGTGTCCATCAGCACGCTGTTGACCTGCTCTAGTTGTTCGACACTGCAACCAGTTGTTCGGGAGGAGAGATCGTCGAGAAGATGGGTGACGAAGTCATGGTCGATGGCTAGTACGGGCTTCTGGTTGTCCGTTGTTGTTCGGTTAGTGTTGTTCGAAGAGTGATGAGTGGCTTCGACTGGACTGTGGGGCTTGGTGGTCGTGGCGTTAGAGGAGGTGGGTTGAAAATTGCCAGTCGACGGTTGAGAGTGATCATCGTTGAGGAGGGCATGAATGCTTGTGCTGCGGCCTCGTGATGGGGCATCGAAGGCTGGCACAGGAGGAGGTTGAGAGTGGGGCTGAGAGCTTGGCTGAGAGCTTGGTTGTGAAAGCGGTCGATAGATGGAGATGGGACGATGCTGCGAATTTTGGAACTCCACTGTTTCCGTGTTAGTCACTGATATGCCAGACAGAATATTGCCATGATGCTCACATTGGGTGTCGGGAATATTGACGGCTTCGGCCTGTGGCCGGATGTAATCGTACATGTACAGGTTCGGTCCTATCTCTTGCGATGCTACCCGCTCTCCCAAGCTGCCAGAATTCTTCTTCCCACTAGTAGTCTGCGTGGTCGAGGCGCTGTTCTGGTAATCTGCGGCTTGGGATCCTGCTGCCATAGGGGTCATGGTGCTCTTTTGCGACAACGGAGCACTCATCCCAGAAGCTTGACGCATTTGCTGAGATGGTGCAGTATACGAGTGTGGTGGTCGAGGCTGTGCCGATGGTCCAAAGGATGAACTAGTAGCGCGTGTCTTTTGTGTCTCTGTGCTATGTTCGTGGGAATTAGGTCGAGAATCAGAGTTGGCCATATTGGTGTCGCCTTCAGCATCTGCGTCATGACCATCAGTGGTATGAGGCGAGCCTGAGCCATTCAGATCTGACCATCCTGCAGCCATGGGCTGAACTCCATTCGTGGTGACACTATGATGAGACGGTCGTGAAGGCGTAATCGGCATCATATTCTGGAATAGCATGCGTCTATCGTTAATTGGCTCGCCAAGTGTGATAGGACCAGTAGAGGGATTGATGGACGAAGGTTCGGATGCACCCCCATGTGGAACGTTGGAAACCACAGGAGGTGGGCGCATGGTTCCGCTCTCTTCGGCCATCTTCTTGGCTTTATCGAGTGCCTCCTTCTCTCTGACGAGCTCTCTTTGATACACCTTTTCACACTCAGCAGTCAAAGCAGCTTGACCTAGCTCAATTCCCTCAATATCAACCTCGACGTTTGCGAGCAGCTCGTTGGCTTTGAGAAGCCGCTCTTGATCACCCATTGTGCGTGCGTCCCTTGCAAGCCGCTTGACATCTGCTAAGAAATCCTTCGGCCTCTTGTAGTATCCATTACTTAATCGCTTCTCGATGGTCACAGTGTCCAAATTGTAGAAGAACTTCCCATTGCCGGTCTCTAGTAGGCCAGGCTCGCCATGAGCATCTTTGCCAATCTCATACGGTCGGAACGATGCACGAGCAAGAAGTTCCGTGCGCAGGTCAGAGCTGACGGTACCGGGATCGGCTTCATCATAAAGATGAATTATCTCTCGCTACTGATGCCCTTCGCCTACCTCGGCATCCTCCTGACCTCGCTCGCCACCTTCTCCTCTCTTTACCGAAAACGAAAAGCTCGTGCGTTCCCTCCTTCCCCCCCCACCAAAAAAAAAACCACAAACAAATCTAACCCCCCCACCCAGAGAAATCGCAAAGCCTATCCCCCTACTTCCCGGCCCACACACCACGCAACATCTATCTGTCGCTGCTGCACCTGTCCGACCACGATGCGTCGGCGCCCAAGGTGCCGGACTCGCTCCTGCGCGCCGCCCTCCTGGCCCGCTGCACCGAGGACATCCACCGCATCATCCACATCCGCACGCGCAAGCAGGCGCTCAACGCCCTCCTGAAACGCGGCTCCGTCGGCGACGAGATCTGGCAGCGCCTGTTGCGCGCCGAGGCCGAGCTGGAGCTTGAGATCAAGGATTGCGTGCAGGAGGTACGTAACAAACGAACATTTCTTTCTCTCCCTCAAAAATAACCCCACATCCCTTTCCTCTCTCCCCCATCCGGCCCTGTTTTCCCTGCTTTCCCTTTAATTTTTCTTTCCCGGGTTGGCTATACACAGGCTGAGTCCATCCGACAGGCCGACGCCTTCTCCCCCAAATGGGGCGCCACCATCTTCCAATCCGCCAACGAGATGGCGAACCACGACATGCTGAAGCGCCGGCTCGACGCCGTCTTCGCCGGCCTGCCGCCGGAGAAGAGGGAGTGGGAGCGCAGACGCGAGCGGTTGCGCGAGGAATTCAGACGCGAGTTGGAGGGTGAAGCGGAGAAAGGCACCGGGACCGGGACTGGGACGGTGGAGAGTAGTAGTAGGAAGGAGCCTTCTTCTTCTGCTGCGCCGGGGGCTGGGAGGGCCAGTAGCGATGAGGATGCCGTCTTGGTGGAGAAGGGAGCCGATCCTGCTGCTGCTGCTGCTGCAGCTGCGGCAGGGCCAGGAGGAGGCGGAGGCGGAGGGAAGAGCAAAAAGAAGAAAGGGAAGAAATGATTTCTTTTCCCCCACAAAGTCAGCGCAGTGCAATTGGCTGCACATGCACACCGTTTGGCGGGCGCGCGCGGCAGAGCGAGCATTTTTTGGCATCTATATTTTTTTTTAAAGAAACTGTACTTCTGCGCAGGAATTCATGGCTCGGGCGCCCGTACGGTAGCCGTACATCGTATGAAATACGGAGCGAGCGAGCGAGAGCATGGGAGACGAGATCCAAGAGAAAATCCCCCGTACTATGAGGAGAGTATGATCTTCTCATTATTATGTAGTAGTATACATGTACACGATAGGTAGATATCATATCCATCCGTCCGTCCATCCGCCTGTCTATCCGTCCATCCGCCCGTCCATCTAGGGATCACGCTTTCTCTGTCTCGAGGTATATATAATCTCAGTCACGCCATATGAGGCGCCCACGCCTTGCGCTCGTCATGCATCCTTCCATTGCTTCTGCGCTCACGACACGGCAATTTCGGTCTGTTAGGCCCAGGGGAGAAATGCTGTGTCGAGAATCCCATGTATGTGAGGCTTGGTGATGCGTCCGTTACTGGATGCGGGTAGGGGAGGGTACTGGCTAGAGTGACGCAGTGGATCAGATTTTTCGAAGGGTAGCGAGTGCGTCTCGCTGGTTGTCTCGCTGGTTGTCTCGCTGGTTGTCTCGCTGGTTGTCTCGCTGGTTGTCTCGCTGGTTGTCTCTGTTGTCGAGTACTGACTTTCTCTCGGTGTGAAGTCGCGGTATTCTGACTGCGCGTGCTACTTGTACCGCAACCGGGAACGGTGGGACCGTGACCCACCGTGACGTGAGAGGAGGTATAGTCCTTACGTGTGGGCTTAAAGGTATATAGTGTGCCAAAGACTGGCAACAAGGGAGGGCGAACAGTCCTTGTCGTCTCAGAGCGAAATTTGAGACTCGTGGAGCTCTTCATGCCCGTACATGCAGCTTTCACTCCTCAATTTGGAAATTCACCGCATCAACATTCACGCCCATGTGCGAAGCTGTCATCTTGACCATGTTTATCACACCAGCCGTTTCCCCCTTGGATAGTCTCTTCAAGAGGATGACCTGCAGATCGGAGAGGACGTTGAGCAGGAGCTGCTTCTGGGCCGTCTCGTCCATCTTGACCGGGTCCAATCCCGCATCCACAATAGCGATGATGCGCTGGTCCGTAAGGAGCTGCATGATGTTGTTGACGGCGGACAAGGCGGTTGTCATTTTCGACGTCTTCCGCCGGACGCGCCGTGATGGGGGGCAGTGCTCGTCCGGCGGGAGGAGGCGCGCGCTCTGGATGGAGATGATGCGAGTGGTGTCGCTGTCGGGGTACTCGTTGAAGAGCTGCTTCAGGCCGTGCAGGGCACACAGTATGCCTGCCAGGTCCTGGCTGAGGCAGAAGACGCGGATGATTTGATTGTAAAGGTCTCGGGAGAATTCTTGTTTGGCGCGGATCAGTTCCGCCTCCGGTAGCTGCGACATCCACTTGAGCATGCGCTCAAACAAGCGGCGGGCGGCGGGAAAGCTTGGGTATCGAGCGAAGCGGCTGGGATCCCATTGTATTTTTGCACTGTCCCATAGGCAGGCGAACGTCTCGAGGTCAGGCTGGACATGACTTTCCATGGCGAGGTATATCGACCACACCTTTTTCAGGTCCGTCGCGCGTAAAGCTGCATAGAGCCAGTGGTTCCAGATAAAGACGTTTGGGGCAATCAACGCTTCGTTGGTCATCGTCCTGGTCACTCTCTCGGCCAGGTCGAATTGACAGCGACGAGTGTAATGAAGTAGCAAAATAGAGAATGTTTCGATGGAAGCGGGGGGGACAGGACGACTATCATAGCTGGCCACGTCTTTGTTGTTGCCGTTCGTGGCTCGATTGCGCACGAAATCGATTCGAGCGTTGATCATAGACCAGGCCATCTGCTCGGCTTGACTTCGACTTTCATCGGACCCGTCACGTAGCCATGCGCCTACGATGCCGTTCAAATGCCTCGGGTCCGGTTTGATGCCTCGCTCGTACATAAGCTCAACAACCTTGGCAGCGGCATCCACTTGTCCATTGCCGATAAGTCCCTTGATCCAGGATGCAAAGAAATACTTGTTATGCAAAAACCGTGGCAGCACCGTTAACGCAGTCAGCGAAATCCTGCTGACTTCATGCTCATTGATTGCGGAAGATTGGATGTCTCGGATTTTGCTAACAAGATGTTGAAATGAGCGAAAAGAGTCATGCTCGCCACGGTTGATTCTGCGGACCGCCATATCCTTGACGACAGCTAGAGCCAGGTTGGGGTGACCATGTTTGAGTAATGCGGTTGAGATTTTCTCACAAGCCTCCCAGTTGACTTTATCACCAGACTCTTTACTGAAACGTAGATAAGATGCCCAAGCCTTCTCCAGACAGTTCACCGTGCCACTACGGGCCCATGAATCTATCACTGGCACTAGTATACCTGCATCCGCAAAAGAGCCGCGCTCGAGGCATTGCAATGCAATGGTCTGGGCCTCTTCAGGCTGATCATTGTCGCTGTATATTTGCACACCGAGCGTCCAAAATTGTCTAGCCAGCTGAGCATGGTGTCCCAAGGAGCTACGGTTCTCATTCCAGCATTGGATAGCAGTTTCCAGGTACTTTTCCTGACGTAGACATTCCAGATAGACTAGGGTCTGCTGCGGAGAAAAGGGCGTAGAAGACTGGGAGAGCATGTCTTTGGCCAATCGAAGCACCTTTTTGATCGCTTCTCTATCAGATAGATCCGTTTGTGTTTGCCACAGTGCCTCCCAAGCGCGGGCAGGCACCATCGACGGGAAGCCCTGAATATGATATTGGCATCGTGAATACGATATATAAAGAGCTCGGTTTTTAGCAGCAGTCACTGAGGGCGTGTTCACCACTTCTTCGAGAGCCGAGTTGAAGTTTCGAACATATGCCTGGTGTTGTTCCGTGTGCTGGAGGATGACTTTTGGCGCTGGGTCGCCACCAGAGTTGTCAGCGTCTGAGTCTTGAGCCTCGATAAGCCGGTCAAGCTCTGCTGTGTCAAAATCATCGAGATCATGTAACCCTCCTTTTTGGTGCCCGCCCAATGCTTTAAGCGCGATCTTACGTTGCTGAGGCGGCAGGGATTGCATAAATTCGCTGTTCGGTCCAAAGGGTCCTTCTCTCAACACTGCAAGCTCTTTCTCCAAGCTTTCGAGTTTGGACTTCAAATATTTCCCTGCCACTTCAAGCTCTTCGCTGGGGTTTACAGCCACTCTACTCTTCTTATTTGTCCCTATCTGGTCAAATTCATGCACCACGACATCATCGTTTTGCTTGTTATTTCGTTGATCAGCGAGTAGATGCCGCACAACCTTGTAGTTGTGTTTTTCGGCGTCCTGATGCCGTACAGCATCGTCGGGGTCTTCGAGTACAACGTCGTCGTTCTGTCCTTCGGTTTGCTGGCGCTGCACAGCATTGTGCCTCCGTCTTTCGGCATACGGGAGCCTCACAGTATCATCCTTTAGTTTTGTGGTGTATTGATGCTGGTGCGCCTGAGCAGGCAGCCAAAGTCTTGGAAAGCATTGACGATGGCCGCGGTGCAGCGCGGAAGGGAAGAACTGTTGATGACATCGCCTTGAATGTTCACATACCCTGCGCATGAATAATATGCTAGGTGAAGACAGACAAGACGCGGGATCTCTGGCGAGGCTGCTCCTACAAAATGTACTGGAAGTAAACTGAAATGGAAAAAGTTTGGAGAAGGGAGCTTCTAAGATCTGGAATGGCCCTTTCCAGTTTAGCGTCCTCCTCCGTCCCCCGAACTTCACGCGTCTCAAATCAAAGTTGGTTTTCGAGAGAGGATGTCAACCATCGATGATGGCTTCGGAGGAGGAGATGATTACCCAGAAGACGTACAGGATGAGGCGGCGCACCAGGTAGGTTTCTGTTCTTCGGCGAATGTATCTCTGCACCTGATGACTGGGAATAGAGTTGCTACCTCTACGTGCCCCAGAAGGCAGACGAAGGTGACCAACGCCCATCGAAGAGACGGAAAACCGCGCATATAGTCACAGACTCTGAGGCCCATGCGGATAATTTCCCTGCCCTTCTAAATGGGCAAGAGAATGTGCAACATGCCAAACGCCGTTGGGCTACCTTTCAGAAATGCTGGGCAGAGCAGAAGAGCCGAGTCGCGCAATTGCTCCAACCAGCCGACAATGCTTTCTTGGGCGAGGTCGTCCAGTTTGTGAACGAGGCACCCATATTGACCGATCGAGAGAGACTTCCAACGGGCCTCATATTGTGCGGACCTAAGGCGGGGTCGCAGACAAGCTTGTTAGAACGATGGAAATCAACACGTTCGCAGGCTTCTTCTGCGATTGTGGTCGGCCTTGATCCCACCCAGGCTGCCAACTTGATCACAGTACTCAAGAATCTTATCCGTGCAGCCGTCACTCAAGTGGATGGTTTGGATGGCTATCAGAAGTTTTTGAACGAACGCAAGCGCAGGATTCCCATGAATTACGACCTCGAGCTGTTACAGGAATTTGTGGCCTCCAGAAATGTGCAGAAATGCGTCTTGTACTTGACAGACATTGAGGCATTCGATATGCTTCTGCTCACGGATCTGATCTCTGTGGTAAGTGCTTGGAAAGATCGTATTCCATTCGTCTTGCTGCTTGGCTTATCTACTACTGTGGATCTATTTGAGGCGCGCCTTCCCAGATCCACTATCCGTCTCCTTGATTGCAAACTCTTCGATGCATCGGTCAGAGCCGATCCATGCGCAGAGATATATCACAGTCTTCATTCCATATCCAATGGGCCAGGTATCACGCTCGGACCTGCCGTCAGCGGCATTCTATTCGAAATGTCGAGAGAACAAGACGCGGGGGTGGCAGGCTTCGATCGAGCCATCAAACACATAATTATGTCTCACTTCTTCGCCAACGCGCTCTCGATATTGTCGGAGCCAGATAGGATGGACGTCAATGTGCATCCAGAACTTTGCGAAGCCATCCGTAGCGCTGACTCTTTCCGAGCACATGCGGAGCAGAAACTTATTAGAGGTGATTTAAAGTCTGTTAGAGAGTTCCTTAACGACGATGAATTGCTGCTTGCTTCTGCCAGAGAAGCCGTACGAAACGGGAAAGAGACCATGTCCGCGCACCACGCAGCCGTCAGACTGTTCGAGGTGATATCTACATTGGTCAAGCCGTCAGAGACACCACAAGATTCCTTCTCTATCCAAGTTCGAGCTTTATCAGGATCCCAATTTCTTGACTCTCCTATGTACACAGACCTCATTTCCAAAATTACAAATCTACCCTCCAATTACATGCGCAAGATACTCAAGGCAATCCAGCAAGAATACAGCTCCCCCGGACTCGACGCCAGCATTCTCCTAGAAAAGCTTGACCACATAATTCCAGCGGACACCACACAAGTCCCCCTTCGCACCGCTTACGACCCCAGCCATACCACAACCAGCACCACCATCACCAACAACAAAGTCTCCCTGTCCAAACACGGCCCCAAACTCTCAGCCAAGGAGACCGAGTACAGCCGCCTCGTCGACGAAATCACCGACACCCTGGCCTCCTACTTCGAGACCCACATCGTCAACCCCACCACCCTCTTCATGCACGAAGCTTTCGTCTACGATCTCAAATCCCCACTAGCCACCGTCTTCACACCGCGTCCGCGCTACGCTATCGAGCGTGCGCTCTCGACCCCACATGATTACCTGGGCTGCGAATGCTGCGAGGGGGATGCGACGCGAGAGGGCGGTGGTCCGGGTCAGATCCTAGCCACCCAGCCCCCGACGAGTATCCTGTGGCAGTTGTGGTGTGAAGCCGGCGGCACTGTGAATGTAAGGGACCTGTGGGAGGCGTTTAGGGCGATTGTGGTGAATCGTAAGGAAAGGGAAGATGAGCAGGAGGAGGAGGGGGAGGAAGACGAGCGAGTGCAAGGCAATAGTGCTGAGAAGGATGGAGCGGGAGTGGTAGATGAAAGAATGGGCTTGGCGCTATTTTATCGGGGTTTGGCTGAACTGAGGATGATGGGATTTGCAAAGCCGACCAAGAGAAAGGCGGATTGTTTGGCTAAGACGGCGTGGAGGGGGCTGTGATTATGGAATACTATGGTACTGTAGGATATGCTCAGGAAGACTAGGGACTTGATTGGCCGGAAACGCAATGCATATACATCTGGATATCTAGCATGTAATCATAAACGCCGAGATTATGCTGCATGTTGGCCTTCACCGAGCCTGCTCCATGATTTTGTTAGGAGTGATTATCCTGCCCAGCATGCCCGGGAGAAGTCCTCCTATCTCGTCAAACGCGACCCAAGTTCATCGTCAACCGCTGCCAGATACTAGTCGTCCTTCCAGAGTGGCGTGCCCCAGACTGCTGCTGCACCGTCAAATTCACGTCCGTCACCTCCTGCAATGCTAGCGCTAGTTGTGCCTCGTGCGTCTCCCTCTCGTCGTCTGTTCTCGCCTGTGTCGCCTCATCTTCTGGACCCGTAGCATCCGGCGCAGCCGCAACTGCAGATCGCGATCCCGATCCGAGCCCTGATCTAGCTCCAGCTGCCTGTTCTAGGATCGGAGGCTGCCGCTGAAAGATATTGTCCTGTGTCAGCGGTGCATGACCCTCGCTGTAGACTGCCGCTTCCCTCCTCCGTTGCCGCACTGCGCGTTCGGCCTGGTTGCTGAATGGGTCTGGTGGGGGGAGCCATGAGGCTGGCCCTGCGCGTTCGGCCTGGTTGCTGAATGGGTCTGGTGGGGGGAGCCATGAGGCTGGCCCTGCGCGTTCGGCCTGGTTGCTGAATGGGTCTGGTGGGGGAAGCCATGAGGCTGGCCCTGCGCGTTCGGCCTGGTTGCTGAATGGGTCTGGTGGGGGGCGCCATGGGGCTGGCTGCGATGCGGATAGAGGGGGAAGAGGCATTTCTGTGGAGGAGAAAACAACACCAGCCATATCTTCACCATCTGCAATGAACACATCCTCAACGTCGGCTTCTGCAGCTTCGCCGTACGAGGAACCCCTCAGGCCGTGTATACGCATCTGCTTCAGGCCTTCCGGCAGACGGGTGAGAATTGTGATGATGTCGGCCATGAGCGGATCCTCTCGTCCGAAGGACTTGGTTTTGAAAAGCTTGACTACTTCTTGGCGGCGGGCGCCGTTCGAGGGAAGAGCGCAGGGGAAGGGGTAGTCCTTGAGCCATTTGCTGATGAGGCCAGCGGAGAGGGCGTTTGGAAGAGTCTCGACAGTCAAGATTCTGCCAAGGATGTGGAGAGCTAGGTTCTCATAGGGTGGTCGGTTGTGCGGGAGGAGAGGGGAGGAGTTGGTGGGGTTGTCTGCTCGGTTTGGGGGACCGTGTGAGTGGAGAGGGAGAAGGTTGCAGAGACAGTCGACAAGGGCGGGGAACATGGCAGGGTCAAACATGAACTGTTGTGTAAACTCCATGTCGGTGACCAGGCTCGAGTCAGTCATCAGGAACCAAAGCGCATGCAGAGCCCGGTCTCTTTTTGTCGAGTGCTTGCTCGCTAGATCGCGCAGGAGCAGCTTGCGTGTGGAGTCTTTGATGCATCGCTCCGCTATGATCTTGACGGCGGAGGCACGTAACTTGTAGCTCGGTGCAGCGACAAGCTTCTCGAGTGTGCTGAGCTTGAGAGCGTCTTCGGTATCCTCACAAGGTCCTTTGCTTGGTTTCTCCTCCTGTTGCACTTCGGTGATAGTGCGGATGTATTGCAAATAGTAGGGGATTGCGTTTGCGGCTACCAGTAGACCGCTTGCAACTAATATACACAGCAATCTATCGTCAGGATGCAACAGCATCTCAATTTTTCATCGTTGTATGCTTCAAGAGGTGGACAGGCAGCTTCAGACCCGGTGCTGTTCTCCACGCCGGTGGATAAACCTCGGAGAGGAAATTCAACAGAATCCTTTGGCAAATCCAGCCACTACTATGTAGGCCAAATATTGTTGGAATTACATCAGCCTTCTCCTCCTTCTGAGATATTCGAGCCGCCGAAAAGTGCGTTTCTTCCTATTACCTAGATTTAGAATCTAAATGGCCGACAATCTACTCATGAATCTTAAAGAGATGCAACCATCTGCACGTATCGTAGTCTTGGTTGTATAATGACGTTGGCCTTTTTTTGTTCATCTCAATGTGTGGTAGGTCTTCAAAGTTGAATCTCACCTTCTCTATGGAGATCCATGAGATAAATACTAATTCGGTTTACACTGTTGAGTCTGGAACGCTTTTTTGGGCGGCTTGAACAGGTTCTGCGGAAAGACCACATTCATAAATCCACTTTATTAAATAAGTATAAGTTACATACTAGTATTAGCAGTAGTCGATAAGTACCGCCAAGCTTAATTGATGGTTGAACGTGCTGTAAGCTCGTACTGCCACTGTTCTCGAGCATTCGTAGAAATCTGATCATCTTTGGCTGACCGTCTTTAGTAGCTGACAAAATATGTAGGTGCTAAGAAGGGTCAGTCGGTTGTCGGAAGTACTCCTCTCATGGATTCCATTGATAGTCTCCTCTGGGTTTGCCAATTCGATAGCAATCCTCTCCGTGGCAGTCTTGCTCACTCTCAATGCCCCCGTGCGATTTCTGCCAAGCTGCCCCGCGTTTCAGCTTCATAAGCGGAACTCCAGCAAGGGGTAATATACCAAATCAGAATTTCAATACTGAATCATTATCTACTACGGTACCAGGCATAAGTGTCAGACGTAATAGGGACTGTGGGCGCTAATTTTGGTGCTTACGTTGCTTACGTTTGCTTAACGTAGGTGGACCCCCAATGCATAGGGACCCCCAATGCATAGGATTTATCTTGGCATTTACG